>Ga0209630_10000800_pt1 | contig 35619 bp, 25 predicted proteins | sample COG_01_FD_184745 | JGI IMG/M metagenome (GOLD analysis project Ga0209630, IMG submission 184745) | Pelagic Microbial community sample from North Sea - COGITO 998_met_01 (SPAdes) (version 2) | ecosystem: Environmental > Aquatic > Marine > Neritic zone/Coastal water | place: Helgoland, sampling...
AACAGACCCGAAATATTCGGATTACTTTATCGACAATAAAACAAAATGGGAACAATATTTATCAGAATTAAAGACATTTATTGATGACAAACAAGATAGACCTAATAACAATAGTAAAATCCCAAGTGAAAAACGAATTGCAAATTGGTTAAATACACAAGTAGGAAATCACCAAAAGAAAACTCAAATAATGTCAGACCAATCAATACATGATAAATGGACTGAATTCATAATAGACTCCAAGTATTCGGAGTACTTCATCGACAATAAAACAAAATGGGAACAAGACCTCGCAGAATTAAAGACATTTATTGATGACAAACAAGATAGACCGAAAGAAAAAAGTAAAATCCCAAGTGAAAAACGACTTGCAAAGTGGTTATCTCACCAAGTTACTAATCACAAAAATAAAGGTGATATAATGAAAGACCAATCAATCCATAATAAATGGATTGAATTCATAACAGACTCCAAGTATTCGAAGTACTTCGTTGACAATAAAACAAAATGGAAACAAGATTTATCCGAATTAAAGACATTTATTTATGATAATAATAGAAGACCTAATGGCGATATTGACAGAATTCAAATAAATGGAAAAAGAATAAAAAAAGAATTAACAAATATTAATGATATAAGTGAAAAACGACTTGCATTGTGGTTATCTACGCAATTAAAAAATTACCAAAAGAAACGTGAAACAATGTCAGACCAATCAATACATAATAAATGGACTGAATTCATAACAGACCCGAAATATTCGGATTACTTTATCGACAATAAAACAAAATGGGAACAATATTTATCAGAATTAAAGACATTTATTGATGACAAACAAGATAGACCTAATAAAAGAAGTAAAATCCCAAGTGAAAAACGACTTGCAGTGTGGTTATCTCACCAATTAAAAAATCACAAAAAAAAAAGTAATATAATGTCAGACCAATCAATATATAATAAATGGACTGAATTCATAACAGATTCGAAATATTCAGATTACTTTGTTGACAATAAAACGAAATGGGAACAAGATTTATCCGAATTAAAGACATTTATTTATGATAATAATAGAAGACCTAATGGCGATATTGACAGAATTCAAATAAATGGAAAAAGAATAAAAAAAGAATTAACAAATATTAATGATATAAATGAAAAACGACTTGCACAGTGGTTATCACATCAAGTTACAAATTACAAAAAGAAAACTCAAATAATGTCAGACCAATCAATATACGATAAATGGACTGAATTCATAACTGACCCGATGTATTCAGAACACTTCCCAAATAATCAACCAAAAAAAGATATGTCTAAACCCATTATCAAACCAAAACAAGAAAAATCAGAAGAATCTCAACAAATTAAAAAACAAAGATATAAAAGTGAATTATCAGAATTACATAAAAAATATAAAACAATGAATTCGCAAAATTTACACAATCATTTTGGAGAGAATCGCCAAGATTGGATTAACTATCATAACATTTCAAAAAAGAATGAAGAATCATTTCCAGAAGAAGAAATTCCAAGAAATTTAATGATTAAATATTTAGAAAAGTTACCCGGAAAGAAGCAAAAAGTAGTTGCCGACCTTGGTTGTGGTTTTGCTGAAATCAATGAACATTTTAAAGATAATAATAGATTTGAATTTCACAATTTTGACCATGTATCATCAAATTCAACAATTACACAAAAAGATATTAAAAATACAGAATTAGATGATTATTCAGTTGATGTTGCTATCTTATCATTAGCAATGTGGGGAAGTAATTGCCGTGAATATATAAATGAAGTCTATAGAATATTAGATACAGGTGGAACATTATTAATATCAGAAGCTTATAAGCGGTGGTATGATGAAGAAACAAAAGAAAGTAAATTAGTAAAATTATTAGAAGCAAATAACTTTACAATTATTGAAAATATAGAAAATAAATTTGTATTTATTGAAGCGAGGAAGAATTAATTACAAATATTGAATGTAATCAGTTGTAAACCGAGTCCATGTATTATATATTTTTTCATCTTTCATTATTTTATTTTTCTTTTTGTGATTAGTAACTTGGTATAATAACCAACTTCCCACTTGTTTCTCATTTAATTCTTCATCATTTAATTCTAATTGAATACGTTTACCATTAATTTTAGTTCTACCAATATCACTTCTAGGTTTTTTATTATTAATTGTAATAAAGTGTTTTAATTTATCTAAACTTTCAAACCAAATATCTTCATCTGTTTTAAAATAATTAATATATTTAGGATCATTTATAAATTCAGTCCAACTATTATATATTTCTTCATTTTTCATCGAGTGATTTTTTTGAGAATAGTTATTTTTCTGTTGTCCCAACCATTTACCCAACTGGATTTCAGATGTATGTTTATCTTTATCCCCGCATTGAGTAGGAGTTTTATTATTTATATTGATAAAGTCTTTTAATTTATCTAAACTTTCAAACCATAAGTCTTTATTTGTTTTAAAAGAATCAATATATATTGGGTCATTTATAAATTCAGTCCAACTATTATAAATTTCTTGATTTTTCATCGAGTGATTTTTTTGAGAATAGTTATTTTTCTGTTGCCCCAACCATGCACCCAACTGGATTTCATATGTATATTTACCTTTACCTCCACATTGTATAGGAGTTTTATTATTTTCATTTATATAGTCTTTTAATTTATTAAATTTAAGATACCAATTTTCAATATCATTTTTGAAGTAGTTTTCATATTTCGGATTATTTATAAATTCTGTCCACTTATTATAAATATAAGTATGATTTTTCATAATACATTTTTTATTTTTATAGTTTTGAGTTTGAATATGAACCCACGTACATAATTTTTTTTCATCTTTATGTAATTTACTTGGTAAACTATTATTATTAGCAATAAACTTAATTAATTCGTCATAATTATCATCCCAGTTTTCGTGGTCTGTTTTAAAATAATTAATATATTTAGGATCATTTATAAATGTAGTCCATGTATTATATATTTCGTCGTCTGATGCAATTCCCATTTGTTTCTTATAATTTTTCTTTTGCGAACTGAACCACCCTCCTAATTGCTGTTGTTCTTTATTTTTACTACTATCACTTGGTTTTTTATTATTAATTAATATATATGATTTTAATAATTCGAAATTTTCATACCATCTTTCTCGATTTGTTTTAAAATAATTAATATATAACGGATTATTTATAAACTCAGTCCATGTATTATATATTTCTTCATTGTTCATAATTTCGCGCTTTTTTTTATAATTTTGTTTTTGAGATGATATCCAATTATATAATGTTACTTCATCTATATTTTTACTTAAATTAATTGGTAATTTATTATTATCTTTAATAAATACCTTTAATTCTGATAAGTTATCATACCATTTTTGATCATTGGGTTTAAAATAATTAGTATAATATAATGGGTCATTAATAAATTCAGTCCATTTATTAAATATTTCTTTATTTTTCATTATATGATTTTTATTTTTATAATTACATTTTTGGGTATATAACCAACGAATGAGTTCTTTTTCTATTATATCACCTTGGTTATTTTTTAAAGATGGTAATTTACTATTTAAATTAATAAACTGCTTTAATTCATTCAAGTTGTCATACCATTTTTCTTCATTAGTTTTAAAATAGTCTATATATAATCTATTATTGATAAATTCAGACCAACATTTATAAATATCTTCATTCGACATAATTTGAAGTTTTTTAATATAATTTTGTTTTTGGGATGATATCCAATTATATAATGTTACCTCATCTATATTTTTACTTGAATTACTTGGTAATTTATTATTATCTTTAATAAATACTTTTAATTCTGATAAGTTATCATACCATTTTTGTTCATTTGTTTTAAAATAATCAATATATATAGGGTCATTAATAAATTCAGTCCAAGTATTATATATTTCTTTGTTTTTCATTATATGATTTTTTTTACTGTAACTATTTTTTTGAGATGCAAACCAACCACCCAATATATCCTCATATTTATTTTTGGCACCAGTCTGAATTGGTGTATTTTTATTTTCATTTATAAAATCTTTCAATTTATTCAAATTAATATACCATAATTCTTCGTTTGTTTTAAAGTAATCTATATATGATGTATCATTTATAAAGTTTTTCCAAGAATCATATATTTCTTTATTTGTCATTATATGATTCTTATTTTTATAATTTTGTTTTTGAGCACACAACCAATGTCCTAAATGTTTTTCATTCAGTTGCTCTTCATTTAATAGTATTTGTTCTGATTTATTATTTTGTCTGGTTCTATTAATATCAGAATTTGGTAATTTACAATTGTTGTAAATAAATATTTTTAATTGATTAAAATTATCATACCAAATTTCTTCAGTAGTTCTTAAATATTCGTTATAGACTGGGTTATGAATAAATTCAGTCCATGTATTATACACGTTTAAACTAGTTTTCATAATTTGAAGTTTTTCCTTATAATTTTTTAATTGAGACCCGTACCAATATCCCAATTGTTTTTCGTGTAAATCGTCTTTACAACTTCGAGATGGTGTTTTATTGTTTACATTAATAAATTGTTTAAATTTATCAAAATGATCATACCATTTTTCTTCATTTGTTTTAAAATAATCAATATATTGTGGATTAATAATAAACTTACCCCATGTATCATATACAATGGCATTTAATTTCATAATTTCACTCTTTTTTTTATAGTTTCGTTTTTGACTTGAAAACCAATTACCCAATATAGACTCATTTAACAATTTACTTCGTTTATTGGGTGTTATTTTATGTTCATCAATAAACATCTTTAACTTTTTAAACTTCATAAACCATTTTTCTTCATCGGTTTTAAAATAATCAATATATATAGGGTCATTAATAAATTCAGTCCAAGTATTATATATTTTTTCACTTTTCATAATTTGTTTAATATAATTAGTCTTTTGAGTTGATAACCAATTACCCAAAGATTGTTCTTTTTTTTCTTTTCCAATTTGATTTGGCGTATTTCCATTCTTATCAATAAACTCCTTCAACATCTCAAATTTCATGAACCAAATTTCTTCCGCACTCATACCCTCAATCATTACACCCATTCTATCATACACTTGTTCATATAATAGTTCGGCATTTTCTAAGTTCGCTTTATTTGAACCACCATTTATAATCAGTTTAACCCGTAGTTGATTCTTATTCCGAATATCTTCAACTAATCGCGGGTCAATTTCGGCAAATGTTCGTATTAATTCATGTATGTCTTTTTCACTAAAATCACTTTCAACAACTGGCAATACAACTCTATATAATGGTTTACAAGAATGTTTGCGATTTGCCCTCATTGCTATTTGTATTTTATTAATTTGTGAATGGCGTAGGTCTCCGAATACAACTGTTTGTAAACAATCAATAGAAACACCTTCATTATAAACGCCACATAAACAAACAACTTGTAATTTATCGTTTTCAATATCAGTCTTAGATTGTTCTCGTTCAATTGACGATGTATTTCCAGTTAAATAAGTTGAATTAATATTTTCTTTATTTAATTTATCATTAAAGACTTTACATTTTTCAGTTGTATTAAAATAAACAAACATTGGACTCCATTCTGTATGGTTTTTAATAAGAGAAACTAATTCATCGGTTTTATCACCACTTTCAAAATAACCAATAACCATTTGATAATCAGAAATATAACCATCTTCAATTGCTTCATTCATTGGATAATTAAAATCAAGACATTCTTGATTATGAAAAGTAGCAGATAAATTTAATTCTTTAATGCATTGTAATTTATTAATTTGTTTTCTAATTTGACTATCTTCCGATTCTAAATGATGTGCTTCATCTATTATTTTATAAGTTATTTCAATATCAGCTGGTATATGTGAAACACTCATATTGATACATACTATAACATTCGAATCTTTTGTAATAGAATGTTTACCATCACCTATAAAATCAGTTTTAATATTATTAGTAACAAAAAGTTCATACGTTTGTTTTGCCAAATCAATCCAAGGACAAAATATAATATGTCTGGATTCAGGGTGTTCTTGAATATACTTACTTAATATATATAACATAATATAAGATTTACCAGTACCACATGGTAACTGGAAGTATAATTGAGATTCAGTTGATTCATTAAATATTTTATAACACTCTAACAAGTAATGTCGTTCTTCTAAAGATGAACTACTGGTTGAACTACTGGTTGAACAATCAATCCGATTAATATCAGTCGAATATTTATCAATCAAGTCGTCGAAATCTTGCCTGATTACTTCAATATTACTATCATTTTGAATAGATTGAATACACATTTTATCAATTTTAGCAACCGGTGTTGTATATAATACCATATTATCAATGTTTAGAATACCCTTTGAATATGTATAAAATGTAGAAAAATCAGTCCATGTAATTCTTGAATTTTCATTATATAACTTGACCTGACAGCATTTATCATATTCTAATGTAATCAAATCAACACCATAGTCCATTTTATGAGGAACATTAAATTTAGTATCAAAATCGGGTGGTAAATCATCCCATAAAATCATATCTAAATCAATAGCAGATAGTATCTCAAATACCGTGTGTTTAGGAAAACATTGATTATTACCACTTATATATTGCTTAATAAGTCGTAAGTAATTGTTTTTATATTTATCAGTCATATATACATATATATCGTTAGATTTATATATATATAGATTTATATTAAGTTTAATATATTATAAACCCTCTTTCCCGACGTCGTTGTCGGGGGATAGGGTGTTATTTCGGCAGTTTATTTCTACACAAGCAGCATGCATACGTCACACACCCCCGTGAACCCGCATATACAGCCGTGTCGGCGGCGGCGGCGTCGGCGGCGGCGACGACGTCCTTGTTGTTTGGATTGTTGGTCGGGTTGGCCCCACGCCTGACCAGTTTGCATAAGATGACTGGAGATGGCATCGGCATCGGACATTTCCATTTGCGGATAGAAGTATTATTATACTTATAATAGATGAGTGTCAATTTTTTTAAAAATTGGATAGACGACCCTATTTTATAATTGGAAATTATTATATATATATATATATAATGCCTCTCAAACAAACAACTGGGTCAAGAGCCCAAGTTATGCACGGAAATGCCAATAAAACCAGTGGTGGGTTAACTAAGAAACAACTTAAATACAATAAACAAGGAAAGATTGTTAGTAAGAAAGCATCAACACTTGCTAAAAAGAATAATAGATTGGTTAAAGCGGGTTATGTTACTAGAAAAGGTGTTTTTGGTAGTGGGAAGATGAAAGGGGGGGTGGATAATAATAATGAATATTTCAACGCATTGAATACACCGGAATCATATAAGTTACAAGCAAAGACAGAAGCATTAGAAATTAATAATGAATATTTCAACGCATTTAATACACCGGAAGCATATAAGTTACAAGCAAAGACAGAAGCATTAGAAATTAATAATGAAATTTCTATCCCAGCGAATATAGCCGCTGCCATTTTCGAGAATATATTAGATACACCTAATAATACTATTATTGGTAAAGGTTCATATGGAACTGTAAGAAAGACCAACACTGGTGCTACAAAAAATTATAAGCCAAGTAAGACGGGTCGCTATGATTATACTAATAAAATGATGTCTAAATTATTACAAACTGAAGATATGAAATATCTTTCAAAATTTTTTGTTGAAAATAATTGGATTGAAAAACCGCCCCATGGTACGTTAAATATGAAGGGGACTGCAATGTCATTAGACAAATTTTTTTTAAAATTAAGAGAGCTGAACATAAAAAATAAAAATCTAATTTATGAAATAATAAAAATAATTTATGATATGTTTTATAACTTGTTTAAACATAAATTATATTATACTGACTTAAAAATAGAAAATATACTTTGTATTTTAAAATTAACTCAATCTAATGGTGCTAGTACAATTAAGATTTGTTTTGGAGATATTGGTAGTTGTATACCATTAAATTATAATACTAATAATGATTATAAGTGGATGTCCTATTGGGAACACAGTAGACTTAATAATCGCCAAAAAATAATGTTTAAATGGATTAGTTCATATGGATCAATTAATTTTAATGGAGGAATTATAAAATATAATATACAAGATGCATTTGAATCAATGAAAATACAATTAGATTCTATATTATTTATATTTATAATTGACCTATTAAATTTTAATGGAGGAAATAGGGTCCAACAATTATTAGTAAAGGGTCGTATTGTATGGTTACAATGGTTAAATTCAAAAAAATCAGTAGAACCTGATTTTAATATATGGTGTTTATTGACGGGCAATAGTGTAAGAAACCAAACAGTTATTTGCAAAGAAATAAATAAAATACTTACATATTATAACCTACCGGAATTAAAATTATCAGAACTTGTTAATTTACTTGTTACTAGAACAACAGATGATACATACCTTGATAAATTACATGATTCCTTATCGACTTATTTACAATAATATTTAACAAATATTTAACAAATAGTAAATAACTCACAAGAGTAAATATGTAATAAATATGTAATATATATTAATAATTTTAATAATAAAAAACAAACCGGTGTTTACTTAGTAAACAACCGGGGAAGAATACACATACTCATCAATTCATGGATTAGTAATTTACTTGCATATGGAATCTGAACTTGTTTGAAATTTCGCGAATCTTTACAGTATGTACATTTATACTTGTTCTCGTCTGGATTTGCAACACTAATAATTCCACAGTCTTGGCACACATATACCAAGAATTTATCAGAATTATCAAAGAACCGCTCTTTCAAGAACAACGTAGACCCATGTGCAAGTAGGCAATCACGTTCCATCTCACCCATTCTTAAACCACCATCTCTTGCCCTACCTTCTGCTGGTTGCCGCGTAAGCAATTGATATGGACCAGTTGACCTGGAATGAATCTTATCTTCCACCAAGTGCTTTAATCTGTAATAGTGAGTTGGACCAATAAAGATATCACAATTGAGTTGTTCGCCAGTTTTACCATTATACATAACCTCTTTACCGGATGAATGAAAACCACATTTAGATGATAGGATTTGACCAATATCACTTATATCTACACCACAGAATGATGTAGCATCACATTCAACACCCTGTAACATTGCTACCTTTCCAGTAATACACTCAATTAGATGACCAACTGTCATTCTACTCGGAATTGCATGTGGATTTACAATAATATCTGGGACAATACCATCTTTAGTAAATGGCATATCCTGTTGGTTGTATACAATTCCAATTGTGCCTTTTTGACCGTGTTGCGATGCGAATTTATCACCAATTGTTGGAATTCTGTCTGAACGAACACGAACCTTACAGAAATTGTACCCATCAACGGTTTTATTAAATACTACTTTATCAATTGTTCCTTCTGTCCCAGCCTTGATTGTTTTACTCGCATCTTTGAATTTCGGTCCTTCGCTATTTTTAAGAGGAATTGTTTTTCCAATAATAATATCATTATCACTTACATTTGTTCCAACTTTAATAATACCATTTTCATCGAGATTTTCATAACTACCGAATTTCATCTTCTCGGTCTTAAGTTCACCATTCTGGTATAATTTCTCTGGTTTACAAAATCGTTCTTCTGCTAGTGTAGACTGATTCTTTTTCTCCTCGTCTTTGTATGTCTTGAATTTACTAGTAGCAAATAGACCACGGTCAACCGCACTTTGATTGACAATAAGAGAGTCCTCTTGATTATATCCAGTATAACTAGCAATCGCCACAATAGCATTTATACCAGCAGACAATATATGTCCATTAATATATTTACTCTGTCTAGTATTTACGAGTGATCGCTGTGGATAATGCAGGATTAGTCCTTCTGTATCCATTCTGTTTCTGAAACTAGTTGTATAAATCCCAACCGCCTGTTTTCCCATGGCACCTTGATATAAATTACGAGGCGCTTGGTTATGATTAGCAAATGGAATATTACACGCTAATACACCAAGCATCATCGACGGGTGTAATTCACAATGAGTATAATGATAGTAATACTCATTATCTGGGCTATTATCATCCAGTGTTTGCTGTGTTAATGCGAACATTGATGTATCTGCCTCTTGTGGGTCAATATATTCAATTACAGAAGATGACTTCTTTTCAAGTTCTTTCGTGGTTGGTGTTAATAAATCATCCCATTTATATTCTTCTTGTTTCAACTTATCTGCGATTTCATTTGTGATATTAAGTTTATTATTATCAACAATATACAGTGGTCTAACAATTCTACCACCATCAGTTGAGATGATAAGTTCATACTCTTCAATATACCACGCAATAGATGTATAAATATTTAATACACCAGTCCGTCTGTTTTTCATCAATTCGTGAACAAGGGTATTGGGGTCAGTGTGAATACCAATCCAGTTTCCATTTACAATGATTTTACAATTATTATGAATATCAATTGGTCTCAAATCTTCTAGTTTAGACATATTTAAATCGATAAGTAGAGTATATACAATTTCCGGGTTAGAATATAGCGTGATTGTCCCGAATAAAGACAGATTCTTCACAATACCGACCGGTTGACCTTCTGGTGTTTCACAAGGACATATATTACCATATTGTGTATTCGTTAATTTACGAGGCACATCTGATACTCTATGAGTCATGGGTGATACAACACGTCTAAGGTTTGAAAGTGTCCCTAGATATGTAATACGCTGTAATACTTGTGCAACACCTTTTTTGTCCGACTGAGTCTTTAATCCCCATGTCCCAGTTGAAAGTGCGTATTTCATACCAACCTCAATCTTACCTGCTTTAATTTTTTTTGAAAGTGAAGCACCGATCACATCATATGATTCAATCTTCTTTGTTCCATTAAAATCATTACTCAGTACACGCCGTAAATCTTTAACCATTTCATTGAGATTATTTTTGAATAATGTTTTCAGTAATTCACCTGGCGTTTCGACTCTCTTATTAATAAATGAATCTCTGTCATCATATGGTTCTACCTTACTAGATTTAAGCAATAGTTTCTTTGTCATATATCCTAGAAAATATGCCTTTTTAATATTACTATCACCAACGTGAGGGAATAATCGCTGGACTAGAATATTGTAGATATTATTCAATTTGTCTTCTTGTTTAATTTCCTCTTTTTTAAAGTATGTATTGGTAAGTGAATATTTTGACAAATACTCAAGTGCCATTTTTTGCGTTTGAATCGGAGCTGCCTCTTCAATAGAAGGTTTTAATTGTTCAAACAAATCCTTATTATTGTCGTCATATATATCAAGTAGGATGTGTTCACAAATGTCCTTATCTGAGACAATTCCCAATGCACGAAATACGATGAATAATGGAATATCTTGTTTCAGTTTACGAGATGCCCAGTTGAATTTAATAGTCTTACCGTTAAAAACATCATCTTTATCTTTCAATTTAAGATGAATAACTTCAATAATTGATGGTCTATCATGGACACTTGATGTAATTTCTGCTGTATGCGAGTATTTTGTTAAAACCTTGGATGGTTCGAAAACATATACTTTATTTTCACACTTTTTTTCTTGTGAAATAATTACTTTTTCACTACCATTAATAATGAAATACCCACCATAATCATATTCACATTCTCCCATTTCAGCGCGAGTTCTTCCAACCTGTTCATTAAGAACACATAGATCCGAATTAATCATAATTGGAATTTTACCAATGTTAAATTTTTCTAGTGTTTCAAGTGGAATCTTTTCAAGTATCTTACCGTCAGGTCCATATTTAATAATCTTTTGTTCAATGTCGACATACAAGTTAGAGGCATATGTCAAACCAGTCATTAACCGAGCAGTATTAGGATACATTGGTGATACAGAACCATCATTTTCATTAATTATTGGTTTACTTAAATAATATTGTTTAAATGAGATGTGATATTGTATACCCGGTCCATAGATTGTAATTGGATTATGTTCTTTTAAAATTGACGGAATGTCATTGGTTATAAAATAATTGAATGAATCAATTTGGTGTTTAATCAATACAGATTTGTCTTTGAAGTGAGAATCAATTACATCCCACGTTTTATTTTCCCAATCGAATTTTGTTTCAGTTGTCATCCTTAGAATATTATAATATATTTTATTTAAATATTAATTCAATTTTTATTTAGTTTGTTTTAAATTTAAGAATAAGAGTATTTCCGTTTAAATATAGACGATATTCATTATCAACGTCGATCTTCTTGTGAACAGAAGATCGATTGACTCCGAGTATTTCATTATCCTTACAATCTACTGTACCAGTTTTATTAATTGTAAGAATGTTGTTGGTATTGTTTTTCCACATAAAAGATGGACAAATATTTTTGTATGGAATACAATATTTTGTAATACGTTTTTTCTTAAAGTTTTCTATGTCTACTTTATTTTTAAGTAAGTTATAATCACTCCCCCCCCTCATATTACCACTAATACCAAATTCACCTTTTCTAGTAACATATCCCGCGTTAACCAATCTATTATTCTTCTTAGCAAGTGCCGATGCCTTCTTGCTAACAATCTTTCCTTGTTTATTGTATGTGAGGTGTGATTTGGTTAATCCACCGCTGGTCTTCATGGCAGTTCCGTGCATAACTTGCGCTCTTGAACCGGTTGATATCATTATATATTATATAATGATATTTTAAAATGAAATGAAATGAAATAAATAAAATAAATAAACCATCTAAGCACTGCAGAAATCACACGGTTCTGGTTCTACCACCTTCTTAGCAGGGGTGACTGTAAATTGCTGCGCCTGGTTCTTTGGTTGACTTCTCACATAATATACCCCTGTTTTCAAACCACTCTTCCATGCATAGAACATCGCACTGGATAGAGTATTCATATCTGGTTCTTCAAAGAACAGATTCATACTTTGTGTCTGACAAATATATGGTCCTCTGTCTACTGCCTGTTGAATAAGTACCTTCTGTTTCAGTTCCCATGCTGTTTTATAAATTTCTTGAAGTTCCGTAGGGATTTCATCAATCCCCTTAACACTTCCATTATTTGACAAGATCTTATTCTTCAATTCATTATTCCAAATACCCATATTACAACAATCCCGCATTAGATACTTATTAAGAATAATAAAATCACCCGCCAGTGTCCGGCGAGTATACATATTACTTGTGAATGGTTCGAAGCACTCATTATTACCAAGGATTTGTGAGGTTGAAGCAGTCGGCATAAGAGCAGTTAGTAAACTATTTCTAACACCGTGCTCCATTACACTATTTCTCAGTTTATCCCAATCATATCGATCAGATGGTTCAATACCCCACATATCAAATTGAAACTGACCCTTTGATAACGGACTACCACCAAATGATGAATATGCTCCAATGTGTTTTACTCTATAAAGTTCTTTATCTAGTGGTTGAAGTTTATTTTGTAATTCATCACATCTGGTATATAGATCTTGTTCTGTCGAATTAGAAAATGTTCCACATGCAGAATCCAATAGTTTAATATCCTGCATAATATTCTGTAATTCAAACATTTCCGGTTCTCTTTCAATTGCCAGTTTATTTGAAGCACACATAGCACCATAATAAATTGTTTCAAAAATCTGTTTATTCAGTTCGACTGCTTCTGTACTATCAAATGGATATTTCATTTTAGCATATACATCTGCCAATCCTTGAACTCCAACGCCAAGAGGTCTGTGGTTTCTATTTGAACGTTCTGTTTCGACAACTGGATAATAATTAATATCTACAATCTTATTTAAATTGTTTACCATTACACCGATAACACTGATCAATTTATCAAAGTTAAACGTAGGTCGAACAAACTCAATCAGTTTGGTATAACCAACAATATGTTTCTCATATGTTGTGTTAGTAGCGGAATTCGGTTCTCTATAATAAATCTGTGGAACTTTGCGTGTTTCAATATTTTTATCAGTAAAAAACTGATTACGTTCTTCTTCGTTGTCTAGACTAATATATTCATATTCATAATCTGCAAGTAACATCTTTACCAGTGAACAATAACGACAGTCTGGTTTACCATATACAACGAATTTACCACTAAACACACGGTCTTCAACAAATTGTGTTAGAGATACACTTGCAAGAGTACAACACGCATATTCTTTATGGTCTGAATATTCCAAGATTTCTGCACACAGATTACTTGACCGAATTGTTCCAAGATTTTGCTGATTTGATTTTCTATTTGCGGCATCCTTAAATAGAATATACGGTGTCCCGGTTTCAATTTGAGAGTCGACAATATTCTTCCAAATTGTTCGCGCCTTCACTTTCTTACGTTCCCTACCTTCATGTTCATACTTCTTATATAACTCTCTATATTCATCGTTATGAACATCGGGTAGTCCAGGGCATTCATCGGGGTCAAATAAACACCAGTCACCATCTGCTTGAACACACTCCATAAATAGGTCAGATAACCATACCGCTAGAAACAAATCTCGCGCTCTATCATTTTCATTACCATGATTTTTTCGTAGTTGTAGGAATTCCATAATCTCAGGATGGTGTGGTTCAAGATAAATCGCAATTGATCCTTGTCTCTTACCACTTTGATTAATATATTTGACACATTCATTATAGACCTTTAACATAGGAATAATACCATTTGCCATACCATTTGTGCCTCTAATATGAGAACCTTTACTTCTAGTATTACTCACATGAATACCAATACCACCCGCCCATTTCGAAATTAGACTACAATCGGTGATATTCTTGAAAATACCCTCTACTGAATCTTCCACTCCAAGCAGATAACAACTTAATAGTTGTGGTCTCATCGTACCCGCATGGAAAAGGGTGGGGGTTGCATGAATAAAATACTTTTGTGACATAAAATTATACGACTCTATTGCCGACCGAATATCAGACCCGTGTAGTCCAATTGAAACACGCAAGAACATATATTGAATTCGTTCGACTACTTTACCATTCGTTTTAAATAGATATGCTTTCTCAAGTGTTTTAAACCCAAAATAATCGAAATTATAATCGCGCTCACTATCCACAACATTATTTAGTTTGGTCTTATTCGCAATTACAATATTATATAGTTCGTGTGATACAAGAGGGTTAGAAACCCCATTTGTATCAGTCGCATTATATAGGTTATAAATTGTTTCAGAAAATGAGGGGGACGTATTTTTGTGATTATTCGAAACAATAATGCGACTTGCCAATGTCCCATATTCATAATTCTCAGTAGCAAGTGTTGCACATATTTCAGCAGATAGTTCATCTAGTTCATGTGTTTTCACATTATTGTAAATTCGCGACACGACTTGTTGTGCGATCTTAATTGGGTCAATCGTAAGACCATTACATAATAGTTGAAGACGTGATTTGACTTTGTCAAATGACACTTCTTCTTTCTTACCACTACGTTTAATTACTTCCATCGTACATATATATATGTTATAATGTTTAAGTATGTATTTATACGACCGGTCTATCAATGTGTTTGAATCTGGAGAAAAAGTCAAATAACATACTTGTTTATATTGCAACTATCTCAAATTTTAAATATGTATTTGTAACGTCAACTATTAAAATAAAATTGAATTAATATATTATAAATATCTCAACGATACGTATGAAATCTTCCTCCAAAAAAGAATCAAAAGCATTGAAAGCTGAATTTCCAATAGTATATAAACGTATTGGGCAACAGTTTGAAAAGCAACGTGTAGTGATTTTCACAAATGAAAATGAAGAAGGACGACACGTCATTAAATCCAATAATTTAGCATTCACTTGTGTGAATAAACGCAAGTTTACCGTTACTTCAACTCGGTTAAAGTCTATATTATATCATTTCGAGTCTTCAAACCCCAATATAACAACTCGGTCCCTTGACTCTATGGTATCTGAACACTCGAAATTGAAATACATCATTATTTATCTTGTTGAAATGACCGATATAGACGATGGTTTGAAAAAACTCGACGACCTTATGGTTCAAACACCACCTGTCTATATCTCTAAAAACGCGTTTGATACATATCAACAATATAAGTTCTTGTTTGATAATCCACATAACAAACATACATCGTATATGACCTACTTGAATTATCAAAATATTGATATGTATTACACATTTTCACACCATATGTTTCGAAACCTTCGTCATTTCTTGTTCAACAATTTGACAGATGAAGACAATGAACACATCCTTATATTCTCAAGTTGTATACTGGGATTAACAGGGGTGCGTAATATCAATGACATCGACATACTAGTATGGAAACCACTAAATGAGTTATCATACAATGCACAAAAAGCATTGTTTGATATTTCACAGAATAATGTAAAAGAACTACAGAAAAAGGATGGTAAATCATTTATTGACATCTCTATCAACGGAACGGATACATGGCCCGATTACTGGGATATTCACCTTGGTAATTGGGCAAGAGAATGCGGCGCGTCGTCTTTTGCCGAGATTGTATATGATCGTAGATTTCATATGTGTTTCTTGGGATTAAAGGTAACAAGATTAGAAGTTGATATTGAAAGACGTATCCTTCGAAATAGACCATCAAGTATGATGGATTTGATTATACTCCGTGATATTGCTGATTATCGTTTTTATATCCCATCGATTCCGCTATCACATATTGATTACAAGAAAAAGAAATACATAACTGAATCGGAACAGACCATGCTGTTGAAAGATGGTTATACAGAAACAAAAAACGAACTGTATAAACATGTACAAATTGACAGGCACCATTGGTTGAAAACGATTCAATCATATGGAAAACGTAGATACAATAAAGACTTTAGTATTAAAGAACTCGCTAATATTATTCCGAGTTGTGAAGTGATTAATATTTAATAATTTTATAAATTTAAACTTTTCTTAAACTTTCTTTTTTTGAATTTTCTCCTTCAAATAATATACGTGAACCACTCTTATATTTCGTTGCCTGTTCTATATTTCGAATACCTTTAACTAATTTAATTAGACCACTTGGTTCTATAGATGATTTATGGTCACTACCCCACATTTCACGATCTAATGTTACGTGTCGTTCTACCCATTTCGCACCCATTGCCACTGCGGCGAATGTAGTAACCAGTCCATATTCGTGTCCACTGTATCCTATTTCAGCAGTTGGATATTTATTAGTGAGATGATGTATATAATTGAGATTAAGGTCTTCTACCGGACAAGGATATGTCGAATTTGTATGCATTATAATATCTGGTTTACACGCATTAACACATGTGTCAATCTCATCTTCTGTACTCATACCAGTGCTTATAATCAATGTTTTGAAATGTTGTCTTGCGTATTTACACAATTCTGTGTCTGTGATAGAAGCACTCCCAATCTTACCAATAGTTGTATATTTTGCCATAATATCAACACTATCTTTATCCCATACACTTGCAAAGAATGTTATACCAAGTGCCGATGAATAATCAACTAATCCTTTAATTTGGCATTCGTTGAACTCAATTCGTTTTTTATAATCTAAATATGTCATTTCCCCCCAAGGTGTTGATTTTAATTTTTCCCGTTGATGATATGGAACACATACATCTGGGTTACGTTTTTGTATCTTTACATAATCTACACCACTAACATATGAAAGCATAATGAGTTTTTTACACAATTCAATGTCACCATTGTGATTAATTCCGATTTCTGCGATTATTTTAACCATTATAATTGGTTTTATGTTGTTGTATTTAAGTAAAAATTATAATATATCTAGTTCAAGATTTATAAATAGTAAACAATCATTTTACAGTAATAATATGTTCTACTGCTGATTCGATAGTTAAATATGTTGGATTTCTCAAGAAACGTTTTTCAATCTCACAACCTGTCCATTTATCGGATGGTAGTTTGATATCATTCGCCTTGAAATATCCAGGACATTCGTAGTAGAACTCTAACTGTTTCTTAAACAACTCCTCTGACTGGTAACCAATGTAAAACTCACGACACCTGCGTCTAAAACGCGGCTCGATCTTGTCAATATTGTTGGTAGTCATAAGAATGATGTAACCATCAAGTTCCGGTAGTCCATCGAATAGTTCAAGGATGTCCTCAATCTTGATATTGGACTGATTCGTAGAAGAATTCGAAACACTTGCTTTACCAAATGTTTCAATCTTTTCAAGAAGTTCGTCTTTTGACAATTTAGATAATTCCTTTATATTAAACGGATTCGTGCTGTCGGGTTCATCTTGGTTGATGTGGATACATTTTGCTCGGTCTACCTCTTCAAGGTAGATGATTTTAGTATCCGTATCAATAAACATACCATACAGATCATCTTTATCCTTTATGATAGACATATCAACTCGTTTAATATGCCGTACTTTATCAAAAGTCTGGCAATCATTGAGCACTGCCTTCACAATTGAACTCTTCCCTGTTCCGGGTGGTCCATGTAACAGTGCGACGAATTTACGAGTAAGACCCATTTGTTTAAAATATGATGCTTCTGTTAATACGTCACTAATGCCACTTTTGATTTCTTGCATTATGTTTTCTTCGATAAACACGGTTTCGAACGTTTTATTGCTATGAAACCGTGTTGTAATTGTTGAATCATCCTCTTTGTCTTGACTTTGACTTTCAATCAATGGATACTTGTTCTTCTTATCATACTCGAATTTTTCGTATTCTACATTACAATGGGTTGTGAACTGTTCGATGTTACCCTCTAAAGAGTAAATATCGAATACAAATGTTGTTTTTTCGTCAACCGTCTTCTTTTTATCGTCATTCTCTGATACGATTTCTTCAGTTTTCTTAATAAAAACTCGCATTGGAGTTGCCATTGTATCAGTTTTGAAACTGATTGAGATGGTGTCTTGTGTGGGAATATAGATATGGTTGTCGTAATCAGCAGACGACAGTGCAAACCAATCATCCCTAGTTCTCGTAGAGGCACACGCAATTGTTGTGAAATGAGTAATATTGTACGCATCCTTGTTTTGATGTATATCATAAAGGATTGCCTTGATTTCTTTCGAACCAATTGACTTACACGTTTGTTTGTTACTATAAATCGACAACGTATACGTCCGCCCAATCTTTCCTTTATTGTGGTATTTCTTGTAATACCTGAGAATGTCACTGAAATGCTTATACACGAAATAACCCAATGCAAGGAGTACACATTTCATGTCTTCCTTGATGAGTTTTTCGATTATTGGCATCAATCTTGGCATAAACTTTGTTGCTACCATTGTCTGGACGAATACACTGGGGTTAAGTGAAGTCATTTTAACGGAGACGTTAGTTTACGTTTCGATTATATTGAATTATAAATAATAATTCAATTTTATATAATTCGACAGATGACTGGTCGACGTATGCTTAATATGTATAAAGAAATTTTAATATAATCATATCAATGGTATTTGATATGAAATATATACTTGATACGATGAGTACAAATTTCTCAATTATAGGTTTCACAATTATGGGTATCGGTATAAACATCGTCCTCGTCCGGTGTATGGATGAACACACTGGGTTGTACATCGGTCATTTTGATGGTGTTAGTTAATATTTCGGTTATACTAACGACAATCAATAATGATAATTTCACAGTACTTAATTAGTATAAAGAAATTTTAATATAATCATATTAATGGTATTCGATATAAAATATATACTTGATTTAAAAACTAAGTATACAAAGGTTGAGTTATCCAACGAGTTCATATTATTTATGGATGATTACGTTAGGAAACAGAATAACTTGAAAAAGAATCAAGTTAATTATAACACACAAAATACGAAGACACAAAATACGAAGACTCAAAAAACATACAAATCACACAAACAAACCAAAGTTCAACGTATTATTATTCGAAACAACAATGCATGGTATCCAACAACACATAGTACAGCAAAGAATATAATTAATATTATCAAGGCAAATTTGAATAAATTAACCACTTCTAATTTTGAAATTATATCTGTTGCTCTTATTGGTGAAATTCAATCAACTGATATTAATATTATTGACTTGTTATGTAATGAGATTATTAGTAAAAATACATACGATAAAGACTTTCAAGATGAATATATTAAGTTGTGTCAGCGAATTTGGGATTTGAAATTATATAAATCCTTTACTGATATTTTATATTGTAGTTCAAATAATAAATACTATTGTAAAATTAATACATCAACTCAGAGTAGTGACTCTACTAAATATACATATGATTATATCGGTCCTTATAATAGCAGCGATGAGATAATATCATATCTCGATAGTGAATATAGTTTTAAAAAGACATTGTTAAACCGGTTATATGATATATTCAAGGGACGGGTTGACATATACAGTAGTATAACTAGTGAATTAAAAGATGAAGATATATATAAGAAAAAACGAGCAGTTTCATCTGTTGTTGAGTTTGTATGCAAGTTGTATTTACAAGAGTTAATCCCATTTAATATTATTTACTTACTCCAAGTTGATCTATTGACCTTTCACTTAACACAAGTTGATTATAAGAAATATGATATTGAAGTATTGTACACGATTTGGGGGATTATAAAGAATATTGGACGACATAAATATAACATTGAGTATATTAATAATATATATAACATATTACATTTTATTATTGGACCAATTGTTAATACTCTTGGTATGACACCCCGTATTCAATTTTTTGTTAATAATATTCAGGACATTATTAAAACTAAATTTAGATGTGTTTACAATGAACAGTCTGTCGAACAATTTAATGTGTTAATTGATACGCGGATTAATAGCGGAAAAGTGTATTGTGCGAGTGAGTCTTCTGACGATGAAGAAGATGATGTCGAAGATGATGTCGAAGATGATGTCGAAGATGATGTCGAAGATAATATAATGAACTGTTTAAAGAATAATGAAGATTTATATGAACTGATTATGTCGAATGATATTAATGAATATGTTGAAGTACTAGTATTCATTACAATTAATAATATTAAGTATTTATCGACTACACTTGATATATTGGGTAAATTAAAGATTAAAAAGGATAATATTATTGAATATAATAAGGTAGATTTGGATGAATTTGCTCTTGATAATTATAGGGTGTATGATAATTACGAGATATTTAAGACTGAATATTTAAAAAAAATCATTGATTAAATGTTCAACTACCAATCATATTCATGTTTATCTTATTAAACTGTGTTTCCACATTATAATCATAATCTTTGAGGCGGGTTTGTCTTAATTGTTCGCGTTGTTTTTCTTCATTTTGTTTCATTTCTTGATATCGAGTTTCTTCGGGTGTCATTGTATGATGCACTCTTGACCTTGCCATTTTAAGGTCATTCACATTTTTAAACTCTTTATATTTGACATTACTTGGATCAATTAATGTATTATCTGTTATATGTGCCTTTTTATAATCTGTATACTGTATACTTGCATTAGCACTATTACTATAATCACCTGGTTTATCACCCCCTAGGTCACTATAACCAAGATTATTTGACATTAGTGCTTCCGGTTCTTTATATTCGATTATGTCATGTGATTGGTTTTGTTGTTTATTATTACTAAATTCATCATTAAATGAATTGAGACTGAAATTTGAACGTGGTTTTAGTGTTTTATCTTTTTCTATATTAGATGTGTCGGTACTCATCATATGACCATAACCATCATCATTTACATCATCGATTTTATAGTCAGTAAATACTTTATTGAATTTATTTAAATTGAAATTATCTTTATCAATGTGTTTGTTTTGCATTCCATTATTAACAGTGTCTTCGTATTCTATATTACGAACATCTTGTTTAGTTTTATTTTCGTAATAATTCGCATCTTGTTTCTGGTGTGTTAATTGTTTGAATGATTTCTCGATTATACTGAAAACATCTGGGTCACCACCACGATCTGGGTGATATTTAAGAACTTTTTTTTTATAAGATGCTTTTATTTCTTCGATTGTTGAATATTCTGTTACACCTAATATTTCATATGGTGTATATGTATTTAATTTATTTATTTTCTCTTGCTGTGGTTGAACAACAACCGCCGTTTGATTCGCAGTTTGTTGTTCAATGAAGGACTGTATTATTTCATTATGTTTTTGCTGTTGTTCAATGAGTTGTTCTAATTTTAATTGGTGTTTATGCTGAACATTAATTTGCTGTTGTTGTTTATTCATTTGTTCTGTTAAACTAACCGCATTTATTCTAGAATTATTATGTAATTGTTGTTGATTAAGATTGTTATATTGTTTTGGTTGATTATATTGTTTTGGTTGATTATATTGTTTTGGTTGATTTGGATTAACGCGACGTGGTCTATTTGGTATTGATTCGGAATTACCCATTATATTATAATTAGATAATCTTATTATAGGTTCTAACACAGTATATAACGTGTTATAAAATTGAATATAAATTAATAATATTTATAAAAGAATGGAAATGAGTGACGTCAACTATTTTTACTCCTTTGAATATAGATATAATATAATAAAAATGTTTTTAAGATTAATAAAGCGTCTCGACAACGCACCTCCAACAGTCTTACCACATGAGTTTATTAAAAGTCTTACAGAATGTGCTAAGTGTGGTTCTCATATATCATCTAATATGACTATCGAACGAGGATGGGATTTGTCGTTTTGTTCTTGTTATTGTAGGAACAAATATGGCAACTGGTAATTATAAATATAGTAATTGGTAAATATAAATATAAATATAAATATAAATATATATATAATGAAAACTAATCAAAAAAGTGTTCGGTTAGATATTAATGCAATACTAAAACAAAATTGTAGTAAGAATAATTCAGACTGTATGTCTAAACAAAACAAGTGTGAAACGTGGATAGTAACAAACCATGAACACTCGCATAAAAAGTGGACTAGAGTCCAATATCGTAAAAATGGTCAAAAAATTGATAAATGGTTCATGAAAAATTATTAATCAACATCTACAATGGTTGGTCCATCGTCTGACGATGGCATTGGACATCCTTCTGGTCCACAGTCCCCTCCTGGCATTCCTCCTGGCATTCCTCCTGGCATTCCTCCTGGCATTCCTCCTGGCATTCCTCCTGGCATTCCTCCTGCATCTGGATAAAGTTTTGCCATTAACGGTGAAACGACATCTTCAACTTCCTTCTTTTTGTCTTTATAACCATCTGTGTCATGTTCTTCGTCGCAATATGAAACTGCATCATCAATCTTTTCAGTAATAGTTACACGGTCTTCTTCTGAAATCTTATCTTTTAACTTGTCGTCACTAAGCGTTGATTTAATAGAATATACATAATTCTCCAAGTCATTCTTAGCGTCAATCTTCTCCTTCTGTTTTTCATCATCTTCACGGAATTTCTCACCGTCTGCTACCATGCGCTCAATATCTTCCTTACTAAGTCTATCCGTGTCATTTGAAATTGTGATCTTATTTTCTTTACCAGTACTCTTTTCAACTGCCGAAACATTAAGGATACCATTTGCGTCGATATCATATGTTACTTCAATTTGCGGTGTACCACGAGGCATTGGCGGGATTCCTTCAAGACTGAATGTTCCAAGTTGATTATTATGTTTCGTAAGTTTGCGTTCACCTTCAAATACCTGAATTAATACACCAGGTTGATTATCAGAGTATGTGCTAAATGTCTGTGATTTCTTCGTTGGGATTGTTGAATTTCTGTCAATTAGATTAGTCATAACACCTCCTGCTGTTTCAAGACCAAGACTAAGTGGCGTAACATCAAGTAGAAGAAGGTCACTAATTTTTTCACTTGAATCACCAGATAGGATTGCTGCTTGAACTCCTGCTCCATACGCTACTGCTTCATCTGGATTAATTGACTTACAAAGTTCTTTACCATGGAATAATTCCTGTAACAGTGCCTGAACTTTAGGAATTCTTGTAGAACCACCAACTAGAACAATTTCATGAATCTCTGATTTAGACATTCCAGCATCTTTCATAACCTTTTCAACGGGGTCGATTGTTCGTCTGAAATGAGAAGCACACAATTCTTCGAATCTAGCACGGGTAAGTGATGTCGTAAAATCAATTCCATCGAATAATGAATCAATTTCCAACTGTGCTGTTGTAGACGACGATAGTGTTCTCTTTGCTCGTTCACATGCAGTTCTAAGTCTCCTCAATGCCCGTTGGTTTTGAGACATATCTTTGCGGTGCTTTCTTTTGAACTCCGTTACAAAGTGATTTACTAGAATATTATCAAAGTCCTCTCCACCAAGATGAGTGTCTCCAGCAGTTGCCTTAACTTCGAAAATACCATCATCAATTGTTAAAAGAGACACATCGAATGTCCCCCCTCCAAGGTCATAAATTAAAATATTTCTTTCACCACTACCTTTCTTATCAAGACCATACGCAATTGCGGCCGCTGTTGGTTCATTAATAACACGTGTTATATTAAGACCAGCAATTAAACCGGCATCTTTTGTTGCCTTGCGCTGAGCATCATTAAAATATGCAGGAACAGTAATAACTGCATCCTTAACTTCTTTCCCAAGATATGCTTCGGCAATCTCTTTCATCTTAACCAAAATCATAGAAGAAATTTCTTCCGGTGAAAATGTTTTCAGTTCGCCTTTATGGGTTGCCTCAATCTTAGGCAACCCGTCTTTATTAATTACATTAAATGAAAAATGTTTAATATCAGACTGAACAGACGGATCATTAAATTTCCGCCCAAGAATACGTTTTGCGTCAAAAACAGTATTTGTTGGATTTCCAGATGCTTGATTTTTAGCAGCATCACCAACAAGACGTTCTGTATCGGTAAATGCTACGAATGAAGGGGTTGTTCTATTACCCTGGTCATTCGCAATAATTTCAATCTTATCGTTCTGCCATACACTGACACACGAATATGTTGTTCCTAAATCAATTCCAATTGCACTCATTATGAATATATTTATAATATATTTTTTAAGTATTTTATGAAGTATTTTATGAAATATTTGATTAAATAATAAATTACTCTAAAAAATAATATATTAATATAATATAAATGTCTAAAAAAACAACCGCCAGTAAAAGAACAACCGCCAGTAAAAGAACAACATTCTCTTGTTGTAAGTTTTTAAAAAATAACTGGCATATTATTAGTGGTGTTGTAATATTAATTGCTATCCTTATAATTATATGTGTTTTTGTAAAACCAAATAAACAAGAAATGTTTGCTGATAATGATGAAGGTCCAACAATGGTTATGTTTCATGTCCCATGGTGTGGATATTGTAAGAAAACAATGCCAGTTTGGAAAGAACTCCAATCTGCAGGTGTATTAAATTCAAAAGATGTCAATGTTAAAATATTAGATGTAAACTGTGAAGAAGACAAAGTAATCGCAAAAAAACATGGTATAGATGGATTCCCAACTATTAAATATTTTCCAAATGGATTAAATAATACAACATCCGCTATAACATATGAAAAGGAGAGAGACTTACAAACTCTTAAAACATTTATAAACACTCAATAAATCTAATCTTTAATATTTTCTTCTCTTATTTTATCAATTATTTTATTTGTTGTTTCTAGTTCAGTATTATTGATTTTCGCATATTCAACAAATTTAATTAGTTTATTTAGAATTGTATTGTTAATATTACTAAGATTTATAAATATACCATTATTATTTTCAGTATACTTCACATTAGCATTTTGTATAATATAAAAAACCTGGATGTGTTCATTTGTACTTAATGTTTTAATATCTTTTATTAACTCTTTCTTGATATTATATAATTCAAGTTGCTCGTGTTCTTCTTGTTCTTCTTGTTCTTCTTGTTCTTGTTGTTCTTGTTGTTCTTGTTCTTTATGATGACTAGAATCTTTATTAACAAGTTCTTCATCGTCAAGATTATCTTGTTCAACATATACATTCATCTTTGTAATATACAATAAAAATATTTAATAATTATAAACGTTATGAATCGTCGTCATCACTATCTGAACCACTACCGGATACATCCGTTGTATGTTCGTCTATATCATCGTCTGATGTATCACCAGATGTCGTATCACTATCGTCTGTTGTCATTCCATCTTCTGTCCCCGAATCATCTTTATATTCAATGTCTTGGGTAAGTGCATCGTCAATATCTGACTCATTCTCTATATCGGGTTCATCGTCTACATCTGACTCTATATCATCTTGTTTATTGTCTGAATTTAATATGGCAACAACCATAATTGTTTTATCATTTAAATTAAACTTTTTACCGATAATCTTGATTTCAATATTGTCGTCTTCTTTTAGATTTTTTAAAATATCTTTGTTTTTATGAAGTTCCTTTGCAACAACAATCTTCAACGGGTGTTTGATACACACAAGACCCATCTTACTGATTGAGTCAATTTTACATTTAATAACATTATCTGTCATTGGGCAGCATATATTTGCTTTATATATAATATTGTATTTAATATTACTATTCATTTGACTTCCATAAATATATGGAAGAGACCTTTTTATAATACTAATGGAGTCTTCCATAATATACCCGTCTTTATTACACTTACCTTCATACATTTGTTTCAACAATTTCAATAAATTATCATCAATATTTTTAGATAATGTTGATGCATTGCACCGAAGTGTTGTTTTGCAAATCGTTTCAATAAATATGTTATCCATTATATACTATATATGTAATATATATAAATCAATTTTTTATATTAATTTATAAAGTTGATTCATAAAAGTTGATTCATAAAAGTTGATTCATAAAAGTTGATTCATGTCACATAATGTATTAAATATATGTTAAATATATAGTGGTATTAGAATGTTCTTTAATATATCTAAATAAGAATTCCAACAATGAACACGAGTGTGTTTTACTAGATTTAGACACTGGTTGTAATATTGTTGTTTTATTACATACACGATTATATATATCCATTATGTATTTTTTATCAAATGTTGTACATACCCGACCACTACTTTTAGATTTTTTTGAAATTTCATTATGTTTTGTTTTTATATTTGTATCTAATAAACTGTCAACTATTTTGAATTTATTCATCTTATTATCGAAAATTCCATATTCAACCGGTAATTTTTTGGGTAAAGGATCATTATACTTCTTTATAGATACATCGATCGTTTCTTTATTTTTAATATATTTATATTTATTTATCACTGTTCTAGTCTTAGTAGATTTGTATATTTGTTTAAAATAATCTATTAATATATTATTTCCGGTATTGTCAACTTTATACATGTTAACCAAATTAAACATAGTAGTTATTGGTAATCTATCTAATATCATTTCTAATATTATAAAATTCAACTTAGTAGTTTGTTTTACTTTTAAATGAGGTATTATAATAGACATCATCGAATCATAATTCTTTAATATATTAGTGACATCAACTTTCAGTGTGTTTGATTTATCACTTTTATTTATGTTAATATTGGTAATATCAATTGCAGTAGAGTGTGCCTTATTATATAATATACTGTTTCTATAATGAAGTGGTACTTGTTTATTTTGTATATTTAATGGTTGGAATATATAAAATCTGTTATAATACATAAGGGTTCCCTTTATTTTATTATATACAACGCTTTCTTTCTTTTGAATTATATCATTTAATGCTTTATATACAAATATATGAATCACTGAATTATCTAAAAATTGAAACAATGTATCTAGGGTAAATATATATGAAGTGTTAATCAACTCTTTAATCTTATATTTAATCGTCTTTATTCTACTGGTATTGTCTTTTATATCATATGTATCAGTATTTATAATATTCGAATTAGATATACTAAACTTACATGTCATTTTACATTCTTTCATATAATCACACATTCTAGTATATGGCATATCCTTAATATTATATTTTATATGTCGTCCCCGAGATGTTACCTGGTTTTCTATTTTAGTATCATGTATAATATTTGTATATTCGAATAAACCACAATCAATAGCATTATTCTTTAATATATGTTCTACTTTTTTAATCTGAATGTCTTTACGTTCAGCAGTTCTATACATGTTAATATCAATCATTTCTGTCTGTTTATTTTTATTACTCGAGTCTGTTGATGGGGTATTTACATACATGAATATTTCAACATTATGCTTTATTTGCTCTAACCCTTCATGTGAGTGTGTTCTTATACCACGACCAATAACTTGTTCAAGGCGTGATATATTATACCACGGTTCTACAATATGTAATTGTCTAATCCCCTTAAAATCAATTCCTTCTGATAATACCCGTGTGCCTATTAGTATTTTTAATTCCTCACCATTCATATTTTGTTTACTATTAAATAATATTCTAGTCTTATTTATAATATCACTATTTTGACTGGATATTCCAATATACTTTGCCGTTTTAAACGAGTGATATTCTGGGTTAGAGGGATTATGATTTGGTGCGTCCGACTGTTGTCCACACTGATAACAACATGGTCGTTGTTTATATTTACTGTCTAGGAGAGGTAAATTACCTTTATATGTATATCTGATAAATCCGTTCTGTTCAAGTAATAACGATATTGGTATTATACCAGTTTTTATTTCACTTACAAATATAAACACCTTTCCAGTTGAGTTCATAACATTATTTAATAAAGCGTGAAATTTGGCAGAATATAATTGTATTCGTGTATTATCTAAAAATGGAACATTTGCTTTATTAATAGCATGAGATTGATATTTATATATGATATTCTTATTTAATTTTGTTTCATAAAATCCACCGATATTATTTTTTTTCTTTTGGAAACCGTCTTTACCAATTACGAAATTGTTAATTTTGTTTGTAGGATATATTATATTATATTTATTAGATATATTTAAAAACAATGCCTCTTTTTTTTCATCTGTTAATATACTACCAGATGAAGCATTTGAATTAACAATTGTGTTGTTTTTAATATTAGTATTAAATTGTTTATTATAAAATGTATAATGCTCTTTACTAACGGGACATGGGAATAAATATGTATATTTTAACGAATCTGCTGTATTAATTACACCTCCCTTAATGTCATATTTATATTGAAGTATTTTTGTTTCAGGTGGAATAATACGAAATGGGAAAATATAGGGGCGTTCGCTTCTATAATATGATATATAACCTTTTGATTTGGATAACAATAATTCCATCGCACCTGGTTTTAATTCTAACTTATTAAATATATCACTTTGTTTAATTAGTTCCTTCTTATCATTTAGTAGTAACAAATTTAATATATATATAATTTCAGTTGCATTATCATACATAGGAGTAGCACTCATTAATATTAGTTTGATATTAACGGCATATTTAACGATTGCTTCTATTATAATAGACGCTTTTTTAGTTTCAGTAGCGATATTTGATTTACGTAAATTATGTATCTCATCTATTATAATAACTCTATTACTATACAATTTATATATTTTCTTTTGGATAGATTTATCTGTGTCTATTTTTGATAGACTAGTCGATTTTAATTTTTTCGCAACCTTATTTGCAAATTCGAGATATCCATAAAATTCATATATTTTGTTTACCATTTTATAAAGTATCTTCTTTTTCTCCTCATATTTTTTATTTGACATATCAATACCACTTATATATCTATCCCCGATACATTGTTTATTCGGTGGTTTATTGAAATTATAAATTTCATCTACAAACTGATGTTTTACAACAGATGATGACAATATCAATATCTTCCTGTGTTTTTTTAAAGAATATTCACGAAATCCCTCTGCTATATTAATAGCAGTACATGTCTTACCTACTCCAGTTCCATGAAAAATCAACACGCCGTTATAAGGTGTGTCGACTGAAATATATTGTCTTAGGAACTCTTGTTGTGGTTGTAATTGTTGAAAAATTGTTTTATTTATATCGGAAGGATATATATTTCTAAACTCTTTTTTTTTCAATAATTGTTCTTCAAACTTATCATCTGTTATATTTGGATAATAATGAAAATCCATATACTATTATAATATATATTTTTTAGTTATATTTTGTAGTTATATATCATCAAACATAACTGACATATGTGCAACGAACAATATTATATAAATTACTTAAATTTATTTACATAAAGATATATAATATGCATAAATATAAAACAAATATATTTTGTTTAAATTGTGGCAAGGAGGGGCATTTACAATCCAGATGTTTATATCCTATAAATAGTTGGGGTATTATTTGCATTGCATATAAAACCAGACTTATCGATTTATTTAAAAATAGTTATTGTCAAACAAATGTTACAATTGACAATATCACAACAGACAATAATGAATTGTTAACTAGTTTACAACATAATCTTAAATTTCTTTTAATTCGACGAAAAAATAGTTTATGTTTTGTTGAATTTATACGAGGGCGGTATTATTTTGATAACTTACAATATATATATAACATGATATCTAAAATGTCAGTTGGAGAACAGGAATCTTTATGTCAATACGAGTTTGACATATTATGGTGTAATATGTGGAATATTAAAAATGTTAATAAGAATCATCTTACAGAATATAATATATCTAAAACGAAGTTCAATAAACTTAAAGATGGGGTGGAATGTTCTTTTAACAAGACAATATCTATATTTATTACTATTGAAATAATAATATCAAGAAATAAATCAATATACAATGAACCAGAGTGGGAACTTCCAAAAGGGCGGAAAAACAGTAAAGAAACAGAGTTAGATTGTTCAATGAGAGAGTTCTTTGAAGAAACGAATATACAAACCGATAAATATACATTATTGGTTGATAAAACTCAATTCATTGAAAAGTATGTTGGATCTGATGGAGTAACATATAAAAATAATTATTTTCTCAGTGAATTAAATAATCACGATACACCAATACAATTGGACAATACCACATGTCAACTAAGTGAAGTTAGTGGAATTAAATTAGTATCATATAATGATGCGATTGATTTAATACGTGATTATAGCATTGATAAGAAAATGGTATTATATAATGTATTAAATACAGTATATAATGTAATTATATCACAATAACGAACATGATTACGTAGATAATTATCTAAATTATCTAAATTATCTAAATTATCTAAATAATCGTCTTAGTATTTTACCACGTATTTTATATAATAATATGGATATTAGTAATAATATCAACACTATTAATAATATATTCACATAAACTCTATAATCTGTTTTCTTAACCGCCGTAGTATTTAGTTCTATTTTCATATTATATTTCTGTGAATATAATTTTATTACTTCATCTGTCGTAAAATATCGTTTACCTGTTTCACTATTGACTTTATTATGACAATCTATCATCCATTCGACTATATCTCTTCTACTATTTAGATGTTGTTTGAGCGGATCTTCTTTTAACTTCCTAATAAAATTACGTTGACATACGCTACATGGTAATATATCTTTAAGGGTTGTAAAAAATGTATTATAATTGTGTTTATCATTATGTGTTGGTTCTAATGGATAATTAAATGTTAGTGTATGTAATGTAACCCAGAAATGTGGACCCCATATATTCTGGTTCATATATAATATAGATACAAAAATAATTTATATACACTTTAATTAAAGGTGCTTTTAATCGTCGTTAAGACCGACTGCATTCGGAAAACTAGAAGTCATCCAATATGAATTAGATAAATATGGCGGTGTGGCACCTGGTTGGGTACAAGGAGATTTAGAAGGACCAGCATCGCATATATTCTCTAATTCGAATTGTGATACTGCCTTATTCCAGTATCTTAGTTGTGATATGAAACCGTCGAATCCATTATACATATTAATATATATATCACCATAGTTCAATTTAGGAACACCTATTAAATTACATCTCTTCTTTAATTTACAATTAACATAGACATTCATTGTCTTATTTATAACAACTAATGTTATGTGAAACCATTTATTAAGTGGTATATTATCTATATTACAACTTTCTTTTAGAGAATGATAAGTATTCATATTAATATTTAGTCTATTAATATCTTTGTCAATCCACATATTAGGAGACCCCAATGGACTTCCGTCCTTTGACCCTTTATGAAATACATGTTTATACTCAGTTGCTCTCGCCCCAACAAAATTAGAGTCTTCTACATATAACCACACTGTGTATGAAAATTCAAGACCATATTTACCGTCAACTGACCTACTTATTGTATGACCTGGTAGAATCATCTGTGTTTTAGCGATTTTTGTTCCCAATACTAAATATGGACTTGTATCTTTATATGTACTATAATCTCTTGACACTACAACTATAAAATATATAATAAATATAATAGATACAAGTGCTAGACCTATATTAATATTCTTTGTTCGTTGTGCTAGATGTTTCATTGTAAATATCGGCGCTTTAGATGTTTTTTTAGTGGTAATATTGTTACTGTTATTACTATTACTACTGTTATTACTATTACTACTGTTATTACTATTACTACTGTTATTACTATTACTACTGTTATTACTATTGTTCCGACTGTTATAATTCACCATATATAATATATCTATATAATATTTCTATAATATTTCTATGATATTTATGTGATTATTGTTTAACTATCATGTTCAACAACATCAAACGGTGTTTTATTAAATAATTGTACATCATATTTTTTATAACTATTAAATGGTCCTGTGTAATACAACTGTTTTATCTTGCTAGGTGATATTGTTTTAGAAAAATACTGAACTCGTGATATTTGACCAAAAAACCCACCCTTATCGCATATCTTTAATGATTGCTGTGTTACTATTGGAATGCCTTTTAATGCACAACTTTGTTCTAACTTATTATTCATATAAATATTTACATTTCTATTATCTAATACATATACTATATGAACCCATTTTTGTAATGGAATATTTGGAACATCACATCCTTCATTTGGAGAAGCACTTGTTGCGATTCTAGCATGTAATGTATTATTTCGGGGGTATAAACCAATATTAGGTGATAGACCAGTTGTATCATCACCATTTTGTATTATATTCTTCCAATGACCAAATTTATAACTCCAATCTTCTATATATATCCAAAAACTATATGTGAATCCTAAGTCCTGGAATGGCATTGGAATTTTAAAGTTTTTCGCACCAAGTTCTTTATTTGCGGCATTTACAGGTGCTGGAACTAGTATAGGATTGAATCTATTATTTTGAATATTTATATTACTGACAGCACGACCCCATAGTACTATTACGATTATTATACATATAAGAACGAATATAACCCACATATACTTAGTTCTACTTATCCTTTTTACCGACTGTTTAATTGTCCCGTATATATCTACAACCTCTTGTGAAACACTATTAAGTTTTAATTTATTGTATAAACTAGATTGTTTTGGAACACCCTTATTATAACGACGATTATTAGAATTACTGTTCATTATTATATATAATATAATTTTTATAATATTACATGAATAATATTAATCATCTGTTGGATCATATTCGAACGTGTCATTATTTTCTATGTATTCTTGGTCGGTTTTTACATTTACAGTATCAGTTTCTGTAAACGGGGTGATATCATTTATATTCATATTATTATATAAATATGAGTTATATGAATTTACTTTTGGTAAAAAGTATTCATATAACTCATATATACGTTTTGGGTTCAGATATTTAGAAAATACTTGTAGATATGCCATTTCAATTATATGCTTGCGATGCTGATTTGCGGACTCATTAATATATATATTTCCGGTTTCTGCTAGAACTAATGGTCTTGCTTCTAGAACATGACTATTACTTAATCGCCCGTTAATATATATTCCTATAGCATAGTTATCAATAACACATGTTATATTGAACCATTTCCGCAACGGTATATTATCAAGTGTTACTAATTCTCGAGTACTACTTGTTGTATCAAGACATATATTTAAACGGTTTGTTCCTGGTGATAACCAGAAACCGGGGAATTGTTTACAATTATTGGATATGTTTTTTGTTCCAGTTTGTTGCGAACAACCATGTGGATCTGTAAAACTCAATAAATGAATCCACTCAGTTTTATTCCATTCATTTACAATAGTCCAGAATGATATAACAAATGATGAATTAGATGCCGATAACTTTAACATTTGATTTGGGATAAACCCCTTATTATTATTCTTATATTTTATAGCAAACGTTGTATTAAAATCATAGGGGGCTAATTGTCCATCTGTTATTTTATTTAAGAATGTTTTTTGTGAATTCTCAAGAGGTTGTCTGTATATAAGGAAATAAAATAATATACATAATACTATAATCAATGAAACTAATATTATTACCTTGACCTGTGTTGTAATTTCATATTTAAATTTTGCGAATGAATAATTGATTTTTGTAATTTTCTTAATATTAGTTGTCGATGGAATATATTTATGATATTTGGTATTCATTGTTTTCTTAATATTAGATGATTTGTTATTCATATATATAATATATATAATATATTATTTACACCGTATACATACAGCATAATAGTTTGATAAATTATTATTTAATCTAACACCAGTTGTAGACTTGATATGATATTTATCTAAATGTGTTTTACATTTATAACATTCATTCTTTTGATTTTGTAATATTAACATTTTTTCATTATTTGATAATAAATCTTCCCTAAGTTCTTCTGTTTTTTTAAAACTACTAAGATATATGTATTCGGGTAAATAATCAATATATCGTGGTATAACTAGTGTTAAAAATGCAAATGATAAACCAATTAGTTTAGGTATAAATAAAATAACTCGTTGATATCTATATAATATATAGATAAATATCAAAAATACTATGAAAAATAATATTGGTTTTATATACATCTTAATTTTATAATATATAAAATTAATAATAATTAATAATAATTAATAACATATTGTGAAGTGTTAACTAGTATATTAGTATATAAACACACAGTTGAATATGTATAATATATCTATTCAATATTGGAATACATTGCTTCTTTAACTGAAGCATTTCCGGTAACTTCTGCATGAGTATTGACATTATTGTATACTTGGACGAAGTGGACTAGCCCGGTAACCCATACAATTAAGATAAGACCAGTAATTAAATAAGCGATATTTGTCTTTCCTTGAACACAAAGAACATAGATAACGGTTCCAATTACAATTAATTTAATAAGGAGTTCCATAATACCATATACTACTGAAATATCAAAATAATTCAATACATGAAGCAAATGTTGTTTACTACCCTGTTTTAATTCGGCATCCATAACATCGCGAATGTGAATACCGGTTTTGATATTGTAGATAATATATATAATTACAACAACAACGGAAAGAACCGAGAATATAGTGACGGGGGTTGTACAAAGAGTTTTTCTGGTGGATACGGATTTAGGCATTTTTATATTATATATATATATTTTATTTTAACGTGAATATGGATAATTAAATTTAATTAACAATAATCGAATTTCGATTAATTTCGATTAATTTCGATTAATTTCGATTAATTTCGATTAATTTCGATTAATTTCGATTAATTTCGATTAATTTCGATTAATTTC
>Ga0209630_10000801_pt1 | contig 35616 bp, 22 predicted proteins | sample COG_01_FD_184745 | JGI IMG/M metagenome (GOLD analysis project Ga0209630, IMG submission 184745) | Pelagic Microbial community sample from North Sea - COGITO 998_met_01 (SPAdes) (version 2) | ecosystem: Environmental > Aquatic > Marine > Neritic zone/Coastal water | place: Helgoland, sampling...
CAGCACCATTAACAGCAATGATAAAGGTGTTTGTAAGAGATAAGGCTGAACCAAACGCAGCTGACATAAGTGTGGCAGCTGTATTTGTAGTCGATGCTGCAACGGTACTCTCAATTTTAGATGTTTGAGCAGAAGCTTCTTTTGCTTGCAAGGCAATAGTTTTTGCTTGATCAACAAGTTTTTCTAGTGCTCCGATACCTTTATCAGCGGCTTTAAGCGTCTGAATAGCCTGGCCCATGCCATCTTTAAGTTGGGCGAGGTCACTTGCACGGTTATTTAAGCTTTTGGCACTAAAGAAAGCACTGGTGCCATCAAGAGCACTGTTAACTTTTAGGCCTGTTGATAGACGCTCAGAAGTACGCTCGAACAATTTATTTGTTGATTGTAGTGAAAGTAGGTTTGTGCGGATACTCGCACTGAGGTTTACATCCTGTGCCATGTTATGGCTCCTATTCTAGGATATTAATAACACAATTCTGCATTATTAATATTATTTACCTTTTCTAGGATATTTTCAGTGCCATTCTGACCTGAGATGGAAATTTATCAGCAATTTAAAAAATAACAAATTTGAAAATTTTGATAATTTTATAACCAATAAAAAGCTTCTTTTAGGTGTTTTAATTAGAAGTCAGTGCTAATTATTATTTCCTGTGTTGCTTTAATATATATACTAGTCTTTAAAAGTGGTTAATCAAAAAATTACTCATTAGCTACCTAGCAAATACTGGGCCAACTTTTTATACTATATAACTTATTGAATTTTAATGATTATTTTTTTATACAGCCGATAAATAATAAAATCAGGTTGTTCGCTCGGTAAAATTTTCATAGTAAATGGGGAAATTTGTGCCGTCAAAATCAAATGAAGGCTAAAAATTCTAAATTAAATGGATGGAATTAATTCGCGCCATCGCCAACATGTAAGTGTTTTATAGATTATTAATCAAAAAAAATGGGTGGGAATAAATCCCACCCACTTCTTATTTGTAGTCTTATTAACCTTACCTGAACAGTTGCAACACACTATTTTGCACCTGGTTGGCAAATGTAAGTGCCGAAGTACCAAGAGACTGTCTCGTCTGCAAGGCCAGCAAGTTAGCTGATTCCTCTTCAAGGCTTGCATTCACCAGAAGACCGGCACCCGCTTCGAGGGTTTCGATAATTTCTCCAGTAAAGTCCTCACGAGTATTCAACAGACCAAGGTCAGCACTAAAACCTGAAGCAGTTGTGCGCAAGGTAGCAAGCGCCGTACCAGCTTCAGTAATTGAAGTGTCAATGTTTGACGCCGTTGACCATGTCACTGTCGCGGCAGTAAAGCCAACTCCGGTCACATTCAATGTCGCTGACGAAATAACCTGTGTCGTTGAGTTTTCGTTAGTTGTCACGGTCAGATCATTTCCATTAATAAGGTTAATACCCTTATAGCCGGCGTCCTGATAGATCTTGTTCATTTCAGTCATGACTTTTTCAAAGTCAGCTTCAAGGTCAGTGACACTAGAACCAGAACCGGTTGAACCAAAGACGGTCGTACCGGCTGCAACACCAAAGTTAGCTGAAGTTGCCGAAATAGTAACTTCCGTACCAGCAGTTCCAGCAATTTCTATTTTATCAGTAGTCGTATTATAAGTTGCAGTAATAGCAGTATCAGCAGCCGTTATCTGATCCATAACTGACTGAATAGTATTTGTAGCTGAGAACAGGATAGTAGTAGTCCCAGCACCATTAACAGCAATGATAAAGGTGTTTGTAAGAGATAAGGCTGAACCAAACGCAGCTGACATAAGTGTGGCAGCTGTATTTGTAGTCGATGCTGCAACGGTACTCTCAATTTTAGACACCTGAGCAGAAGCTTCTTTTGCTTGCTCAGCAATTGTTTTAGCCTGTGATACAAGTTGAGTTAGTGCTTCAATACCTTTATCTGCAGCTTTAAGTGTCTGAATAGCCTGGCCCATGCCATCTTTAAGTTCGGCAAGATCACCAGCACGGTTGTTCAAGCTTCTAGCAGTAAAGAAAGCACTGGTACCATCAAGAGCACTGTTAACTTTTAGGCCTGTTGACAGACGCTCAGAAGTACGCTCGAAAAGAGCATTGGTTTGTTGTAGTGAAAGTAGGTTTGTGCGGATACTCGCACTGAGGTTGATATCTGTTGCCATTTTTATGGCTCCTATTCTAGGATATTACCAAGGCAATTCTGCCTTGAGACGAGAATACTTCTCGCTAGATAGAGAGACACCATGCCTCTAAATCTTAAGTCCAATGTATTATTAGATCGGTGCCGTGTCAAACTCTTATTTGCAATAACAACCCAAGGAAGAATTCACAACTTAAAATATTAAGTCTAAAGGTCTCATGCAACTTTAACTCTCTTTTTTTGTAGACGATGATAAACCTTCGGCAGGTCACATCGTTCATTACATTTATTGCCCTTGGGGAAGTCACCTGTCACATGCCAACGGCGGAATTCGTTATATGCTTCAGAATTCCAGATTTCTTCAAGAGTATGATCACGGACATTGCCAAAGGTCATTTCCGTATCAAAATCTTGTGTACAGGGGACAACCTCGCCATTAGCCATCACAGTCAGGGACGTCCAAGGATATTCACAATATTCACTCACGTAATGTGATTTGTTCTCAATTTTTTCATCATCTTCATAATACCAACGATTATCCTGACTTTTAACGTAATTAAAAACATCTAGAGGATCAAAAAGCTCCATAAAATTACGCTGGGTCTCCAGATCATCGCTAGAAACACCCATAGCAATCATAGTGACGACTATTTTTGTTTGAAAACCCTTCTCATGTTTCAAATCAATAACTTTTTGAATATTTTCAAAGGATTTTTTGAAATCGTTGCGTTTACCTCTGATTTTTTTCTGGCCTTCATCATCTAGAGCATCAACCGAGAACTTCATTACACCAAGGCCAAGTTTCATCAACTGTTCAATACGTTCAATATTGATGTTAGCAGGCACACAAGAAAAGTAAGTTGGAATATTGCGCTCGGTACAAGCCCTTACCCGATCAAGGATATACTTATCTAATAATGGTTCTCCGTAGCCATGCAGCGTCACATGTCGGGCAACAATATGAAAATAAAATCCGTTTTCTGTTTGGGTTTCTTTGGTAACGCCATAGCGTTCTTCAATAAAATCCCAAAAAACTTTCAGTTCTTGGTCAGTGTACGGGCGAACTTGGTCAATGACCTTTTCAAAAACCTTGTCATCAATCCATTCGTTTTTACGAGTCATCAAAGTTGTACGCGGACACATAACACAAGTCATGTTGCAGTAATTTGTGGTCTCCACATTGAAAACGTGTGGCCTCTTATCGCGCAGAGCCTCAAGGTCATCTATGATCTGACCAGAGTCTTGGGGGCCTATATCACCAGCAAGAATGCGCTCTTTGAGCTCCACCCCATTCATGAAAAATTCGATACCGTACATCAGTTTCTCCGAATCAGGTTTTCAGTATAAGCATCGGATTCTCCGATGCTACATAAGATAATTCATCACAGAAATTCACCTCTCTGGCAAATATGGTTCTAAAACTTTAAATTTTATCTCCGAACTGCCTAAGTGTCTTTAACAGTGCATCATACTGCACTTCACGCTCAACCGAGTCGCATTGGTTAGACGTAAATTGCATAATACGCCGTTGTAGTTTTTTGGCAATGATGGTTTCTCCCCAACCGATACCATCATCAGCCAATGCAGGTTCATCACTTATAAGCTGCCACGCAGCATATATGCCGTCGCCACCGTTTGAAATAAAAGCCAAGCGAAATTCATCCCAAGGAATGCCCAAATCTATGCCATCAAAGCGTGCTGCGAAAGTAAAACAACTGTTTACTGCACCCACAGGAAGATACTGAGACTTTAACAATTCGGAATTAGCCAATAAATCACGATAACCTCTTCCTGCCGCTATACGAAGTTCGACCAATTCATGCATACGTTCAGTCTGCGCCAAAGCCACCGCACCGGTCAGTTCTGACATCCGATAATTAAAACCAACCCTGTCATGCCGTTGCCAGTCCGGGTTTTGAAATTTATCGCGATCTATTCGGACCTTTCCAGATCTTGCTGTAAGATTAGCAAAGCCAATGCCTCCAAATTTACGAATATCTTCAGCTAGGGTTTCGCTCTGGCAGGCGATCATGCCACCCTCACCTGCGACAAGATGCTTGGAAGCCTCATAAGACCACGACCCGACGTCACCAATAGTGCCCCCAACCCGCCCTTTGGCATCCAACCCCAAATAACACTGCGCACAGTCTTCCAAGACCATTAGATCAAATTCTTCAGCCAGTGCCATAATTGCTTCCATGTCACATACCTGCCCATAGAGATGAACGGGCATTATGGCTTTTGTGTTTTTCGTTATTTTAGATCGGACATCATCTGGGTCCATCAGGAAGTCATCCCAACCGACATCGGCATAAACTGGGATCGCACCACAAAAAACAGGCGCAATACCACACATGATAGGTGACAGGTTTGGAATTATAACTTCATCACCGGGTCCAATTTTGAAGGCGGCAAGCGCCGCGTGAAGAGTGCTGGTTCCTGAATTAAAAGCAACCGCAAAGGGAAGATTAAACTTTTCAGCGAACAAGGCCTCTACCCGCTCTGTCATGGCGCCATCAACACCAGCGCGAAAACCGTTATCCAAAACTTCCCTGATGTATTTTAGCTCATTACCCTCAAAGCGCCAGCCTTTGGTCATATCTTTACCTGCTCATTAAAGCTCTGTTGGTTCTGAAAAAAATCTGCTTGGCGATACCAGTTAATTTCCGTAAGACCAAGCTCTAGGGCCTTCGCAGCAATGGCTGAACCACCTGCGTCTACTGGCATAACCTCATAAATCCTACGAAAAAATTCTGCGTCTTCTGGATAATCTAGTGTGAGGCGCACATCGAGCCCCCTTTCATTTTCGTTCAAAGGGATCTCAGCACAAATTAAACCTGTCGCTTTTATGTAGAGCGACACCACATCCGTATCTGCTTCAGGATTAGTCACTAGAGCAAACATTTTCTCAACTGCTGTGCGAGTGAAGGCATATGTCAGTAAACCACAAATGATATCTTCAGGCGCTTCATATATATCTGCCAGACCTTTTCCCATTACCACTGCGACGCGACGGGCAATATCAAAATCTACGGCCAAATCATCCCCATCAATACAGACCATTGCATCTGCATCATATTCCACTAGGCAGTCATGCCAGCGCTTTATCTTATTAAGGCGCGCACCACGAAACACCTCAACGCCCTCCGCCTCCGCCAACTGTGCTAGTCTATCGTCACTGGCATCATCGCTGGTGGCAAAGACGACCGGAAGCCCTGAGAGCTTGGCACGGATAATAATGATTTGATAAGTTTTAAAATCATCTGTGATTTGCGAAAAACATTTATTAGGCAAACGCTTAGAAGTTGAACGTGCATTAATGACAGCGATGATCTTCATACTAATTTTACCCTGTTTATTTCAATAGCACGGTTATGGCTCGACTAAGGAGCCTCGACAATAGCAACCCATAACTGGTAAGCGTTTATAAACATTCAAGCAAATTTCTAAATATATACTGTAATTAAATAATGATTATCCAGCGCAATATCCAAGAGTATTTGATTCTTGCAGACGAATCGATTCGTGCTGCTCTGGATAAGATAAGCAAAAACCAAAATGGTTTTGTCGTCACAATAACTGAAGAAGGTGCCGTCGAAGGCGTATTGACCGACGGCGATTTTCGTCGCTGGACTGCTTCTGTCAATAATTTAGATTTAAGTGTTCCTGTTTATACAATTTCCAAAAAACAACCTTTTGTTACCTCCCTGAGAAATGATCCGGCAACCATTGCTGGGATGTTCAGTGATGAAATTCGCTGGCTACCTATCGTCGATCACAACAATCACATTACAGCTATTGCTTTCGCTCAACGCTCACAACTAAGCATTGGTGAATTCGGAATCGGTGAGAGTTTTCCCTCATTAATCATTGCTGAAATCGGCAACAACCATAATGGCGACGTAAAGATGGCCAAACGCCTCGTCTATGAAGCAAAGCACTGTGGTGCAAATTGTGTTAAGTTTCAAATGCGAGACATGGCTACACTGTATCGAAATACAGGTCAATCTGATGATATTCGCGAAGATCTTGGCTCTCAATATGTTCTGGATACATTGGCACGTTTCCAACTTAATAACGATGAAATGTTTGACGTTTTTGATTACGCTAAGTCCATCGGCATCATGCCACTTTGCACACCTTGGGATATGGCAAGCCTCGAACGATTAGAAAATTACGGTATTGAGGGCTATAAAATAGCTTCTGCTGATTTAACTAATCACCAACTTTTAAAGGCAGCCGCAAGCACGTCAAAACCGGTCATTCTGTCAACTGGCATGTCTACTGAGACTGAAATTATAGCTGCGATTGAGTCTCTACGTCAGGTAGGTGCATGCTTTGCCCTGCTACATTGCAACTCCACATACCCTGCCCCTTTCTCTAGTGTTAATCTACTTTACATGGATCGATTAAAAAATATTGGTAAATGTGAGGTGGGCTATTCCGGCCATGAGCGAGGATATGGCGTAGTTCTTGCCGCAATTGCCCGCGGCGCAAGAGTTATCGAAAAGCATTTTACACTGGATAGAGCCCTGGAAGGCAACGACCACAAAGTTAGCCTACTGCCCGGAGAATTTAAAGAAATGGTGAATTCCATTAGGGAGGTAGAATCATCATTGGGTCACGCCATGGAACGCCAACTAACTCAGGGTGAAATGATCAACCGGGAGAACCTCGCAAAAAGCTTAACGGCATCTTGCGATATTGAGAACGGAACTTTAATTACCCAGGAGCTGGTCGAAATTAAAAGCCCCGGTCAAGGTCTGCAACCTGACAGAATGGACGACCTGGTAGGCCGCGTTTGTCAACGGAAGATGATCAAAGGTGACTTCTTTTTTGCTAGCGATCTTAAGAACAAGAATGAGGAGCCTAGGGCATTCACCTTCAAACGTCCTTGGGGATTGCCAGTTCGTTATCATGATTTCATGACAATGGCCAAAATGGTGCCGGCTCAGTTACTGGAGTTTCACTTCAGTTTTCGTGACCTTGAAGAAGATCCTGCCGATCATTTCACTGCGCCACTAGAGCATCAATTGATTGTCCACACTCCAGAAATATTTTCTGGGAGCTACCTTCTTAATTTGGCTGCTAGGGATAAAGACGAAGCACAAATCGGCATAAAAAAAATGCAACAGGTCGTTGACGTTACCCGTAGCATGAAACCTTTCTTTCAAAATACGGAACGCCCCCTGATAATTACAAATGTTGGCGGCTTTACCGAAACAGGTTTTGTCGATGATTCCACACGCATTGAAATGTATTCAAGATTGGCTGAAAACTTATCAAGAGTGGATGCAGAAGGTGTTGAAATTATTCCCCAGACAATGCCTCCCTTTCCTTGGCTGTTTGGTGGCCAGCGACACCATAATTTATTTGTTAATGCGGATGAAATAGTCGAGTTTTGCATTAAAAACAGCTTTCGCGTTTGCTTGGATGTTTCCCACTCAAAACTTGCCTGCACCCATTTTCAGCAATCGTTTGCAAATTTTATAAAAACAGTTGCCCCCTTCTCTGCCCATCTGCATTTAGCAGATGCAGCTGGGGTCGACGACGAAGGGCTGCAAATCTCTGAAGGAGACATTGATTGGTCAGAACTCTCTAATTGGCTTGATCAGCATGCCCCTGAGGTCAGTTTTATCCCTGAAATATGGCAAGGCCACAAAGATATGGGGAGCGGCTTCTGGCTTGCTTTAAGCCGACTAGAAAAATGGCTGTAAATTCTTTTCGTGAGGACTTAGTAATCCAGTTCAAAAATATTTTTCACTTCTAAACTGATATCGATAAATAGAGGCTTCCACGGCTTACTTTTTTGCTTGGCGTGATAATGCGTATTTGGGAACCACAATACATCATCTGTTCCCATCCATTGAGGATGGATGCTTTCTCCAATAAATCCAAGAGTTCGCACACCTAAAGCACCGGCAAGTTCGGTAACGGTCGACAAGCAGGAAACAACAATATCCAAGCTGCTTATTAACGCCGCAACTCCATCAAGATCTTGCTTCAAATCTAAGCCCTTCATGACGTGAATGCTCACTCCGAGCTCTATCAACGCTTTAGCTATATCATCATCTACATTAGCAGGAACCAAACAGACAAAATCTACCCCAGTTAAGCTCAGCAGTGGCTCCATATCTTGAATAGAGGCATAAAAGTGCCTGAATTCATCCTTAACCAAATTGCTACTCCAGCATAAACCAATTTTTGGCTTATCACTTATGCTTTCAAGCTGTTCTTGCCAATATGCTCTCTGGGAGGGATCAGCCTTTAGATAAATGTATTCGTCATCAATGCTTGGGAAGTCTTCAACGGCATTACGAAGATACCGTCCCAGACTGGGAAATGAGGAATGAAAATCATAAGATCGATTACCGTCTTCAGCTGGTGCATATGGCGCTGCATAGACCTCAGCACCTTCAAAAGACCTTGTAAATAGAGGAACCAAACGCTGTGTGCATTCAATAGTGACCTTTCCACCTTGCCTCAAAACATCAGGGATCATACTCGCATACGATATTTCATCACCAAGCCCCATTTCACCCCAAAGAATTATCTCTTTGCCTTTTAATGGGGATCCATCCCAATTAAGTTGTGGGAAATGGCGGTGGGGGGACTCATAGTTTTCAGCCTTGTTGCGCCATTCAAAGCCTTCCCAACCTTCACTAATATTCCCCTGTTCAAAACTTAGAAGTGCAAGGTTAACGTGAGCGTCAGCAAATTCATTGTTTATTACTAAAGTTCGACGCCAATGGTATTCTGCTCCTCTTTTATCATCTGACTTTAACAAAGCATGTCCCAAGTTGACGTGAGCTTTGTCATGGTCTGGCATTACCTCAATAACTTTTTTGTATTTTTCTATAGCAGATTCGAGTTGTCCCAAACTTTGAAGGACGTTGCCTAAATTAAAATTTATTTCGGGATGATTGGGGTCAGTCTTCAGCGCCTTTTCATAATGGTCGCAAGCTCTATCCAACTGCTCAAGAAATTCAAACAAAACTCCCAAATTGTAGTGGGTATCAGAATCATCATAAGCACTTTCTAGAACTGTAAAATATTGCTCTATGGCCTCATCAGAGCGCCCCAATTCTTTTAAGCTGTTGGCATAGTTATTACGCATACGATGATCGTTGGGCTGGGCTGCCAGCGCTTGAATATGGTGTATCAAGGCTTTTTCAGCATTTCCTTGTTCTCTTAGCGCAGTGCCAAGAGCATTGTGGGCGGCAGCATAGCCTGGCTGAACCGCCAACGCTTGTTCAAAGTGCTGTATGGCCTCGTCTAGTCGCTGCAATTTAATCAGAACTATTCCCAGGTTTGAATTTAATTCCTCATTACTTGGATCGACAGCTAGGGCTTTACTCATAAATTTATGTGCTCGCACAAAGTCACCCTTTTGCAAAGCGATCCCACCCAATAGCTGGTTAGCAAACTTGTTGTCAGGCTCCTGCTCTAATACTATTTCATATGCCAGTTCTGCCTCAGCCATGTTGCCATCTACCAGTTGTTTGCCAGCATGGTGCAGCTTAATCAGTAAGTTCTCGCTGGCTGGACCTTGCAAGTTTTCTGGGCGGCCGGAATTTCCCAGTGGCTCATCACTCATTTGGCACCTTGACCGTCATGATAACGGCTCCCTCTAATTAAATTTTAGGCCTTTAGACTAACTTAAAGCAACTGACTTTAATGTTACCATTTGTCATTAATATTATATGTAACAAACATTCATTACCGTGAGGTAAATACCAAAAATGGCGAGACACACACGTTGTTTTAATTTTAGCTCCTATCAAGGCAATGCTAAAACTTAGGGCAGGGCGTCAGAAGTGGCATGATCGTTTGTAGTCTTGCAAAGCTTGGAGATGGTTTTTTCACGGACGCTAGTAAGCAGATCAGGTTGATCGCTCAGGAAGTCATGAGTAAATTTTTTTTACAACATCAAACGGGAGGGCAAACGTTACAGCACAAAGTTCAGACATTTGGACTAACATCTTGTTTTCCAATTTCTATTTTCCAGGCACTAGTTTATCATAATGTCAATTAATGTCGTTTGTCGGAGCAAGTCTACAAAATGAACAGAGTGGAAAAGCGTCGCCAAAAAAAGTTAGCCAAAAAGGCAGCACCCCCCTCTCCCAACCAGCCGTCATCATCTACCCAGCAAGCTATACACCTTGCCTTGCAGCATCATAATGCAGGTCGCCTTCTTGAAGCTGAGGACATATACCAAAACATATTGCGTAACGAGCCCAACCACCCAGTTGCCCTGCATTTACTCGGAGTTATTGCCCATCAGGCTGGAAGGAATGAAATTGCTGTTAATCTGATTAACAAGGCCCTTGCAATCATGCCAAATTATGCTCAAGCATACAGCAACCTTGGAACAGCGCTGAGAGAATTAGGGCGTCACAACGAGGCTGTAACAAGTTATCACAAGGCCCTTGCCATCAAGCCCGATTATGCTGAGGCGCATAATAATCTTGGAGATGCACTACACGAATTGGGCAAGCTGAACGAGGCTGTATCAAGCTGTCAAAAAGCACTCGCCATAAAGCCAAATTTTGCGGAGGCGCATAATAATCTTGGAAACACCTTCAAAGAGCTGGGTAAGCTGGACGAGGCTGCGGCAAGCCACCATAAAGCACTTGCAATCAAGCCAGATTATGCGGAGGCGCATAATAATCTTGGAACTGTCCTACAGGATCAGGGGCTGCTTGAAGAGGCTGTGACAAGCTACCGCAAGGCACTTGCAATCAAGCCGGGTTATGTTGAGGCGCATACCAACCTTGGAAACACCTTCGAGGAACTGGGCAAGCTAGATTCTGCTGTGACCAGTTACCATAAGGCCCTTGCCATCAGCTCAGATTATGCTGAGGTGCACAACAGCCTTGGGAACATCCTCATGAAATTGGGCAGGATGAATGAGGCTGTGACAAGTTGTCACAAAGCCCTTGCCATCAAGCCTGACTCAGCTGAGGCGCATACCAACCTTGGAAACGCCTTGAAAGGACTGGGGAGATTTGACGAGGCTGTGACAAGTTACCACAAAGCCCTTTCCATCAAGCCAGATTATGCTGTGGCGCATAACAATCTTGGAACGGCACTACAAGATCAAGGGTTGCTTGACGAGGCTGTGATGAGTTACCACAAGGCCCTTATTGTTAAGCCAGATTTTTTTGAAGCCCACAACAGCCTTGGGAATATCTTCATGAAATTAGGGAGCCTTGATGAGGCTGTGACAAGTTATCACAAAGCCCTTGCCATTAAGCCAGATTATCATGAGTCTCATAGCAATCTATTACTGGCACAGCAATATCAACCCGGGCAAAATTTAGAAAAACTCCTTAGGTTGCACAAGGATTGGGATCAACGACATGCGCAGCAATTTTATACAACCCAGCCTCATTACCTAAACACACCAGACCCCAACCGTATCCTGCGTATTGGTTTTTCATCTCCGGATATAGGGTGGCATCCAGTTGGCTTTTTTGTTGTTCGTCTTTTTGAGAGCATCCTTGAAAATGAGATAAAAACGGTCGTCTACTCAGATCGCTTAGCCGATGATTTAACAAATAGGATTAGAGCAGCAAGCGGTCTCTGGCGCGATGTGAATGGAATTTCAGATGGCGACTTGACAAAAATAATTCTAAACGACGAGATAGATATTCTCTTTGATCTTACTGGTCATTCAGCAAAAAACAGGATGCTTCTGTTTGCCAGAAAACCAGCGCCCATACAGGTTAGTTGGGCTGGGTATGTTGGAACAACTGGCCTTTCCTCAATGGATTATTTTTTGTCTGACATTCATTCTACTCTGGAAGATGAAGATAAGTATTACAGTGAAAAAGTTATCCGAATGCCGGATGGTTGGCTATGCTACTCCCCTCCGGACTATGCCCCAGAAATAGGGCCTTTGCCTTTTAAGCAGAATGGCAACGTCACCTTTTGTTCGTTCAGCAACCCAGGGAAAATTAATGAAGAAGTAATTTCCGTCTGGGCTGAGATTATGGACGCGGTGGGCAACTCATGCCTTTTGATCAAGTACAAGGGAATAGATACAGCGACAAATGTAGAACGCCTGACAACCAAGTTTGAAGCCAAAGGGATCGATAAATCGAGATTAGTTCTCGAGGGACAGTCTCCTCATGTCGAGCTATTGGCTCGCTACAATGATGTAGACATCGCGCTCGACACATTTCCTTACTCAGGAGGACTAACAACATATGAAGCATTATGGATGGGGGTTCCCGTAATCACAGTTCCCGGAGAGACCTTTGCTAGTCGTCACTCCAAAAGCCACCTTGAAACAATTGGTCTGCCCGAACTGATTGCCGAGAACAAAGATGATTATGTCAGGTTGGCAGTCGAACTTGCTTGTGATGCCGGGCGAATGGCGGATTTAAGGACTGGGTTGCGTAGCCAGATGATGAACTCTCCCATTTGTGATGGAGAAAAATTTAGTAGTGACTTTACAGCTCTCATGCGGAAAATATGGGTAGATTGGTGTTTGACTCAAGATGCTGGAAATCTGAAGCAATGACACAAAAACGCCCATCCCCCGCATGCCTTTCAGTTAAGTATTACTAAAACTTGTTAAAGTTGCTCTGTATTTTTAATTGTCACACCAATAGCATTGCAAAGGGTAATAATAATTTCTGTACGAAGTTCACTACTTTGAAATATCAAGCCTCACTTAGAATTCTCATTTTTCTTAAAAATATCCATCTCTGATATAAGGTAATCAAATCCCATAATATTAAAAGAATTAACCGCATTTTCAAATGTTTCAACCACGGGCTCGCCAGCACAATTAAACGATGTGTTTACAATAATTGGTGCCAGTTTTAGAAACCTCAATTCCTTCAATATGTCATAGAGAAAAGGCTCTCCTTGATCAATTACTTGCACCCGAGCTGTATTGTCGACGTGTGTGATAGCAGGCACTTGCAAGGTTTTGGATTTCGAGACAGTCAACATAAATCGCGAGTCTTCAATTTCACCAGAAAAATAGTTGGAGAAATCTTCAACTGAACAGATTGGTGCTAACGGCCTCCAATTTTCTCTGCCTTTTTTTTCATTAATAAAATCACGCATGCCCTCAATACCAGCCCACGCTATTATCGACCTATGTCCCAAGGCTCTTGGTCCCACTTCAGATCGGCCACGTTGAATGCAAAACACTTTTCCCATAGCAAGCTCTTTAGCTACAAAGCTAGACAATGCCTCAGGCTTACATTTGACCTTTTCTAAATCTTGGAAATTCCTTTTTCCTGAAAAAGTTTTAAATGATGAAGGTGGAAATGCTGCCGCCATTTCGTCATTTGAGCTTTCAAGTTGCAAATTCAACCCAAGAAAGAAATGCAATCCTACTGCTGCACCGAGGGAAAGACCAGTATCACCCACACCGGGCAAAGGCTTGTAGTTTAAGCAAGGGCTCGCAGCGATTATAGCTGAATTTGTTGGACAGTTGAGCGCGAACCCGCCCGTCATAAATACATCTTTGAATGAGTCGTCAAATTCATTTATGGCTTCACAAAAATTGCTAATTAGATCAACAAATGTACGCTGCACAAAATATTGGACATTCGAAGCACTTTGTATCGCAAAGGCTGGGTTCTCAAAATCAAATTTAAATGAGTTAGCTTTATTCTTTCTGATATCAGGGGCCACAGAACTTATTTTTAAAATTTCTTTGACGTATTGATTTAGCGTTGCAAGCAGAAAATTTGCATTAAATAGGTTCAGTATATAATGATTAATAATTTCATTTATTTGCTTATTAAACCTACCATAAGACGCTAGGCCCATTAGCTTTCCTGCATCAATACCAAACTGACAAGCCACTTGATCGTATATATAACCCAAAGCAAAATTATGACTTAGGATAGGTGTAATCCCCTTCTTTTTTTCGAAAAGATAAACACCCCCACTGTTAAAAGGCAGCATATGCTTCCCCTCGTCCGTGACCTGAGTTCCCGGCAAGCCTCCATCATGGGTTACTATTATAGAATTTTCTTTTGCATAATATCCCGCGTAATTAGCGTGGGCTGCGTGGTGGTCAGTGTAAAAGCCAGGCTTTTCTATCCCACACATCTTTATAGTCAGAGGAGTGAAAAAATCACTCTGGAATTCTTGAATAGAATCTTCGGTGACCCCTTTGTGAAAACCTAATAGGTTGTGAATAATTTTACGATCATCGATAACACTAGGCAGAATGGGAGTTCTCCATAGCTTTTTTACTGGAGAACGTGTGTGAGCATCTAAATTTTGAGCTTTTAGCTGAGTTTCATATACGTCTCCAGGACTAAAAGCACTAGGGCTAAAGATGAAATTGGTTAAATCCCATGAGTCAAAACTCTTTGTAATTTTTTTGTGTAGAGAAGAATATCCATAGTTAATCTCCAACGATTTTTCATGATGACTGCCCCAAAATTGAGTTCCAGAAAGACAAATCACGTCAAATTTTTCAAATGACATTTTATTTCTAGCCAGATATTCAATAATAAACTTAGACGGCAAACCCAGATGATGTTTTAATCGAGATTCTCGTTCCACCTCTACAAAGTCTATTAATCTTCCACCTGTGAATATGCACAGAGAAGCATCGTGCCCAAAATTAATTGATAAAACATTCATTTGAAAAAACCTTTGTTGCCTCATATGGCCTCAATAGTGACATAGCTTAAATACGGAAGACTATTAATTACTTAACCATGCCCGTTAACAAGTGTGTAACTGATGTGTAAACCGCTTCTGTACTACACGCTTTATTTGCGTCTACGTTTCTATTACTTCTTTGTTGGAACCAAACGCTAATTTACTAAATTATCTTCACAGGTTTTCAGTATGGGGCTAAATTGAAGAATGCCCTTTAATACAGACTGTCCATCTTGATGATATCAATGAGATCACGAAAGTAGATTGTCTAAAAATTGACATTAATGTGGCAGAATTGGAATTTTTGGGAACGGGATTAATAGCCGAAAAAATTAACTAGTCATCAATACAGAGGTTAAATTCCTCCCCTTGTACGAGAGAAAACCCCTGTTTTCCAAAGATAAGCAATACCTTCGCGAATTAAAGTTTGTATTTCATTAATTTAATCCGTGGGTGTTAAGCTTAAGTTAAAAATGCGGACGTTATGTTGACCAAAGCTTTCACTAAATTTTATCAACTCAGTTTTAATCAGCTAAAATTACCTTGATTTTGAACAACACATATAAGTCTTTTAATATTGTTCTTCATGCCTTAATGGCTCATGACACAAAAACATAATCTTTTTTTACAGTACAATATCTAAAATTTCGTCCTAACTTTTCTAGCATGGTAAATTTACTATCCCTTCAGGAAAGTCAGTTTTTTTGATATTGAAGGCATTTTTTATTGCTGAGGATGGAGGAGCGACTTGTTGGTAGGGCAGCTTTAAAGACCGAATTTGGACTTGATTTCCACAGCCATTAATTCGAATGTTTCATCCCATTCTTCTTGGACTTTCTTGCGAAAATACCGCATGGATGGCGCCCAACCAGGAGCTTCCGGGTTGCCTAAAAATTCAAAATTTACCATCACCGGCACAAAGGTCCAAACTGGAATGGCCATGGCACCAGCCAAAAAGGAGACAGCAGATTGATAGGAAATGACCAAATCAAGATTGGATACCAAGGCTGAAAGATCATCTTGGTCATCTTTTAAATTAATATCATCCCAAGTGTGAAGATTGACCCCATAAAGTTCATGAATTTTTGCTCGGTCATCCTTGCATTCAACATACATAAGGTTGACAAAATCTATTCCTTCAATGGAAAGGATAGGTGCCAATTCCTCAACTGTTGCGCCCCAAATATTTTTGTTACCAAACGCCTGAACGCTGCGCCATATCAGGCCAACCTTGGGTCGAGGCCCCAACGCTTTCATTCTATCCCCCCAGAAGGCAATACGTTTTGGGTTTGCTTTTAAATAAGTAGCATCAGGGTCACTGGGGAAGCTGTCAACATTCGGCCTTAGAAACTCCCCCAAATCAAGAATTGGAGATTGAAAGTCTAAGTCAACATCACCGGCTTCTGCCTCTGAGTAGGGAGCGGGAAAGACATTAGCTCCTTCAAAAGAACGCTTGAATAAATTAACAAGACGTGGATTACACTCGATTGAAACTTCTGCGCCTTTAGACATCATATCGGGAATCAAACTGGAATAGCGAATTTCATCACCCAAACCTTGCTCGCCATAAATTAAAATACTTTTACCTTTAAGGGGTGACCCGTCGTATAGCTTTTGCGGAAACCCGCGAACTGGTGATGAAAAACCAATGGCATCCCAGCGTGAGCGATAATGCTTCCACGCCTCCTCCAGGTGACCAAAGCTAAACAGGGTCAGGGCGTAGTTAAAATGAACTGACGGTTCATTGGGCAATAGTTCAAAAATCTTGTTATAGATTTCAATTATTTCTTCTTGTTCTCCTGTTTGAAGCAGGACTACAGCCAAACAGATTAGGGCGAGGACGAAATCGGGAGAATCTACGAGAACCTTGCGAGCCAATTCCTCAGACTCATTGAAATTGTACTGGTACTGCATATTCGTGGCGAGTTCTGTCATCAAAAGCGGGTCATTTGGAAATTCGGCCAGGGCGGCACGTGTAAATTTCTCTGCACCGTCAAGATTATCCATAGTCCTGAGTACGGTAGCAAATTCCGTATAGAACTTCGGTTGCCTAGGGTCCAGTTCCATAGATTTTTGGAACATTTCCAGCGCTTCTGCATCCCTCCTCAAGCGCTTTAACGCCATACCCAAACTGTAAAAAATCAATGGGTTTTCAGGTTCCTTTTTCAGAGCCCGATGGAAGGCCTCAACAGCTTCATCGAATTTCCCCTGGTGTGCAAGTTGCTCTCCAAGGATCGCATACTGATTGGCTTTCTTCCCCAATTTTTTCGCCGCTTTTGCTTTTTGTCGACGTTGAATTCTATTCATTCCATGCTCTTAATTATTAAAACTATTATTAACCAACTTATCTATATTTACCTAGCTTACTTTTTTATAAAAAGTTCCATAGAAACAAAATAGGGCAATCTTGAGCGATCGCCCAAGAATCACTCTAAACTATTTGCATGAGGTCAAAACCATTTGATTATGTTTGAAATTATTTGATAGTATATAATAATTATGTAATATTTTAATAGGTTTGAAGAAATGAACCTTTGGTTTACATCAGAATGATGAGCGTCAAAGAAATGAAGAACACGATCGATTGCATATTAATGTATTTTCAATACTTACATGTATCTTCCGCATCAGCCCGTTCACATACGCTATCTCTATTTTCTGTTAGGGCAATGATTTACCATACTTTATCTGTTTTCTTTCGATTGTTTTCAGTCATGATTTTTGGCGTTGGGAGATTTAAATTATGCGCGTTCTCTTAGTTGTTTATGATAACGATTCCTATACCCACTTGTTCCCCATGGGGCTTGGTTACATAGCCTCAGTATTGGAAGAGAACGGGCATGATGTTGAAGTCTATAGCCAGGATAAATATCATTATCCTGATGCCCACCTGACCCAATATCTGAACGATCACCATTATGATATTGCCATGGTCAGTGTTATTGCCGGTTACTATCAGTACAAAAAATTATTAAAAATTTCCGCCGCTATTAACGAGTCAAAAAATCGTCCCACGTACATAATTGGCGGCTATGGACCAACACCTGAGCCAGAGTATTTTATCAAAAAAACTGGTGCGGATATCGTTGCCATGGGCGAGGGTGAGCATACAACCGTAGTTCTCATGAAAGCTATAGAAGAGAAAACGTCGTTGAGCGAAGTCTCAGGGATTGCGTTTAAGGATGGATCGAAAGTTACAATAAACCAACGCAGTCCCCTAATAAAGGACCTCGATACAATTTCCTGGCCTGCATACAAAAAATTTCCTATCGATTATTACAGGCTGGAAAGAGAACCCCGAATGGAGAAAACAGACTTTGGCATGCCATTAATGTCCGCCAGAGGCTGCACATTCAAATGTACTTTCTGCTATCGTATGGATACTGGCTATCGTGCTCGCAATCCAGTTGATTTACTGGACGAAGTTGAATACTTGCATAAGGAATTTGGCATCACCTATGTTTCCTTCCAAGATGACTTATTGATGTCCTCCGTGGAGCATACTGAGAATGTATGCCGAGAGTTCAGGAGGCGAAACCTGCCGGTGAAATGGAACTGTAACGGGCGCCTAAATTATTGCTCTGTCGAACTAGTGAAGATGATGAAAGATTCTGGTTGTGTATTTATCAACTACGGCATTGAAGCGATGGATAATGAAGTTCTCAAGAACATGAAAAAAGGCCTGCGGACGGAAATGGTGGTCAAGGGCATAGAGATGACACTTGAAGCCGGTATCAGCCCTGGCCTTAACATGATGTTTGGAAATATCGGAGATAATAAACGGACTTTGAAGGAAGCCGTTGATTTTCTTATAAAATATGATGATTTTGCCCAAATGCGTACCATTCGCCCAGTCACACCTTACCCAGGATCACCACTTTACTATGATGCAATTGATAAGGGTCTAATAAAAGATGTCGCTGATTTTTATGAAAACAAGCACGTTAACTCAGATTTACTGGCGGCTAATTTCACTGAACTAAGCGATGAAGAATTTTATGAATCTTTGACTGAAGCTAACACCAAATTGCTAACGAACTACTATGATACAGCTAAACAGGAAGCAGTTAAACAGGTCACCGACCTGTATAAAGACCGTCAAGTTGGATTTAGAGGCTTTCGACAAATATAGGGTTTCCTTTGACAGTCGCCTTACTCCATGATGGAAATTGCTTATTTCTTGACTGATCTTCAAAAATGGTTGGTGAGGCGTTGATGAGTCGCGATAGCGAGAGCCAAATATCCGTCCTTTTGAACAAAGCTATAGGGCTTCATGTGGCTGGGCGCCTTGATCAAGCACAGCCTATTTACCAGCAGATCCTAGAAACTGACCCCAATCATCCAATAGCTCTCAATCAACTCGGTGCAATCGCTTTGCAATCAGGTAATTTTAGTTACGCAGTTGAACTCATTACACTCGCCACAAACCACAAACCTGATTATGCCGAGGCATACAACAATCTTGCTTCAGCCTTGCTCGAGTTGGGCCAAACAGAAAAAGCTCTGTCCAACTACCACAAGGCAATTGACATCAAACACGATTATATTAACGCCCATAACAATCTAGCCGACGCCCTTATTTCACAGGGCCAACCAGAGCAGGCAGTCAAGTATTACAAGAAGGCACTGGCCATCAATAATGATTACTTTAAGGGTCATAACAATTTGGGCAACGCCCTAATGACACTTGGGCAACCAAATTTAGCGGTTGCAAGTTATCACAAAGCCATTTCTATCCGGCCAGACTACTTTGAAGCTCATAGTAACTTGGGCAACGCCATGGCTGAGCTTGATATGCCCGACAAAGCCATTGCATGTTATCGACTGGCGCTGGGGATCAGACCAAACTCGGCTGAAACAGCAATTAATCTTGGCACTGTGCTGGTGAAAACAGGAAAAAATGAAGAGGCAGCCGTCTGCTTCCAAAAGGTACTGACCCTACAATCTGATCACTCTGAGGCACTTTTTTCGATGGGAATAGTTTTAAACAATGAAGATAGGTTGGAAGAATCATTGGACTATTACTCCAAAGCATTAGCCAACAAGCCTTTATACCCGGCAGCACTCAACAACATGGGCAATGTCCTTATTAAACTGCAAAGGCTAGATGAGGCCGTGACTGTCCTTAGCAAGGCACTGGAAATTAAGCCATATTACGTTGAGGCCCACTGCAACTTGGGCAATGCCCTGAAAGAGCAAAACTATACCGATGAAGCTATCGCCAGTTACCGCCAAGCGATCAGCATCAATCCAAATTTTGCAGATGCCCATTGCAACCTAGGTGTACTATTTAAAGAACTAGGGGACCTAAACAAGGCGATGACTTGCTTTTCCAAGGCTCTCGAAATCAAGCCTGGCTATGCAGAAGCTAACTATAACCTTAGCCTTGCCCTTTTACTTAAAGGTGATCTTGAGAGAGGGTGGAACGGTTATTCCAGTCGTTGGGATTGTGATCCACTGAAAAAGGCTCGACGCTCCTATGAGGCACCTTCTTGGGAAGGCGAGAACATCAGGGGAAAAACACTTTTTCTCTATCCGGAACAAGGCCTAGGTGACTTCATTCAGTTTATTCGGTACCTTCCACTTATTCAGGAACGCGATGGTTATGTAATTACAGAAGCACCTGAAATTTTACATGAACTTATATCTGGTTCTTTTAAAAATTTTCAAATAACTGGACCTAGTAATACACCCAGCCATTTTGATTTCCATGCACCAATGCTTGATTTACCCAATTTGCTTGGTACTAATAAAAATTCTATTCCGGCACCTGAGGCTTATTTATTTGCGCCAGAAGAACTTACTCAAAAATGGAGCAAGCGACTAGATGCCTACAATGGACTCAGGGTCGGGTTAGTTTGGGCTGGTGATCCAAAACACAAAAATGACAGAAATCGATCAATTGACCCATCCTATCTAGCACCATTGCTTAAACTTAAAGACGTCAATATATTCAGCCTGCAATTAGATCATGATGGGGAAGCAAATAAGGTGCTGGGAAAAACCGTTGTCGATTTAGCACCTGAGCTGACCTCATTTAATGAAACAGCTGCGGCTATGAAAAATCTTGATGTGGTTATTTCTGTCGACTCTTCCCCTGCCCATTTGGCTGGAGCCCTTGGATGCTGTGTCTGGACATTGCTTCCATTTGTGCCTGATTGGCGATGGATGCTTCATGGTGACACAACACCTTGGTATCCATCAATGCAATTATTTCGCCAAGCCACAATTGGCGACTGGTCATACGTTATTGAAAACATCTGTGTAGCCTTACGGGCGACGCGCAGTAGCGATTAAAGTATCTGACCAGTTGCGTTGGCACAGGAACTCACGATAAGACTGGTCGAACTCATTACTAGGAATGTCTTTGTAGATGTCATGACCACCCGGCTTGCCATGGCGCAACCAATGCAAATGGTTGGCATAACCAAAGCGCTGAAATGGAAGAATTTTAATATCAACAAAGCCTGCAGCCTGCAGGAAGTAGTGGATGGTGGTGCGAGTGTGGAGGATCAAATGTTCACTCCAGAAACCAAAATCATAAAAAGCCTCCAGAGCCATCTTTTCCACGAGAAAATCTTCTGCATGAGGAACTTCAAGGATGATCGTTCCACCACTCTTTAGTGCCTTATATGCACTTTCAAGATGCACCTGTTGATTTTCCAAATGTTCAAGAACATGGAACATAGTGACAGTATCAAAGGGTTGTTCAAAATCTTTGAAAGTGGGCTGAACCGAGACATTATCACCAAGACGCAGTTGAATATCATTAATACATTCCACCCGCAATTCGACACCGCTAACCTGGGAAGCAATACCCACACACAAATCCAAGAAAAAACCGTGACCAGTACCGAAGTCACAAACAAATTTTCCTTTCAGAGATGGCAAGAATTGTTCAATCCGTCGATCCTCATCTTTAAGCTTTTTTGAGCGCAACACCCTGCCACCAAAGGTATGGGTGAGATGCTCGTCACCATCCAGATCCCCGCCATCACTAGATTGGGTATAAAACCGTTGCTCAAGGGCTTCCTTAAGGAAAATAACTCGACTTTTTTTGTCACGCAGAACTGGTATTTCCATATCTCTAGTGCGATGGTGGACAATCTCAATGTTTTCTGGAGACACTAGTTTTCCAGCAAGTAAACTGCGATAAATGGCATTAGTCTTTTTTAGTTTCTCAAAATCTAATGTCACAACATATCCAAACTATCACTTGGTGCCTTGCCCTCATCCGTCAGATTTCACTAAACTATCTCTGCGAGTACCCTTGAAAAGAGTTTGGTTGGGTTGCCAACATGATAATCTTAAACCATCAATGAAGCCAACCACCTAAATCACATAAAATGTTGGTTAGAATTTGAAGAATGCTCAATGAATCGCAGAGAACGGCTCAACTAGAAAAATAGAATAAATAAAATAGTACTGGCTCTCCACCGCAGATGTCTGAAAAGACAATTTCCATGCTGGAACAGGCCCTTTATTTACCTATAAAGCCCCTGAAAAGTTAACCTATTCCCAAAAGTGTTATAATTTGGTATAAAAAAGATTAATTAGGTAATTTTTGTAATTACTTGGTTTCTTCCTCGTTAAAATGACGATGGAATTTAAATGTTTTGTTTGCAGAATTCCAAACACAAACATTAATTCAGCCTAATAGCGAGGAAACTATCGTTGTCTATGGTATTTTCCATAGCATGTTTTTTTTGCTTGGAGATTTAGTAATGGCTGACATACCCATTACAGCACAGACTCGTTCAACCCTAGTCGCACTGAGTCAGGCAAGAGCACTTATCGATGCCTCATCAAAGCGCATCACTACTGGTTTACGCGTATCCAGCCCTTTTGATGGAGTGGCCGCCTTTTTTGATGCCCAAGAATTATCTTCCCGTACAGTTAATCTATTAGAAACAAAAGAAAGGTTAACCAATGCAGCAGTTATCACTGGCGGTACCGTTGCTAGCCTCGATGAAATCATTAGCCTGCTTAACACTGCAAAATCTCTAGTGACGGCAGCCAAAGGTGGTGCAGTTTCTGGTGCTGTATCAACCACATCCACTGGTACCGTAGTTTCATCAGCGGGGGCCGACGTGACTGATACCATCAGTGGAGCTGTTGACGGCGACAGTTTTAAAATTGTCCATGACGGCACTACTACTGTCATCACAAATTCCGCTGGATCGACATTTACATCTATTGCCGCACAAATATCAGCCATTACAGGAATTACAGCGAGTGTCTCCGATGGGAATGCCCTTATCATTACGGCCGCCGATGGCAATGACATAAACGTCATTGACGTCACAAACAATCTTGGAACTGACCTTGGTTTGGCCTCATCAACGAATGGGACTGTCGCCACCAATACGACACGCAGTTCAGCTGAAACTCAGTTTGATTTAATCAGAACAAAAATTACCACCTTAGTTGGAGCTGCAAGTTTTTTGGGGACCAATCTTATAAGCTCTTCACCCGATGACCTGACTGTTGCCTTAAACGAAAGCGGGGGCGATGAGTTGACCGTAAGCGGTGTAGCTACTTCATCAAGCGATCTGAGCCTGACAGCTGTAGATGAATTGGGTAAATTTGCCACCGATGAAGGTATTGAGGTTACAATTGCTCAGATTGATGCGGCTTTGACAACTGTGAATACTACAAGGTCAGCAATTAACACAGACAGTAGTATTATTGAATCCCGTCTTGATTTTATCGACGGATTGACTGATTTAATTGACGATGGCATCCACAAATTGACCGGCACTGATTTGGATGAGGAAGCTGCTAATTTACTAGCTTTGCAAACACGCCACGATTTATCGGTTACCAGTGTTGGCCTGTTTTTTAAAGAGGGTACTGTGCTGACAACGCTGCTACAACTAGGCTAAAAAAATTAAGACGGGCCATGTACAAACAAGCTTTAAAAGCATATGAGAATGCTCAGAAAACAGCCATCCAGTTAAAGGAGCTTGAGCGCTTAGCCATTGCACGAACGACCCATAAGCTGACCAAAGCTAGGGATAATTTTACGCAAGACAAAAAAAGTTACGACAAATACGCTAATGCACTTAAGTTCAACCAAAAATTCTGGACACTGATACAAAGTAATATCTTAGACAACCCAACGAATGGGACAGCGTCGCTCCGCAAAAGTCTATTAAACTTGAGCCTTTTTATCGACAAACAAACCATGATTGCCCTGAGAAATCCCGACCCCGACAACATAACTCCACTAATCGAAATCAATAAAAGTATTTCTGGTGGCTTACATAATCAGAAAACTCCGTCTGATATTAAAACTCAGACACGGAAACCTGCCATAGCTCATATAGCAAGGTAAGGCCATGTTCTTTAAGGATAGTCTTAACTTTTTAGGTATGACCCAAGGCTGACGGCACAAAGTTCCCTTTTCACTATGAAAAATTTGCCGGGAGGAAGGTCATCTTCCAATGTTGGTCGCGCAGGATCATTGAAAAATCCATTTAATTCAATGCTTTACAAAAAATAAAAAAGTTGGCCCGCCATTTGCATTAAAAGAGGCGAACAACAACACTGGCCTCAATTTAGAGGGAATAATAATGGCTACGGATGTAAATGCAGCTAAATCAGCTCTCGTCACGGATAGTGCAATACCTTCAGCGAAGACAGCAGCACAGAACAGCAAGTCTGGAATTGATTTCAGCGATATTATTCGCAAAAGCGGGAATCGATTGGAAAATGGCTTAAACTTATTTTCCGATCGCGCCGGCATTACAGGCGTGGAGGAACGCACAGACAATACCCCCTCTGCTGACGATTATTCTTACGATGAAAATTATACTAGAAATGATGACACAAGAAACCGCACCGATACAGATGACCATACTGATCATGGCCAAGAATATGATGTTTCTGATGATCCTCACTATACTAGTGATTATGACAATGACGGCACTCAAGATTACAAACCAGAAATGACTGCAGCTTCCAGTGACAAGCAAGCTGATAATAAAAATCACAGCGAAAACACACAAGACAACGACCGTAGGGATAAAACTGGTGGATCTTTCAGACAGGAAAGCAGCGACGATAGCACTGTAGAACTAACAAATAGCAACGAACCCAGCAAAACGAATGGTGCTGATGGGTCTGAGAAAAATGGTAATAAGGCAATTCTCAGCCCCTTAATTGCCGGCACACAGGCTGATTCCTCGTCCGACCAAGTTCGTTCACAGGACTATAAACAAAATTCCATCTTACCCGGAGAGACAACCGAACAGACGAATACGATTACTCAAAATAGCATGGGGGAAAAGAATTTAGCTGCAGGCTTTAATATAGACATGGCCAATACCTCTATGAAAACCAGCAGTAATTCTGCCAGCACTGGGCAATCTAGCACTAGTCCTCAGAATACTCAGGCGCAAGCACATGGCCATAACTTGTCGAATACTCAAGGACAGGCTCAGGTTCAAAATAGTAATAGCGCTGAATTGCAAGCTGCATCAGAAACACAAGGAAACATCTCAAGCAAGGCTAGCGAACAAGCCGCCCAGCTTTCGAAGATGATCGCTGGTGGAAAAAAAGTAGATGTTTCAGTGACTGTCACTGATGAGAAATCAACTCTTATTTCGAAGCCGACAGCCAGTCTGATTTCAAATACAGTCTTGGCTGCAGACGCTACGACAGCATCCCTTCGCTCGCAACAGGGAAAGGGTGTAATTAACGGCAATGCAAATGGCCAAGCCCAACAGATCACAGGACAAATTGCAGGTGCCCCAGGACAAGCTCAACAAACTGTTGGAGCTCAGGCACAATCCAGTAACGCTGCTTCTAATAATATCAAAGGTGCTACCCAGGCAAGCCCGCATGCGGTTGGCACTCAAGGAAACCTGTCAGGTAACGGTGAAACACCTGTTGCAGCAGCTCCCAACAGCGTGAGTGCTGCTCAACAAGCACAACAAAACACTTCCACTCAAGCTGCCAATGTTACCCGTTTCACCACAGTCAATCACGCCGTTGCGGAACAGGTCTCCGTTCAGATAACTAAAGCATTAAACGCCGGTAATGATAGAATTTCCATCCAGCTGAAACCGGCCGATCTCGGTCGTGTTGATGTCCAGATGGAAGTTAGCCAAGACGGCCGCGTTACCGCGGTTGTAACGGCTGACAACAAACAAACTTTAGATCTACTGCAAAAAGACTCAAGGCAGTTGCAAGAAGCCCTGCATCAGGCGGGGTTAAAGGCCGACGATGACAGCCTCAACTTCAATTTACGTGAACAGGACGATAGCCAGGAAATGGCAGAGTCAGATAGCCATATCGGCAATGAAGATGCTGGGGATGAATTGACCCTGGAAGAAGAATTAGCTGGCATTAAGCCCAATATTATCACTGACACCCGCGTTGACGTGCAGGCTTAAAGGAGTACTCGAACATGTTTGAATCAGTAACACAAGCCTCAAGCGTAGACCCGTCAACAAAATCAGGTGCTGCTCAGGCCAAACTTAATGAAGACCTCAACCAGTTCTTGAACCTTTTGGTCACACAGTTGAAGAACCAAGATCCTCTGGACCCAATGGATGCCAACGAGTTCACTTCCCAACTTGTGCAATTCGCCAGCGTTGAGCAACAAATTTACCAAAATGCCAACCTTGAGAAATTACTGAATGTTGAGCAAACATCTCAGATCGCAAATATGGTCGATTTTATTGGTCACACGATAGAGGCAACTGGCACATCTTTCCATCTGGAAAATGATAGTGCTGAGTTCACTTATGAATTCGGAACTAAGCCTAACTCGGCATCTATCAACATCATAAACTCAAGTGGCTTAACGGTCTATTCTGGTGACGCTGTTAATGAAACTGGAAAACAATCTTTTAAATGGGATGGAAAAAATCAAAGTGGCATCCAACAGCCTGACGGCACTTATACAGCCGTTGTTACTGGCAAGGACCGTGAAGGAAACCTGATGAACGTGACCCAGACAGTATTCGGTCGTGTTACCGGAGCAGGTGCTGAAGAGGGCATTGTATCACTATTTATGAATGACATAAAAACCGGCATGGATAAGGTTTTGGGCACCAGAGAAACAAAATCAACACCCACACCTTAAAGATAACAAAAACTTAGTGGCAGAAATTTTTTTGCCCAAGAATGAAAACAAAACACCGTTGCCAAACAGGCGGCGAATTGAAGGAGAAGAAAAATGAGCTTATTTGGTGCTTTATCTTCAGGCGTATCCGGGCTTACAGCCCAATCGAGCGCCATGGGAGCCATTTCCGATAACATTACCAATGTCTCAACCACCGGATATAAATCAACTCAGGTCAACTTCGCATCCTTGGTCACCAAACAAACCAGTGGAACATTCTACTCAGCTGGCGGTGTTCAATCAAAACCTCGCCAGGATACCGGTGTTCAGGGCCTTCTAGCGGCGTCAACATCATCAACTGATATAGCTATTTCAGGACAAGGTTTCTTTGTCGTAAATGAAGCTGCTGTACCCACAGTGGATGATGCATATCTTTACACTCGTGCTGGCTCCTTCTTTATGGATAATGATGGATATTTACGCAACACCTCTGGCTTTTATCTGCAAGGTTGGCCAGTAGATGCTGCAGGTACCGTTGTACCAGCTAATCCTGATTTGGTCATAGCTAACCAAAACATTGTCTCATCAGATTACTGTTCTACAGTCAACTTGAGCACTGTAGGTGGCACAGCAACAGCCACATCAGAAATTGGTATTGGTGCCAACTTACCATCTGATAATGTGGCCGGAGATACTCACAAAACTGATATTCAGTTCTTTGACAGCCTTGGTAATGCTAACACAATGAGCGTTGAGTATGAAAAGGCTGGTCCTGATAACGAATGGCTACTTAGAGTTGAGCCACCCCAAGGCACAACTCATATAACCATGGAAGATTCTGTCCTCACTCCCAAAGTCTACCGAAGTATAGGTCAGCTTGAATTCAACAAGTTGGATGCAACGGGCGCTTCAAGACGGCCTGCTGATGGCGCATCAATGACCGTTGCAGAGAATGGCGGTACCGCTTTAACATACATCTTCGACAGTGATGATTCTGTAACTGACGCTGTTCGTCAGGTCTCAACAGTTACCATCGCTACAAGTGGTGACGTTGATGCAAACGACGTAACGGTGGTCACTGTTGGCGGTACCGCAATTACCACCACCTATGTCGTAGGGGATACCGTCGCCACCATTGCTGCCGACATAGCTACAAACATCAACGCCAACGCAACCACCAGCGCACTCGTCAGTGCTACATCTAGTGCTGGTGTCGTCACATTAACAGCCAAAGTAGCCGGCGGAACTGGCTTCACCATAGCTACAAGTGAGACTGATGCTGACAATGATATGACTTCTACCGCTGCTACGACTACTGCTGCTGCTGGCACAGACAACACATTTAAAGTCGACACATCAGACTCGTTGACAATGGCTGGTGATGTCACGGCCTTGCTGACGGCAATTCGAGCTAGTAATCCCAACGTGGACACCACAAATAACCGCATCAATACCAGCGCAGGTAGCACGACAACTTTGTTATTTGAAGATGATGGACTGGGTACGATCACTATCGACCCAACGGGCTTAAAAGATTCCACCGGTGCAGATGTAACAACGCAGACCACCTCATTTACCGTAAGCAAACGCGACACACTGTACACAGATAAAACTCAGATATTATTTACAGGTGTACCCGCAAACTCCGATACTATAGTCGTCAACTCCCTTACTTACACCTTCACCACCGGTCAAGCAGAAGACACCACTGGTGCTGACAGAATAATTTATCGTGATGGTCCACTGGATCGCGTTCTCGCTGATCTGGAAGACGCCATTGAAAACAATGATCCAATGTTCGCAGATGGCACCGTGCAGATTAGGGGAACTAACAGCCCCAACAACAACACCCTGGTCTTGACGTCTTTGGCAAACGGAAGTGATTTTACAGTTGTGACCAGCGGCCTAACATCAGCACCGACAGAACCTGATGGTTCAAGCACTGTTGCAGCAAGCATTTTCACAGCAGCTGGCACAATTACAGTGGGAACAAACCCTGCCATTTCATTTTCCAGTGACGGCCTACCCAATATCTTTAACATTGCTGAGCTAGACATTAGAAACTTTGCCAATGGCTCTTCCAATATGGATGACGATGCGGCTAATTCTCCGCAGGTTACACTTAATTTTGGCACTGTCGCTGAAGCCAATGGAGTAACACAATTTGGCTCCACTTTCACACCGGTCTACATCCAGCAGAATGGTTCTCGCTTTGGAACTTTTGCCGGGGTCACAATTGGTGAAGATGGTCTAGTCACAGCACTGTTTGATAATGGTGAAACCCGGAAAATTTATAAACTTCCAATAGCAACCTTCACCAATGTCAATGAACTTGAAGGCAGATCAGGCGGCGTCTGGAACGCGACGGAAGCTTCAGGCGACTACACCTTACGTACTGCAGACAATGGAAAAGCAGGACAAACCATACAAAGCGCACTTGAAAACTCAACAGTCGACATCGGTGAAGAATTCACCGACATGATCGTGGTGCAGAGAGCCTATTCTGCTTCCGCGAAAATCATCAGTACTGCCGACCAAATGTTGGAAGAACTGATGAGGGTGAAACGCTAGTCCTAAACTAACGTTACATCTTTCTACCATAAGCCCACGTCCCAAACCCAGTCCCGGCAACGTTCAAAAGCGTTGCTGGGATACCCATTTTTAATCCTCTTCGGATTTATGACGAAATTTCATTGGCGGCGCGACCAAAGCCTTCTATTAGTAGATCATCCGTTTCCTCGAGACAAACGTTTAATTCTGGAAACCAGGGATAATATTCGTGGCCCAACATACACCACTCATTTTTGCGTTGTCCCCTGGCAATAGACCAGACTGGCGTTCCAATTGCCGCGGCTAGCCATTGCAGTGACACCATCGTCGTAACCACGCTGTCGAGGGATCCGCAAAGTGCCGCCATATCATCTAAATTTTCGATCAAGTCAATGTCATTGAAGATGGTAATATCAACATCAAAGTTATCTCTCAACATTTGAATCTCCTCAGGAGAAACTCCTGCTTGCATGCTGACAAAATGCACACCCTTAATATCAAAAAGTGGCTGCCAAAGAGGAAGTGCTGGATAACAACTTGACTGTCTTTCCACTAAATGTGAACGCCAAGAAATTCCTATCTTTTTTCCAGGCCCCAATTCTTCAAGTTTTCGGCTCCAGTATTCAAGTCGCGCGGAATCACCAAGCAATCTTCTTGAAACGGATGGGAACTTATCAATACTCGGTCGAAAGAAACGGGGCAATGAACCTTGCAGCACAAAGAAATCAACAGATGGATATCCTTCCAGCCATTCAAAATTCTGAACACGGGTTTGGCCTCTTGCTGTGTATCGAGCAACACCTTGAACATTAGCTCTAGGAAAAGACCTCTGAAACAACGTGACAAGTCGCTCATCTACTCCAATTATTACATGCTCCGCCTTTTCAATAATGTCCTGCAAGCAGGTTGAAAACATAATTTGGTCGCCTATTCCCTGCTCTCCCCACACAAGTACAGTTTGTCCACTTAAATCTTCACCATCCCAGACTTTATCTGTAAATAGGCCAAGACTGCCAACCGTGTTGCGCCATTCAAAAGCCAACCAGCCGTTTTCAAGGTCACCTCTAGCTAGCAGTGCCACTGAATCAAAATTATCCGTGTTGGCTAGTGTCGGGTTCAGTCGAAGTGCCTGGCGATGCCTTTGGAGGGCCTTATGCAAAAGACTGTTCGCCTTAAGGATTTGCGAATACTCAAACACTACCTGTGCCTGAGGACCTGGCTCTTTGAGTGCTTCCAGAACTTGGTCTAGGACGGTGAGGCATTGATCATTTTCGGGATCGCATGCTAGGCCACGCAGAATCAAAGAAGCAGCTCCCCTAGACTGCCCAAATTCAAGAGACATTTCTGCTAAACTCAACAGAACTTCAAGATTCTTAGGTTCGTCTTCAAGAACTTTACGAAAGAGGCTTAATGCATTTTTCAGATGTCCAACGCGACGATGAGCCTTGGCAAGTAACACACGCTTTTCACTCTTAGTTGCTGATTCTCGACTCAAGCCTCACTCCTGCTTAAAAAAATTTATCTAGGGTTCTAATGACTCCAACTTTTATGCAACTTTCAAAGTCCCCGGTATAGAATTTCTTAATAAAATAATATTGAAAGACTTTTAGAATCAGTTTTTGAATACATTGCATTCATTGTAATTACTCTCAATAAAAAGCAACACACCCAAATTTAGCCATGAATCTATAAGGGAACTAAATTATAAATGAATAACCAAAAAGCAATGCCCATGTTCATTCGTGCGAAAAAAATCATAGCAATTTGGTCGTTCGCAATAGTCTTATATAAGTTGAATATACATTTCAGTGACAGAGTTATCTAATTTTAAGCATGTCTCTTAGCAACGGATTATAGACGATTTTTACCTCAATTTCCCATGGATGACCCATAATAAGACTCAAACTACTAGGCAATTTTTGCCGGGGCGTTAACTTCTTATTCACGATACCTTCTATAGCTTAGGCTAGGATAAAGATATCTAACCGCTAATTTAGGCGACTAGCGGCGACTTTCTTTGGGATAAGGGAAACAACGTGGACACACTCGTACAAGCACTCCGCAATTTGGGGCCACTTAAACTAACCGTCATGGGCGGGGTAGCCGTTGGTCTTATTGGCTTCTTTATTTTCATCACAACACGGTTAACTTCCCCACAAATGGAACTGCTTTATGGCGGCTTGCAGCCTGATGACACAAACCGAATCACCACTCAACTCTCACAGACCAACGTTCCCTTCGAAGTACGTAACGGCAGCGACATTTTTGCTCCAAGTGAAATGGTCGGACAAATTCGTCTTTCCCTAGCTGGCAAAGGCATCGGTGGTGGAAATATTGTCGGTTATGAGATTTTCGACGAGGCCAGTTCCCTTGGTACTACCAATTTCATTCAAAACGTTAATTTAAAGCGTGCGCTGGAGGGGGAACTAGCAAGAACCATCAAGTCCATAGCCAGCGTTAACTCTGCCCGTGTTCATTTGGTAATGCCAAAACGCCAACTATTTTCACGCCAGTCTCAAGAACCAAGTGCAACCATCATGCTGAAAATGTCTGGTGCAGGCCGTCTTGGTCCCGAACAAGTGTCAGCCGTTCAATACTTGGTTGCCGCCGCCGTACCGGGGCTAAGTCCCAATAGAATCTCTATTATCGATAACAAAGGCTCTTTGTTAGCACGTGGATTTGAGGATAAAAATGATTCTGGGGCTGCTGCTGCCAAAGCCAGCGAACGCAAGCGTGGCCTTGAGGTGCGGCTTAACAGAACCATTGAGCAACTAATTCAAAACATTGTCGGCTTCGGAAAGGTGAGAGCAGAGGTCACCGCGGATATGGACTTTGACCGCATCGTTACAAATGAAGAACTTTTCGATCCTGAAGGCCAGGTTATTGCCTCGACCCAGTCTGTTGAGCAATCCAACAACAATCAAGAAAGCGATGGCGCTGCACCAGTGAGCATTGCGACCAATTTACCCGATAATAATTCGAACTCATCATCGTCTGGGGCAAGCCTTAAATCGAGTGAGGACCGCACCGAGGAAACTGTCAACTATTCGAACTCAAAGAAAATCACTAACCATATTCGAGAAGCTGGAGTTTTAACTCGTCTGTCTGTTGCTGTTCTTGTTGACGGCACATACCCAGAGAACGAAGCTGGAGAAAAAAGTTATCAGCCTCGTTCAGAAGATGAAATGCAACTCATGGCTACTCTTATAAGAAGTGCCATTGGCTTCAATGCGGATCGAGGGGATTCCGTTGATGTTATCAATATGCAATTCGTTGATCTTCTCATGGAAGAAGAAGCAAAATTTGACATGTTTCTTGGTCTGAACAAAAATGACATGCTCCGAATGGCAGAAATGCTTGTTTTGAGCATTGTCGCTATTCTGGTCATCCTACTGGTAGTTCGACCACTTGTTTCAAGGGCCTTCGAAGCACTACCAGTAGCATTAGAGGAAGATAAAATGCTTGCTGATCAGACTTCTGCAACAGCGGCAGCGGCACTTACAGGACCAGGCGGTGTTGGCACCTCTGCCAGCGGAGAGCCAATGATAGATGGTCAATATTCCGACGATTTAATTGACATTGACCAAGTTGAGGGCCGTGTCAAGGCATCTTCAGTTAAAAAAGTTGGTGAAATTATTGCAAAACACCCGGATGAAGCACTCTCTGTCATCCGCTCATGGATGTATACAGAATAATGGCAAAAGAAAAACAGAAAAAAGAGAGCGAACTTCGCGATCTGACTGGCGTTCAAAAGGCTGCTATTTTTATGCTATCCTTGGACCAAGAACATTCAGGCATGCTGTTCCAACTGATGGAGGACGACGAAATCCGAGAAATGTCGCAAACGATGGCATCGCTAGGCACGATCTCAGCCCGTATAATCGAGATGCTTTTCATCGAGTTTGCGGAAAGTGTGTCGGGCGGTGCCGGTGAGTCAATTACTGGTTCTCAGCTTACAGCTGAGCGACTACTTTATGGGGCTCTCCCCGAAGATCGAGTCGCCGGGATCCTGGAAGATATCCGCGGCCCTGCCGGTCGCACTATGTGGGAAAAGCTTGGCAATGTTAACGAAACTGTCTTGGCTAACTATTTAAAGAACGAATACCCACAAACCGTCGCGGTTGTGATGTCCAAGATCAGCCCTGATCATGCCTCCAAGGTTCTGGGCGTGTTGCCGGAGAAATTCTCAATGGAAGTAATTATGCGCATGTTGCGTATGGACTCCGTAAAAAAAGAGGTTATCGATCATATTGAAAAAGTCCTGCGGGTAGAATTCATGTCTAACCTAGCTAAAGGGTCGGGCAAACGCGACAGTCATGAGATGATGGCAGATATTTTCAATAACCTGGATCGCACCACTGAAGCTCGCTTTATGACGGGGCTTGAAGAGCAGAGCGGCGAATCAGCGGAAAAAATCAAGGCCTTGATGTTTACCTTTGATGACCTTTCCAGGCTTGACAACAATGCTGTTCAAACTTTGCTTCGCACGGCTGATAAAGAGCAAATGGCAATGGCTCTCAAGGGTGGTTCGGAAGAAATAAAAACCCTATTCTTCACAAACATGTCAGAACGCGCTGGCAAGATGATGAAAGAAGATATGGAATCTATGGGCGCTGTTCGCCTGAAAGACGTTGATGAAGCGCAAGCAGGCGTCGTACAAGCCGCCAAGACACTGGCCGATGCAGGTGAAATCGTCATCTCGAGTGGTGGTGAAGAAGATGAGTTGGTGTATTAGGGTATGTCAGCAGCTGAAAAATTCATGTTTGAGCTTACTTTCGACAATGAAGTCGAAGAAACTCTGGAACCTGAGAAAACAGATGAAATTACTACTGTTGATGAGGAGCCTGAAATAATTGTTCCAACTTTCAGCAAGGAAGAAGTCGAAACAGCCAGGCAGAAAGGTTATGAAACAGGCAAGGAAGAGGGATTAGCTGCAACGATGGAGGTTTTGACACAACAAATCAATGAAACTCTTCTCAAGATTGATGAAAAACTCCTGGCCGCTTTTCAAAAACAGGATAGTTTTAATCAAGATCTTTCCCGGGCAGCCCATTCACTAGCGATTGGTGTATGTAAAAAAATGATGCCAGCCATGGCTGAGCAGTATTCTTTTGCTGAAGTAGAGAGGGTTATAGAAGAAGCCCTCGCTATAGCAATAGAAGAACCTAGGATTACACTGAGTGTCCATGTCGACCTGGTCGAAGCTGTTGAAGTACGATTAAGCGAGCTTGCTAAGAAAAAAGAATTTGAAGGCAGGGTTTTCGTAAAAGCTGATGAAACTATGGAGTCCAGTGATTGTAGGGTAGATTGGGTTAACGGTGGCAGCGAACGTAACACAACAGAATTATGGGCCAATATTACCTCTATCCTTGATCGCAACATTGGAGAGAAACCAACAATTTGGGAAAAACCAGCCGAAATCAATATTAACAGCGCCAAAAAAGCGACCACTCCTGTAGGGTCAGAAACACTTGTATCGTCGGTCGACGAAACATCACAAGTGGATGATTCACCACCAGAAAATAGTATAGTGAACGAATCAGAGAAACCTGACCAAGAACTACCCGCAGATCAATTACAACAAACAAACACAGATGACTGACTATTAGTGTCAGGAGGACAAAATGGCAGATGAAACAGACCTTGAGCTAGACGAACTGGTAACTGAAGAAGACGTGACAGATGTTGATAAGGTTCGTGTCGGTGATAGTGCCGAAGCAGCAACCGCTGCTGAACCAGAAATCATAATTCCTGACCTGCCCGATAGCCCCCAAGATTTGGAAGTAGTTTACGATGTGCCCGTACAGGTCTCTGCCGTTTTAGGCAAAGCAACAATGCAAGTTAATCAACTTCTAAGATTAGGCCGCGGCGCAGTTGTTGAGCTTGATCGAAAAGTAGGAGAAGCTATTGATATATACGTAAACAACAGACTTGTTGCCCGTGGCGAAGTTGTTGTTGTTGAAGAACGCCTTGGCGTAACTATGACGGAAATAATCAAAACGGAACGCAACTAAGGATACATTTGATGGCAGATGTAGTCGCCGATAGTAAAGCTAATAAGCCCAGTCCCACTATGGATCTGGCGACCATAATTGGGTTAATAGCTGGCTTTGGTCTGATAACGTCGGCAATTATTCTTGGGGGTGATGCGTTAGCATTTATAAACCCACCATCTATATTGATTGTTATCGGTGGTACCATAGCCGTGACTTCT
>Ga0209630_10000802_pt1 | contig 35605 bp, 38 predicted proteins | sample COG_01_FD_184745 | JGI IMG/M metagenome (GOLD analysis project Ga0209630, IMG submission 184745) | Pelagic Microbial community sample from North Sea - COGITO 998_met_01 (SPAdes) (version 2) | ecosystem: Environmental > Aquatic > Marine > Neritic zone/Coastal water | place: Helgoland, sampling...
AAAGGTGGCCAGCTGCTCGCCGGAAGTTGGGAAAAGTTGGTGAAAAGGTGGCCAGCAGGCGGCCGGAAGTTGGGAAAAGTTGGTGAAAAGGTGGCCAGCAGGCGGCCGGAAGTTGGGAAAAGTTGGGAAAAAGGTGGCCAGCTGCTTAACTTTCACCGGCTGCGCTCGGCTAATCGGTGCCCGCTGCGCTCGGTCCAGTGCCCGGGGATCCCGGGCCGGTACGTTTCGCCCATGGGGCGCGGGCCTTGGCCCGGCAAGTTTAACTGGTTAACTCTACGCAAAAGAAAAGGGCCGCACGATGGCGGCCCTCGCTGGGTGGGTGGGGTTGCTGGGAGATTACATCACGTCAACGGTGACAACGATTTCACCATCCCGGATCATGTCTTTGACTTCATCGCGCACGGTCTCGCCGTTATCCTCCATACGTTCCAATCGGTCCTCATAATCGTTCAAGCGCTCGTTCACGTTGTCCATCCCGGCGGAAGCCTCCAGCTCCAGAGCTATCATGTTTTCAAGTTCCGGGCGGATGATGGCCAGCAAGGCGGCGGCGGCTTCGTCGCGCTGGGTGCGTATGCTCTGAATTTCCCCGCTCATCTGCTGGGTGTTGCGTTCCAGCCCTTCCGCATAGTCGCGCAGGTTTTTGAGATCATGCGCGGCGTTTAAAACGTCCGCCTTTATGCGGTCCGCCATAACTTCGGTTGCCATTGCGTGTAAAGTGTCGGGGTTTGTTTTTAGTTCAATCATGTTTTCTACTCCATAGAAAAGGTTAACGCGGCTTGCCCGCCGCATGTGGGATAATATGCGATTAATTTAATATAAAGTAAAGAGGGCACAAAAAAGGCCCGCACAATGGCGGGCCGGTGTCTTATTATATAGCGGCGGTTTATTTGTGGCGGATGCCTTTAAACCGGCGAAAAGCAATGGATGCGCGCAACGCCGCAATGGAAGGCGCGGGGGAAACGTCGGCCCAGACCCAGTAAAGAAAACTAAACATCAATCAAAACGCGCGATTTTATAAGGCCCATCTAATCCGATGCGGACCGCCGCAACGCCGTAGTCGTAAACATAACAAAAAACGCGGCTTTCAAAACCAAACCGGGCCAGCGGTGCAAGTGGTGCATCTTCGTCATTGGCCGCCTGATATGTCCCGTTGTGGTCTAAGGTGCCTTTCCAAGGATAGGAACCAAAACCGCCGAATTGATATGCGTTATCCATACCGGCGCAAACGGTGTCCAGCGTCAAACCGGTTTCGCTATCTTTTGCAAAATGGCAGGCCTCAAGGAAAAAGTCGGGGATGATCCCGCAAGCTTCAACTAAATCCTCGGGCCGGTTGCGGCCGGTGTCCTGATCTTTGGCCGGATTTAAAACGCGATCTAAAAGAATGTCAGACGCCCGGAAATTTACTTCAAAAATGTTCTGCATGTTATTTACTCCATAAGTTAACGCGGCTTGCCCGCCGCATGTGGGATAATATGCGATTAATTTAAATAAAAGTAAACCCCCACAAAAAAGGGCCGCCCAATGGCGGCCCCGGGTCTTATTATATAGCGGCGGTTTATGCGGTCACTTTGTCCAGCAACGCGCCCGCCTTCCGTTCAACTTCAATTCTCGCATCTTGATGGGGAACGTCACGGGCAATTGCGGTTATTGCCTGCGCAGCATCCCAAACGGTCTCCACTGGGCGGCCCTCTTCGGTCAAGTGGCGGGCGTTTGCGGCTCGCGCCATGCGTCCAGACAGCCCGGCGCGTTTTGTTAAAAAGTCTAAACGGTCTTCATCCGTTTTAGCAATGCGGGCATCTTTAGCGGCTTGCACCCCTTCGACAAAAGAATGCGTTGAACCGTTCGCAAAGGATTGCAACGCGGGGCGGGCCTCCATTGCAAACCGATCCGGTGCAAATTTAGTATGACGTATTTTAATCTCATGAAAGTTTTCCACGCCCCACAAATTTCGATTCATGCAAACGCCGCGCAAATACATTGCAGCGATCCCGGCGGTTTTGCTGCCGGTTTCACTATTCCACGCATAAAACCCGCGAAACATCAAATCAGGTTCACCATTTGGAAGCTTGCCCACTTCAATCGGGTTGCGGTCATCCACAAGAAAAACAAAAACATCACGATCCGACGCATAAAGAGTTGTTGTGTCCATAGTGACGGGCACTTCCGGATCATATACGGCCAAGCCATTGCGGCTGCCGGTCATCATCCCGGGCACTTTCCAACGGCCGCCACTTTCATCGATCAAGTTTTTAATGGGCTCTAATATTTCCCAGTCAAAAATCCGGCCATAATCTGGACCGGTTGCGGCTCGCAATTCCCCGCCATTTGCCTGATGCCCGTAAACCTTAATTAAATCTCTACTACGGTTATATTTCAAACCCCATTGGATACAGTCCGCCGCAATGGGTGCGGGCAAATCGCGCAAATATCCCGCGGGTGCGCCCGCTAATTGGGATAGCTGGCCGAAACTCCAATTGGTGGGGGTGTTGTAGTGTTCTTGGTTCCTGTCATCAGTATATTCAACAAATACGTTTCCCCGGCTGGGGTTTGTATCGTCTAAATCTCCGATGATTTTCATCTTATGGGTATCAACCACGCGGCTTGTCATGCGCTGCGAATCAATCTTTTTGTGCGCCAGCATATCATCCAGCGTCAAAAACTTTTGATCGTCGGGGCGATTAAACCATTGTGATGAAACTGCACTGTTTCCGATACCGTGCGCAAATGCGTTTGTTGTGTAAGTCATGTCTAAATTCTCCGTAGTTAAGACAAAAAAAACGGGGCGGAAATGCCCCGCCCCTATAAACTCGCATAAACTTGCATATTAATGCAAGCTTTATTCTATAAAAAGTTATTCGGCCCCGATATCCCCCGCCACGTGATGTCGCACAATAGACCGTGGTGGTAGGCCTTTAACAAACCGCAAAAGCTTTTCCCCGTCGGTTTCATCCGACTGCGCACCGTTCGCAGTATTATCCCACCATATGCGGCAATTACCTGCGTCTGCATAACATCCGCCTCGCACGTTTAAATCCGCGGCTTTTCTTTTGCTGGGACCATGCGCAGTAAAACCAATAATAAAATTACGATCTAATCGGGCGCAAAGTGGATCACCGTTTCCACAATCTGCGCAGGATATGTCCCGAATTTCTGCCGGACACCGCACAACGTTAATATTATGCGGGGCCGGTTGCGTCTTCTTTCCCTGCCATGATTTCTCACTTACCACCGCAACAGAAGGAACGCCGTTATGAATCGACGCGGCTGCCGCGCCTAGGTTTTCGGTGCTGTAATTAATAACGGTTTTATCTGCCCGCAATTTGCAACCCCAATTAAAAACGTTCGGATCAAAATGCGAGTAAGTAAATGAAACACCTTTGGCCGGTTTTGCATCTAACAACGCGTCAAGGTAATCAGCGTCGATCTTTTCGGTGCCTTTCCCGCTGCAATTCATTTTGCAGGTGGTCGGGCAAGTCCCGTACTTTTCCCCGGTGCCCGCTCTATATGTTACCGCAATGCCTTTTGTTTTTTTGGCGCGGCTTAGTTCAACAGTCTTTAACATGGTAACTTCATCCCTTTAATCTGGGAATATATATTCCAATGCACCGCCCATAAATCACGAAGCCCTTGCTCCGTATCTAAAACAATTGATTGGATACGTCCGCCCGTTAATGAAACGTTGTTATTAGCATATTGATAAGCTTGCGGCGCGTTTAAAAAATCTTTTTTTAAAACGTGGCCATTGTTAAACTTAATTAATAGTCTCATGGTTTGCCCTCCGTAGTGTATAAGATATATCGCATACTATAGCGCAATAAAAAACCCGGCGTCAACCGGGTTTAATTTTATTATTTTTTACGTCGTTTGGGCTTTTGTTTTATCGGCCTCCGCCGCGCCTTTTCGCGATCCTGTTTTTCCCACGCCTCTTTGCCATATAATAATTTTCCAAGCCAATTAAATAAAAACATTTAACCCCAATCCTTTTTCACGCCATCGGATTCCCCATCGCGATAACCGTCTGCATATGCTTTCAACTGCGCCTTTGTCATATCGGGCTGTTCAATCTTATCGGACGTATATGTCGAGCCCACAAAATAATGTGGAGCCCACGCCCTATTATAAAAATAATCCGCTCGCCCGCGGTCATAAGGGCCGCCGTGTCTTGCATCGTGTTCCATAATAATCTCCGTAGTTAGTTAGGTCTAAGATATTATGCGATTATATCGGAGATATCAAGCTCATTATCTTACCCCAGTCAAAATCACCATTGGAAGAATAAACAGGCGTAACTTTCAGGCCTTCCATCTTTAAGTCCATGGCGTCCTTGCCGGGGTACAAATAGATCATTTGAGGCTTTGTTTTGGTTTGCAGCTTACGGACCAAAACCCAAACGCTGGCATGACTGTGCGTTGTAAGCCACGCAACTTGGTGGGGCCGTAAGTCCACTGCGTTTCCAGAGGTCGCCTTTAATTCTACAAAATGAAACTTACCATTTTCATCGCAGCATAAAACATCCGGAATGCCCGGCATGGCCCACGTTTCAATTCGGGTATTTTTCCATGTTCTCGGGCTCTTCTGCATCCCAGTCTTCATCAGCCTCCAAAAGTCTGCCTCTCGCTTTGTCGCGGTTCTGGGGATTGCTCTCTCCTTCGGGAGTAACGTCGATAGTGATCGGGGCATAACTTTGTTTAATCTCCTTCAGAGCATTCAGCACTTCGTCCTTGCTCATCGAATCGATGCTACCATGACGGATTTCTGATTTGCTCACATAAATATCGCCTTGCGCTTGCCCCCGCCGATATTCTGCTTGAACGGCTGCCGAGTAGGCTCCGTTGGTTAATGCTGCATCGCGGATGGTTTGAAGGTCGCGCAGATGCCGCTGGTAATTCACGCCAAACTTTTCATCAAGCTCGGCGCGATATGATTGTATGGCTGCCACCACATGCGGACAGATATTAGGGTTGGTCATCTCGTACGCTCGGGTATGCGCTGATCCTGCCGGATATCCTGCATTAACCGCAGCTTCCCGCATAGTGATTTGGCCATCCTTAGAAACAAGCTCTTTTACAAAAAGCTCTTGCCGCCTAGTCAGGACCGCAGCTTTTGTTGATTTAGGTCTCCCGCGTTTTTTAGTTTTAGCAGGAGGGTTTGATTTAGCTTTCGATGCCATAAGAGTATCCTAGTTATTTGCAGATACTTTACCCTTAAAACAGCCCTCTTGTATATATAGCTACAGAAATAAAAAAAAATAAAAAACTTTTCAGACCCCCTTAACGCACTTCTGACCCAAAGGTTACACAAACTCTGGTTACGTTACATTTTTGAAAACTACTTTGTGTTACTTCTAAGTCCCTATATATAAAGAACAAAACACCCAAAGTTACACGGTTACACCGGTTACGCCTATTTTTACAAAAAATATTTATTTTTATTTCTGGCTGTATATATAAGGGAACGCGTTTATTTGTAACCGCTCCATAAAAAAACCCGCGATCCGTGGACCGCGGGCTGTGGTTATGCGTCTTCCATACAGTATTCTTCCATAAACTCTGCCATGGCTTCGAACCTATCTACGATTTCTTTTTGATCGTAGCATCCGTGTTCATCTCTGAGGTGATGATTTATGTCCCATGCTAAGTCTTCTGCATGTTGGGGCATTTCAACCCAGTAAGTTTGAGTACGTCTTTCATATTCGACGTTAAACCCATACTTTCTTTTCATCTTAGTTATGTAACTCCGATGTTGGTTTACGGGTTGTTTAGGCTTTCGGGCTTGATCTGGTATTTTAATTTTGCCTTCGGCACATAATTCATAAACCTCTTCGACACGGCATCTGCGTTTAACCTGTTTGTCTTTTATGCTCACGATATCTTTAGTGCGTCCGCAAACATATCGACGGCCTTCGACTAATTGGAAGTGGTGACCAGCAACGACAAGAAAGGGGCTTGCCCGCCCCCGATGTTTCACGTGGAACACCGGCTGGTAAGTTCATCTTACCAACAAACTACCCTACCACGGATATGCGATAATGACAAGTGCGACACGTTGTCGCACCTAAATACTCCTTTAGAACGGCGGCTCTTCCCCACCATGTTTTGGTTTCCATGGCTCGTGGGCCGTGGGCTTTGAGGAGGATAAGGGGTTCTCTGGTTTTGATTCGAGGACGCCGATACGTTTAAGCTCGGCGTCCAAGTGTAGTGGTAAGTTCACCAGTCGGGTCCGAAGACTTTGGCGAACACTTCGTTGAGCATGATTTCAATTTCGAGGTTAGTCATACTAAGATGCCTACGATTGCGGCGGTCACTCCGCCTACGACGGCCCAGAGGACGTATTTATGTCGGACGTGCCAAGGTTCGGGGGCCACGGCTTCCCACATTTTGTTTTCGAATTGTGTATCGTGGGTTGTGGTAAAGTCCGCAGCTTCGGCCATCCCAAGTTCTTTGTGGGACGGTTTGCTAAACGTTTTGTTTGAGGCGGCGTACTTTTCTACTTCTGATTCTTTAAAGTGACGAATGCCTTTAATCGTTGTGCCTTTTGGAAACGGCATAGGGTTTCGTTTGGTCACTACTTTTTTAATATGGTATTCCAATTTTTGTGCCTTTATGCCGTATTTCAAGCATATATCTTTTTTGGTTAGTGTCTTTGACATGATTATCTCCATAGTTAGGTGGGGTAATAATATGGGATATTATGCGCTGTTGTCAAGCTTCAGTGTATTTTGGTAGAACCTCTATGGTTTTGGGGTTTAACTTTCATATCAATAATATTGACAGTTGCATTTTGAATACACGAAGACAGGACTTGCATGGCTGTTTCATTATCTGGTGCGAAAGCCATGAGTGCAGTGAGGGTTTGCGTGAGCATTCCCCCGATTGCTGCGCCCATGTTCATGTCGCTTGCGGTCATTTCTTGTATTAGTTCGTGAGCGCATTCCATAGACCACATGAAGTCTTCTTTTACTTCTTCTTCGACTTCATTTAGCGTGGATGGGGTCATTTATTCTGTCCGAGGGAGATGGTATCTTTCGACAAACTCAAGGATTACGCGTTTAGAAAAGCCTGTCATGCCCGCTATTTCCTCGTTTGTTATGTTTTGTAACTTCATATTATTTATTATCTTAACTTTGTCCGGCATATTTTTAAAGGTTGTTTTTGGTCGGCCCCCTTTTTTGGCGTTTTCGGGTATACGGTCTCGCAACAATTTTCGAGAAGAATACTCAGACCGCAACCGCGGGTTTTTGGCAAAATCAATTTTTATTTGTTGGACCCACGCTTTGCGATAAAGGTCCTGATAAGTAGGGCAATCAGGCGTTAGCTTCATTTTTTTGCCTCCCATGTATTCACCTCCGCGTACCAATTGAGGGTGCGGCCACTCTCTTTTATATCAACGTTTATCCAATCGCTGTCTTTTTCCGACAGCCACGCGATTAGTTCTTCGCGTTTTATGCTAAGATTGCACTTAACGAAGTCAGGCGCTTTCTCATTTGGTTTCTTGGCCATCAGGCCATTAACAAAGTCTGGCATTTTTTCCTCCTAAAAAAGATGCCCCTAGCCTCGGGCAAGAGACTAGGGGCGGTTTTACTACGGAGTGCAGATTTTTTTTGAACAAATATGACCTGCACAAGTAATGTGGCACGTTTGTATGGGATAATCAATAGTTAATCGCATACTTCTTCTGGATATTCTGCGGTCTTCGGGTCGTCCACAATTGTCAGCTTGCATCGTACACACGTCCTTACAAGTTTTTCTTCAGTCTTTTCAATTACTTGCAAAGGTGTCATACATTTCGGGCATTCGTTTCGCATAAGCCTTCGGTGTATTGGATTATCAATTGGTCTCGACAACGGAATCAACTGCTTCGTTAGATTTTTTGACGGGAGCCCGTTCGAATTTATACCAATCGAAAACCACCCGGAGTTGTCCCCCGATTGTTCTGCCCTCTGATTTGGACAGTTCTTTAATTTCTTCATAAACCTCGCGTGGTACGAGGACACTTTTCCAACGTGTGGTATCCATTGTTTTCTCCATACCTCGTTTCATCTACGATATTATAGGAGAATATACAAGAATGCAAGCATTGTCCTATTCATCTCTCTTTATCTCAACGCTTTGGACAAGGCGGTTCAATTCCCCCATCAGGCTACCTCCTCTTTCGGATCCCAGCAATTGTCCTTGCCAAAAATATAGGCGCCCTTAAACATTCCACCCTCATCCTCATAAGAGGCCGAGATATCAAACCCCAACTCAGTCAAACGATCCCATGCAGGAACGGGTGGAGACCACGCAGTCCAGCATTTGAAAGCAAAGGTGCCCTTCGTCTCATCGTCAGACCTCTTAAACGGCTCAGTAATCTCAACCTCGCAGACATCCCATTTTGTGCCCCAGTGTGTAATGCGCCAGTCCATGGGTCCGTCCGGATATTGGTCGATCCGCGAGAACGAGGCCAACGGTTGCGGCACAACAGCGTCACAGAACCTCGGGTACGCGAGGTCAACGTTAAAAAATAGTTCGTGCGCCATGGCCCGCGGACCTTGGACATTCACCTCTTGGTAGCAATGATTAGGCATATTCTCTCTCCCTTTAAATAAGTAGAAAGTACATGTCGCATAATATCGCATATGTGTCAAATAAAAAAACCCCCAACCGTTGCAGTGCGAGACCTAGCCGGGCCGGGGGTAGTTAAACAATAGCCACCTGCATAGCTATGTCAAGCAGAGAGGTATTACATGGACTCACCCCAAGAAGGCCCCATTTCAATGTCACATTTGCTAGGGACCTCCAGAGGGAGAACATTCTCCATTATGTTAGCTATTTCTTTTGCTTCGTCAACGCTTTTTACTGACATAGCAATTTCATCGTGGATTTGTACTAAGGGTAAGTTTCCACTTTTATGTAGGGCTACCATTGCTTTCTTTGTCATATCCGCGGCGGACGCTTGAATAAGCCTGTTCAGCGCTTTGTAGGTGAACGCCCTTTTAAGACGCGTAGTGGGCCCGTAGGTGGACACAGCTTCCCTGTAAGGCAGGGCTTTGTTCATTGCGAACGTGTCGGGTTCCCACATGTCAAACCTGCACTTACGGCCTCCCAGTGAGCGCAGAGCGCCTGCCGACGATTTCTCGTTTAACCTGTTCATGACGCCAGTCATCAGGCCTTTTACGAACGGGACACGAGTATGGTACTGCTTGACCAGTTTTTTGGCTTCTTCGACAGGAATGTCCAAGCTCTCAGCCATCTTGTTTACGCCCATGCCATACATCAGACCGAGGTTAATGGTCTTAGCCTGCTTACGTGGAATGTTTGTCATCTCGGCAACCATGGTATGGAAGTCTGTTTCGGGGTCCGTGTTGTATGCTTCGACAAACTCGGCCGCCCCTTCTAGAGGAATGCCGCGTGTTTTGCCATAAACATGTGCGTAGTGAACCAAGATGCGTGGTTCTTGCTGCGAGTAATCGATGGCCGCCCACTGGTCGCCTTCTTCTGGCAGGAACAGACTGCGGATCATGGGACCTAGTTCTGGATCGCGGGCCGGGATTTGTTGGAGGTTGGGGTTCGACATGGATATGCGCCCCGATACTGTACCCCCATCGTCTGATCTGATCTGGTTTATGTGCGAATGTATGCGTCCATCTGCACGGCAATGCTTCATGATTGTGTTGATAAAGGTGCCTGACGTTTTGTTCAGGTTCCGCGCTTCAACAATCAGCTTGGAAACGGGGTGCGAATGCTCCTGTAAGAAGTGTTTTGTAAACGAGGGCGCACCTTTTTCTGTTTTTGGATAAGTTACGTTCAGCTTATCAAAAGCTTTTGAGAGGGACTGTGCCGCCCATATTTCTACGTCGCTTCCCGTGATGCGTTTTATTTCTTTCATCACTTCCTTTTCGCGCTTGAGCAGCATGTCTTTTGTGCGTTCAACACGGTTCACGTCAATGCGGACACCCCGCATGGTCATATCAACGAGGCACGGCAGGAGGTCGAGTTCTGTGTTAGCTATGTCCCAGAGGTCTTCTTTACCTAACTTTGTGGAAAAGTAATTCCAAAGCTCCAGCGTAAGAACGGCATCCACTTCGGCATACGGGCCAACATACATGGCGGGCATCTTCCACATCTCGGCTTTCGGATCGACACCAAACTCCCGAGCGGCTTCAACCAGCGCCTTTTCTGATTTGGTTTTGCCTAAATGCTCGTAAGCTAGAGCGTTAAGGCTGTAACTAAACCTGTTCTCATCAAGCAAGGAGGCTACAAGCATTGTATCGATTATGCGGCCGTTGACCGTGAAGCCCATTTGTTTGATCCAGCCCAAGTCGTATTGAGCGTTGTGCATGATCTTATCGGCAGGGCATTCGAACACTTTGCGCAGCCATTTGTTGACTTGTTTTTCGTCCAGATTACCGCCGCCAAAGTGCCGTATCGGAATGTAACCTGACCACCCGTCAACTGCTACGGCATATCCTACGACTTCCCCGTCCCCGGTGGGCCACCCGGGCCCATTTCTTTTTAGGTTAGGGTCCCGGGTTTCGACATCAATTGCAATCTTTGATGTGCCCGTAATATCTGGAAGCTCAAGGGGCGGAACCCATTCACTTTTTGGAGCGAACATTGCCATTTGTAGATTTGCCATTATTTATTTCCTCAATGATTTTATTTACGGGGCGGGCATCTCGCTCGACGAATTCCGCTCCCAAACCGGTGTATCCGGCTTTATCTATCCATGAATCCTCATGGTCTATTGTTTCTAACAAACGACTTGTTTTAACCCAGTCCATCATCAACGTGACGTGGGACGGGGTTACATAACCGTGACTTGTAAGAGCCCCGCGTATGATGACGTTCCAACCATCCGCGATACGAGCATGATTATCGTAAGCATCGCCGTAATCTTTGGCCCGGTCCCCGTTAATCAGGGATTTTGCTGCATCCAGCACTTCATCTCGTTTCATGTTTTAAATACCCGGCCTTTTCTTTTTTTCCACGCCTTAATCTTATGCTCGGACACTCCCTTTTCACGAAGCGCCTTCAACAACTCCTCCGAGAAGGCGTGGCCTATGCCATACACCTCTCTGTACCATCGGGGGGTTGTTGTATCTATGAACTCCTCAAACGTCATGCTGTCGGCTCCGTAAGATTTTAACCCGCTACTGAGTTGTACCGACAACATTAAATCTCCAATAGTTGTGGCGTTCTTATGACGATTCACCCGTCCTGCTTCCCTGCGCCCCGCGGCGACACGCTGTCTTGCACGTTCTAAAGAGACGCCTCCCAGCGCCTTTGCAACTTCTCGGTATTTTTTTCCGGACAACCGCAGATCAAGTGCATATTGATTCAGTTTAATCCTACGGACGGAGGGATTTCCTCTAACACGTTTCATTTAATCCTCCAATAAATCTTGACCAAGAGGTTTAAGAGATAATTCAAGTTTCACGCCAAAATCCCGGTCCGACCCCCAGCGGAAACCCCTCTTCGTTTCCCAATTGTACGGCTCCCGTGTAGGGTTCTTAACATCCATATACCCAAGATCGGACGCAACCTTGCGCATTTTCCGAAGAGCCTTAGCCTCTATCTGACGAACCCTATCTCGGGAAACCCTCAAAGATGCAGCGCACTCTTCCAAACTCTGGTCATGCGCAAACCGCCGAGCTAAAACATCCCGCTCCCGAGGAGTCAGTTTCTGAGCAAAATGATTTATTGCACTCAACTGCGAAATAGTCTTTTCCGACGAACCCTCCTGAACCAACTTCTTCACGTCGTCCAAATCAAGATTAACCTCAGAGGTAGACTTCCGCAAAGAAAGCTCACGCATGTGATTCGGCCACAAATCCTCCGGATCCCGGCCAACCATCCCCGCAATGTCCAAAGCTAAATCCGACCAACCCTTAGAATTATACGGAACCGCCTTCATCGTAATTAACTTATTTACCGTCTGTTGCGAACGACCCATCTTTCGGCACATGTCCGCAACAGAAGAATAACGCTCACGTATCGCACGAAGTAACCTCCCATTGCGAACAGTTACCTTTAAATTAAAATCTTCATCTCGTTTCAATGTTTCACCTCATTACTGTAACCAACAAAAACCATTTCTTTTAATTCGGGATCGTATTCGAACCGAGCGGCAGGCAGGTCCTCATCTTTTACTGTGGGATCGTTCCACATCTTTTCTGCCCGCACTGCGTTAAGATCGGTCACGCCCATCTCTTCGTATTCCTTGCGTTTGGCTTCTTCGTGCGCTTTCCAGTCATCCCATGTCATCTTTTTCAAGACTTCTCTCCTTTAAACAATTTACTTTCCCATTGGCACACTTCGTTAATGTGCGTGTGCCGTGTAGTAGGACGCACCATCCCAACCTTTTCAACCCACCCCAACTTCCGAAGAGACGCCATCATTGCGCCCCAAACATTGTGATGGTGGGGGTCCGACATACCCTGCGCTCTACAAAAAGCACAGATTTTGCCACCTTCCACGAACTGGTGTTCCGATAAATATTTGGCAGCGTTCTGGTAATATTCCTGCTTCCACTCATCATCCGCGTGGACATAGGCGCGGTCTATCTCAGCTTCGATAAATTCGAACCGCTGTTGTTCTGAAAGGGCTTCTGTCATAGGTCATAGCTCCTTGTCGCGTCTTCGGGTTCAACAATATACAAATTCTGCCGGGTACGCGTAACGCCGACATAAAAAACTCGGTGCATATCATCAGGGTTAATTTGCATATCATTATCGGCAGCCGCACTTAGGTCCGTGAACAGTACAACGTTGTCCGCCTCGCCGCCCTTTGATCCGTGGATCGTGGAGGCTGTAATACGGGGTATGCCGTTAAACTTCTCGCCCCGACGTAGCAGGGCCGTGACATATGCCCGGTCAGTCTCGGGCATCTTATCCATAGCTTCGGACCAAATCATGCTGTCATTGGCAAGTAGGCCGTGGTTACTGATTAACTCTTCTATGGTCACCATGTCTTGGTCATCTAAGTCTCGAAGCTTTTTATATCCTCGCGTTATGCGGTTTCCGGTAGACATGTAGCTGTATATCTTGCGGGCTACCTCTCCAGAGATTTCTTTGCCTTTCCGCATTTGCTCCCAACCATTAACCGCATCAGATACTTTTTCGCTAATGGACCGATGGCCGCGATAAGTAAACAAATAACCGTTTGATTTCAGGTCACTAGCAACAGGTTGCAGTTGATAACCGGCTTGAGAAAGAATTAGCCAAGAGCCTTGCGCCATGTCGAGCGAACTTATATGATTGATCCGCGCCACATTGCCTCGGTCGGGTTTTGGATCATATCTTTTCGGGAACCTCCGCGTGATGCGGCGCACGACATTCTCCGCCAGACTATGAACAGTTTTTGGAACGCGGTATGACTGCGAAAGGGTTTCAGAGCCGCCGGGTAGGTTTATAAAGTGGTCTACGTCTGCGCCTGCCCAACGGTAAATGGCTTGGTCATCGTCTCCCGCGCAGTACATGCGTTTAGAGTTTTCATCTAATATGTGGGCAATGTCCCATTGTAGGGGGGACAGGTCCTGCGCTTCATCTAAAAAGCACAGATCAAATTGCGGGCAGTAATTGTTCTCACCTGATACAAACTGTTCTAGCATGTCCGTAAAATCGTAGACCCCGATTTTTTCCTTATATTCTTTCAAGCATTTATCGACATAGTTGACGGTATTCCAATCGGCTTCAAGGCTGCTGATGTTGTACTGATCCCGAAGCTTTACCTTGCGTAACCTTGCGAGGTTAATTATCCCCAAAATAGGATCGTTACTCGAAACCATAGACGGCACGTCATCGTCAAAGCTGGTGTTCTTTGCCCCGCCCAGCGATATGCCAATCTTTTTACTAAGCTCTTTGTAATTATCCTCCTGCATTACCTGTTCTGGGCGTATGTCCGTCATCGTCAAAGCCAGCGAGTGTAGGGTGCGGAAGTGAACCAAGTCTTTCTTGGGGTCCAGACCGAAACGTTCTGCCGCCCGTTCTTTGGCTTCGTTTGCCGCCTTGCGAGTAAATGCTAGAAAAGCAATGCGGTGGGGAGATGTTCCGTTCTCCAAGGCCTCGTCAACCATGTTGAGAAGTGTGGTTGTTTTACCTGTTCCGGGCGGTCCAAATATTCTAAACATCTTCTGCTTTAGCCTTTTTGTAGATTTGTTGAACACGCTGCTTTGAAATGCCAAACCACTTTGCGACAGCGGTCATGGTCACGTGTTGCTCGTCGATTAGACGAACTATCTCAGCGTTGCGGACGGCTTTAAGTACGTTTGACATTAGAATGGAGCCTCTTGCTGTGAACCAAACTTGGGTGGATCAATATCAATATCAACGTTGTCAAACGAAGGTATCTGCCATACGCGCACGGCACGTCCCTTTATCTTCATGACAAGGCTGCTTCCGTTTATGTCGCGTAGGCGTTGAGCTATTCGGTGGGATTTATATTCAAAGAATTTATTCTTTTTCAGGAAGTTCTCAAAGTCTTTGAGCCGGAAGTAAGTGGTGTTTACCTCTTCATCTGTCCAAGGCTTACGAAGTAAGATTTCCTCTTTATCCTGCGCAACCTGTAGGTGGGCGCAAAACTCTTCCAAATAATCGTAGAACTGTCCGCTTATGCTGGCATCCTGCGCGACTTCAATGATAGCGCTCTCGTTATCCTTCATCTCGCTCAACAATGTGCTAATGCGGCTTTCCCATTGTTGCTTGGCAACGGAGCGTGGCATGAAGTTAAGTTGTTCCATGCAGGCTTTTTGAAAGGTGGGCTGGTTCATAAGAGCGTCTGTGTCCATTTCCAGAGGCTCGCCGTTAACGTCCATAAACCAGACCGGGGGAGTAGAGTTATACTTGCGGAGGTTTGCGATTGTGGCCCCGGCTACGGCGGCTCCTATGCCGAACTTACGTGTCCGACATAGGTCTTTGTTGCAGTGCGAATTGATCGGTGCATCAGAACATTTGTATGCATAATCTTTCCGCTCTACTTGTTTGGCAACAACGTTTACCTCCGACAGTGGTAGTGGCGGAGAAATGTACTCCATGTTGAAGCGGAGTATTTCGGACTCCCAGCTATCTGGATATGCCTTTCGTAAGTACACGCCAATGTTGAACAGACCATTATTACGTCCTCCTTCACTAATACCTGCTTTGCACAGTATCTGTAGACAAGGCGGACCGTCTTTTAGTAGGTCGGTTTCGCCGCCCCCTACTACTTGAAGCTTAACGATTTGTTCCGGAGTTTGTACATGTTTCTCGTATAGTTCTATAAATTCATCTAAGGTGGCAGACGTGCCATCGTCCAAAAACGCGTAGCGCAATCCGTTCTCATGGTCGTAGTATGGTAGGTTTAAGAAGTTGCCTACGTCTCCACGATCAAGGTGCAGCTTTATTTGCTTTGGAAATATCTCGCTCTCGCCGTATCCGAGGGCCGCGGCTATTGATTGCAGGGCCTTCTGCATGTCCTTGGCCTCTGTCCAACCGCTGGAGAACAGGAAGCAGTGCGCTCCGCCCGACTTAGATCGGCAAACCACCATCGGTATTTTTAACCTGCGTATTTTATCGACAAGTATTTTATGATCCAAAGGGTACTGATCGATATCAATGCAGCCCCATTTGCAACAGTTGTCTTCATTGATGGGGATGATACCTAGCCCGGCTCCTGCCCCTGAGAGGTGATTGTCCCAAAGTTTTTCGTCGCGTGGTTCTCTAAGAATGCCCGCTTTGCCCTTGGCCTTACCGTTTGCCCCTGTATTTTCTATTTTGAAGTAGCCGTATGCTTCCTTCAAACCATCGAAGATGGCCATAAACTTTTCTGCTGACATTATTGCCCCCACTCGAAAGAAAACGGCGGGGCACAATTACCCCGCCGCGAACACTACTTAAAACGGTATGTCTTTATCGTTTTCCGTTTGTGCAGGTTCTTCTCCATCCGAGTGTTTCACAACAACGTCACCCGCGGTGATGCTTGTTGCAAAGTCTTTTGCGCGAGTGTACATATGTGCCTCTGACACAGGACCCTCGACAGACATTTCCCAACCATGCCACGAACCCTTGGAGTTTTCTTCCCCAACTGTTTTAAGGTCGTAGATGTAAGCGAAACGCGGTGGTGTGAAGGGTCCTTTCGATCCCATCATTGATCGTGACGCCATGATGCTGTTCCATTTACGCGACTTTTTAAGCTGCGTAGATTTCATTGCAATCAAGGCTGTTTCCATTGAGCCGTCTTCCGCGAGCAAGATAACAAAGTGCTGGTGCGTTTCTTCGATGTATTCACCGGAGCCATCCATCACATAATCTTTGTTGTCATCTTTGGACCGCTCAACCTTTGGCCGCTCTTCGTGAGGTTCGTAGATCGCGGTCGGGGCACCGCTTCCCACGCCCCGTGGGGCCCACTGGATGAAGCGACGTTGATACGCGCACGGTATGACCCGAATACCCGTTTTGCCCTTGTAAAGGGCCCCTGTGACAGTGTTATAGATATCTCCTTTACGGGCATCTTCGTTCACGTCCAACACAGGATCGTTACCGGACAGGACTTTCAGAAACGGCAGGGCTAAATCTTCTTGCCCCAAATCCTGAAGACCGTCTCCGGCATCTTGTTCAAACATCGCAGGGTTGAACTCCGCAACACCTGTTTCTTCTTTTGTAGCCACTTGTTTTGACTGTGCCATATTATTTTCCTCTCTTTATGACTGCACGTTGACCGACGTAAGCTCCGAATAATTCCATCGGAAACTCTTCTCCTGCCTCGCACCGCTCTTTAACAAACGCACGAAGCGTCTGCGGGTGAATTTCGGTTTTCTGCGTAGGCACAAAACCTTCTTGTTCAGCAAATGCTGAAAAAGCGTTGGCTTTATCGTCCTCACCACGGCCAAACTGGCACAAGACAGTATTCTTAATAATGTCATCATACCCGTTATCGCGTAGCCAGTCGTAGGCTTGCGGACGATTGTTTACCAGTATGGAGGCTCCATACGTTTGTTTGACCTCAACGGTAGAACCGTCATCTAAGGCAAACGAAGATATACCGACTTCGGCAAGCATTGCAGGCATGTCTTCATCCGTCATCTTCAGAAGTTTTTTCTTCGCACTCTTCAGATCGCTCTCAAGAGATGAAATATATTCTTCTTCATCGCGGATATGTCGAGCCAACTCAGCCACGGTTTTGAGGCCTTGTTGATCTATCTTTTCGACGGATGAGGCGATAGTGTCCTCAAAGTCTTCTTCCATCATTTTTAGTACGTCATTACTCATTTCGAGTCTCCTTCGTGGTTAAAGGCACCTGTCGGGCCTTGACAAATACGGATAATATCGTATACTCCGCTCTTGTCAAGCAGTATTTAGGGAATTTAAAATGCGTGGATTTGAATACAAAACTAACCCTTATGACCACCAAAGAACCGCCTTAGAAGCTTCGTGGGCCGAGGAGTATTATGCTCTGTTCATGGAGATGGGAACAGGAAAAACAAAAGTAGCCATAGATACCATGGCGATTCTTTTTGAGGCTGGCAAGATAAATGCAGCGTTAGTTGTGGCCCCTAAAGGAGTTTATGACAACTGGGTTAAAAATGAAATACCTGCGCATTTACCAGATCGAATCCAGCGCGATATAATGAGATGGTCTCCGGCCAGAACAAAAAACTTAGAAAAAAGATTAACCGATTTTATTGTTAGTGATTTTAACGGAATTAAAGTGTTTGTTATGAACGTAGAAGCGTTTTCCACGAGCCGTGGGACGGAGGCCGCTCTCGCGTTTCTATATCAAAACCCGGACAACATCGTAATTGTAGACGAAAGTACCACAATCAAGAACCGCAAGGCGGCCCGGACAAAGAACATTGTAAAGCTACAAGAGTATTCTAAGTACCGACGCATCCTGACAGGTTCTCCTATTACTAAAAGCCCTATGGATTTATTTAGTCAGTGCGACTTCCTGCGTAACAAGGCTCTGGGTTTCAACAGCTACTTCGCGTTCCAATCGCGGTACGCAAACATCCAACAACGCACAATGGGGCACCGCAGTTTTCAGCAAATCGTGGGTTACCGACGATTAGACGAACTTTCTGAAAAGTTAGACCTGTTTAGCAATAGAGTTTTGAAGCAGGATTGTTTGGACCTTCCTGAGAAGGTTTATGTGCGGCGGGAGATAGAACTTACGCCAGAGCAAAAGAAACTGTACACCCAAATGAAGAAGCTGGCTCTAGCTAAATTAGAAAGCGGGGAGCTTGCAACGACGGCGAGCGTTCTTACGCAGATAATGCGTCTTCAACAAATATGTTGCGGGTTTTTGCAGCCAGATGAGGGTGAGATAGAACCTGTGAAGAGTAACAGACTGAGAGAACTGTTAGACCTTACAGACGAGGTGCATGGCAAAGCCATAATCTGGGCCACTTACACGCATGACATATTGCGCATCGAAGAGGCCATAAAGGAGCGTTTTGGAGAAGACTCGGTTGCCACGTATTACGGAGGTACACCGCAGGACGAACGACAAGATATTGTTACACGCTTCCAAGATAAGTCTGATCCGCTGCGCTTCTTTGTCGGTCAGCCGCGGACCGGGGGCTACGGGATTACGCTAACTGCCGCTAACACCGTAATTTACTTTTCAAACAGTTATGACTTAGAAATTAGACTGCAATCGGAGGACCGAGCGCATAGAATAGGACAAGGCAACAAGGTCACCTATATTGACATGGTTTCGCCCGACACTATCGATGAGAAGATACTACAGGCCCTGCGAAGCAAGATCGATATTGCAGGTCAAGTTCTAGGGGAAGATGCTAAAGATTGGTTGCGGTGAGGGTTTTTACGGAACTGCGCCACCTTCTGCGAAAGACTGGTTTTCCTCGCCCGTTGCAAACGGGCTGGGCAGCTCTTGTTCATAATCATACGCCGCATACTGCTTAAAGACATTTTCGTTTGAAGCCTCTGGTCGCAGTCGTGGTTTTATTTTTGGCACGAGAACCTGCTCTACAACTTCAGGCTCTTGAGGCATCATAAGGTATTCACTTATTGTTTGTGCGGCAGGGGCAAACCCCGGTTGGTCAATACCCTCGGGCCGGACCCGTGGTTTTCCTACAGGGGCGGAGTTTTCTGTCAGTTGAAAGAAGTCTCCCATTGCGGGTAATATTTCATCCCTAGGCGCACCGTGAATAATTGAGACGTAATCACGGGTTTCCTCAAAAGGAGGTATTCCGTTGTATTTGCGCACACTTCCGGGGCCCGCGTTATATGCTGCAAGGGCCAAGGGCACCGTACCAAAGTCCTGTAGCTGTTGCTTGAGATACCTAATCCCGCCAATCACGTTTTGTTTTGGATCGTTAGGGTCTACACCCAATTCTTTTGCCGTTCCGGGCATAAGCTGCATTAACCCTATTGCGCCTTTTTCACTAACGGGTCCCTGACGGCCTTTATTCTCTTGATATATGACACGCAGAACTAACTCTGGATCAACGTTTTGTTCAAGAGCTAGGTCTATGGGGTCAAACCCATAATCATTCATTATTTTTTGTCTTACGGCGATAAGCTGTTCAGAGGTAGCTGGTTTGGTTACGGCACCTCCTTCTTTAAAAAGTCTTTCACCAACACCATAGGGCAGCGGCTCGTGAATAATTGAGACGTAATCACGGGTTTCCTCAAGTTGTCCCATAGTCTCAGGGTCCGTAAATTGAGACATGCTGTCAAGGTGCATCTGTCCACCACCAAAACCAAAGCTTTCTTCGGCCCCAAAATGAGCCCGCTCGGCTTCGTCAACCAACTGCACAAAATGCTCCACGTCCCTTTGCGCAGCTTCCTGCACGGTTTGCGCGGCTTTCTGTCCATAAGTACCCATTAAATAGTCTTGATAGTTTTGTAGGGGAGAACCCCGCAAGTCAGCCATTTCACGGCCAAGCTGGTTTTGTTGCTGGAACAAACCCCCAACGCCTTGCATCGGGCGCTGTTGCGGTTCCGGATTCATAATTGAGGGGTCTTCCATCAATGGCATCATTGGACCTGCGGTTGAAATATAATCAACTACAATTTTACCGCCTGCTTTTGGAGAAGGTTGAAGTCTATCTGGGGTTATTGAGTTGGCATAGGGGGTGGATATCATACCACCTTCCGCATAATTTCGAACTGCTGTACTATCGCCATGGCCCATAGCCGTAGAACTAAAACCTGCTCCCCCGGATAAACTAACATCCCCCGCTTGAAACCCGGACGATCCCGCGCCGTCTTTTATTAATTGCTCCCCTACACCACCACCGTAATATCCTCGGGGGTCGTATAAGACCGATTCCGCGTATCGTACAATTGACATGTTTTACGCTCCTAAACTTCCAATACCACTTTTCATCAACTGTGTTGCCGAATCATTTGGAAACAAAGCGGCGTACCTAGTCCTATCCACCGGGCCGGAGGTTTGTACAGGTGCCTGTTGAGGAGGCGCAACGGCCTGCCGGACAGGACTAGGCTGAGTAACCATACCGGTTTGTTGGGTGGGAGATCCCACCGGTACGGTATTCAAAGACCCTTGTTGGGTTGAAGGTGGTAAGGGTACTGTTTCTTTTTCCATTTCTTCATCTATTTCGCGAGGCACGGCGGGAAGTTCTCGACGTATCGGAGAGAAACCCAAGTCTTTTAACATATTGCCAATACGCTCGGCCACACGAATACGTTCCTTATCTCCCCGAGGCTTTCTCATCATTGCAGCGAGAAGCGGCGGGTTGGACATAAGCTCAGACATAACATCTGTTTGAAGCGCGGCAGGAATGTCGTTGAAAATACGGCGCATGGTTTCAGCACCTTGTCCGGCAGCGATAAGAGCGCCGGGGCCACTTTGACCACCAGTCACGAGCCGTTGTGCGCGAGTACCGAGCGCCGATCCAGTAATTCCTAAGTAGAAATCAAACAAAGGACCAGCCCGATCAACAAGCTCTCCAATGTCACCCGCTTTTTCCGACGCTTCAAAACGAACCATTTCAGATAAATAAGTTTTTAAGTTAGAAAGCTCGGCCTCGTTCATGACCTTGTTTTCTTTCATCCAGTCTACCAAAGATACGCGGCCAGAAGCCCCTTTGATAGGTCGGAACATGTCATCATACAGAGAACTAGGGCTAAACGTTCCGGAGTGACTGCCGCCAGCTTTTGTTGCGGCCCATTCCAAAATAGAGGATTTAAGACCTGTCATCGCTTGTTCTTGCATGTCTTCTGGAGCGTTTTTAACAACTTCCAAAAGTCTGTTTAATCCTTTGATAGGTGCCTTTGTGTTAATAGCTCGGGCTATGGCGGTAGTAGGACTTTCTGTACCGTAGACCCTGCGGCCCGTGTCGCTGACAACAGGGTTCATAAGGTCGTAGAAGCTAAGTTGTGCCAGTTCTTCCGCTTGTCGTTTCTGGTTAATTACAGAGGTTTCTTTAAGAAGAACATTTGCACTTTCTGCGTTTTGAAGGTCAAATTTTAGTGCAGGGAACTGATCTAACACGTCTGAGTTTTTTGCTACCCATTTAGCCAAAGCGTCTGGATTAACTTGACCCGTGTTAGGGTCAAAGGCTTCCGATCTAGCGTTACGAAGAATTTGCTCGGTAACTCCCCGAAGAGTACCAACGGTTGTTTCCGCGTCGGCTAAACCTTCTTCTACGGCAAACATGCCAATGTCATTGATTTGTTCTAACCGTAAGTATGCTGGATCGTTTCCACCCTGTAGAATACGACGAGCCAAAAGCTCTGGTCCCATGCTCGCGGCTCCCGAGCCTTTTGTTTTTGTAGCCTCGCCTGCAAAAGCACGAGTGAAGGTGTCGTTAAAAGCGCGAGAATAAGCTCTCGCGGTGTCATATTGAAAACGGTAATTGTCGGCAGAAGGGCCTAAGTCAACTCCGGTCAGATCATCGAACATCGCACCGGCCATATCAGAAGCAATTCGCGCCATGTTGTAGTCGGGGTTTTCTCCAGAGGAAAATTGACGAACGTATTTTAAGGCCATTCCGCGAAGTTCCGTAAGTTCTTTAGTAGTAAGTGGGGCGGTTACGACGCCAGAGCCATCAACTGTAGGCTGATTTCCCTGCATAACCATCAGGTCTGCGGTTTTATCCAGAGCATCCGCCAATTGACGAGTGCGCGGTGTGGACATCCGCCCCCGAGACGCGCTTGCTTCTTGTCTAAGGCGAGTTAAAATCTCTTGTTGCGTTGCACCCTCGCCAGTCATCGTGTCTACAATGCTACTTACCCGGTTTTCGTATGTTGTTCCGGCAAGTTTGTTTACCGCTTCTGTGGCTCGTTTCTGAGCCGTCCGTAATTCTGCAGAAACCGGAGCGGGTCCGCCTAATCCTAATTCATCTGTTTTTCTTGTAACAAACTTTTGCAAAGCAGGCAGGTTGGCTTCAATCTCTTCCTGCATTTCTGGAGTTACACCGCGGAGCCGATTCCATGCTCGTATAAAACCGGGAACATTGGTAGATTCTCCGGCCTCGTCTGCAAAGGAGGTTATGTCAATTTCGGGAACGGCCTCCCATAGGATTTTTTCTTTAGTCCGAGCTTGATACAGTTGATTTGTAATTATGTCGAATAGTTTTTCTGAAAGCTGAATGTTGCTGGTTTCATCTCCAGAAACCTGCGAGAAAGCACTCATCACATTATCGGTTGCAAAGGCCATCCGTTCGTTTAGCTGGGCGCTAAATACGCCCTCGGCTAGATCAGCGGCGGTTTGAATAGCGTCTTGGTCACCTGTTTGTGCCATGGCTAAAATAACGTTTCTCAAAGCTTTTATAGACGCCTTTGAGCCTGCGGTTCTTTCCGCAGACAGGCCACTACCTAATTGCTCTAGGGAAGCTTCGATAGCCAACAGTGCGGGAGAACCACCTTTGGCCCCCGCAGTCAAAGGAATCGGTTTACCATCTTCTCCAATGAGAAGTTCACCTAGATCATCTCCCGCCAATCTTGCGATTACGGCTTCTAAGTCTTCGCCCTCGGCCTCAAGAATATCTACAATCCGTTCCACAGCTTTTTGTTGGCGTTTAGCCTTTAAAGGGGACAAAACGGCACTTGCCCCTCCCTGTTCATAAGTTTGTTTTACTCTCTTCAAAGCTGGTAGAATTTTGTCATAATGTTTTACAACGGGAACCATTGGACTGGCCCCGACAGTTGCGCCTACGCCGCCCACGCCCTCAAAGAAAATACGAGCTAACGGGTTGCCCTGAAAATACGTTTCAGAAAAACTCGCGCCACCAACTTGACCGACGCCTGAGATCGCTTCCGCGGTAAGGAAAGGAATGGGTGCGGCGCGGGCCGTGGTGCCTGTTTTGGAAAGAAGGTTTTGCGCTCCTTGGAGCAGACGGGTTGACCGAGAAGGATTTAGACCTTTCTCGGTTAAATTTTTGACAAACTCAGCCGTTCCTACGCCTACGTTTTTAGAAATCATAAATGGGAATGGAAGCCATCCCAACACTCCGGCAGCCGTTTTTCCAGATTCATACGCCGCGGTTTGACTGGGGAGCATAGGGCTTTCAGGGCCAATTAGCTTATCCGTTAATAGTTCTCCGCCTTTGTAACCCGCCAAAGACCCCGCAATACCACCTAATAAGGCACTTCCCGCCTTTATATAGGGATGGCCGGGGACTTTTGCACCAATTTTTGCTCCCGACATAAAACCGCCTAAAGATGTTGCGGCGGGCGCGATTTCACGTTCAAAGCCTTCTAAAAACGTTCCAGCTTCAATAGGGTTGCCCTCAGTGTCTACGGCCAAAAGATTAATTATTTGATCGTTAGTCAGCCCTCTTTCCGCAGGGGGCGTATCCTTCAATCCGGGGAAAGTATCAAACAAGGTGGATTGCCCACTTATTAACCCTTGGTATGATCCAGAGCCCAAAACTTCTTCGGCAAGCATTTCTGCAATCACCTGAGAAGGGTCTCGGCCTTCTCCGGAAAACCCTGCGACATACGCATCAAACTGCGGCTTGTCAAAAACCACAGGTTTACGATTAGGGGGGTTGCTGTCGGCTGTTACAATTTCGGGTTCCATTAATTTGTGACCCCTTGTTGATTTGTGCCCTCTCGTTGATTAAAGATATGCTGGCGCAGGGCATTGGTAGTATCGCCATCTACTTTTTGTCCGGACTGCAAAGGCACCGTTGAAAGCATGTTCAATAACCGGTCTATTTCGAAGTTGTTTGACAAAACGGCCTGTCGTGTTTTGTCATCCTGAAGGCCGCCGCTTAAAGCTTGAAGGTTAGCTCTTTTCTGAGTAGTAGCTAAACGTTTTAATTCAATAAGTTTATTGGCCTCTGTTTCCGGGTTGGCCCAAAACCTGTCCGGGTCTGCAAATAGGACTGCAACTTTTTCCATCTCCGCAACCGGGAATCGCGGGTTAACAACCAGCGCAGACCGCGTAAGAATAGTAAGCCCGCGCAAGAATTGACGATTTGACTGCGTATCTTGGAAAGCTTTACGAGCTTGCGGGATAAATCCGCCAAAAGTGTTATCCAAAAATACTGCAAATCCCGCATACGGGCCCGTACCATTACGGGCCGCTTCCATGGCGTCTTTCATCAACCCAGCTTCTTCGGAAGACAGTGCCTGCGGGTTATCCCGCGTACCGCCCTTGGCCACAATCCCAAGTTGTTCATCCAAAGCTTCCAAGTCTCTACCCGATCTTAACGCAAGTCGTTGTTTGTCCGCAATGTCGACAGCAATCGTATCGCTTAGTGGGTTAACACCCGTGGTTGGCATACTTACAGATTGACCACCCGCATCTAAGTATGTTCTTCCACCATCGTAGCTTAGTACGTTTCCTAAACCTTGGATGGCGAAGGCTTTGGCTGTTGGAGCGGTGTCTGACCCCATGTTGGAAACAGTAAACTTTTGTGTTCCGCCCGCATTCGCGTTATTAGCGGCTTCAATTGCCGCTTTTCCCGGGGCTGTCGTAATATCTACCACGCGAGTAGTTTGATTGCTCATGTTACGAATAACCTTAAAGACAGGCTCGGTATCGGATTCCGCTTGGAATACCGATACCGCCGAATTATCCTCGGGATTGAATAGCACCAAATCGTTGTCTATGACTTTAAGAGATGGAGCCAATCTGTCTGCTTTAGCTTCAGCCTCTGCAAACGCTTGCTTGCGAACGGCCATGCTTTCGTTAGCAATCTGAGTAAGCAGCGCCAAATCAAGATTACCTTGCGAAATATCCAGACCGCGCTCTTTAAACCCATTAAGAACGTCATTTTGAAGCCGTGTAAGCAACCTATCTTTTTCAGACTCGCTACCGGTAAAGTCCTGCATGTCCTCTTGCAACAAGGCTTTGAAGTTTTGCGCTGTAATCTGCAAGTTTTCGCGAGCCGCACGATCAAGTGCATTCTCGGCGGCCGTAGCAATTTGCTGACTTTGAGCGGCGGCGGCGGCAATTGTGCCTTTGTGATCTGCCAGCGCGAGGTTGAAGTCGTGCCCTTTGTCCATCTGAGCCAATTCGTAACCGTTCTTAACACCAGCCACTTTTAAAGTATTGTCCAGATCAACCGCTTTTTCTGTTACACGTAGCCTACTGTTTAGTTCTGCCAACTGTCGATCAAGCTCTGCACGTTGAGCAATAGTTTTCTCATCGTTTGCAAACCCAAGAGCTTGACGTGATGCACTAGCGGCATCAATTGCGTCCTGCAACTCAAGCTTAAATTCTTGGGACGACATGCGTTCTGAAGTCTTGAAATCAAACTTATTGCCCTGAAGGACTAAATCGTGAGCTTCCGCTAAACGCGCTTCTTTCGCTTCCAGTTCTTTCCGAAGCCTAATTTGAGACTCGGTATTCGCTCCTTCAAGATTAGCTAGTGTCTCGCGACTCTCCCTCAAATCCTTTGCCAAACGTAGAGCATATCCTTGTTCTGTTTCGCCTTTTTCGCGTTGGAAAGAAAACTTATTGCTTTGCAACAATAATTCTTGAGCGTATTCTGCGGCTTTTTCTACTGATTTGCTTTCTGCTAAAGTAGCCGCCGCAGCGGCATCTATTCCTGCTTGTGTTTCTATCCCCAATTTAGTCTGAGAAGACTGCAACGCCGCCATATCTAACTGGCGTCTTTCTGCGTCTTGCCCTTGTTTAAATTTCAATAATTCGCCTGACCGTGCGCCAATATTACCCAGCACAGGTTGAGCTACCTCTGCCAAGCGTTCCGCAGGGCTCATCTGACGATCCCCGGGCGTAGCAAAAGCCAACGCCCCTTGCGCAATATCAAATAACATTTGAGCTTGCGTCATCTTTTTCTGTTCGTCATAGGCCGCTTGTTGGTCACCAACACCTATTAGCTGGTTATAAAGAGCTTTATCTTGTTGAAAAAGCTCTAAGGCGCGTGGGTCGGGGGCACCGGCGACACGATTCTCGTTTTCAGGTGCAAAATATTGAACCGCGCCGCCTTGACTAAAATTTACTGGAACGGGAGCCTCCTCGGCACCCATATTTACCGTGGACATTATGCCCCCGGCCATATCCCCTTGTACGGGAGTATCCATTACTTCGGGAGCCAAACTCCCTATCCCTTCGTCCATCGCGGCCATCTGCATGACGGGTTGAACTAAGGTTAGAACTGAATCCGGAGTGCTTTGAGCGTCTTCTTCGCCAACCACCCCTGCCAGTTCCACTCGTCGCTCTTGCAGGGGCGCTTGATCCCCTCGAATGGCGTTAATTACACCTTCATAATCTTCGTTTTCTGCCGCTTCGTCGATGCCTCCGAATTGGCCCGCAACTTGCCCTAGCATCTGTTCCAAAACAGCTGGATCGACGCCCGCTTGAGCGCCCATTGCTTCGGCTTCGCCCATGCTTCCCACTTCCGGCGGAGGCATTCCCACCATCCCCATTTGTGGAACTGCGGCAAGGTCCACCGCTTGTTCTGGCGCGGGGGGCATCATTGGAGAACCTCCCGCCTGCATCTGCCGCACTTGTCCACCATTAGCAAACATTTGTCGGCTCATTACGCCTCTATCCATCATCCGAATAACCCCGCTCTTTGTGCGCCTGCCGCTGCCGACAGACCTGCTACGCCCAGTCCCAAAATACTTTGGGCGGGCGATACTGAAGGTGCCGTAGTTGCCGAAATACTTTGTTGAGACGACGGAGCGCCTTTATAAATATCTGACAAGAAAGATACCCGTTGATATGGTTCATATGCTTTCTGTAATTCTGTTTGCCGGTTAGCTTCTAGTTCCGCTTGATTTTGCGCTTGGAACTGTTTGCCAACATCGAATAAGAAACCAGTTTCTTTTTGACCCATGTTTTGACCCAGCTCACCGAGAGACGCTTGACGTAATCCAAGATTACCAAGCGCGTCACCCTGTGCCAAGCCCAATTGTCCGTATTGTGCCCCAAGGCCACCAATGCCTTCGCCCATTCGGCCTCGCAACTCTGCCCCTTGTAGGCCCAAACCGCCCGCCGCTTGTGCGCCCTGCATACCCATAGTTGCCTGAGATTGGCCAAGCTGACCTTGCTGCGAGGCCATCTGACCTGCAAATTGCTCCGCAGATAGGCCTTGCTGACCTGCCGCTGTTTGTGCCGATAGACCAAGTTGTCCCAACTGACCCGCTTGCTGCGCCGCCAGTTGTTCTGCGGATAATCCTAGAGCGCCTGCCGCTTGTGCTGCTTGCGTTCCAGCTTGTGCGCCTTGTGCGCCAAGTGAACCCGTAAGCTGTGCCGCTTGCTGACCTCGGCCCTGTTGGGCTTCGTATGCTGCTTGTGCCCGTTGCGCTGCGCTTTCAAAGCCCGCTTGACGCATTCCTGCGGCAGTCCGGCCTTGCTGTTCCAACACGTTTCTTGCCATTTCGGCTTCTTGAACACCTTGGCGTGATCCGCCAAAGGCCCCTGCGCCAACCGCTTGTGCCCGTTGACCTTGGGCCGCGATATCACCTTGACGCTGTATGTCTGATAGAGCCTGTTGAACAGCCGCATCTTCGTACTGGTTCATAAATGCGCCGGTAGAAGTCGGGTCAAATGCCTCTGTTGTTCCGCTTAAAGCGGCAATACCTTGTTGCGCAGATTGCGTTCCTAAAGCTCCGGCTTGTTGTAACGCCGTGGCAGCATCACCCGTAATCCCACGAGCGCCTTGAACCGCTTGATTGCTCCGGTCTAAAGCTGCTTCATACGCGCCAATACCACCGGCCCCAGATTGTTGAGCCGCTAATCTTGCGTTATCCGCCGCTGTTCTAAGACCCATAGAGGCGGCATCGGTAGCAACCTGTCCGGCTCCGATAGCATTTGTAATACCGGCTTGTGCTGCGCGTATCTGTTCCGGTACGGCATCGGCCCCGGATCGCATGTAGTTAGCGGCTTCTGTTTGGTAGGGCTGCGCCCCAGCCATAACACCACCAATAGAGGTTTGCGCATCTCCTAACGTGTAACCCGCCTGATCTAAGAAAGGTTGATAACCACCTATGCCCGCTTCTGCGAGTTCTCCGGCTCGAATCTGTAGGTCGCTCATCTCCGCAACCATTTGCGGAGGTATTGTTACGCCTTGGTCAGCTAGAGCTTTTGCAGATTTAAGAAGCCCAATTTTGTAGGCTTCAATATCCGGGGCTTCGCGGACTATTTGTTCTGTCGTTGTGACCATTACGCTGTCGCCCTTCCTCGGTTCTCAAGGTTACGCATAACCGAGTACATGTTCTTTATGCCCTCGTTCATGTTGCCGTTACCAAGGCCTTTGACCGCATCAGTGGTCATAACAAATTCCCCGGGCATTAACATGGCACGAACGCTGTCCTGATTAGGAATGCCCTCTTCTGGCATGATTCCACCATTCCTACGAGGGAATACTTGACCACCATCAGCCAAAGTTTGCCCCACAAAAGGTCTGGCAAACGGACCTTCTGGTACGCTTCCCTGCAAAAAATAAGCACTTGGGTCAAGGGCCGCGGTCTGTTGTAAGGAATTCACGGGAGGCTGATAGGTGCTTTGGGCAGAAAAGAGCCGATACGGTGGATCAGCGGGGTCAAAAACACCAACTTGGGCCGGTGGGCGATAAAGTTGAGCAGCCTCCTTCTCTCGGCGGGACTCAGCTTCCTCTCTAGTAATATATTCTCCAGTTTTAGCGTCTAAAACTCTATCCCCAATGTCCGCAATCATATACGAAGAGGGGTCATCTTCCACTATATCAGTACCCGTAATAACGTTTCCATCTTCGTCGCGATCAACAACGCCTGCGGGCTCCGGATCACCCACCTTAAAGCCGCCCGCCGCGGCTACACCAGCTGTTCCGAGCAATGCTGCGGGGCCGTATGTGCGCATAAGGCCTGCACCTAGCTGACCCGCAGCTTCGTTTGCCGCGGTCCTTTGCAATCCGGTGGCGGTTGCATTTGTAAGCCCCTGCGCGGTAAGGAAATCATTGGCTCCCGGAGCGGCCGCATTTGGCATAAACGCATTTTTCAGGCCTTCCCCAATGCTAACGCCGTCGTTTGGAGTAAACACTTGTTTAATGCTTTCGGTAAAGCCCGGGGGCTTGTAAGTATTAATATTGTCTATTGCTTGTTGTTTGATCTTGTCTATTGCTTGTTGTTTGATCTGATCCGCGGTCAACGCTACGCCGTCCGCGGCCACGTTGGTTGCGCCAGCTACTGCATCCGTGCCCACGTTGGTTGCGCCAGCTCCCGTATCAGCGCCCGCAATTTGTTGCGAAGCCAACGCTGGGTCTAAGGCTATATCTGCACCGGCAAAAGCCGTACCACCCGGCGCTGTTGGACCAGCCCTCATGTTGGCAAAAGAAGCGCCCGAGAAATCACCTGTTAGCGCTTTTCCGATTCCGGACATACCGGCAGACACGTTACCAAAAGCCGCAGCGTTTCTTACGCCCGTCATAAAGCCGTTACCGCTCATCATGCTACCAGCACCGGCGGTCAAACCGCCCATCGCGCCACCTATTAGGGCTGATTTAAGAGCATCTTTTATATTACCGCCGTTAATCAACGTTGCAATACCTGATCCGAGGGCCGCGCCGTAAATAGGCCCAAGAAACATGGTGCCTACAATGGGTAGTACAATGGGAGCAATCTTCTTGACCACTTTAACTACGCCTTTGACGACCTTTTTAACACCTTTAAAAACCTTCTTAAAAAACTTTTTAAAGAAAAACTCTGCCGCGCCAGTGTCTGGGTTAATGCTGTTTGCCTCGGAGCCAACAATGTAGCGTTCCGGGTCTTCCACGCCTTGCTGTTCTAGGAACGCAAAGATCGTTTCTTTCATTTCAGGGTTTTCTTCGATGAATGCTGCGGGAATAATTAATTCTCCCGTCTGCACGTGAGCTATCGTATCATCGCCCTCACGGCCCATGGCCGCCATCTTTTTAGTTATGGCCGTAAATTGAGCAATCCCCTCATCGCCAAACTCTTCTGTTCCGTCGTCATCCGGGCCGTAAACCTCCTCCGCGTCTTCATCAGACATCACAAAGTCAGCAATACCGCCCTCAGGAACTTCCATTGCATCGATTTTTTTTGCAGTTTCTGCCATTATCCCGCTCCACCTGTGATACTGTCAGGCATAGTTACCTGAATTATTGTACTTCTATTTTCTTCTCCGGTCCATGACGAACCGCAATTAGGACAATTCCCGTCTGGATAAGAAGCAATTTCTTCAGGGGTATCCACCTCATTACTACATGTAACACATCTTACCACCTCTCGGCTAGTGGCAGGTCGCCATCTTGAGCCGTCGGCCATTGTAATCACTGTTTCAGCCGTCATGTTATTGTTACCGTGACACTACCCACGGCCCCCGTTGCTGTTGAACCTCGCAAATAGGGTTTATTTGCAACAGTAATACGAAGCTCGTCGCCATACTGAAACACGCCCCCCAGAGGTAGGTTATAGTTGTCTGTCTGCAAATTAGGCAGAGTTAAGGCCGAGGCCTGCCAAGGTCCCGGATTATTTATTTGACCCAAAAACACAGAAAAGGCCCGAACCACTTCCATCTGGTAAGCAGGATCGTAGCCTGTTGGAGCTACTGGGAAGAAAGGAAGTACAAGGCCTCTACTCATCGGCGTCCATCCGGTCTTACGTCTATCCGAGGCGTACCCAAACGCCACCCCACACCTGTGTCATCGGAGGCTATTTTAAACGCAAAAGACCTACCACGAAGGCGCAGATTAACTTGGTTTGTAAATTGTTCGATAGGAACAGTAGCCGTGCGGGCCACATTACTTGTGGTCACAGTGCTGTAATTTGCGCCCGGAAAGTTGCGGGTTTCAAAGGTAAAATCAACCACCGGAGAAGCCGACGTGGACGTTGAGAACGTAACATCAGGAATCATTTTACTTAAAAAAACAAAGTTATCTCCAGAGCCCATAGCCATCTGACTACTTTCTATATAGGCGTTGATTGCAGCGGGTGGGTTCGCACTGCCGTCATCAACCCCAAACTCATGGTAGTACAAATATCCGTCAGTAGACGCAGATATAGGATACTGCGCAATGCCTCGGTCAATCCACGCTGTTCTCGACATTTGACCATAATACCAAACTTTTTCTTCGTAGTTAAAAACTACGTACCGATTCACAACACTTGAATCAGCTGATGGATAAAACCACCAAATTTCCGAATAAGACGAGTTAATAGCCGCCGTAACCTTTTCTTGCTGCTGCGTGTTAAAGTCCTCAAACACATACGCCCGCACAGAGCATGGAAGCTTTTGAACACCCCCGCCGTACATGTAAAACTCTTCAGCACCCATCCAAAACACCATGTCGTCCACCGCAACGGCAGACAAAGGACTGGCAATTGTAATATTTTCAGAAATAAGATTGATGCCGAAAGTAAACGGTGGCCCTAAATACTGCATCGCGTGAAGTGATTTATCCGTAAACACCAAGATTTGTTGACGTGTTTCGAGGGCCGTGATTATCTCAGAACCTGTGCCGATTCGTAGATCACCCGCCGTGTTGGTTGCTTGAGCGGACCACGTAAGAGGGTTCTCTTGGTCTGAAAACCGTATTAAAAGAGGGTCTTGGACCCCGATATTTGTCTGGGAATCACACCCAAACACAATAACATGCCGATCCCGGTCCGAAATCATGACCTGCTTTGCAATGGTGGGCGTAGTCGAGTCTGCACCTGCAAGTTGAGACAGCTCTACTGCCGGTGCAAAAGGGGCTGAACTGGTGGATTTGTCCCAGTAGTAAATACCACCGTTACGAACGTTAATAATTAGGTCTTCACCAAAGTTGTCGTGGCTCCAAATGCGAAGCGTGTCCCCAACCGCAGTCAAAGAACTACCCGATCCCCACGTTCCGCGAGACCATATACCTGCACCCCAGCCTGTCCCAACTACGGTGGTGTTTAAACCAACAGTAATTTGATAGGTGCCCACGACGCTAGCGCCGCCGTTGCCTGTGTCTGATCCGTTTGCTATTACCAGCGTAGGGGAATACTGTCCGTCAATGGTGATTTCACTAATCGTAGCCACTTCGCGGGCTTTAATTTCGTAAGTATTATTACTTACCACATTAAAAACTTGGTATTCTTGGTTTAAAACAGCCGCGGTTACATTTCCGCCTAAAGTCGCGGCACCCGAAAACGTAACAAAATCGTTGTTGGACGCTCCATGGTCTGCATCGGTTACCGTTATCACGGAAGAACTATTTGTCGCGGAAAATGTAACATCCCCCGCGGCAGTTGTTGTACGAGTAGGGGTAACATCATTATACCCTCCGCCCTCGTTTATATAATATTTAAGATGTGTTCCGACGCCTAAATAACTGGTGCCATCTAACGCAACAAAAGGCTTGAGTGCCCGACATGTGCCTAAAAAGCTTGTGCCGGAATACTTTTCCCATCCTCCTATTTTTTCAGGAGTGCCGAAACGAAAGCGCACCATGTCACAATCAAACCAACCTCCTTCGTTGGTGTAGGAGGTGATTTCCCTGTTTACGCCGGGACGAAACTGTAACTTGGTAAACGCCATTTCATTACCTTATCTATTCCGCAGCTTCTTGAGCGGCCTCTTCAACTTCAGCCTCAAGTGATGTAGCCAGCATCTTTATAAAGGCTTGCTTTCCAACATGCAATTGATCCAGATTAAATTGAGCCGACCCTGCCTTACGGTCAAGGTCTTTGATATGATTTATCATTACCTTTTGCTGATCTGTCAGTTGATCTTCAGTATATTCAATATCGTCAATCGTAATGGTGTTTGTTTGTTTCTCAGCCATTGTGATCTCCTTTCGTTTATGCAGCCCAAGGGTTTCCAGAGGCTTCGGTTGGGTTAATTTGTTTGTCGATATCAGCAGCGATAGCCGCCTCAGTGTCAGTCTGTGATACGTTCTCCCAGACCCATGCTTGAGCCTGTGCCTCAGTTACATCAGCGTATGCAATGAAGTCACTGTCGGACGGATCGTAAGTTAAACCTACACTACCGTAATTTGACGCTGAGTGTTCACCATCGACGCCTGTGCAGCGCCAGTGAATTACGTTGATGCCACCTGTAGCGATATCACGCTCACAAGTTTGGATAGTCCAAGTGTATGTTACAGCCATTGTTTAGGCTCCTTCTAGTGTTGTTACCCTAGCTTTAAGGGCTGTGATTTCTGTAATTGCTTCTTGCAGTGCAGAAGTTAGAAGCGCTACTAGATTACTTTCCGCAATACCAAGAAAATCCTCTGTAATCGCTTCGGTAACGACGTTTCCATCTTCATCTTTTTCCGCTGGTGTTACAACACAGGTGTTTGATTTAACGATAGACCCGAGATACGGCTTGTCAGTCAATACTTGCTCAACCTCTTGTGCAATAAAGCCGATTTGCGTGTTCTCAGTGTCAAAGTCGTGAACTGAATGAGGCATCCAATCGAAGTGGACGGGGTTCAATGCAGAAACCAAGTCTAAAGCGCCAGTTATGGGCGTTACGTTTTCCTTATACCGCCCGTCTGATGTGGCAATAGTTGAACTTGTCGCAAAAATCTGGCTGTTGACTTGCAACTTATATGAACCGTTGCTGTTAAGATAACCAATCAGTACAAAACCGTTGCTGTCGGTAATCATACGATGTGCGTTAGCGGTAGCGTCATAGGCCATATAGAACTTACCATCTCCGACGCCTTGAGTGTATGTTCTGCTTGTCGCACTTTGACCAGAGCCACTAATATGTAGGACTCCATAGCCAGACGTTCCTGTTCCACCCGATATTTCCATCTGCCGACCTTGACCAACAGTACCCCAAGCAGTGCTGTGCGGTGTCGTTGTTCCGAGGCCTAAATCTCCACCACTAGTGAGGCGCATAGCTTCTGCTGTTGAACCGCTGTTTCTTGTGTAAAAGGCAAGTTCTCCAGAGTTAGAACCATTCGACAAGCCATAAATTTGACCAAACACTCGATTAGTTGAACCACTATCTAGTCCTTGAAACTGAATGTATGGCCCAGTGCCAGCAGAATATGCACTTGTATCACGCAATGTGATAACGGGTGTGTCGCTTTCTAAATGCAACAAAGAAGCGGGCGAACTCGTCCCAATCCCAACGTTACCGCTGCTGTCGATACGCATACGTTCTGCGTTATTTACACGAAAGTCCATTTCGTTAACATTATGGGCATATCTTATTCTACCCATAACAGGAGAACCGCCACTTGTCCCATCTGCAAAAGCTATAGCACCTTGTGAAGTCGTTCCTGTAGCAATAGTTATGCCACCGCTTGCTGAATTAGAAATAACAAGGTCATCAATGCTTGAATTATAAGAGCTAGGGGAAGTCGTTCCAATTCCAACATTGCCGCTGCTGTCGATGCGTAAACGCTCCGTGTTGTTAGTCATTAAAGCTAACGCAGAGCCAGAAGTTCCACCAAACATACCAACGGCTTCACTACCTACACCAGTGTGCTTAATGCCAAGAGTATAGTAAGTAGCATCGCTGAACAAAGCAGCAACATTTCCTGCTCCAGAAGCAACAGCTAATTTACCGCCAGTGCTGTTAAAGGTACTAGGCGAACTCGTCCCAATTCCAACATTGCCGCTGCTGTCTATGCGCATACGTTCTGAGCCGTCTACCTTAAACGAAATATTAGTGTCGGACTTTTCATTATCTCTGTCGGCATCAAAGATTAAATCGCCACCCGCACCCGAAATTTGACACTCTGGAGTTCCAGAAGCATCGCTGTCCGTCAGTCTGATTATAGGTGAGGCACTTTCCAAATCGAGCAAAACAGTAGGCGAAGTCGTGCCAATCCCCACCAATCCCGCTGATGTGATCCGCATACGCTCCGAACTGTTAGTGGTGAAGTTAATCGCCCTTGAACCAACAGCAGACAGCGCAAACGTATTAGAGTCAAAAGCGAACATTTCACCAATCAGATTACCGCCGAGCTCAATGTCAATGATGCCGCCATTGGTTGCGTGATTAAGCGTTAATGCCGTATAGCCAGAGTAGGCGTTGGGGGTGCTTGTGCCAATACCAACGTTTCCTGAGTTGTCCAAAGTCATTTGAGTTGTTGAACCGCTACCAAACTTTAAGTAACTACCACTACCAGCATTACCTGTATCGTAACCTTCAATAAACTTTTGACCAGAGTTGCCAAATTGTATGCGACCTTTACCGCTTGTAGAACCATAGTTATCAAATTGTGTAGTACCATCCACAGTCAGCCCATCAGCCGTCACAGTGCCAGTTACGTTTACGCCTGTGCTGGTGGTGGCGAGGCGTTCAGTATTGTCATT
>Ga0209630_10000804_pt1 | contig 35555 bp, 28 predicted proteins | sample COG_01_FD_184745 | JGI IMG/M metagenome (GOLD analysis project Ga0209630, IMG submission 184745) | Pelagic Microbial community sample from North Sea - COGITO 998_met_01 (SPAdes) (version 2) | ecosystem: Environmental > Aquatic > Marine > Neritic zone/Coastal water | place: Helgoland, sampling...
CTCCTCCTCCATCTTCTCCTTCCCTTCTTCCTCCTCCTCCATCTTCTCCTTCTCTTCTTCTTCTCCTCCTCTTCCTCTTCCTCTTTGTCTTCTTCTTTGTCTTCTTCTCCTCCTTTTCTTTTCTTTCTTCTTCCTTCTCTATACTTCCCTCTTTCTTTTTATTTTTGAAGTCTGCGTTGAATTCGCAGCGACAACAGACTCTTTCCCGCGTGCGTTTGCGAGAGAACCTCTCGTCGTCGTTGTATGTCCAGCGAGTGATGCGCGCGCGCTCTCTTCTTTTGTGTGTGGTTTTGTTTGTGTGTGTGTTTTTTAACGAGGGAGAGAGAAAGAGAGTTGACTTGTTTTCGAGGGGCAAAGAAAGAAAAAAGGAGTTTCTTCTCCTCAAAAATAAATGAGGAGCAGGAGGAGTTTCCTTCTCTCACTTGTAAAACATCATCATCATCATCGGATGAACAACGCTCTTCTCGTGTTGAACGCATCATCATCATCATCATCATCACTTTTTCATCGTCGTCGGTGTTCCTATTCGCAAAACTAAAACGTACTTCTTTTCTCCCTTCTTCTTACGCAGGGGCTCTTTCTGCCTTGCCGCCGCTGCTATTGCGTTTTCTTCTTGCTCTCGCCCACTTTGCGGGAAACCAGTTTTTTTTGAAGTGCGATTGGAAGAGAAAGCCAACGAAGATGGTTCCTATAGCCATCTCCGTGCAGCATAAATAAAGTATGTATACCAAACTCGCCGGATTATTGAGCTTTAAAATAGTCTCATCGTAACTTCTCCCGAGAGATAAACCACGCAACGATAGCGTCAACGCTTTTCGGTACGTTATGCCCTCGGTTTCGTACAAAAGAAGCGTGGTCAAGGAGCCCACTACCGTAATCATAAAAGGCGCGAAGATGAGCATGAAAGACGCCAAACCCAAGATTTCTCCAACTTTGAAGCTGAAAAAAACAGAACGCGAACCAATTGCTCTCGCTCTCGCATCAGAGTCCGATAAAAGAGTCACTCGAAACACGTCAACTAAAACAGCTTCCATTTTAAACGCCCAAAATTTGATGATTTCCAAGTCGCTCAGTAACGCCACGGTGGTCAGAATTATTAAATACGACCAAATCGAAAGCATTACGGATAAGCAAACCCCACTCGGGTGAATGGGATAATCCATGTTGTTGTTTAAATTTATCGGTGACTTTACGATTTCTCCTACGATGAAGAAGAACGAGTGTTCTAAACTCCAATCTTCTAAATACGAAATGGCGCCCGCAAAAACCACCCCAAAAAAGCACACGCAAATAGGTACCAAAATATACACGAAAGCGGCAAAAAATGCGAATGACATCAACGGAAAGCTCTTCTTCAGCTGTTCTTCTTTGACTTCCTCCCAAGTTAAAGCTTCGGCGAGCCTTTTCCTCGTCTCGTCCCCTTTTTTTTGCCCGCTCTCGCCTGCTCCGCCGTCCGCAAAGTCGCCACCGCTGCGTTTAGACGTAATCGAGGCGTTACTCATTGTTAGAAACATCAGCGAACTTTCCAAGTCGACGTCGTCATCGTCATCGTTTTCGCTTTTCTCTTCTTTCTTCTTTGAATTGGTAAAATCTCTGTTTAACATCGAACTGCTTCTCGCTTGCGCTTCTCTTTCCTCTTTCTTCCTCTTCTTTTCCTCTTCCCGTTGAATTTTCTGCATCTGTTTCAACTTCACGTACGATTCTTTATACGCGGTTCCGCACATTCGGCAATACAAACCTCCTCTTCTATTAGTTGCCTGACACTCGCTGTTTGCGATGCACACCCAATCGTTCTTTGTCGGTTTGTTCATCAAGATGTTTTCTTTGTTGTTGTTGTTGCCTTGTTCGAAATCGAATTTATCGGTCTCCAACTCCACCGCGCCGATTTCTTTCTCTCCTCTGGAGACTCTGGTGACGGAATCGAAGCAGGGGAGAGAAAGAGATCCCATTACTATTCGAGCGTGTGTGTGTGTGTGTGTGTGTGTGAAAGTTCCAAAAGTAGTTGAAAGAGTATACTTGTATTACAAGTGAGGAACTAGTGAGCTGCAAAAGTGAGTGGTTTTTCACTCAATTTTCTTCTCAATTTGCTTTTTCGTGTTGCAATGTGGCCTTATTAATATCGAAATAAGTAACGATGACGATGATGATGATGACTTCAACGCGAATTTTCCCATCGCAAACGACCGCGTCGATACCGACAACCTCGTCGTCGTCTTTATCGTCGTCGTCGTCTTGTTCTTCCATCATCAGAGCGGCGTTTGTTCCAAGCGGAAGGACGACGACGATGAAGAAGAAGAAGAAGACGATGTTGACGTTCCAAAATAAGAGCGCTTTTTCTCGCTTTTTCTTCCACCGGGAGGAAGGATACTTTGTAGAACGTTCAACGAATTTTGATGACGAGGGAAAAGAAAGAGGAAAGAGGATGTCCTGTAACAGTAACAGCAACGCGAGCGGTACTGATGGGAGCAGTGGTGGTGATAAAATCCCTCCGATAGAAACGATTTCCCCGGGTCAATTCGACGACTTGTCTAAAGAGGAGTTACAAAAAGAGCTGGCGGCGAGTTTTGAAATACGAGCGGCGATGGCGGCGAAGTTAGAGTTAGTGGAGGACCAGTTGAGAGCGACGGTCTCGGAAGTGTGCAAGATATTAGCGCTGAAGAGAGAGGCGGAATTTGAGCTCAAACGCATGAAACAGACGTACGAAACAGTGGACGACGACGAGAAAAAGTAAAAAGGAGGAGTATTTTTTTGTTGTTGTTAGATGAGAATTCTTCCGGCCGACACGTGTAAAAATTCCTCAGAAATATGTCCCACGCTGCGTCTTCGTTTTCGCTTCCTCCTAATATTATTAGTAGTCGTCGTCGTCGTCGTCGTGTGAACAACAACAACAACAACTCTTCGTCTCTCTCGAACAACAAGAACAATAGTATCGAGAAGACCACATTGAAGTCTTCAATCATCATCACTCCTCGCGCATCATCGTCATCAGATAAAATGACGTCAAAACAAACAACGATAGGATTCCTCGGGGCTGGAATTATGGCCGTCCCGATGGCTTTGAATTTAATCAACAACGGCAATCATAATTTAATCGTCTGGAACAGAACGGCTTCGGCATGCGACCCGTTGGTCAAAGCGGGAGCGACTCTAGCGAAGACTGCGCAAGAGGTGTGCGAGAAAGCGGACGTGACGTACGTCATGGTGAGCACCCCGGAGGCGACTTTAGAAGTTGCCACCTTGGCCAAAGATGGTGTCTCTGACGGGAAAGGATACGTCGACTGTTCTACGGTGGACAGACACACGGCCCAAAAAGTATCGGAAATGATCACCAGCAAAGGTGGTCGGTATTTAGAAGGACCAGTGAGCGGATCGAAAGCGCCGGCGGAGAACGGGCAGTTGATTTTCTTATGCGCCGGGAGCGAGAGTCTGTTTAAAGAAATCAACGCCGACGACGCGAATCAACTAAATAAAATGGGCAAAGCGAGCTTCTTTTTAGGCGAAGAAGTTGGTGCCGGAGCGAACATGAAATTAATCGTTAACTCGTGCATGGGTTCAATCATGGCGTCGTTCGCAGAGTCAATCGCGTTGTGTGAAGACGCAAGCTTATCGAAACAAGACTTGTTAGACGTGTTAGCGCTCGGAGCGATTAATGTTCCGATGTTTGGCATGAAAGGTCCGGGGATGATTGCGAGCGATAAGAATACGAAGTTTGCGCCAGCATTTCCTTTGAAGCATCAGCAAAAAGACATGCGTTTGGCCGTCCAATTGGCGGACGAACTCGGTCGCGAGTTACCAGTTGCCGCAGCCGCAAACGAGATGTATAAGCGAGCGAGACGAGACGGGCACGATGACGAGGACTTTGCCGCCGTGTTACACGCCGTGCGAAGAGAGTAATGAATAAGAAAATATTTAGTAGTAAATTACACATTAAAACGATCAATAAATAGTGAGTGCATTATGTAAAAGTTTCATTTCTCCTCTCGTCCTTCATGTTGTGTTCTCAATATAGAAAAAGCCGAAAAGAAACCTCTGCTTTATTATTTATTTCTTTCTCAATAAAGGAGAGTTTTCTTCATCTTCATCCGCGCCATCTTTATTCTTTTTCGTGCTGTAGTAATAACCGAAGCCAGCGCACACCAAGCCGCACGAGATAGCGGCCAAAGTCGCCGGATCTCTGAGGTTGATGCTGAGTGAGTTTGTAATCCACAACGGCGACGACTTCGACAAGGACGCTTCTTCAATGAAGAATGACGACGCCGAGGCAACCATAAACCCGCCACAGAGGATGTACATCAAACCAACGAGCGTCTTCATGTATGATGTCATGAAGAAGATACCCAAAACCGCACCAGCGGCGCCAACGTACAAGACGTAGTCGACAGCTATCGGGGCGAAGAGCCCGATGGCGATGGTCGCACCACCGCCAATACCGAATCCGGCGCACGCGGCGAGAATTCTGTAGAACCAAAAGTTATAGAAGAAAATTCCCAAGCACATGACCGCGCCAAAAGCTGCGCCAATATATAATTCGTTATCCGCATTGACCAAGTCACCTGGAATAGCATCCGACGCCATGCCGAGCAAGCGGACGGAAAAGAAAGCACCCGCCACGAAGGTTAAGCAGTATTGGAAATACATGTGGTATTTCAAACCAAAGAAGCAAAAGAGAAAGCCGAGAAAGAGCATCCCGAACGCCTGTTGTTGGTATTATATATGATGATGATGAGAGTGAGTGAGTGAGTGTTCAGGTACTATGAAAATGCGAGGATTTCCAGAAACGAGGACGTGGTGACTTCGAAAAACGACGCGCGAAATCAAAATGTCAGAAAAACACGGTATATTAATAAAGAAAACAGAAGCGACGTACCTCGACGTTCGGAATCGCATCAATCGTGGAGATGCCAGTGGACGCGCCAAGCTGGGTATTGACAGGAGTATCCATGCTTGCGTGATTCTTTTTCTCGTCGCGTTCGTCAGAAAATTTAGTGAAGAAGAGAAGATCACCGAAAATACGAAAGGGTGTTACTACTGAGAACTGTGAGACAAAGAAAGTTAATATGAAGAGGAGCTCTAGAGAAAAAGAGGGGGAAATTTATTCGGTCAAAAAATACGAATACCAGAAGGTTTCGTTCGTTCATTTTGTGTGTGCCGTGATTGATGTTCATTACAAAAAGACTCTTCCTCTACCTTGACGGATTATAGAAGGAGAAGTGTAGAACTCTTTCTTACGAAAAGAAGAGATTTTTAACTTTACATTGGCATGAGCGTAAAGGTTTGCGTCTCCACTTGTTGAATGCCCTTGATGGATTCAACTTCCTTGAGAAAGTCAGCCTCCGGCGCGAAGCCAGCGGCTTCCCACTCACCGAAAGAGTCGCCGTCCAAAGCAACGATGACTTTAAAGTCCATGCATCCACCGCAAACGACTCTTTGGACGCTCTTGACGCCTTTGACTGCCTTCACCGTCGCGAGTTGCTTTTCCAACACTTTTTGGGCGGCGGCTAAAGATGCCTTGTCGTCGTCCGGGGACCATTTCATGCGCCATTCGCGAGCGACCGTGTCGAATTCTGTGAATGAATGAATGAATGAATAGTTTACATTTCGGTGAGTTGAGAAGAGTTTCAATGCTAGAAATAATAGAAAGACGAAGAATACGAAGAAGCAGAAGCAGAGAGAGAGAGAGAGAGAGAACGAAACGAAAAATATCTCATGACAGAGACTCCCGGGAAAACAGGGAAGAAGAACAAAAAAAGGAAAGAACGGAATTTTTCAACAACATCAGACAACAACGTACCGACGCCTTCCGTGATGGTAACCTGTGTGATAAATGTAAAGATATCACGCGTGAGTGTGCGTGTGTGTGTGTAGCATGAGAGTTTTTGCGAGGTTAGTTGATTCTCGCGCGCGTTCACACGAAAACGAAAACTAGAGAAAGAAGAGAAAGAAAAAAAGCGCAACCGATCGTTTTGTCGGTCGGCTCACATATCGAGAAAAAAAGAAATCGACGACGACGACGACGTACAGCTTTCGTCATGACTGAGCGTTTAGTATTGATGGTAGTTCTTTGCGATTTGGAGAAAGTGGTGCGTACAGATGCCGCAAAAGAGGAGCGTAAAATAGCTGAAGACATATATGTGAATGTGTGTTTGAATAAGATTTTGTGTGACGTTTTCGCTCCCTCTGCTGTTTTTTTCTCTTCTTTCTTTCTCCCTCTGCTCTGAGGTTTCAAATCTCGTCACAACGAACTTTAAAAGGAAGAAAACCTCATCATCAGCATCAGCAGCAGCAGCGATACAACTCACGATGGTGTCTAAAATGATGGACGACGGAGAGGAAAAGAAGAGCAAGGCGACGACAACGACGAAGAAGAGCGTGTTAGAGAGACTAGAGCCGAAGACGAAAACCATACGAAAAGAATCTCGCAATAATTCGCCAACTACTTTTTATAACAATAACAACAACAATTATAATAATTATAATAACAACAGAGGAGGAAGAGGAGGAAGAGGAGGAAGAGGAGGAAGAGGACGAGGGTTCTTTGACAGAGGGTTCAACAGCAGAGGTGGTAGTGGCGGAGGTTATCGCGATGGTGGGAGAGCCAGGTTGAAATCATCTTTGTGCAACCAATTCCCGGCAAAGAAAGATGCTGCGACAGGTGAAGTAATTGTACGGTGCTACGGCTGTGTCATCATCCGCGTAACGACAACCGGCGAAACGAGCCTTTACCGAGAAAATGTCGAGTCTAAGAATTACGCCAAAGCTCTGAATGTTATGAATGAACACCTGAAGAAAATCGGTTTCTCTGTGACATCGTCCAACGAAAATAATACGGCGAACGCAGAAGGCATGGATAGTCACATAGCCGATCAAGAAGGAGGAGGAGGAGCTCCTAGATGGAACGTGTCTGGCATGAAGAAATTCATGCTTTTCGTCGAAGGCATGACTTTACCACCGCCTCCGTCACCAGGCCCTGGGAGAGGTTTAGCACTGCTCTTGCCCACGAAAGTGTGAAAACTGGCTTCGACGACGACTCTTTTGCGACGAGGAAGACGAGAAAGACAGTTGTATTATAGCGTACGAAAGTTTTATTTATACGATGTCCAAAATGCAGTTGTATTATTAGTACCAGTGGTACCAGTACCTAGATATGTATTCATGTATTAGGTCATGCTATGTATCCTCAATCTCTTCGAACAAGCCGATAGAATCAGTCGAGAGAATTATCTCGTCTAAATCTACCAAGTTTAAATTCGTTCTCGCTGTCGTTGTCGCTGCTTCAAGTTTCAATGCTTCCAGAGCGAATGCAACCACTCGAGCATTCAGTTGAGTGTTCTTTTGTGCGGCGGCGATGTCCGCAAACGATCGCAAACTGCCGATGCCGATGTTGGTGTTTGTTGGACGCGAAACGATGCCAAAGCCGTTGCAGTTGCTGCTGTTGTTGTTACAGAAAATTTGTTTTTGGCGCGACGACGACGACGACGACGAGCTGCTATTCATACTACTATTCATACTACTACTATTACTGCTACCGCGCGCGGATGATGATGATGACGAATGTGTTCGCATGAATCGAGCCATCTGCCGCGAAATGTTGCTCAACCGGTAAGACATTTCTGCGCTTCTTCTTGTATGATACTTTTTATTAATATTATTGCGGAGGGGGGAGGTGTTGTGGTGAAGGAACGTACTGAAAAAAGAGGCCTTTTGGGGCCTCGTTTCCTCATAAAAAAACGCACAGAGCAACCGCAGTTGTCTTTTACATCGCGCACATACACACACACACACACCTTATACGTACATAATGGTTAAATTTTTGAAAGGTACGAACGATTAGAAGTATTCTTCCACGGTGTGCGACCGATGGTTCCCTTCGCGATGCGCGTGACGCGCGCCGATTCCGGATTTGTTTTCAGAGGAAGCCCTCCGAGGGGATGACGGGTCTTTTCCGCTTTGGAATCGCGCTCTGTGTTGACGATGGAAACATCAGACGCTCGTGCGCGTGGTCAAAGTACAGGCTCGAATGCGTTTTTGACAAGATTGCGCGTGTTTGTTGACGATTCATCGTTCGCGCGTGTGCGATACTTCCGACCAAAGCTGTCCACATTTCCTCCTCGATTTGCGGCTTGCTCTCTCCCTCCCTCTCTCTGAACATTGCGTTTTTCCATTCTTCTTTCCACGGGGAAGTCTTCTTTTACGTTTGAAAGTAAACTAACCAGGTGTATTTTCTCTTCTTCTTTTTTCACACGCGCAGGCGGTAAAGTTGTTGTAGTCACCAATGGCCGATATGCGGGCAAGAAGGCGGTGATTGTCAAATGCAACGACGAAGGTACGAACGCTCGTCCGTACGGACACGCTTTGGTGTGCGGTTTGAGAACCGTACCGAGAAAGATCACGAGAAAGATGGACCAAAAGAAGCAAGACAAACGATCTAGATGCAAGACTTTCATCAAGTACATCAACTTGAACCACCTCATGCCGACGCGGTACTCGTTAGATGTTGACTTGAAGGGGGTTGTGACGCCGGATGTCTTGGACGACGCGACCAAGAAAGTTGCGGCGCAAAAGGAGTCTAAAAAGTTGTTCGAGGAGAAGTTCAAGACTGGCAAAAACCGCTGGTTCTTCACGCGATTGGCGTTCTAATTTAATCTTAGCATATTTGGTAATATAACAAAATCTAGTAGTAATATAATTGCTTTACTTTAATATGCGCGCTCGAAGGAAAAACAGCTTTTTGTTATTATTATTCTATTTGTTTACAACTCGTTACAAACTTTGCCAGACTCTCGAGCGGGCTTTGGAAGAGGAAGCGAACTTACCTCGCGTAGCTACCGTGCACGTCGAGCTTCCTGTTTTTTCCACGCCTCTCGAAGCCATGCACATGTGAGCTGCGGAGATACAAATCATCACGCCAGCCGCAGTCACATTGGAGTGACTACCAATAACTTTCTCAAAATCATCCGCTAAATCCGAAGTGAGCCGCTCTTGCACTTGCAGACGGCTTCCTTGTCTAGATACTATCGCTTGAACTAATTTTCTATCGAGTGCGTGACCTGGGGAGTGCCAATACGCCACATGAACGACGCCATGAAAAGGTAACAGGTGATGTTCGCACGTTGTCGTCAATAATAAATCTCGCTCAATCGTAAGTTCGGAGACGTCAGATGTCGATGTGGAACTGAAACACCGCCTGAAAGTCGACATAGATGACGATTCTGGTACGTTTTGTTGCACTGTTTGCTCTAAGGAAACCTCTCTTCCACAAACCGATTCATTCATCATGGAAGCATAGTTGAACGCGCAACGCGCGAGCGAAAAAGGAGCTTCAACGCTTCTGCATCTCACAACAGATGATGGCATTTTGTTGTGAATATTCTTGCCGTTCTTGTGGTCGTCTCCTGCTGCATCGCTTGACAAGATAGGTGATGATAAAGTAGATGGCGAAGGCGGTGTTCGCGCTCTGCCCTCAAACGAAGTGTACGATGACAGCGAAATATCATCCGCCAAAGCAGAGTTATTGTCTCGCATTGTAATGTCGTCGTCATCATCATCATCGTCATCCTCGTCATCGTTATCGTCATCGTCATCATCGTCTCCGCAACCCACGAGAAGATTTTCACTACTAGAGCTAGTTGAAGTTCCGTTTGCTGACTTTAATCCAATCGCTTTGAGAAGTCGGATCGATGCTTCGAGAGCTTTTTTGGGTGGAGCTTTCGAGCTTCCCCGCTCCGACGGAGACGTGCTCCGCCGCGAACTGCCTTCTAAAGGCGACGAAGTATCTTGTATCTTTGCGCGACCCATGCCGAGCAACCCTTCAAATTCGGTCCATCTTCCCTCGCGACACTCTTCATCTTCATAATCCTCCGCATCGTTCTTCATCGCCGAAGAACGATCAAATTTCTCTCTGCATCTGCCCAAGCTCAAACATCCGACGCCGTGACGACTCACGTTTCTAGCAGATGCTGCGTTCGCATTACCTTTCCGTGGTCCTAATTGCGTGGTTTCTAAAACGACTCCAACACCTGAAGCGCATGCAATTTCTCCAACAGCTTCCGCAATTTCTCGCGCTAAACCTGCTGGATTTTGCACTCTTCGAGCAAATACTTCCGCTACGCGCGCAACTTTACTCAATCCAAGAATGTATCCGTCTTTCGGAACGTAACCTACGTGCACGACGCCGTAAAAAGGCATCATAGAAGTCGAAGAAGTGGAAAATATTGGCACGTCGCGTACTAAAATTATAGACGCGTCGTCGCCTTCTCGTTTTTGTTGTTCTTGTTTTGCTTCTACATTTCGCGTGCTCTCTTCACCCTCTCCGCTCGCGTCTTGTTGTTTCATCGTTATCGGTCTCGAAAGTGTGGGTTCTTGAAACAATGCCGTACCGAGCGCATCGCGGGCAGTTTTTCCGTATCCTTTCATGGCGAATGTCATGGCTTTGGCGACTCGTTTCGGAGTATCCAAGAGTCCTTCGCGCGTAACGTCCTCGCCGAGGCCAGCGAGTAAATCTCTCACGCACTCCTCCACGAGGTTCATCCGTCGCTCTTTTGAGACGTCGTCCTCTTCCTCTCCGAGAACTCCTCCCTCGCAGCCACCGACGAGGATGGCGTCCGTTTCTCTCTCCGCTTCGTCTCTCATGAGTGATGAGGATCTCTCCGAGGAGTTTTTTTCGTCGTCCTCGTACTCTATTTCTTCGGCGTGAAAGGCATCATCATCTTCCTGGCACTTCTCCCTTCTTCCTCTTCCTCCGTCGTCCACCGCACATTTTTTTGAGAGCCCACCGGCGTTCCTCGTCGTCGTCGTCGGAGTCGGAGTCGGAGTCGCTCTCGGCGCTCTCGGCGCGTGGTTGACTCTCGTGGAATCTTTGCATTCCTCCATAATCATCATCATCGCGTTTTGTTATCTATCTCCAGGGAGCGAGCGAGCGCGTGTGTGTTTTTAGTGAGTGGATACACTCGACGACACGACGCTCGTCGTTAAATGGAATGGACACTTTTCGGTGGATAACGCGAAAATCTCTTTCATCATTGAGTGGTCGGTCCCCTGCGAAAAAGGGAGAGCTTTTTGACTGAAAACTGACTGCGAGAGTCCTCCTTTCTTTTCTTCCGGGAGAAACGACCACGAACAACGTCATAACTTATACGACGATCTTTTGACGGACCGAGTGTAACTTCTCATTCTTTAGAACGTAACGAGAAAAGAACTCTGTACTTCCGAGCGCGCAGCAGCTTAAAATAACAGAAAGATAAAGAGAGTTAAATTTCTCTAAACTGGACACGCATTTTTAAAAGCGATAAGTAAGCAGTGTGTGTTGAGGGGGTTGCTTTTTCTAAACATAAAAACAATCATGTCTTCTCAAGCGATGACTTTTGGATCGAAGACGACGATTGTCGCCTCTTCTTCTTCTTTGAGAACGAGCGTCCGCAGAAATGTCAGATCGAACCGAACGACGACGACGAAAGCGCAGCAGCAACAACAAAGACGACTCGCCATCGGCTCGAACAATCATCATACGTCATCGATGATGGTAAAATCTTCCCCGGCGTTGAGATCGAGAATCGTCGGTAAATCTTCCACCGACGAGGATGGGTTCTCCGGTACGGTTGTTTTAGACGTCGACGAAGTACCGGATGAGTGCGATGTGAGGAATCCGGACCCGAAAAAGTGCGAACCAGTGCGCTTAAAGATCGACGACGTGTGGTACGACGCCAGAGGGTGGGCGAAAGCGCATCCGGGAGGTGAAAGATGGATCCACTTCTTTGACGGTCGAGATGCCACGGATGCCTTCTACGCTTTGCACTCGTACGGTCCAAACGGTGCCGACTTAGCCCTTCGAAGACTCAAAAAATTACCAAAGTGCGACCCGCCGGCGGATACTTCCAAGCTCCCGACGGACCGACAATACGAAATCTCCATGGGTTTCAGAGAATTTAGAAAGAAGCTCGAGGCTGATGGGTTTTTCAAAAGAAACGCTGTCAAGGAAATCTGGGCACTGTCGCAAGTTGTCGCTTTATACGGCGTCGGAACTGCTGTCGCGTACTCCCATCCGATTATTGCCACCGTGCTCTTGGCGCTCGGCGCGGTTCAAGCGGGTTGGCTCGGACACGACTACGTCCACGGTAGAGGCAAATTATGTGATTCTATGAGATACATGCCGACTTTATTGAACGGTCACTCAGTTGAGTGGTGGACGCAAAAGCACTCCATGCATCACACGTTTACGAACGAAGAGGACATGGATGGGGACGTCATGATGGAACCGTTTTTCTATCTCAGACATCCGAAAGATTCCGGAAGGCCAGACTCTCCCATGCGCAAGTGGCAACACATCTACGGTTACCCTTTGTTGTCCATCATGTACTGGCTCTGGAGATCGCACTCTGTCAAGGTTGCGTTTAAAGAAAAGAGGTGGAAGGAAATCATTTTAATGGGTTTGAACTACGTCTGGTTGGCGACGTGCATGCCGTGGCAAGTCGCGCTCGGCTCGGTCACGTTGGGCGGTTTCATCGTCGGCTCTTTGGTCAGCGCGACGCATCAATCTGAAGAGATTATGGACGCCTCTAATGCGGGTGAATACGTCGACGGTCAGTTTCGATCTACCAGAGACGCTGAAACTGTCTTTGGTCCTCTCGAAACCTGGATCTGGGGCGGCATGGACACTCAACTCGAGCACCATCTCTTCCCTACTATGCCGAGATACAACTATCACAAATTGCGACCGATTTTGAAAGCGTGGGCGAAAGCCCAAGGTATTTTGTACCGATCGAGTCCGTCGACGACTATCATTTCGGATAACTGGAAGCTTCTCGATAAAATCGCTCACCAAGCGTAAGAAAGAAACGCGCCCCTGTCGTGTATTTTAAAAACATTTTATTATTATAAAAAGGAGAAGCTCGCGACGAAGCGGGTGAAGATAATACACTGATAATAATAATATAAAACTTTATGATTTTAGGAATCAAAATTGATCGAATACGAGACGGAAGAAAGAACGAAAAGAGTAAAGGATTCGTCGCGTCGATGTGATTTGTGCGAGTGCGTGTTGTAGAGGAATATATTTTAATCAAATAAAAGTCCAACTAATACTGTGATTTATAATCGAGCACCCAGGGAGACTGTTGTTTGTTTTTTTGGGTCCGCCCCAAAAAAAAGCAAAATCTCTCTACCGACGTGTCACCGTTGGGAAAGAGCTCACGCGAGAACCGCACCTTTTCCGAAAATTCATCCGGCATTCTTTTCTGCCTTGTGCGCGCACTTTCTTTAAAAGAGAAACCATCTCATCCATAATGTTCGCGACGCAATCTTTAACCAAGCAATTCAACTCGACGGCGACGACGACGAGTTCGTTGACGCGCAAGCAACAAAAGCAATCTCGAAGACGCGCGGGGAACCAAATCACGCGCGCGTCTTCTGCCAACGTTGAAAAGCCGAAAGATTCTCCACCACCAACTTCTTCGGCAACTGCGACGAATCCTCCGACCCCGCCGAAAAAAGAAGATCGCAAAATTGTCAACGGTCAAGACGTTCCATCTTTCGAGGATATCTCCACCGCGCACTTCCGAATCAGTTCAGGTACGTTTCCTCTCTCTCTCCCTTTCTCTTTCGTATCCGTAGATGAGAGATTTGGTGGATATCAATTTTCCTTTTCTTCAAAATGGGTGCACTAATCTCTCCTCTTCTTCTTTTTCTTTTTTTTCTCGAACTGAAACTGACTGATGAGAAACAAAACATGTGTAAAAAATAATCTCTTTTTTCTGTGCGTTGGAAACTTATAACTGACTCTTATCATCATCATCATCATCAATTAACAGGTGTGGTCCGAACGAGATGCGTCGAGTCTCACGCCATGTCCAAGGCCACCGGAAGCAGAATTTTCTTCAAGCACGAGTGGGAACAACGCACCGGGAGTTTCAAAGAAAGAGGCGCGAGAAACGCTTTGATGTCTTTGTCGGACGCTCAGAAGAAGAAAGGTGTCGTCGCCGCATCCGCCGGTAACCATGCGTTAGCGTTGGCCTACCACGGAGCTAAACTCGGCATTCCAGTTACGGTTATTATGCCTTCGATTGCCCCGTTGACGAAAATTACCAAGTGCAGAGACTTGCAGGCGAGAGTTATCCTCCACGGCGCGACGATTGCAGACGCCGCAAAGTACGGCAAAGAAGAGTACGAGAAGAAGGAGGGGTTGAAATACATCAACGGCTTCGACGATTTTGAAATCATCTCTGGTGCGGGCTCGATGGCTCTGGAAATTTTAGAAGACGTCAAAGACGTGGATGCCATCGTCATCCCAGTCGGAGGCGCCGGTTTGATTGCTGGTTGCGCTTTGGCCATTAAAACGTTGAAGCCAGATTGCTTAGTCGTTGGCGTTGAAGCCGACCGATGCCAATCCATGAGCGCGGCGTTGAAGGCTGGAAAACCTACGCTCGTTCCTTCTGGAGCTACTTTGGCTGACGGTTTGGCTGTGCCAACCGTCGGACCGCGATCCTTCGAGACGTGCAAAGATTTGATCGACATCATGGTGACGGTTTCAGAGAGAGACATCGCGACGGCGCTTTTACGATTGGTAGAGTTGGAAAAACTCGTCCAAGAAGGTGCGGGTGCTTCAGGCTTAGCGGGTATTTTGGCAAATAAGATACCGCAATTAAAAGGTAAAACCGTGGCAGTCGCGCTGTGTGGAGGTAACATCGATACGAGCACATTAGGATACTGCATTGAACGCGGCTTGGTCGCCGACGGGAGACTCATTAAATTTGAAGCCGTCGTGAGTGATCGTCCGGGAGGTATTGCGGGATTATGCGGGGTTATCGCGGAGGCAGGAGCGAGTATTAAGCACATGACTCACGACCGCGCGCGCCTTGGTGAAGAAAGTCACTCCGTGTTGGTCACGGTCGAGTGCGAGTGCACCGGTCGGGAAATGGGGAAGGACTTGATTCAGCGCTTGGACAAGAACTACAAAATCATCAGCACGAGCATGTTGTAAAACAAGAAGGGATCATTATAAAATTGAAGGAGAGAGAGGATGAGAGACGAGGAAAAGTCCATTTACTTTAAAAAGCCTACATTATTATTAATGTTCTTGTTGTTGTAATACTTAGAGTGTGAATTTTTTTTATCAATAAAACTACAACACCACTGAAACATTATCATCGAACACAACGTGAATCGATGAAGAGGAAAGTATAATAAGAGATGCGTAAGGTTTTGTCTAGAACTCTAGAAGCCAAAAAACCTGTTTTAAAAAAGTGCCCTGATCGAGAATGCGCTTGATAGCAAACCTTGACCCCGATTTATCTATAGATTTAACTACACGCCAAAAATCGGATAAAAGTGCGTCATCATGAAAGATGTAACATTACTTCATGAACTCGTTACGGTCACCCAGACGTCTGGGTGATCGAGCGGATAATATGCCTCGTGGGAAGATAAGGCATCTGCATGATTGCCACCGTGCACGTGACCCCCGAATGCGTGGAAAACGCCATTTTTGAACGCGGCGCCGAATCGAAATCTCGCGGTGGGGATCAATTGGCGATCCTCCCAAGCGTCGTGAGCAACAAAGTATTCCTCGACATGATGCGTGGCAAGCTGGGTAGCGCTGTTATCGGTGGTGTTCGTTTCGCCCCCAATTGCAAGCAACGAGTTCGCGATTGGATTGGCAACGAGTTGAAAATCGCCTCTGCTGTTCTTCATTTCAGCGTGCGTCGACGTCCAAACGTCCGTCAACACGTCGAGCGAATAGAGCTTTGACTGACTCACATAGGGTACCGCCACACCGGTTAGGGTATCGTGCCAGCCTCCTGCGAGATAAATACTGTTTTTCAACGCCGCGCAGCTCACGTCCCCTCTTGGATCCGGAAGATCCGAAGTTTTGACCCACTCGGAAGACAACGGTCCAGCGAGCTTATACACCGAGTTCAATACCGAATAGTCTACTCCGTAACCACCCATGAGATAAATAGCGTTGTTAGATCCAGTAGCCGCGCATGCATCTTTGACGACTGATGGCAAGCAACGTGTTCCTGTTTCTGTTCTCCACGTGTTCGTGTCGACGTTATAAACCATCGGACAGACCTTGTCGGTATCCTCGTCGTATCCGCCGTCCACGCCCGGGGTAACAGCGGAGATTCCGCCAAGGATCCAAACTTCGTTTTGATTCAGGTCGTTCTTCATGACAGCTGCGGCGTAACGCGCTCTCGCTTCTGGCATGTTAGTCATGGAATCGTATGAATCATTGATGGAATCGTATCTGAGCACTGTATTGAGATACGTCCCGCTCACATCCTTGCCTCCGAAAATATAAACGAAATCCGTTTTATCTCCTTCAATAGAAACGGCTTGGAAATCCGAGCGCGCACCCCCTTCGAGACGCCTCTTATGATGCCACACTCCAGATCCTCGAAAGAATGAGAACGAGTTCTCGTTACTTGATAAAGGAGACGGTTTTCCAATCGAGAGTCTCACTCCGGTCACACCGTTAGTGTCGTTTTCAAGGTCCCGAACCGTCTTGGCGGCGTAAATCGACAGCGAGAACGCGATGAGCAAAACTATCAAGTGGACCGCGTTGTAAATAGTCGTGAATAACGACGAAGACTTTGAAGAACGATATCCTCCTCCGCTGGTATTGGGCATGTTCATCATCACTACCGAATCTGTCGAGTCCATCTCGTTTCTTTCTACGGAAGAAAAGAGTGAGGAAAATTTGCATTGGCTCGATTAAAAACGACGTCACTTTTTCTCTCGAAAGTACAGGAGCAAAGTAAGCACGACAAACGCGAGGAGCTTAAATATGCGTATTCTTATCGTACATCTATAACTTAATAAAGCTAAATTTGCAGTAAACTTCTGTGCAACTCTCCAGCTTCTGCTCCTTGCGTCATGACAAACAATCGCAACGAACTTCCGAGAGACTTGGAAAGTTCGGTGTGAAACCAGAGCAACTCGTTTTCCATATTCGCCTTGGCGGTTTCGTATTTTTTAAACAACGTCGTCTTCTTGACTCGATAATCGGCTACTTTCAATTCGAGTCTTCTTTTTTCCTCTCGTTTCGGTCCAGCGTCCGGTAAGCCTAGGGAGGAGATCTTGTACTGGTTCCTCGCTATGCTCTGTAACGTGTGATTGTATTCGTCTACTATTTTTTTCCTCGCCGCGAGCGCGTTGACAACCTCCATGATCAGTTGCAGAGACCCGCTAATCTTTTCAAGGAACAATCTATTTCTATCGTGCTTGAGCTCGGTAGTTTCCGGGGTATCGTCGCTTTGCGCTATGCGGGAGAATGTATTTGCAGCCTTTCTCCAGCAAATGCCTTGTCGCGATGAAGATGAAGACGCCGTCGACCAGTTCGCCTTCGCCGCTCCCGAAATGCGTTCAATGATTTCTACTCCTCTCGTTTCGTGCTCTTGCATGGTGTTGAACACCGTGGACAAATCCGAAAAGTACTCCGTCGTTTTCTCTTTATGTCTGATTACTTTTTTCGCCGAGGCGAGCATTTTTTCCGTTCTTTCTCGAAGTGAAGATATGTACTGACAAACCTCCGCGTGCAGCGCCGGTTCCCGAAGCGTTCCTTCGACGTCAAATAGATGAGAGCCACCTCCTAATTCACCGTCAGACGTTTTACTCGCTATGGTATCGTTGATGGATGAAATCACATTCGTAACGCTACCGAAAATGGATGAAATAGCGGAAGTTGTTTTCTTTTTAACATCTTTCGTCGTCGAGAGCTTCACCTTGTTATACGTCGTGTTGCTCTTGGAGCAGTCGAGAAAATCATACAAAGCTTTTGAGCGCGACAGAAGAGGATGCATCGAGATCTTCGCTATAAATACTCTCAGTAACGTCGCGCGCGAAGCAATTGCGGGCGATTTTGGATCATCTAAAGGAAACGTCGTCTTTGGTGGTAACGTTGGCACGATCACGCCGGCGACTTCTTCGACTAAAGCTTGATACAGCTTGTTGAACTGTGAAAACCGTCGTCGAACTAAACCAGATTTTCTGGCATACGTTGGTAACGTCGTCCAATACGAAACGCCAAAGACTATGTGCGCGTTTAATCCTTCACCTCTGCGCTCTGGTGCGCCTACCTCTACGTGCATGCGATTGCTTTCTTCTTCTTCTTCTTCTTCTTCTTCTTCTTCTTCTTTTTCTTCGTCGCCTTCTTCTTGTTTTCCTTTTTCATTACTGTTGTTGTTGTTGTTGTCGTGCAGCGGAACAGAAATTTCCACATACGCGGAAGACGTCTCTGGTTCTGGTCCTGGATCAACGTGCGCCTCGAAATCTGAAAGAAACGCTTCCTCGCTGTCGGCGTCGTCTTCTTCTTCGGCGTCGTACGTGCCGTTGTGGTGATGGTATCCATTTCCCCTCGAATGCATTTTGAATTGAGACAGAATTGAGAGGAAAAAAAGTGTGGTATCTCCTTCTTATAACTTTGAAGAAGCCTTACAAATAATAGAAAAAGAAAAATGTTCAGGCATATAGCAGTAAACGATCGTTAAATGCGCGTTGTTTGTATCGCTTCGGCGTCCAGAGCAGCTTGGACTGCATCTGATGACGTTGGGACTCAGAAGAAGAGGAGGAAAACTGCACTCATTTCTTTGCCTCTCCTTCGTCGTCCCTCGAGGAAAAGATGCATGGAATACGAACAGATACTACAGACGAAAGAAAGAGGAGAAAGGAATGCCTTCGCCTTGTCCATTGCCACCGTAGGTGCACACTTTGATGACGTGAGAGCATCACGACATCGTCGCAGGGGTGAACATGTAAAGGCTTTCGCGACGACGTCCATGACGACAGAGGACGGGGGGAAGAACGACGCGCAAAAGATAGCAACAACAACAACGAAAAAAAGATCGACATCAATCGCACAAATCATGAAAGCAGTCGTTCGTGCGTTCTTACTCTCGCTCGTTGTCGCAGCATTTGTCGTGTATGGCGCGAGAATATATTTTGGTAAACCAATCAATATACCCGGTTTTAGTTCTGGTTTTACGTCTGGCATTCTGCTTTTCTCGCAACGCGTCGCCATGGTTGCGTGTATGCGATTTATGTTTGGAAACGTGAAGAAGTTGACATCATTCATGCAGCATAAGAAAGAGATTGATAGCAGTGGTGTTAGTAGCAAGGATAGTAATGGTAGTAATCAACGTATTGGAATCGACGGGTACGTGAAAAGGTCCATCGCGCGAGCGGTGGGTAAATTTAAAGCAAATCCAAAGGGCGCGATGTTTATTCCGGTCGTCGCCGCGTTTGTCGGTTACATCACAAATTGGCTCGCGGTGAAAATGATCTTCTATCCCGTAGCATTTTGGGGACCAGCGTTCTGGCGAGCTTTGGAAGGGAATTTGTATGGATTCGACGTGTTGAGTCCTCTAGGAGCAATAGGGTGGCAAGGCATCGTGCCGGCAAAGGCGCCGCGAATGGCTTTTACCATGGTCACCATGGTCACGGAAAAGTTGATAGACGTGTCTCAGACGTTCTTACGTTTGAATCCAGAAGATATTTCAAATCTACTCTTCTCTAGAATTCCGGAAATTGCGCACGCCATAGCTAGTACGCTCACGCTGAACAAATTTCCGTGGGCGATGGATATGGCGAAGAATGCTGTTCCTACACTTCCTGGACCTTTGCTTTCAGAGTTGCACGAATCTGTAGTCTCTAAGTACCTCTCCGGGTTCGTCGTTCTCTTACAAGCGAACGTTGATCGAGTCATTGATTTGAAGGAGTTGGTAGTTACGGAGATGAGCGTCGATCGATCCGTTTTGTGCGAATTGTTCCAGCGATGCGGTCGCGCTGAATTGAAGTTCCTCACGGATTCCGGATTCTTTTTTGGATTTTTGCTCGGTCTCATTCAAATGGTCGTGTGGATGTTTTACGATAATCCCTGGACATTGACAATTGGTGGCACAATCGTTGGATACTTGACGAACTGGATAGCGTTGAAATTGATATTTGAGCCAATCGAACCTGTGTATTTTGGCGGCTTTAAACTGCAAGGTTTGTTCCTTCAAAGACAACACGAAGTTTCGGGTGAGTTTAGCGACCATCTCGCAGAGAACGTGCTGACGAGCGAGAAGATTTGGAACAACATTTTTACCGGCCGGAAACGTCCAGAATTTGACGATATGCTCGAAACGTACACGAAAGACTTCGTAACGAAAGAAGGCTTGGAGCGAGGGTTAGATTCATTAGGGGAATCCACAACGGATGTTCAAATTATTCAATCGGTAAGTGAGGAACTTTCGAAAGAGTTGCCAAAACACGTGGAAGTATTGCATGAGTACACGGATGAAACTCTCGCGTTGAAGGAGCTCATGCGTGAGCGCATGGAACTCATGACGCCCAAGGAGTTTGAAAGAGTTTTACATCCAATATTCGAGGAAGACGAGATGACGTTGATAATCTCCGGCGCAGTTCTCGGAGCTATAGCTGGTTTTTTGCAACAAATCTACACGGTAGCAATAGAATCGACGACGACGATGACGACGACCACGACGACTAGCTCAACAACTAACGATGAAAAAGAATAGAACGGTAATAGTTGACCCAAACAGAAAAAATAAGTTGTAATCTCTTTTGTATTTTTTGTCTACTTCAAAAAGATGATTTATGCGCCTTCTCTGGTGAAACCAAGTGTATCGAGGTGCGAAACCTTGTGCTATTATTGTCAAGATCATGTGCATGCATTGCGCGCACGCACATTCCCTCAATCTTGCCCTATCTAAGTACAACTTTATGCAAACGCAGAAATTAGCTTCCTCTTGTACGTCGCCATAAATTGCGCGATGAACGCCTCTATGTGAATGATTGCTTTCGAGCCGAGCTGAAGTTTATGTTCAAATTGAGCGGCCCAACGAATGACTTCGTGCTTCATCTCATCGTCTAATCGCTTCGATAAATAAAAGCAAAGCGTCTGGAAAATCAAAGTCGGCGGAATACAATTCACGAGAAGCTCGTAAATACGACCTCGGACTTGTAAAAGACGTTTCGGACTTTGCTCGGCTAAAATTTCAGCCGCGATTTGGGCGATGTACAACTCCCAATCCGTCGTTTGCACGGACTGCGTTTCTTTGAATGGATAATTAGCAACTCTACACGCCTCCAGTGCCAGAATAGCCCGACGCAAATCGCGTTTCGCAAAGACGGCGACTTTTGAACAGAGCTGTGGAGGGAGCGTCAATTTCTCCTTGGCAGCGATGTCGTATAAAACCTTTTCAATATCTTCCGCTCGAGGAGCTGCAACGCGGACGGGTAAACATCTACTGCGCACCGCCTCTAATACTCTATTTACGGAGTCTGCAATTAAAATTAATCTACACGCCGATGAGTATTTCTCCATGGTTCTTCTCAAGCCGTGTTGCGCCTCTTTTGAAAGTTTATCGCATTCGGTGAGTACGAGTATTTTGTATCCTGCGTTTCCTTGCGCATCGATCGGTCGAGAGCGCGCCATTTCTTTAATAACCTCTTGCACGACGTATCTATCTTTATATCCTGCATCCGATGGATTGATTTCAATGTGATAATTTGAGCTTTGCGTCATTAAATCGACTTCAATTTTTCTCGTAGACGTCGCGTCGATTTTCCACGTTTTCTGTTCGACTTTTGTCTTGTGAGCGCCTGGGCCAAAGATTGTGCTCAAGAGCGCGAGGACGAGCGATTTCTTCCCAGAACCCGACGGACCGTAAAACAACACTGCAAAAAAGAGAGAAAAGAGGAGTAAATCGTGAGTGTGGCGAAAAAAGAGCAATTTCAACGCGGATAGACGTAAAGAAGAGTGCGACTTTTAAAAAAGAAACGCGCTCTAGAGAGAAAGAGAAAGAGAAAGAGAAAGAGAGAATTTTGAAAAGCACGCAAAAGAAAAAGAGAGTTTGAAAATTTCCTAGCAAAAGGGAAGAAAAGGACGCACAGTGTGGACAGTCTCCATCCTTGACGAGTTCTTTCAAGTGATTTGCGACGCTCGCGTTGACGTGCTCGCACTGATTCAGTTCGATTGGACGATATTTATCAACCCAAAGGGACATGATGTAAGATGAGATGAGATTTTGGGAGATGTTTTTTGTGATGATGGAAAAACATAAAAGAAGAAGAAGAGAGAGAGAAGAAAAGTTTGCACGCAAGGCGAAAAGCCGAAAAAGTCGGAAAAAGAGAAACACACACACAAAGATATTTCCCCCGTGCATAATCTCTTTATTATACCAAGCGCGTTGATCTACCTTTGGGAAGGATAGAATTTAGTGTAAAATTAATATCGTTATTCATGAACATGATTGCAATGCGCATGAGTCCTGTGCCGGTCAAGGCGATGATCTCTTCACGTTCTTCTTCCTCTTCCAAGACGAAGAAGATGACGATGAAAAATTCTTCCTCCATCGCGATGAAGAAAAGAGGCAATAACGTTATTCCATCGGCAACGGCTTCCGATTGGGATACGTTCTCCGTTTTCTTACGAAAGCAGTGCGAAGCCGCCGCGAAGGAAGGCACCGATTCTAAAAAATGGGACGACGTCCGCGCCATCAACTCTGATGCAAAGTCCGTGTACTATCAAAAGTTCCCATCCGCCTCGGCAACGAGTTCTTCGAGTACAGAAGCTGGCTCTGCGATGGACTCGGGCATGGATGAGTTTTGCGACGGTAACGAAGACGCCGCAGAGTGCAAGGTTTTCGATTAACTAGATCATGTGGTCGTTGTTATGGAATGATTTACTTTGCCGCTATTTATATAATATATCTTTCAACGACATTATCACGCGGGCGGCGGCGGCGTAAAAACTAGTTTCGTTTTTGTGCGATGGTGCCTCTGCCTTCCCAACATCTTTTTCTTTTTCTTCCCGAAAATTCTTCTCAAAATCAATCACATCATCTTTGCCTACTAAACCTGGAAACAGGGAACTCGGGAGAAGTTGAAGGCGAATATGCCGCCAACTGCGAGTAAGAAGGCGTCTAGGAAACAGAACAAACTCGTCCGTCTCGCCTTGATCTTCGTCGCAGTAGTTATCGCGTTTTACAAATTCGATCAGGTTCACTCAAACTATTCGCTCTCTTCGCACCAGTATAACAACAATCACGACTACGAAAGAGATACCCTCGAGGATGGTGGTAGCAGCATAGAAACGAGCAGCAGTAGTAGTAGTGATAATAATAATGCAGCGTCCTTGTCTGCTGGAACAGAGGATATATACGACGAGTTTGGGGAGAAAAAAGCAACCGCGCGAGAGGAAGTAGAGGACGACGACGAGGTCCTTTCTTCTTCTGTCTCTTCTTCTGCTCAGCTTTCGTCGAAAGCAGCTCACGGTGGACGGCGCTCGAAGAAAGGTGGAAGTAGAAATGGTGGTGGTGGTAGTAGTGGTAGTAGTAGTAGTAGTAGTAGTGGAGTCGTGGAAAACGATCACGTGTCGCTCTTATCTCGCCTGAGAGGTAACAAAGCCGGGGCGGCGAGGAAGGACGGCGCGTACTCGGCGGGAACGAACTACGGGTCAGCTTCGCTCGGTGATTCCGCGCAAAGGAAAGCGGCTTTGGACCGCATTCACAACACGAGACTCCGCAATGTCGCAGAATTTGATAAATACGTAGAAAGTTTGGAACAGAAAGGAGTTTTACAAGCGTTCGGGTTCACTGGTTCGGATGAAACGCACATGATGCCTTCAAACGACCACGATTTTGCCGTGGACGACGGCTCGTGCGCCGGCGATAACTGGTGCGGACGACACGGTGTTTGCGTGCAATCGAAATGTTTGTGCGTGACACTTTGGGAAGGCGAACGATGCGAGAAACCAAAACACATGCCAAGTGGCATGCACGCTATTTTTAAAGGACATCACATAGTTAATAGAGAGCGATTGAGAGAAATAGATGACATGGTTTTGCGATACCAGACAAACCCAAAAGCTTCCGGAGGTACGCACGCGTTCGCTTTACCGGTGAGCAAAGATTTGGTGCGTTTTGCTCCAGCCAAAGATCCATTCCGTGGACGCGTGTATAAGCGATGCTCGGTGATAGGAAACGCGGGGATGTTGAAAAAGTACAAATTTGGACCGACGATAGACTCGACAGATTTAGTCATTCGCTTCAATCTGGCTCCGACGGAAGGGTACAAAAAAATAGTCGGGACGAAAACGACCCTACGCTTTGTGAACACTATCCATGCCGGGTATCACGAAGATAACGAAGTCGATGTCATGCAAATGCAATCTCAAGTAGGCGTTCAACTCTACATCAAGTTCCGAAAAGAGGCGCCGAAACAACCACTCGTCGCGTTTGATCCTCAATTCTCAGAGTTTGTTTCTTCCAACGTCGCAACCTTACCGACAGGAGGGTACTTTGCCATTTGGTTTGCCTTGTGCAACTGCGTGAAAGTGGACGTGTATGGTTTTCACTTCAGACCTGGATATGGCGTTTCGCATCACTATTTTAACGCGGAAAAACCAAGAAAAGGGAAGGTGGCCATCCACGATTACGATTTGGAGTACGCGCAAATCAAAAAGCTCGCCAAAAAAGGATTTTTAACGCTAGCTGAACCTTGCGTGAGTGGATGTCCAGAACACACTGGTATTAAGCCAGCAAACCTGGCACCCGGTGGATCGTGCTCGTGCAAAGCAAATAATCCTTTGCCGGTGGCGTTGCCCGGATTTTGCAGGCCTCCGGGAACGTGGAGTTGCTTCTTAAAATGCAACGGCGGTGAATCGGAATGTCCTGGCGGTTTACACGTATACGTCAAGGATTCAGCTAAATTAGATAAAGTAGGCATTCCCGTTGAAGCGGTTGACAATGGCGACGCTGGTGATTGTCCGGCATCAATGAGAGATGAGGCTTATAGCGAGTTACGCAAGTGTGCGGTGATGAGCGACGTGCCCAGTGAATTTTTATCGAAGCATTATTTAGTTTAGTAAAGAAGAAGAAGAAGAAGGTTGAATGAGCACAAAATAATGGATTTTGAAGTAGGAAGTTTTGTAGTTTTATAAGTCGTCTAAACATATCTCGGCGGCATCTTTCGTTTTAACCATTTGCGACGTCAAAACAATTCCATTCGCTATATTAGCTTCAATTTCTTTTGCTTTAGCTACCATATCTTTCACTATATCTATTGGACCGAGCGGGGCTTGCTTCCCCGCATACTGTTTTTGTTCTATGAACGCTGCAGCGCCTTTCTCGTTCGCGACTAATTCGGCTAAGTATGACCGCAACTCTCCTTCCGGCGCAAGCGCGTCGTCTTCTTCTACTTGAAATCGAGAAAAATCATTCCCTGAAAGTTGATCAAATGTACTCGAGGTGCGCGTCTCCTTGATAAACTTTTTCAGACGTTTTTTACCTAAACTTGGAGCGATGCCGCTCGCGCGTTTTATTCCTTTCATTTGCTTTAATTCAATTGATTCGGGAAGAAGAGGAGCAGAAGGAGCGCTAACCAAAGGATCGCCTTCCTTAAATACAATTTTAAACTCAGCCGGATGGAGAGCGGAGTGCATTGGATTATTCACCGCTTTATATGGCGAGTCGTCTATAAGCACCGTGTGGGTACCTCTAAACTTTTCCATCTCGGGGTTGTGCGACCATAATTTATCGAGCTCCTTCAAAAAGACGGGCTTGACCCTTGGCTCTGTAAAAACACCAACATTTGTGCATTTTTCTTGTCCCCATACAAACGCGAGCTGCTTTTCTTTTTTCTTACCCCAAAGATGGCGTACTAGCATTCGCGCATTGTATTCCGTAGCGCTCGACCAAACCCCTACCGTGAAATTCTCGTGTAAAAAGTCCAGAAAATCTTTCATGTGAGGTCTGTTGTATACGTAAAAGTTACCTACTTTTGCGTCCTGATCAATTCTAAAACCGGAAGTAGATGTACCGAGTGGGCTGAAACTCCTTTGCATGAGTAATCCGTTCAAATCGATGACAATTAAATTCTTATTCTCGCAGTTTTCTGGTTTGAAATCATTGTTCTTCGCGAGTTCGTCTAAATCTACGAAAATCTTTTCCACGACTTGACGAGGTTGCTTATCCTTCGCCGGTCGCTGCCCGAACGATTCGGGCAACAAGCTGTCTTCTTCTTCTTCTATTTCTTCTTCGTCTTTTCCATCCTCAGCATCATTGTTCTCGGTATCTTTCTCTGCCTCTTCTTCTCCTTCTTCGTCTTCGCCGCCTCCATCGTCATTAGGGGTTTTCTTCCGTCTTTCTTCTCCCTTCTTTTGCTCTCGTTTTTCTTCTTCCATCTTCTTTCTCGCGAAGGTCTTTTTCCTTGATCTTCTCACCTCGTTCAACACTTTAGCGCGACGCGAGAAAAGCAAAAAGAGATGATTTATATATATGAACACTTCTTTTGCTTGCGCATTTGTGCTGTCGTTTCTTGCATTCTTCCTTTCTGGGTAATTCGTTATTTCATTTGTCTGCACTTTTTCTTCTTCTTCTTCTTCTTCTTTTACTGCTTTAATTTACTGAGCTCAAATGCATTCACAATACACAATGCGAGAGTAGTAAAGGAGAACACGCGCTGTCTCGTGAATAATCAAAGATGCCGGGAGGTCGCCGTCTGGACTTGAGGAAGTCGACGCTCGTCGCAAATTTAAAAAAGGAAAAACAACAACAACAACGAATTCAACCAAAGACGATGGAAACGAGTAAAAACTCAAAACCTATCACGCAAACGACGTCGTGGCCAGAGAAGTATCATCCACGTTCGTGCACTGAAGTTGTCGTTCCTAAGAAGAAGGCTGAAGTAATGATTGATTTTTTAGAGAAACAGAGCAGTAAAACATCGAAACGACCGGCGGTGTTGTTTTTAGTTGGTCCAAGCGGATGTGGGAAGGCATCGACGTTTGTAACTTTGGCGAAAGAAAAGTGCTTTTCTGTGCTCGAATGGAAACCTCCGGCACCATCGATTTATAACGAGAACGTATCGACTACGAACGAGAATCGATTCGACGGTGGCGATGCCTACACGAGTAAAATTGAGGATTTCGTCAACTTTCTTAACCGAAGCACAAAGTACAACGCGATTGTATCAAACGTTATCGGAGGCGGCAACAAGAGAAGCAGAGGCACAGTTATTTTGATTCGAGATGTTCCGACCGTGGCACAAGGAGATGAACGCGGTAGAAGCAAATTTGTTGCTTCAATCGAAGGGCTCGTCTCTTCGTCCGCAAAGAATAGAATACCTGTCGTTTTTTCATCATCGTCAGACGTCGGCGAAGGCGATTTTGTTTCTTTCGGAAACGAGTCGAAGAGCGATGGACTTAAATTCGTCAGGCGTATTATTCACGAAAAGTTGGAGCGCATGGGTGCACAAAATCGTCAAAACCTCTCGGAATATTTAGTAGAGATCAAGTTAAATCCGTGCACGAAGAAATCGCTCGAAGATGCTGCGAAACGCGTCATCAACTTGGAATTTTCCTCCGAAATGACGAAGAATGGTTCATTTCTTAAAAGTCTTCCCGACGAAGATGATGATTTTGACGGCTTATCCTCTATAAAGTCGAGAATGCTCGAGAACGTTGAGAATCTTGTTCTCGAGTGTAATGGAGATGTACGTTCTCTCATGTTTTCTCTTCAGTTGCTTTACGCGCGCATCGTTGGCGATATGTACGCAAAACGGAAAAAGAACGAGAAGAAGAACACGAAGAAACGCAATCGCGAGGAAGCGAGAATTGATAATGCCGATGGTGATAAAGAACGCAAAAAGGAATCGAGCATCTCACTCTTTCACGCGCTCGGTAAATTTTTGTACGCCAAACGGAAACCGTCAGATGATGCGCTTGAGTCCGAGGTTGAAATCACATTGAATCGGGCTCGAGTGGATGCCGCCCCCAAGACAGTTATTGACTTCCTGTTTGAAAACACGCCAGATTTTATAGATAACAGGAAGATTGACGCGCTGTCGCAATTTTTGAAGCACGTGAGTGATGCGGACGTGTTTAGCTGCGGTAGCCAACGTCGGAAGTACGGTGATGGCGATCAATCCCAATCGCTCATGTTAGATAGATTAGCTTCGAGCGTAGCCGCCCGCGGTTGTGTATCTGTGCAGTCGCGTCCACCAGAATCATCTTGGAGACCGTTGAGAGCGCCGAGTGCGAGTAGGAAAGCAAAAGAAGTAGAAGATTCAAGTAGGAGACTGAGAGAATTAATATGGGCGCCAAAACTTCGCCATAATAAATTCCGGAGCAGACAAAGCTATTATGAGGGAAGTTTTGAAGCATTCGTCGCGACGAATTTGCCGTTCAAGAAAATCATCGAGGAAGGATACAGAAGAAACGAAGATAGAATCATTAGCGATAGTTTATTCACGCGCGAGGATATAGATGAAATGGATAATAGCTTGGAAGATGTGGAGGAGGAGGATATCATCGAAGATGTAGATTAATGTACTATAAAACTATACAATTACGATTAAATAACTTAGATCTATTGCTTAACTAAATGCACTATGATGTATTCTAAAAACGTATCGTTGGTCTTCCTTCACGCATTTGCCTCTTTACAACGAAAGCGACGCAACCTTTCACAAAGTTCGAGCTTGGTATCGACGATCGTAACTCGCACGGCCCGCAAACGACCGCCAGGCGCACATACCGTGCGCATCGGAAACCCACCGCATTTCACGTTCCTCGCGAATATCGAAGGGCGGTCATATGCGCAAAATGTATCGCCGTATTGTGGATGTGAATGAACTTTATAATTTCGTGCGCATTCAAACAGCATGTGTGGAGTAGCGTTGACGTACTTGATAGCTTCCACGATTGGTCTCGCGTCAACCTTACTCAACGTGTACCCTTGATACCCTATCGCGCTGTAACCGAAATCCAAAGCTCCGTAATTCTCACGTTCATCCGCCGTACTCGTAGACGTTCTTGCGACCACTTTCCCGTGTTTACGTGTGAGTGTGACGATATCGCGATACATTTTCTCTGGAAGTAAGCCAGTCGCCGCCGAGTTTGAAATCCAGCAATCGGCAACGCCGGTTCCATCGTCTATTGTAACATTGAGTTCAAGTTGGAAGACTGGTGACGCCTTTTGCTTAAAACAAGTCTCCGTAGCTTTGCACAGATCAGTATTATCTGTGGTGATATATAGTGACGAGGGTTTCGAAAGCAAACACGCCGTCACGTCGCACGAAGGACACGTCAAGCTCGATTGAAGCATCGTTACACCAGATATCCGAGCTCTGATCGAGATCAATCGGTCGTCGCGCACGAATAAAAACTGAGATCGAGAATCCTCTTCTTCGGGATTCGCGGAACTGTTCCATGATAAGCTTCGTAACGAACATCGCGTGTCTCTGGGTAATTTTGTCAACGCGTTGGAACATTCAGAAGCGTAGGAGCTCACAGCTTGCGGTGGACTTGCAACAACTACATCTGCATCTGCATTTACAGCCGCATACCAGCTGATATCATCGCTACAATCTTCTCGGTGGTGCTCCATCATCGTTCTTTTATGCTTCGAAGCAAACCAAGGTTCAACCACCGTAATCCGCGACCGATCTGTCAGACGATACGTAACTTTCATGCTTCGCGGAGACACGTATCTATTAACGCGTTTGATGATAACGGTGGCCCCTACCCCGAACCCAAATCCAGAGTTGCCGCCAGCAAACGCATTTCTGCAGTATATTTTAATCACGTTACGCTCATCGTCGCAATCTTGCAAAATGAGTTGCAGTTCGCGCTGCTTTCTTCTGCGGTGGTTCCCAAATGTAGCGGAAGCAGCGCCGGCGTCCCCGGTGACGCGCTGTTCGACTACGACAACTCCACGGACGTCAATATCGGTAGGCGTGGGTTCGCAAAGAGCCCCAGATCCATAGTGTGATGGTGTTTTTGCACTCCAAAACAACGCTTGCTTAATGGACATTGCATTTTGGTCAGAAATGCATCTTTCTTGGGACGCGCAAATATTATTCTGCGAATGCGCAAAAATCCGCTCGTCCAAGAAAATTACATCATTTAATCGCGCGCAGATACGCGTTCTACTGTGCGCGAACGCATCATCGTCGCATCCAGTGTTGTCCCTTTCGATGCCTTCACATAATGTTCTCCAAGCCGTCAATGCGACCAGATACGTCGTTGGCGACTCTTCAATCTTCCTTTCCAACTCCCCGAAATATGCCGCCACGTCGTCCAGACCTACATCTTCAAACTCAAACTCGATAGGTACACTTCCTGACGCGTCATTCAGTGTGAACCGATCCCGATTGAACCGTGAATCTCGTGTGCGCTCTAAGTGTGCGATGAGAAGAGACGCCTTTTCTCTCTTCGCCTTCTCAATGCAAAACGCACGCGCCGCCGAGATGCGCAAAACGTGGCCCCTCGGAAGCCGAGCATCGTATCCATGAACAACGTGAACGTCCCTCATCTTTCCCTCGTTTACTCCAACATTACTCATTTTTCTATGCGCGCCTTCACGGAAAATGAGCGGTGACAATGTCTCTCGCGCGACAGTCACGCGCGATAACATTGTTTGAGCTTCCGTGGCTATATCCAAGAGTGACGGGAATTCTACGTGACTTTCAAATTCTCGGAATCCACCCAGTTTCCTTGGTGCGAACAAACATTCATCGTACGCCAATCGAACTGGATTACAACTCCCTGACTTCAATTTATTGATTGGATGAATGGGTGAAAAAGCGCGCGAAGTGCTTGCGCACACACTGTGGACGTGATGGCGACGGTATTCGTCGAGCGCCAGGATGGCGAATAATAGCGGCATTTTTCTCGCAGCGTTCGTAATCTGTTCGTAGTCTTCTTTGGCGTTTGTGGTACCAGGCACGATACCACTCAAGTATGTCAAACACATTTGATCGGGCTCGCGAGCTACTGTAAGCACGTCTCGCACTTGTGTCTCGCTCGACGTCCCACTTTTCATCGAGGGCAGACGCTTCCAGAGCGCGTCGAACGCGTTCAAAGTTTCAAATGCGAGACCAAATCCTAGAGAATCGCACAAACTTCGCAAAGTGTCTCTGCGAGATGAAGAAACTCGAACATTCTTTTTGAAAGTCAACGCGCGCATCCCGTTTAATGATGATCGAATCGTTGGTTTTACATCCGCGCACACGTTTAATAAATGTTTCATTTCGAGCATTTCGTCCTCCTCCGCGGCGAGGAAAGGAGAGAGGCTGACTACCTTTACAAACGTCCGCGCACACGCGCCAACTGCGATTAACTTCTTATCTTCACTCAGCAAATCTTCTTCATCTTCCCAATCTTCAATTCGAGCATCTCCGTCAGCAGCGCATACTCTTGCGTATATTGGATGACCATGCGTAATTTGCACTCGCGCGCCAATCTGGAGACCTGGATAGAGGAGCGCAGGGTTCACGACATCTACACTTAACAAATGCTGCGAAACCATGACAACTAAATCATTATCAAGCTCGAACGCGAAGTTATCATCTAAATCTACGGAAGTTACTATACCTGTGTGTGAATGCACAGTGTATCCGTCTTTGCACGATTCGCACGCGCACGATACACTCGCTACATCCAAACAAACCTCAGTATCGGTATTGTTGCTTCGATTGCTTCCACCATCTACACTACGTTCGTCACGACCGCTTGATCGAGTCACTCTGTTGAAACCAATCGATGTACCTTCCGTGGCAAAGAGCACGCGGAGATTATCGCGCGTTGGATCGTCTGGGTACAAATTTACCGATCGAAGGTTGGTCATCGAGTGTGTGTTCAACGAGCGCATCTTTTCGTCGCCACAACCATCATTTCGTTCTTCCTTACCATCTTCGCAAGACTGAGAGCTCGATGTACACGCGAGAAGCGGGTGAAAAGCCATCATTCGTTCGCCCTGAAACATAATCCATTGCTCTCCATACATCTTATCCTTCGAATCCTCCTGCTTTTTTTTGGAATTACTTTGGGCGGAAAGGAAAAGAGCGAAGAACATGGGCTTCTCCTCCGGTATGCGAATAATTGGTGTCGTCATTTTCAAGAAGCACGCGTGATTCACGTCGATACCTCCACTTTCCATATCATCAACAATACCGATAGAAAGGCGATGTGACGCCTTTTTTGGCACTCTCACGGCATCGTCGACGACATCCAATCGCCCATTCGCACGAAGCTCTTCCATAGACGCGAGCCGAACGCTCCCATTTTGTGTTGTCGTAAGTAATGGGAACGACGGCGTTGTCGATGATGATACTTCTTTTCTCTTATCATCACTTTTTTCCGCCTTCATGAGTATAACCTGCGAATCTTCATCTACTCCACCGTTTGCATTGCTTATATTTTGAGTCTCGCTCTCCAAAAGCGCAGAATCGCTTTCCATCTCGCTAGATGGCTGTACGATTTCAAATGAGAGCGCTTCTAGGTGATGCCTGGAACCAATTCTTTCTTCTTTTTCTCCTTCTTTCTCTTCGTTATTTTTTCGATGAGAAATACTGTCACTGTGTTCGTCGCTCTGTTTTCGCTTGTTACATCGTCCGCTCCTATTCTCTTGTGGAGTGGTTGCGCGCATTCGCCACGTGCGTATGACGACATTTTCCAAAATATGTGCACCCATCCTTTCCCTCGCTCCGTCGTCGTTTTCTTGCGTTTGATTTTTAGAACAAAAAGCGCGAACGACTTCGAACGCGTTCTCGAAGATGATCGGAATCTCTTCCCCTCTCTCGTCCAGGAAACAAAACGGCGTACACACGCACGATTTTCCATCGCTAAATCGAAGCGAACCGCGCAAGGGGTGCTTAGATCGATCCCTTTTCCTTCCCGAATTTTCTCCGAAAATGGAACGCAACGAAGTTGTGTAATAGAGCTTTTTGCCTTCGCAATTTTGAGATTGTTGTTGTTTCTCTAGATCGCGCCGGGGGATACCACCTTCCAAAATCTTTGAAGACATTTTCAGTCGTTCATATTCTTTAGCTATGCGTTCGCGATACTCATTGTATTATTAGTAGTATTAGTAGTATCCATGTAGACTCCAGAGAGGAGAAACAAGAGTGTTGTTCTTTCTCTTTGCGGAGTTTGTTTTTTCAAAAATCAAAAAATTTGCTAATTCTCAAACTTCAGACTGTGCCATCACGAGACTTCTCTGCAAAACTACGACAGCGTTTTTCCAAAACAGAGATTTGAATATGTCGTCAACGACGCTCGCACCTGGACTCGCGCGGAAGGTGAAAAAGGTACTGGACACGCGATTAGATGGACGTGAAACTGTGGCGTGTTTGAAAGCTTTGTCTGAATTCTACATCGAAAACGATCAGAGCGCGCGCAGAGGTTTACGGTTCGCCATCGAACGGCGAGGATTGGACATCAATAACGAGTTCATTCACGCGTCTGAATCTACGCAAGGCACGCTCAAAGCCGTAGACGACAAGTTAGACGCATTGACGCAGTGTGTCGATTCTATCGAAGAAGCGTTGGAGAAGAAATCGCAGTCCACTGTGGCTTTACTGCGCGAAACGGAGAGCGCAAAGAATGATCTCGCACGAATTCAGTCGAGAAGCAAAGTTATCGACACGTTTTTGAGAGATTATCAGCTGAAAGAATCGGAACTGAACGCACTCAAGGAAGATATCGATGAAACGACTGAGATCGTCGGTGGTGTGTCCGCGTCGTCTTCCCGCGTCATAACACCTCTATTTTATAAAGCACTCAGACGAGTAAAACAAATCCATAAGAATTGTGCCCACTTGCTTCGAACGCAACATCAACGTTCGGGCTTAGAGCTCATGGATGTTATGTCCGGTCACATGGACCAAGCGCACGAAAAGCTTTGTCGATGGGTTCAAAGTGAAGTGCGCATCGCGGCTGAGAACGAGTTTGATAATACCAGTAGCTTTTCCGCGGACGCAGAAGAGCGGCTAGAGCAAGTCGCGAAAGCACTGCGCGTTTTACGTTCCAGACCAACGTTGCATCAATATTGCGTAGAAGAGATTGCAAGAACACGACACAATGCGTTGTTTCGTCACTTTATTGCAGCACTGACTCGAGGAGGCCAATCTGGAAAAGCTCCGATCGAAGCACGCGCGCACGATCCGGTTAGATATATTTCTGATATGCTTGGATGGATTCACCAAGCCGTGGCGAACGAACGCGACGTATGCAACGCTTTGTTTTTAAGTACAGATGCATCGCTGCTCTCCGACGAAGAGGACGAGAAAGATGCGAACAATACATCTAGCACGAGAGATGACGCAAACTCTGGAAGTGTGAAGGAAAGCGCAGATACAAGCGGCGAGCTATATGACAACATGGAGGGAATCGCGAAGGATACGATGGTTAAGATAATGGATGGTTTATCGCGCCCGTTAAGAGTTCGCGTGGAGCAAGCTTTAGCTGGAACACCGGATGCGTTAGAAACGTACAAAATTACGGGAGTTTTACACTTTTACTCTGGAGTTTTAGAACAATTGCTTTCGTTGACGACGGCATCTCCCTCCGAAGCCGAGAAAGGTTTGGTCGAAGCTGTCAAGGTGTGCGCGAAAGCCGCGCAAACGTCCTTTAACGATGACGCAATAGTCAAGGGTGCTGCAATTACTCGCAACCCACCAGTACCGCAAACAGGATTACATGCGCCTCCAATTGTACAAGAACGCTTGGAGGTGGCGATTTCTATTTTGAAAGCTGCTTCATCGGACGTTCCATCGAGCGGCGGCTTATCGGGCAGAGAACAGAGCGGAATCAACGAGCACGGGAATGCTGGAGCGGATAAAATCATCGTGAAAGTATTAGATGCCATCATTGATCCAGTCATTGAAGCGTGCGAGTTGGGAGCGAACAAGTTGATCGAGGTAAATTCGACCATCATCGGTGGCTCCAAGACTGTGCCATGGGCCGCAGATGCCTACGTTTTAAATTGCCTTGGAGCTTTGCACACTCCGTTAAAGCAGTATCCGCTAGCGCAAGCGAAGACGCAAGACTTGACGAGACGCATTTCAAACACGGCCACAGATGTCGCCGATAATTACGCGGAATCAATCTTAAATGCGTGTGGTCTTCTCGACGTGCTCGAACGAGTTTCTTTGTATCAAGAACGTTCGTCTGGCGTGATGTCTCACGATCCGAGCTTGACTTTAGATATCATCTCTAAAGCGTTGCAAGGTTTAGTAGAAAGTGCCAAGGATGGCGCCCCGGATTTTCAAGAAGTTCAATCACCTCGAGTGCGATTGGATATCCAGAACCGGTTCTCGAATCGTTTGATCGAAGCGTACACTCGCGTATATATCGCCGTCTTGAATCCAAACGCTGGGTATGGTTCAAACGCGCGGGACCATATCAAACACGCGCCAGATGCGTTGAGTACGATTTTCGGCATGTAATATTATTAGCACACTTAGAAAAAGAAGAGAGCAAAGATAAAAAGGTACTGGTACCGGGTATTAATGAAACTATTTATATATGTACTACTGCAGTATGTATGTACTTACTCGTACCATTATGCGCGCATTATTCCCCGGAACTCCCCAAACCAATTCAAACCCTAATACCGATCCCCTAAATTTTCGTTTGATATATTTCTTAAATATAACCCAATTTGCAATCCCCTAATCCGGAACTCCCCTAAAATTTCACTGACAGTGAACATCCATTTAATCCACGTAAATCGCACATTTACGACTTCAAAACTCAGGTTTAGGGTTTAGGGTTT
>Ga0209630_10000805_pt1 | contig 35442 bp, 32 predicted proteins | sample COG_01_FD_184745 | JGI IMG/M metagenome (GOLD analysis project Ga0209630, IMG submission 184745) | Pelagic Microbial community sample from North Sea - COGITO 998_met_01 (SPAdes) (version 2) | ecosystem: Environmental > Aquatic > Marine > Neritic zone/Coastal water | place: Helgoland, sampling...
CGGCACCATGGTCATCTTTTTGCCTCCTGCTTTCATTCTGCTGAAGATCACGGTGGTGGGCGTCCTGTATGATCTGATTGTTTTGCTCAAAAGATCGAAGGAAAATCGAGAGGATCGAGAGGATCGGGAAGATTGGGACGCTGGGGTCGACGGGTTCGACGGAGAGATGTTTGGGTAACGGCCGGATGGATTCGGTTCCTGCTTGGTCATCGCAATGATGTCCTTGTGCATCCTTTGATTCCTTAGATTCTTTCTATTTTCGTCGTTATGACCTTTCGACTCCACCTCCTCGTGGCCTTGCTGTGTGCACTCATCTCGAGCTATGCACCCGCCACCGCTCAAGCTCCAAATCCCGCGGCACCGTTTGACCCTGCGACCGGAAACGCCGCAGGCCAAGTGATTATTCCGACCGTCGATCCGGTATTCTTCTCGGATGCAACAGTGCACGGTGGGGATCCCTCCATTCTGATCCGCTACACGACATTGATTGTGAATTCATGGTTTGACGCGGCTGCGCCGTATCACCCGACCGCTGTGGGCGTTTACAGCGATCTCCCGCGTGAAGCGCCATTCACCCCAACCGATAATACCGCACTTAACGTGGCCATGACTGCGGGATCCAAGGCCATCCTCGACCATTGCTTTCCACAGCACATGGATCAATGGGAGGCCATGCTCGCAACCGTCGTCGGAAATCGTGCCGACGATCCTGTGGTGAACCGTGCTCTGCAAATCGGTTCAGCCGCCGGAGAAGCCGTGTGGAAGGGCAGGCTAGACGATGGCATGAACCACAGCGGTGCGATGGGCGGCCACGAGGCTCGGCCCATGCCATTTGCGGATTACACCGGTTATGCACCCGTGAATACCGTGTATGCGGTGAATGACCCCAGCCGATGGCAACCGAATGTCGAACGGATGGGAACCGGTAAATACCGTGCACAGATGTTTGTGACCCCGCAATATGGCGAGGTGACACCGTACACGGATTTGTGGTCGTTGGAACTTCCCTTACCAGCGCCTTCCAAGAGCAACGCAAAGAATGCGGCCGACTACAAAGCCCAAGCCAAGGAGGTACTCGCCAAAAGCGCCGCCATGACCGACGAGCAAAAAATGCTTTCTGAATTCTACGAAAACAAGCTCTTCTCGCTTCCTGTTTCTGCGGTTGTTGCTTCCATGAAGCAAGGCATGAATTTGATGGAATTCATCCACATGTTCTTTGCTCAGGAGGTGGCGATCTTTGATTCGGGCATTTGGATTTGGGCCAAGAAAAGAGAATTCGATGCCGTGCGTCCTTACACCGCCATCCCGTATTTGTTTGGAGACAGCCCCGTCCAGGCTTGGGCCGGACCGGGCAAAGGAACAGGCAACATCCCCGCGACCAATTGGACCAGCTACTTGCCTGTGGCCGATCATCCCGAATACCCTTCGGCTTCCGCCTGCTTGTGCAAAGCCCACGCGACGACCCTGAAGGAAGTGACAGGCACGAATGAATTGGGGTGGGACGTTCCCTTTGCGGCAGGCAGCTCGTTCGTTGAACCCGGTGTGACACCCGCTGCAGACTTCTCGTATACGTTTGACACATGGGATGAATTTGCAGAAGTTTGCGGACTCACACGCTTGTGGTCGGGCGTGCACTTTGAGGATTCGGTCAAGAACATCGAAAAGCCTTGCACCACCATTGGTCATGCGGCCGCGGCTTATGTCGCCCAATTGGTGGCCGGCGAGAAATAATGGCCCTACCGAACCGTTGGTTGGGTTGAGTTGAAATGGGTTCATTTGAGCTCCAGCTCACCCCCGCGTCGTCACCCGGCCGTTGAGCGCGGTTTCGACGGCGCGCCAATCCGGCATGTGCTCCGTGAGGATGGCTTGAAAACGAGCTCCGTGCGACGGCTCGATCAAATGAGCGAGCTCATGCAGCACCACGTAATCCATGGCGCTGGACGGTTGCTTGACGAGCTCGAGGTTGAAAACAACATCGCCGCTTCGCGTGCGGCATGCCCCCCACTTTCGTTTCATGGCGCGGATGCGAATCTTGGTGGTTTTCACGCCGAGGCGTTGCTCCCACTCCGGCACCAGCACGTCCAGGCGCTGTTGCAATTCCCGGCGGTACGCCCGGTCAATGTGGCGCTTGATTTCCGCGGGATCGCGGGGATCGCGGGCGTGGACGACGAGGCGCGGTTCTTCGGGCGGTTCCGTTGCGGCTTCGGCCTGAAACTCAGATTGAAACTCGGCTCCGGGGCGGCCTGCCGACGCGTGAATTTCCAACGGATACGGATGCCCCAAAAATGGGTGTTCTTCACCGTGCGTGTAAGTGAGCTCGGGACGGGGTGGCATCGCAGCGATGCGCGCTTGCTGCTTTCGAATCCAGGGCGCTTTGGCCGCCACGAACTCGGCGATGAACGCTTCGGACGTGCGGCGCGGCGCCGAGACCGTCACCCGACCATCGGGCGTGTGGATCCGCAAGTTGACGTTTTTGACGCGCTTGCGGGTGAGCTCGTATTCAATGCCGGCGGAGGTCATGGGGTGAAGGTAAGGAGCGAAAAACGGGAAATAAAGTGAGCTGAAAAGCAAGAAATCAACCTTGGGCCAACTGCGCTTTTAACCGCCCACGACGGGTTTGTATGCGCTCCAATTGGCATACACCAGTAGGGCATTGAGGGCAAAAATTCCGCCCATGATCAGCAGGTGACTGGGCACCTGAATACGCCCCAGGCCAACATTCCCACGCTGTAAGGAAACGCCACCAACACACCCAACGGCACGCGCTTCGGCAGCATCATGAGCACGCCCGCAGGATACCCCGTGGCCATGATGGTCGGATCGCCCCAATGCACCGTGTACAAATGCTTGGCTCCTGAAACGATGAGGAACAGCGCGAAAGCAATGCGCAGGGCGGTGTGGAGTTTGGGGTTCATGGGGGAGAAGCGATAATTAGAGAGTCTAGTTTATTCATTTCTTGGCCTTTCGCCAATTCTTCTGCAAGATGGGCCGATGAAAGCTCGTATCGCCATATGACGGCTCACCTGTAAAATGACAAAAAGCTTCTGGATAATCACCATCTCCAAATTGAGCCCAAGAATTGAAGGCTGCTCCAGACAACGGACGCATCACATCGAAAGGAATTGATTGACCCGTTCGAATGCAAAATCCTTGGGGCATTCGATTATGCTCTGGCGGTTCATGCGACTTCTCCCTCTTCTTCTGCTTTTTTTTCTTTGGAAAAAGGTGATTCGTCTCTTGTGCTGCCTCAAGTGATTTTTTTTCAGCTCTTTTTTCACTTGCTCGTTTCTTCCCTTCTGAATCTTCAGGAATTTCAATTTTATCAATCTGCGTCTCGGATCCAACATAACTTTGAGTCAAGCCCATGAGGCCTTTCTTGAATTCGGGCACCCGATTGAAAACTACAGCGGCTTGATCAATCACTTCTTTAAAATAGTGCCAGCTCTCTGCATCCAACTGACTTCGTTTGATCCTGCCAACTTCTGACTCCACACCCACCTCAATATTATTATCCTGAGAGTAGTCGTAGAGGTTCATCGAGGTCAATAAAGAACGGCTTTCGTTCGCATAGAATTTTGCGTGCAAGCGCTCGTCGTAGACGATTTTTATGTTCGGCATCTCCGTAAGAAATCTCAGAGCCTCTGGATCAAAGCTCTTATGGTATTTTCCTTCACTTTTCCCGAAACAAATCTGAATCTGGCACTCAGGACGCTTCTTGAGTAGCTTCAAACCATCCAAGTACCGATGATTCAACTTGATGAACGGGCTCACCAAAATCAAAGTTTCTTGAGCTTCTTGGATGATGGCTTCAACGCAAGCATTCAAAGCGTGGCCTTGGAGAAATTTAGACATAACTTTTACTTTTTCGAGATCAGGCTGGCGTCAAAGATCTTTTTAATTAACCGGAATAGGCACCTCTGGCGAAAGTGACAACTTCAATTTCTCTGCGATTGAATGGCCGACTTCCAAGTTTAGTCGACCTTCATTATTCAGCACACCAACAAAGCCTAATTTACATTCATTGACTTCATCCATGGAATGCTGGACCCAAAAATGTCCCAAGACTTCTTGACGTGGAAAAGTCGTGGGGTATAGTAGCATGCTCCGACTGGATTTCCAATAAGCATTATAAACGAACATCTGCTTTAAATCATCATCGCTTGGACGAGGAAAATTGGCATCAAGCACCTTCCACTTCGTATCTATCACAAATGTTTCCAAGCCATCCGCAGTGGGCATCGAAATCACTAAATCAGGACGAACATTGCGGCTTCGACCGAGCGTCGTATTCTCCCAAAAGCGCATCTGATTTTGCGGCTCCACCTTCAGGCCAGGAATCTTCACCCGAAGAAGCATGCGGTACACATACTCTTCCCAAAGGACATTCATATCAAACATCAGAGCAAGCATATTCTCACGGCCTGATTGGATGTCAGGGGAATAATTCAAAAGAATCATTTTGGCAATGTTGAGCGCTTTTTGATACCGACTCAAAGCACGATCATCTCCCAATCCCTGAAAATGACGGGCTTGGATTTCTTTCCGTCGAATAGGTGGAAACAGCACCGTTAACTGCGCGATGCGTTGATTGAGACTTGGACTCTGCGTTAACTCCGAAATGGCAAGCAATCCTTCCATGAGAATTTGATTCACCACATTTTCAAGATCGTAGACCTGGTGCTTGGTGAAAAATCGTTCTTGGTGAATCAGGTTTTGTTGAATTTGTTGGGCAAACAGGATCTGGCCTTTCAAGCTTGGAGTGTTCCCTGCTTTGCGACGGTATTTCTTAATCAATCCTTGTCGCAAGAGCACCTCGACCTCATCCAAGTACATTTCGAAATACAACTCCAAAATGGAATGGTGACGTTTGCGCAGGTTGGTTTCCGAGACCGTGTGCACATTGATCTTCTTGCAAATGCGCAGCATGTCCAAGAGGACCGAGTGCCAGACCGAATACTCCGATTTTTCGCCGTTGTTTCGATCTGATTTGGGCAAGACTTCAATGGTCAGCCCCCCGATCTGAATGACCCCCACATAACTTTTGAACTTGACCCCGTCACGAATTCCCGTGAAGTACTTGTTGTCATGTCGGTCGTTGAAATCGTAAAGCCTCGCCAATTCAATTTCGCTCAAGAATCGACCCATCGCGTCAGGACGCCGGGTCAATCGTTCATGTTCAAAAACCTGGAGAAGCCGTCTCATCGCTTACGACGCATAGATGGATTTAAAATCCCACTTTTCTTCTGGTGCTATATGGTAGACTCGGCGTTCTAAAAGCTCATTGACCAACACTTCGTCATACCCGTGATTTCCCGCAAACACACTTTCGGCCTGTGCCTCGGAAGGTTCTATGAATTTTCCTCCCAAAATGAGGCTCAACTTACCCATGTCCGAGAAGAAATACTCTTCAAGCAACGGAATGATCTTGTCCTTGAATGCCACCTTCAAGTCTTCCACCGTCTCCACCTCCATGAGGTAAGAGTGCCCCATGCGGTAGTCCTTATCGCGAAGCAATTCAATGCGGCGGTTGATGGCATCGAGCATACGCGGCAAATCAATGCCCTCTGGCTTGATCACACCTTTGGTCGCTTTCAACTTTCCGTGGTCTGCGATGATGGTGGAATCAGGCGCCATCTCATTGAAAGAAAATCGACGACGCAGGGCCGAGTCCAAGGCCTCAACACTCCGATCCGCCGTATTCATGGTGCCAATGATGTGCAGGTTTGAAGGGACCGAAAATGTCGCTTTGGAGTAGGGCAAGGTGGCACTAAGCGCCTCGCGCTGTCCTGCTCGTTTATTGGGCTCGATGAGCGTGATCAACTCTCCGAAAATGGCGGATACATTGCCGCGATTGATCTCATCGATGATGAGGACATAGTTTTTGGATTCAGCGCCTGCAATGCAACACATATTTTTGAAGATCCCATCCTCGATAGCGTACTTCAAGAATTCATCGCCTGCCTCCGGCGGGGAAGGTTTGATCCCCTCGATGAAGTCCTCGTAACTCATGGATTGATGGAACGTCGCAAAGCCGATTTGACCTTTGGCCTCGTTGTCGTCGTTGAGCTGCAATTCCTGGAAACGAGCACGAAGCGCACTGCGATCGTCCTTTTGAGCTGCATAGAATTCAGGATCGACAATCTTCAACGCCTCGTTGATGGTATTGTAAGTCTTTCCAGTCCCGGGAGGGCCGAAGAAAATTTGATTGAGGTTTGAACTAGGCATATTGACTTGTACTCGATTTAAAAACTGGACAAACTGATCGACAGAGGCTGAGAAAAATTCTTTTTCTCCATACGATGAAGCAGGGGTGTAGTGATACTTTCCGGGGACTTTCCTTTGATTTTCTATCAAGTCATCATAAAGCTTTTTTAATTTTTGCTGGTCCTTTTCTTTGTAGACTGAGATCTTGAAATGAGACTCAAGAATCTCAATGGCTTTTAAATATGAGGAGGCAGCGCCAGAAGTAAACTCTTGGGCATCGATCAACCAGCGTTTAAACAAAGTCCGGATTTCTGCTTTGCTAGCAGTCTGAGAGGCCTTTTCAAATGCTTGAGCAAAAACCAATTCCCGATAGGCAGCATCAAAAAATGTTTTCTCCATCGCTTCAGAACCGTCCGCGCGGTAACTCGACTTCGTAGTTTTCGCCAGCTCCGAATGCGCAGAACGCTTCAGGATCCCCATCTTATTGCGGACACCTTCGATCGAATCAGCTTCCTTCAACCAATTTTGCTCGTCTTCTGAGGTGTCGATATACCGATATCGCGAGGTGCTTTGCTGTCGTTCAATGACAGCAGTGTATCTCTGTCCTATGGTCAGCCCGATTGCCCCTTTGTCTTGCGGCAAGGAATAGCACACCCGCTCATCGCCTGCACTTACCTCTAGATCACTCAAAACCTCAGCGATGACTTCCCAAAGCCCCTCTGCATCTGCCTGGCCTATCATCTTGAGCATCGCAACGAGTCGCTGCTCCGACTCTTTCCCACCCTCCTCACTCACATTCAAGTATGTACCAACGGAGTACATGAAGTCCTGAACAAGCATGTTATCGTCGTCGTCGAAAGTGATCGATTCAGGCAACCTTGCGTGATGAAGGGCCATCAGTTCTTCGTCATCCTTGAGAACGCTCTTCAGCTCTTCGCACATCAAGAGGAAGTCTTCGATAACTTTATACTCCTTCCTTGTGCCTCTCCCAAACGGGGGCCAGAACTTACTGACCTTACAGAAGTCATCAAACATCCGCTTCTTATAAAAGAAGTATCGGTCGGGATATCTTAAGGTGAGGTACAGAACCATGGCCCGGTCACTTTGATAGTGATCCCAATCTGGATTGTTTGGATGCACCTCATCCTTCACTACAGAAGATTTTTCTTCGAAATCCCTGATCCGATCAAGAAGCGATCGTTCCTCATCAAACAACTCATGCAACATAGCGCTTATCGTTTCCGGTCGCTCAGCAGCGAAATCCGTCAATGCTTTGTAAGGGAGATAATGAACGCCACTCCATAAATTATTTGCGTTCTTATTCATAAATGAACGCTCGATATTCTGAAGAATATTTGAACCTGAATGATTGTCCACCCAATTATCCTGAAACCATTGGACCGTTTCCCATTTGTAGAGCTCGTTGTAGACCCTGTCCTCTGGCAGTGACTCGAATGTTCCTGAAATCAACTGTTTGTAGAGGCCAATAAAGCGACCGATCTGACTTGAATTCGATTTTGGAATGATCAGAATCCCTAATCGTTCGAACGCCTTGAAGCAAGGTGTGTTTCGACCTCCTTTGAAATTGTTTTTCGGTGCTTTGCCCGTTGCATGCTCGTTGGCATAAGCCATTAGCGCCTTTGGCGAATGTAATTCACCATCGACTTCGACATCAAAATAGAGAGAATGGGCAAAGCCTATAGGTAGTCCTTTGGACTTAATGTCTTGCACTCCTCGTTGCACGTGCTCGAGTTGCACTGTTTCAAATTTCATGGGAATCGTTTACTCATTGCGTCACACGACTTGAACAAAGTAAACAAATTCTGTTAGTTATTTCTAATTCCGTCTTTTCGTAGCTTTAGGCGACTATGACGAATCACACCGCCAACCTCCACGCCCGACTCTGGGACATCGCCAATACCCTGCGGGGCAAGATGGGCGCCGATGAATTTCTGGACTACATCTTGGGCTTCATCTTTTACAAGTACTTGAGCGAGAAGATGAACAGCTATGCCGACGAGCTGCTCAAGCCGGACGGCAAGTCTTATGCGCACCTTGCGCGTCGCCGCGGGACAAAGCACCATCGACCTTTCAGACCTGGCTCCGGGCACGTACCTCATCGGTCCTGTCAACGGTCCCAAGCAACGTCTTTCTCGGGTGCGTTGAATGGTGCAACAAAAGAGCACAGGATGCCATTGTTGGTAATAATTTTGCTGGGTTTTACGTTCCATGTTCACACGCTTCAAACTCCATGAAATTCGCTCTCAGAACAGTTATCTTCCTCATTGGCTTCACCAGCTGCCACTCAAAGCCACCATTCCAAAATGGTGACCTCATTTTTCACACGTCCAAATCGACGCAAAGTCAAATGATTCAGGATGTCACCCATTCGAAGTACAGCCACGTCGGAATGATCTACATCCAAGAGGGCATTTCTTATGTCATGGAAGCCGTTCAACCGGTAAAAATTACGCCGTTGGAAGAATTCATTCAACGAGGAGTCAATGCAGAATATACCGTCATGAGGTATTCGGAAGATCTTTCTGAAGAAGACCTGAATCATATGCATGCCTATGGCTCTTCGCAAATCGGCAAGGACTACGACTCTAGATTCCAATGGAGCAACACCACCATGTATTGTTCCGAGTTGGTCTATAAAATCTACGAAGCGGTGGGAGTCGAACTGTGCGAGAAAAACACCTTCGCACATTATAACCTTTCATCTGCAGAGGTGCAGTCGGCCATCCGCAGACGCTACAAGACCGAGCTTGACTTCGATGAAGAGGTCGTGACACCGGTGGATTTATCCAAAAGCACGCTGCTCTATACTGTGTTCGATAATTATTGAAGAGTCGCTGACTCCTGCCAATAGAACGGGTACCTTCTTTCAAGTCCTAGTGAGAAAGAAGTCATCCGGAACTTGCAAAGTTCTGCGATCCTTTGTTTCTTGAAATTATGATCACACGCACCGCAATCACCCTTGGAATCATCTGTGGACTTTCCCTTTTCGGCGCATTCCGTGCTACCGCCCAAACGGAGCACACGTTCGAATTCAACGGAGTCGAACGCACCTATTTCCTCGACAGCCCCGTCGAATTCAACTCGGGAGCTGCGCTGGTCTTTGTCTTGCACGGATACGGCGGTACCGCGTGGTCGATGCGCAATTACTCGGGATGGTCAGCGTTGGCGGAAAGCGAAGGCATCATGGTCTGCTATCCACAAGGTTCTCTGGACATCGAAGATTCACCGCACTGGAACGCAAATCTCGGTATCAGTGCTTCCAATGACCACGGATTTTTGAATGCACTCGCTCAGCATCTTCAGACGACCTATTTCCTCAGTCCAGAGTGCACGTATTCCTGTGGCTTTTCCAATGGTGGTTATATGAGTTACTCGCTCGCCTGCAGCCATCCTGAGACGTTTCGAGCTGTGGGATCCGTGACGGGATCCATGAGCGAATTCGATTTTGACAACTGCAATCCCGAAGAAGCCGTTCCCGTCATTCACTTTCATGGCACGGCAGATTATGTGGTGAATTACAACAACGGAGCTGGTGGCAATTGGGGCGACGAAGGGGTCGAAGAAATCATGGACCTCTGGACCGGCATGATGGGCACCACCGAAATGACCGAAACCGAATTGCCAAACCTCGAAGAAGTGGATGACAGTTCCGTCGACTTTTTTCGGCACCACGGCGCAGCCGGCGGCCAGGAATTTCACCATTACCGTGTGAATGGCGGCGGTCACCAGTGGTTCGGCGTCTGGGGCAACCAAGACATCCAAGCCACCGAGTTGCTCTGGGACTTCTTCGAATCGCACTGCAGCGGTGAATTCACCGGCGTGGAGGAAGCCATGGCCACTGAGTCCGCGCTCGCCTTTTGGAATGGTGAACAGGTGGGCATTCTTGCTGATTGCAACCTCACCGCTTGGGATGCACAGGGCCGTCAAATCTGGCACCAAAAGCACGCCACACGAGGCACACGCATCGACCGGGGCCAATTGCAAGGCATCATGATGCTGCAGGCCATCGGAACAAATGGACAAAGTATCATCCTGCGAATTCACTGATTACCAGCACAACCCTAGCAACCGCTTGTTGCGGTTCTGATGGCATCTGTACTTGACTTGGCTCCAAAACAGCTCTGAAAGACGAAACATAAGACGAAAAAAAGGCCGCATTGAGCGGCCTTTTTCGTTTTCATGCTTGGGATTGAACGACGCTTGTATCAGCGCTCCTCGTACGATGCAATGGTCTTCATGATCACACCATGGCTTTCTGCATTGCTAACCATTTCAGGCGTGCCTTGTGCCGCATTCCACGCCTCCATGTCGATGATATCGAATAGAATGTTCACGTCTTGTGGTCGCTTGGGATCGGTGGATTGAAAGATGCGCGCCGTCACCCCCATGTCCGCAAAATTCTTGACGTTGTCACTTCCTTCCACCCAGGCCTCTGCCCAGCGATCGAAGTCTTCTACCTCGTGGGTAATGGAAAGGGTCGTAGTTGCTGGACTGGCAGCAGCAATTAGGCCTCCTGCGTCATAGTAGTTGCCTTCGGCGACCACTTTTCCATCCTTGAAATTCCAATAGTGGTAGGCCCGCAAATCAATGGCCACTCCAGTTGCAACTGCTGTTCCTTTCCAATTGATATACGCTCGCACACTGCCATCCGCCTCCAAGGAGATCGTATCAACACCGGGCAACCACACGGCGTCGGAACAGTCAATCCCATCAATGGCCTCGTGGTGTGAAGCATAAAGTACCCCGGCCTCGTCCCGGGTCATGCTCTCGCTGCCATAATTCGCGTCCCATATCACAGCGTCTTCGTGGTGCAAAGACATCCAGGTATCATAATCTGCAGATGAATGCGCCGCCAAAACCGCCTGAGCGGTTGCCAAGTTTTTCTTGTAGACCGCATTGTTGGCATTTGTGGCGCAGCCTGCGAGCACCAAAAATGGCATTGAAAAAAGTAAATACTTCATTTGTAAGTTGAATTAATTATGCGAAAGATACCTTAAGTGATTGAGACACCTGTCCATGAATTACCACCATCCGCTGCACACGCGAAAGCCCCAAAAAAAAACTACATAAAAAGGCGAAAAGTGAGCGAAAAGTGAGCAAAAAGTGACCTTTTTTGCAAGAAAAACACAGAAAGTGACTAAAAATCACCCGAAACAGCCCTCATCCTTTTCACCTCATCAGTACATCAAATGCTTCTTCTGCTGGCTTCGCCATTTGGCCTGCGAAGCATAATCTACAAAAAAGATCTTGAGGTCGGCCTGTGATGCGTAGTCCACGAAGAATACCTTCTTATCGGCTTGAGATGCATAATCCACCCAAAACCACTGGCCCTCATTTCCGCTCGCTTGCGACGCATAGTCCACCTTAAAAACGCAAAGATCCGCCTGCGAAGCGTAATCCACCACGAACAACTGAACGTCAGCTTGAGAAGCGTAATCTACAGCAAACACCTTCTGCGCATAGGCAGAGCAGGAAGAGACGATGACAAAGGAAAGAAGGAGAAGAATTCGCATAGCTGGAAGGTAAGCATCTCCTCGCATTATTGGCATTACAATGAGCCTAAGCTGCCCATAGAGACAAATATTGAAATGACATAAAATGGCCAAAAACCATGCAAAAACGATACAAAAACCTTCATAAACGAAGAAAAAACGGCCTATTTCATCCCAAAATGACGAAAAAGCATGGACTCAGGATGTACTTATTCGCACCCTGACCCAAACACGCCGAGTAATTCCAACAAATCCGTCACGGTAACCTGACCATCGTTATTGAGGTCGCCCAAGCAGTCAGGTTCCGCCGTCCACTCGCAACTTCCGTCGTCCATGGTTGCGGTCGCGTCAAAATTCGGGGCGAGCGGATAGGTACACCCCGGGGTGTCCTCATCGTCGCAAATGCCGTTGTTGTTGGTGTCGCTCACGCAATCTTCGCCACCGCCGCCATTCCCTCCCTCACATGCATCACAACTATTGAAGCACACGGTACCGATTTCTGCATTGCCACTTGATGGAACCACAAAATAACGGTTGGTGAATTCGCCGGTAGTCAGCGTGCACGCTGCGTCCGATGTGGGGTCAAATACTTCACCGTGCGCCCAATTTCCGTTTACAAATTTGTATTCGATGGGACCCGGTGCCAAATCCAACGTAGCGGTGTAGACTCCATCGCCGTCGCTGTCAGCCATCGGGATGCACGTTCCGCACCATCCATCGATGCTGCCACCTGTGACAAATACCGTTCCCTGCAAAGTCTCCTGTGACATATCGACCTCGAAGACGACGCCCTCCACGTCCGTGCCACCGCCGCCACCACCACCCGTGCCGTCCAGTGCCTCCTCAATCCCGGGCCGTGTTGCCAACCAATACAGCGTATTCGTCTTCGTATTCCCATCGTCGTATCCATTCAGCGTTTGGCATTCATTCCATGCTGCCGCCGGATCTATAACGGCATGTGCCATGTAGATGAATCCCCTCCAACCTTGTCCGATACTGGGATTGTCCAATGCCGTTTCGAGCACGGGGTATTCCTCATCAATCCACGCCGGCTCAAGCAGTTCTTCCGTTATGGGCGTGAATGGCAACATTTGAATGCAATGAATGAATTCCGTATTCGCTCCGAAGAAGGTACCGTAGTCGACCTTGGTGCTCCACAGCACACCGACCACCTTGTTGGATGCATACGGCTCGTCGTAAATGCCATCGCTGGAATCCACTTGCCAATATTTCTGGGTCGATCGAATCTCCGTCGCTAGCATAAGCCGGCCCAGATCTCGGATGCGGGCATCCTCAACTGCCAACCCATACAGGTATAAGCTGTACCACGCGTTTACTGCTTCAGACGAGCTTTCTTGGTTGCGGCCATCGCCAAATTCGTACAATCCCGATGCCCACGAATGCCCCACAAACCAATCTTTGTTGCGCAAGTACGTGTAGTGCGGATCAGATGGGGCCGGATTAGCGAGGTTGCGCACCAGATGCATGACCTCGTCGCCCCATTCTGCTTGCCAAGCCGGATCGCCCTTAGCCATCGCTGCAGCAGCATACAAGAAGTATCCGTAGTGAAAATGGTGATCGTTGTACAAGCCTTGACCGAAGCTTCCGCCCGATGAAGAAATCACACCGCCCCACGTTTCATCGTAGCGCAGCGGATCGCTGTTGGTCTCATTCAGCCAAGGGTGCAGCGAAGCCGCCAAGGTGGACCGGTAGCTCTGCGCCAAGGCCGTCTCGTTGAGCTCATCGGCGATGACCGCCATGCGTCCTACAGCCGCGAGTTGCTTGCCGCCGAAATAAGTGTCACCGGCCGTAATGGGCCAGTTGACATCGGAAGTCAAAGCATCAAGCACGTCTTGTTCCAATGACGGGGCAATGCCTTCAGGCGACTCAAAACCAATCGTCGTCAACGGCTCGTACATGTGCCAAGTCGTCGCCGACACCGGATGCATATCACCTTTGATGGTGGGATACACAGCCGATGCTTCCACCGACTCTTCCAATACAGGAACGTGATGGGGCAATGCGCACAGCAGTGGAATTCCTGGCTCGCCTCCGGTCATGCTGACCACCTGCCAATCAAAGACCAATTCTCCCACATCACCGGTAGCAGAAGCCGAAACCACTGCCGCCGTCGGGCATGCATCTGCATGCGCATCCAGCAAATCTTCGTTAGCTGATGCTCCAGATCCTTCCAAAATCGCAATGCGCATCGAACCCGTCATGGGGGTCGTTGCCGTGAGCGTGTTGTTCGCAATGACGAAAGTGGTCACTTCGGAGGTATAAAGAATCCACGTTTGGCCGTTGTTCAACGCCAACTCAAATCGATCGCCGGTCATCGTCGCGTTGACGTTGGTTCCATTGACACTCAAGAGCGCATGGATGGTCGATATCTGCGGGGTCAGGTTGTCGTAAACGGACGTCAAATAGGGCATTCCACGCACCACGGGGGACATCATGCTGCCTCCCCCAGCTGCAGTCCATTCCACGCGGACCGACAGGGGATCGTAGTCGATTACTTTGTGCGCGTTAAGGGGTTCTTCGGCTCCTAAAGTCCAATTGGATACAAACGATGAAATCACATACGTCGAACCGGTTGTTTTGCCCGGCATGCAACCGCTCAATCCGTTGGTCGAACACTTCACGATGTAAGGAAGTGCATTGGCAATCCCGGTTCCTGCATTGAGCGTGAAGTTCTGCCACCAAACGTTCGTAGGAAGCGGAGAATCCGTCGAGGCCCAGCGGGACGTAGGCGATTGGCTGTTTGCAATGGAGGCAAACGGAGGAGCATCCGTGCCCAAAGGCACATCGTCGAGCAGTGATACGGGGCTTTGGGCACCTGCGAATGAACCCAGCATAAGCAATGCGCAGAGCGCGATGGTTCGAGTGAAAAAATGAGCAATCATCCCGTTAAATTAAGTGATTTACGTCACGAACGCAACCACTCAGTTTGAGACCATCACCACTCCATGGGCACCTCCATCAGAAGGAAGCGCGCATTCTCACTCGCGGAGATGGCAATGGACTCAGTGTCCCATACGCCCATACCGTCGCGGCGATTCAAGGGGCGACCATCGATCTCAACCGTTCCCTCCAACACAAACGCATACACTCCTTGATTGGCACCGTGCAAACGATAGGATTCGTTGTGGCCTTGGTCCCATGACCCCAAATGAAACCACGCACTTTGGTGCATCTGAACGCCTTGTGCCCCATCGGGACTCACCACCGGGAGCAGGGTATTGCGCTCAGCGCTGCGGTCGAATGATTCTTGGTCGTAACGCGGCTGCAAGTCGCGCTCGTTCGGGTAGACCCAGATTTGCAAAAAGCGCACCGCATCGGAGGCACTCTGGTTTTTTTCAGAGTGCATCACACCCGTTCCTGCCGACATGATCTGCACGTCGCCGCTTCGGATGACCGCTTGATTTCCCATGTTGTCTTGGTGCTCCAAGTTGCCTTCCAACGGAATGCTCACAATCTCCATGTTGTCGTGCGGATGGGTGCCGAACCCGCCCCCTCCGGCAACATAATCGTCATTGAGCACCCGCAAGGCGCCAAAATGCATGCGCTCAGGGTTGTGCCAATTCGCAAAACTAAACGAGTGATAGGTGTCGAGCCAGCCGTGGTTCGCGTGTCCCCGCGAGTCGGCAGGGTGGTGCACGTATTGAGCCGCAACGGCCGTCGAGTCAGAAGTAGAATCCATGGTGTCAAGCGAGTTAAAAGCCGAGAGAGCGATCCCAAAAAGAACCGCTGCACAGCTGAATGAAAAATATGGATGTTTTACCTGAGCTGTTATCTCCGAGATTGTCAAAGAAGGAATTGGATCCGTACCGATCTGTCGCTTCATGAAGCAAAAGTAAAGGAAAACACGTCAGCCGTTGTACCAAGGACTGCCTCATCCATTTCTTCGTTCATCTCATTGATTGTTCCAATCTGTAAGCGTATCCTTGCCACACACAAACTTACAGTCATGTCATTCAAATCAATTGTCGGTCTCGTTGTCGTTGGATTATTAATTGCCACAGGTTGCCAAGCACCTGCAGAAGAAAATACGCTTGCAACTTCCAGTGGATTTTCTCCAGAGGGTGGGCCTGTTTATTTTGGATCTGAAGCCTCCGTTGACCTTGTCAAGGACATCGACAAGGCATGGGCCAATATGGACATGGAACAACTCGCTACTTTTTTCAGTGATACGGCCACATTTGAATGGTATGATGGCGCCCAGTACATCGGGACCGATGCATTCATTGAGCGCATCATGGCCGATACCCTGGACAACGAATGGGAATTCCGGTGGGCCTATTCGGTGGATGCCGATACCGAGAAACCCGGTGATTGGGTGCAGGCGGGGTTTGAAGTCAATAGTTCCAAAGACAGCGTGCTTGTAGAGCAAGCTTGGTACCATGAATGGTACTACATCGAAGACGGCAAGGTGCAGTATTGGTACAACACGAAGGCTGTTCGATCGAATTAAGTCTTAGACCACTGCCAAGAGGGCAATCCAAAGAATCAACCCAAAACAAATGCTCAATCCGATTAAACTGTGCCAGAAAAGGCGCAAGCGTTCGGTTTCAAGCTCCTGAATTTGCTTCAACTCGATTCTCGCCTGCTCGCGCAGCGTCTTGCGCTGACTGATCTGCCGGGCATCACGGGCCTTGCGTACACATTCGTACACTTCTGATTTGCACGCATCAATGCGCGCCTGAATGGGATCTTGTTCCGAAAACAAGGCCCATCTCAAGGCTTCTAAGACATACTGTATGCGCTGGAATGCGGGCATACCTCATTAAACGGACCTAGCGGCTTGAGGGTTACAATCCCTCTGAATCAATTACTTCACCGAGCTGAGGTGACGGGTCATGGTGAACCGACCGTTTACGGTCATCGCCTCTACTTGAATCACATACGAACCGGCAGCAACTTCGAGGTCATTCAATCCCACGAGAAGGGTGTGTGAACCCGGCCCAACCGAGCCAAGGGATTGTCCCGCGACTTGAGCGCCCGATGCACTCCATAAAGACCAAGACAGCTCCGCCGGCACCATGAGTTCGATGGGCAGTTTTGCTTCCCATGCCGCCGGATTGGGATAGGGCTGACCGACGGCCATCACGGAAGCGGTGCGCATTTCTTCGTAGCCCACACCCACGGTGCCCTCCCCTTGCACTGTGGCTTCAAATTCACTCACATATTCTTCATTCGTCGCATCCCATTCAAGGGAGGCCATCTGCAATTGGTACCCATCTGCAAACACACCATCCTGGTCTGGACTCAGCGGGTCGGGACCTTCTGGGTAGAGATCGGCATGATCGACGACCGCCTGAACCACGGCCTCATGCGGCCACGTCCATTGGGACACCGCACTGTATTGGCTGCTAACGTGAACTTGAAAATGCACATGGGTCACCCGGCCGGGATACCATCCGGGCACGATCGTAATGAATTCACATTCCCCATTTTGATCCGTGATTTGGTAGCCGCGGCAATACGTCAACCCCTCCTCGCTGTTGTAGCCCGAGTAGCTTCCGTCCCGGTCGCAATGCCATACGTTCACGCGCACATTGGGCATGGGCGCACAATTCTCCAAGCCAATGATTCTCACCTTCTGCCTCAGACGCACCCCAACGCGGTCTTCTCGGATATCCTGACGAAAATAAAATTCATTCGAGGTAAGGTCAAGGGGAAATGGACCCGGGGTTTCAGCAGGAATCAAGACGCAATTGGTTTGCACCGACGCACGCGATTGTGCATGGGCTGCCCAAGGCATCAAAGGTGCCAACGAAAGTCCACCCAACGACTTCAAGAAATGTGATCGCTTCATGGCTCCAAGTTAGGAAGACTTCTTCCGAAATGGCAGACGCATTTGGTAGCCCAAATCATCCCCTCTGGCATCGTCCGCTGCATCCAGTCCGTAGCGAATGTCCTTCACATCACCATCCACCATGGTTCCGAAAAGCCGATCCCAAATGCTCAGCATGTTGCCGTAGTTGCGATCGGTCCACGGCGCCTCGAAGTGATGATGAAATTTGTGCATACGCGGTGTAACAAAGACCAGCCCAAGTGTGCGTTCCAAACCCCTGGGCAACGTTAAGTTCGCATGGGTCATGTAGGTGAAAAACACCGTTAAGATGCGGTAAAACACATAAAACGCGACGGGAGCACCTGTGACCACTACGGCCGCCACAGCGAACAATTCGCGAACAATAAAATCGACGGGGTGGTGCCGCGTGCCCGTGGTCACATCGACATGCGTATCACTGTGGTGTACCATGTGCAAGCGCCACAAGACGGGTACATTGTGCAAGCACCAATGCACCCCAAATTGAGCAATGAAATCAAAAACGACTACCGCTGCAATCAATTCAACCCATGTCGGCGCTGTCATCCAATGCAAGATTCCGATTTGCGACTCCGCACCCCAAATAAACACGCCCACAGTGAGCAAGCCAAAGATGACGTTGATCAGCATTGTTGTGAAAAGAAAGACCAAATTTGTCCGCGTATGGCGCCACTTTCGGTAACCGCCTGTGAAAAAGGGACGGATATCCTCGAGGATCAAATGGAACGACATGCATCCGATGATCCAAAGCAACTTTTGCCAAGAAGGCATTGATTCGAAAAAGGTCAAAAATGAGTCCATCGAAGGTTTAATTTACTCTTCCGAAATTAAGCATGAATGGGGGCTTCTCCCAATGGCATAATTTGATTGCGATTAAATTTTCCATTAAATTGGTTGCGTACGGCAACTCATTTAACATGCGCACCCTTCAAGCAATTCTACTGTGCATAAGCCTCACCTGCACTTATGCTTCTCAAAGCCAGACACCCTGTGAATGGTTTGACTGGGACGGAAGCGGGTTTATAGGCGCAAATACCTGGGTATATGTTTTGGGTCAGTACGATACCGCTGGTGAGATGGATGTGGACAGTTCTGGATGGGTAAATGTGCGTGATTTATTGGAGTTCCTTCCTTTTTATGGAACGGCATGCTATGACGAATCGGATTGGTACGAAGAAACCACCGGCCACATTGAAGGCTTGATCCTCACCGAATGGGAGGTGCACGAAACGGAGTTAACCGGCCTTTTGGCCAACATTCCCGCTGGCTCCATTACCTACCGGCTCTACGCAGAATTATCGCACGAAGGCGATCACGTTTTGGCCGTGTATGGAGATGATGAAGCCCCCTTGAATATTTCGTCAGACGGAACCTTCTACGGATTTGGAGGAGATTTTGGAACGGTGGTGGTCGATGACTACAACTCCAACTTTACTGCGATGTTCCCGGCCAATGCATTTTCCACAATGCTCAGTTGCGGGGAGGTCCCTGAGGTGTATGCACCAAATTCAATGACGGGCTATGTATCTCACTGGCTCGCTCCCTTGCATGAATTGAATGCAAATGGGGACATCGTTCTAGCAGATTCCACGGGCGGCGCATGGTTCAGTAACGGCAGTCAAATGCAACTGCAACAAGATGGCTTGGTCTTCTTAGGCCAATTCACCATCGTCGATGGATCAACCCTCGAGGGCACGCTCAACCTACTCGCCAAAACCGAAACGGATGGCGGAGAAGGAATTGAAACTTTGGAAGGCACGACCTTCTCGAGTGATAACATAGATGTCTTGGGATGCACCGATGCCGATGCTACGAACTTCGATCCGTCTGCAACCTATATGTATGGCATGTGCCTCTATCCGGGAGATTATGATGAAGACGGTATGATTACCGTTTCCGACCTCCTTGCATTGCTCAGTTTTTTCGGGTGCGAGTCGTGTCCGGAACAAGACCTTACTGGGGATGGTGCAGTCACGGTCCAAGACATTCTCGTCTGGTTGGGATTGTTCGGTTGATCAGAAGGTCCAAGCCAGCTGAATCCTGACGTTTCGTCCCGGCTCCGGAATACCCAAGTTTCGGAGCATCGAAAGCGTCGGAATGAACTCCGTGTTGAGCAGATTTTGAACCGAAACATTTAGAGAGAGTACCTCGTTCAATTTTCCTCCAGCGGCCAAATGCAGCAGCGAAGCATCTCGGTTGTGGTTCCAGACAGCTTGAGCAAAAGTTCCATGGAGCGGTCCCCACTGCCCTTCCTTCCATCCAAGCACCGTTCGCATCGTGGCTGGCGGAATAAGCGGAAGTAAAACGTCGAGGTAATTTCGGGCATCCACCGCTGAAAAAGCATAATCCATGTGCACGTGCTTCCAGTGTGGTGCAGCAAAATTTCCCGCAATTTCCACTCCCCGGAACAGTGCATCCGTGGCCTCCCAGGCATAGACTTCCCACCCCTCAGCAGTGCTACCAGTTGGAGCAATTTGCACGTAATCATTGATGGTGTTCTGGTAAACCGATGCTTCAATATTGCCCCATGTATGCTTCCATTCTAGACGCGTCTCCACGTTGAAGCTGCGCTCCTTTTGTAAGAGGGCATTCCCCTGTTCAAATCGAAATGCACAATGGTGCACGCCGTTGCTATACAACTCCGACAAACCCGGCACGCGTTCACTGTGCGTGGCGTGCATTCGCATCACCACTTGCGGTGCCAACTTCCAATGCGCCCCTGCCGAAACCGCACCCAAGTAATCCACCCTAGATTCTTCGGGGTTCAACCCGTCTAACGCAACTGCAGTAAAGGTTAACCGGCGATCCAACCGCCCTGAAAACTGCACACCCGCGTCCGAGTGCTCCCGGCTCCAAACGGTGAAGACGCCCACCTCATTTGCTCCAGAGTTGGGAATCAAAGGTTCGTGAACCAGAACGACATCGCCGTCAAGATCGAAGCGGCTGTCCGTAGAAAAACCCTGCAATCCCAGGGTCGATGTCCAAGCGCCCAGCACTTCGCGGTGCGCTGTTACGTCAAACCTCAAGGTTCGCAGGCTGATGTCCAAGACCAGCTCCTCGACGGACGTAGAATCTTCATTTGAGACCGTTCCTCGGGCTGCTTCGAACTCCTTTCGGTGGTTGAGTTGGTAAGAAAACCTCGGCATGAAGTCCCAATTCTTCCAATTCCATCGCACCGATGTTGTCATCAGATGATCACCGGATTGTTGCCAGCCGTCATGGCCGATTAAGCCAGCCGAATTGTAGGCACTTGAATAAGCCCCTTCAATCACACCCCAGGGACGAATGTATCCAAACGTGCCCTGTCCAAAGAACTGCTGATACGCTGAGTTGGAAACCTGCTCTCCCGAGGGGAGTTGGTAATCAGCGTGCTCTTTATAACCGCCGCGGAAGGCATGAAAGGTGGTTTTGCTGCGCTTTTCTGTGGCCCCGGTCAGCTGCCAGCCGGAAGTGGCAGAAAAACCACTCAGGCTGAGTCGACTCTCGCGCCCTTGCTCGGTCAATGGAGCGTTGGGAATAAAATTGAGCACGCCACCATAAGCATCCGATCCAAAGGCCAAAGTCGCCGGTCCTCGAATGACTTCAACGGCCCTCACACCCTCTTCGGGCAGGTAAATGCCATGGTATTCACCCCAGGCTTGACTTTCGATGCGCGCACCATTGAACAGGGTCGCCACGCGCATGCCTGAAAGTCCGCGGATCACCGGACGCATGGTTCCGCCTCCGTTCGAAACCATGTTCACTCCAGGCAACGCGGACAAAGCCTCGATGCGCGAAGCAGCGGGGATTTGATCCAATTTCTTCGCTTCAATGAGTTTCGAAGGAACCATTGAAGGCCGGGCGGCGTCGCGGAAGGTTGCTCGGACCTCCGCCTCTTCAATGAGCAAAACACGTTCTTCGAGTCTGCTGTAAATGGAATCCAACTGAGCCACGGTGAAATCGGAATCTTGCGCAGACACAGAAGGCCCCATGAACCAAGCACACGCGATCGCGATCGCACTGTTAACCTGCTTTGATCCCATTATTTTCACCGAGCAAAATTACCGGCAGACGTTCCGCAATGACGTAGAAATTTGTCAGGGTTTCGTCAAGTTTCGCCGGCCTCCAAGCTCCGGTTTATGGATGTGCAGTCTGCCAACAATCCACAATCACGTCGCCTTCTCCCAGCACCTCAATGCGCTCGCACGCTTGCACCAGAGTTGCCGCACCTCTGATACGCTTTTGCTTAATTCAACCCCTTCCAACGCTGCACGCGAAGGCCACAATGCATGTGCCCAATACGTCCCATTTTGGCTCTTGTGCAAGCGCGACCCACCACTTCCACTCTCTGATTGGATGGCCTCTGTAACTGCCTGCCATGCAGACTCAAAGACTTCTTCTGATCCTGGTTTCACATCAAAAACATAGAGGACGGCATAGAGATGTTCATTCATGGGTACAACATTTGGCAGACAAAACTAGCACCTTATCTTCACGGGATGGCACTGACTCCTACAACTTCCCTTCCGCTCGGTTTTCAAGCTCCCGCATTCGATTTACCCGATGCACGTTCGGGCAAAACCGTAAGCAGCCACGAAGCCATGGCGGGCGGCCCCACGCTTGTCGTGTTCATGTGCAACCACTGCCCATTTGTTGTGCACATTTTGGATGAGTTCGTGGAATTTGCCAGAGAATACAGGGAACGCGGTCTCAATATTGTGGCCATTTCAAGCAATGACGTAGTCAACTACCCTCAGGACGATGTCCCGCACATGAAATCACTCGCGGAAGAAAACAACTTTTGCTTTCCTTATTTGTACGATGAATCGCAGGCAATCGCTCGCGCTTACGACGCCGCTTGCACACCCGATTTTAGCGTGTTCGATGTGAATGGCAGGTGCGCTTACCGCGGTCAATTCGATGCTTCTCGGCCAGGCAATGACGTGCCTGTCACCGGAGGAGACATGCGCAAGGTTTGTGACGCACTGCTCGCAGGGCAGCCTGTTCCTGCAGATGGGCAAATCCCTTCAATTGGATGCAACATCAAGTGGAAAAATTGAATGCCCATGAATTCGTTCTGTTGCACTGTACTTTTAGCATCATGAAGAAGATTTTGATTCCCCTGTACTGCATCACCCTAAGCTTCCTTTTATTCAGCTGCAATGACAGCGAGGACCTGGCCAACAAGAATTTTACGGAACAATTCAAAGATGGTTTTCTCGAAAGCTGCAGCAAGCAAGCTCGGCTCCTCATGAAAAAATCAGAGGCGGATGCCTATTGTCAATGTTCGTTGGAGCAATTGATGATGCGTTGGGACAACGATGAAGAAGCGGGTCAAGCCCTCAACGGATTGCCGATGTTAGAAGTCCAACGAATTCTGGTTCAGCCCTGTGTGAAAAAGTGATTGAAGGATTTTAACAATTTAAATTTATCCTGTAGTGAACCTTTTGGGGGCTTCATGTGTCAAGTTATCGCAAGACAATTGAATCATGCTCCAAATCAACCAGGTGCGAGGCCTCCTAACGGCCGTTATTTTTTCTTCTATCTTCTTGAGTGCATCAGCGCAATACGGCGATTACGGCACTGACAATCAACCCGCTGACACAGCTGCTGTTGACGACATCGTCTACTACGGAGACTACATGGACATGTCAGGCGGCTACAATGTCGGTGACACGGTGTTCAACTTCACGGCCTATGATTTCCACGGAAATCCTGTGGAGCTGTACGACGAACTGGCAGGAATTAAACCGGTCGTTTTGGTCAGTGGCTCGGTCTCGTGCATTCGTTTTCGCAACGTCTTCGATCCTTATTTACCCGCTCAAGAAACGTTCTCAGCGCGTCAATTCATTTACGACAATGCCGAAACGTACAATTGGATTTTCGTATACGGAGTAGAAGCGCACCCTACGGATGGAAACTGCCCAAGCAATTGTCCTCCGACGGTCAATACGGATACAGCGGTCGTTCAACCCTCCATCTACACTGAGCGTCGTTGGGCGATGCAAAATTGGCTCAACTCGCCCGTTCACGATTTCCCGTTCACGATGTACGCGGACAATCCGGACAATGCGGTGTACAATAACTTTTTTCAACGACCTTTTGGCATGGTTGCTTTGAACTGCGATGGCACGGTGGGCATTCGAGCAGACTGGGTTACAAATCATTTTGCGGATCCCGATAATGTGCAGGAAATGATCGAGTTTAGTCTGAGCTACGGCACCTGCTCCATCGACTGGACGCCTGAGACGGAAGAGGACGAAGACGATGTGGACGATGAGGACGATGAGCCAGTGGATTACGACGGCCCCGATCACGCTTTGGATGGCCATGATGCCAATGAAGTCGCGAACAGCATCCAAGACACCGGTATTTCATCGATCCACACCCGGATTTATCCCAATCCAGCGCGTGATGTGCTTCGGATTGAAACAGACGCCATTTTAGATCGATGGTCCGTGGTCGACCTGCAAGGAAGGACGGTCCTGGAAATCCGCTCCCAAAACAGCAACTTGGGCATTGATGTGAGTGCCTTAGGCCGTGGCCACTATATGCTACTCGGACAACGAGATGCTGCCGTGGTTGTCAGTCAGCGCATCATTCTGAATTGAACCTGCGGCAAGTTTATTCCAGGATTCGCATGAACATAGTTACATCTTCTAGTGGACGGTCGCCTCGCGCTGTTTGTACAGCCGCGATCGAATCCACCAAGTCCAGCCCCTCAACAATCTGACCGAACACGGTGTACTGCATGTCCAAATGAGGCGTTCCCCCGCTTACTGAGTAAGCTTCTTGTTGTGCAGCGGTGTAACTAAAATCAGGGGCATTTGCCCGCACCCGCGACTCAAAATTCGCTAGTTTATCCGGAGCATACGTAGCGCCTTGAACAATGTAAAACTGACTACCTGAAGATCTTCTCTCTGGGTTAGCCGCATCGCCTTGTCGAGCTGCAGAGAGCGCTCCTTTGATGTGCACATGAGAGGTGTCCATCTCCGCTTCGAGGGTATAGCCTGGACCCCCAGATCCGAGACGGGTCCCCGGTGCAGCTCCGCGGCTGTTGGGGTCTCCGCCTTGCACCATGAAGCCCTCAATGACCCGGTGAAATAACAACCCATCGTAAAATCCTTCGCGAACGAGCTTCGCAAAATTATCGCGATGAACCGGTGTATTGTCAAAAAGCTCCGCAACCATGGTTCCAAACGGTGTGGTGATTTCGACTTGGATGGGACCCGAATTCATCACCATGTGGTTCTCCACTGTCATCGACTTTTCATTGGCACATCCCCACCCAATCATTGCCATCACTCCGCACATCAAGGTCATTCCTATCCAGTTCTTCATGTCTCCACTTTTTTCGTTCGTTGAAATTAAGACTCAACTTGCAATTCATCCCCATAAGTCCGCTGCGATGCGAAATGTATTGCAATGAGCCTCCACGATTTGCCAAATATCCGGTGAATACCCCCCTCCCATGGCACAAACAACAGGAACATCATTGGCATGGGAACGCCTCAGTATTTGCCTGTCTCGTTCCTTGCAGCCGGCCTCCGTCACGCCCAGCCGCCCCAGCTTATCGCCCTGCAGAATATCCACTCCACATTGGTAAAACACCACATCAGGCTTGACTTCATCCAATAAACGGGGCCAATGCGCACCCAAGGCACTTAAATACGCTGCATCATCCGCACCGTCTGGCAATGCAATATCCAAGTCGCTTCGTTCCTTGTGCATCGGGTAATTCCCTGCACCGTGCATCGAAAAGGTAAATACCCGCTCGTCGTTGGCAAACATGCTGGCCGTGCCATTGCCTTGATGGACATCCAAATCCATCACCAGTGCCCGTTGGATGGACCCTTCCTCTAACAAAGCCTCTGCAGCTAGAGCGATGTCATTGAGCAAACAAAAGCCTTCTCCGCGATCCCGGAAAGCGTGGTGCGTCCCCCCAGCAACGTTCAACGCAACTCCGTGCTCCAAGGCGTACCGAGCACATTGGACCGTTCCACCCATGATCATCACTTCCCGGTCCACCAAAGCAGGCGACCAAGGAAATCCGGTTCTGCGCTCCTCTTGGCGCGACAACGTGCCTTGACAAAGTTTATCCCAGTACTCGGCGTCATGCGCTCTTAACACTTCGATATCCGTCAAGGGATCGGGTGAAAAAAACTGGGCCTCCTCCACCGTTCCTTCGTGCACCAATTGCTCGGGGATGCATGTGTATTTTTCCATAGGAAACCGATGCCCATCCGGCAATGGATGAGCGTACTGTTCGTTCCAAGCAATGCGTATCATTCCACTATAACCCTGCGACTCATAGGGAGTTCACCGCGCATGTGCATGCGAACTATGTACATGCCCGCTGGCAATGCCGCTGGCAATGCCCAAGGTTCGCCGGATACGACCAACGCACGTGCCCATTGCTTTCCACTCAAGGTCCGCAACTCCAGTTCCAACGGCACATCCGCTGGAATGCCTTTCACGTGCAAATAGTCCGCAGCGGGATTGGGATAAACTTGAATGGAAACATCACGCGTGTATTCATCGACGTCAACGTTTTCACACGGTCCAGGAGTCCACTGCGCAACGCCTCCGGTATACCAGGCCATGCATGAATTGGAATACGTCAAGCCGTCGCATCCGCACACGGGGTCCTCCACTTCAGGACAACCCATGTCAGGATTGATCCGTGCTTCATCGTAACAGTCACCTGCACAAGGACCCAGGGTGTAATCACTCACAAAATCCATATACGTTGCGACGCATTCGCTGAAATGTGTCAAGCTATCGCAGCCACAAACGGGCATCGGCGTGAATACTTCACATACCACGAGAGGGTCCGCCAGCGAAGGATCAATGCATTCGCTCGCCTCTGCGCAATTGGACTGACATGCCTCCATGCTCTCAAAAGAGTAAACGCTATAATCTACACCGTTCACATCCCAACCGCAGCCTGACAAAAAGGTGCAACTGCCATTGAACATCACAACGCCCATGGCCATATCGCATGCACCGAAGTCGATGCCTCCCAAGTCCAAACAGTCCAAGGCTGTGCCGGTGCATTCACCCGCGACCCAAGTGGTCACCCCTCCATAATAGACTGCTTGGCAATCGTTTCCGTAGGTCTCACCGTCACAACCGCATACAGGTTCCCACAAGGCGGGACACATCATATCCAAATCAATGAGGGAAGAGTCGATGCACGATTGAGCAATCACAGCTCCGGCTGGCGGGAGCGCCAGTGCCAAAAGCATGAAAAAAGAAAGCAAAATGGGATTCATGGAATTACGTTTCATCGGGATGCATTTTTTGAACGGGGCAATTGGTTTTCTCGTTCCAATTCGTATGCCATTTTTTCAATGGCTTTTTGGGTGATTTCGGTGATTTCATTGATGCTCTCACCTTCAAAATGCAACGCATCGCCCATCACCAATGTACCGCCAAATGGAACAATCATGGTCCGGCCCTTCGGCAAGTTTCGGTACAGACCATCCAAGTAAACAGGGACCACAGGCACCCCCGGGTTACGTGATGCCAAATGCCCCACTCCTCGTTTGAAATCGGCCATCAAACCCGGCACTCCTCGCGTACCTTCTGGAAACAAAATCAAGCTATGACCCTCATTAAGCATGGCGTCGAGCAACTCGATGGGGTCCACATCCCGGCCGTCTTTGGTCCTTGAAATCAGGACGGCATTGACCAGATTTTGCATGCTCCACTTGCGAAATCCCGAAGTACCAAAAAAGTCCTGAGCCGCAACGGAGTGTGTCAAATGGATGCGATGGGATGGCACAATGGTCATCAACGACATCGCGTCCAAGTGGCTGTTGTGGTTCGCTATGTAAATGATGGGGCCATCGGGATGGGGTTTCGCATTTCGCACATAACGAAGGCCGATGACCAACCCAAACACCGTGCGCCAAAACACTTTATAAAGCAACCAAAGCAACCAGCGCCTTCCATTGGGAACATGCGCTTGGAACAGCTTCGAGTCAATTCGGTCCTTGGGCATCTTCGAAAGTTAACTCGCGGCAGTGACTCCAAAAAAGTATATGAGGTGAAAAAATGGAGCTGCGGCAGCTGAAAAGCCGTCCAACCGATCGAGGTAGCCGCCGTGCCCTGGAATCGCATTGCCCGAATTTTTGATGCCGATGTCTCGCTTGATGCCCGATGCGATAGCGTCTCCCATGAATCCAGCTACGGCGACGCAAAATCCGGTCAGCGCAGCTTGCCAGGGCTCCAAAGGAGTTAGAAACCTCAGTGCCACCGCGATCAAAGTCGTTGATAAAACTCCTCCAATGAGTCCCTCCCAGGTTTTATTCGGACTGACCCGTGGCAGCACCGCGTGCTGTCCCAAGGTTTTGCCCCAAGCAAATTGAAGTACGTCATTGATGCCCACCAAGAAAATCAAATACAGCAAAAGCCCCTGAGGTCCCGCTTTGAACCCTGGGATTTCTGGAAGCTGAAACAGCAGCGCTAAATGACTCATGCCATAAACCCAAGCGACCAAAGAATAGGGCATCAACGAAATGGATCGAACGATGCCTTCTGTTTCGCCGCGGGTGACGAGCATGAATGGAATCAACACAAACATAAATACCGGAATGAAGGCCAAGAACAACGTTGTCATGCCCAAGTATGCCAGAGTGTATTGCACAGGAATGACCGCATAGCAAATCATCACCACATTGCGCTCGCGTGAATCCAATTTCAAAAGAGGATACATTTCTCTGAGCAGGGCAAAACTCAAAAATGCCAAACCGAGGTGCGTCACCAGAGGGTGAGCGACCGTCGTCACAATGAAACAGGCGCACATAACCCACCAGCTCCGCGTCCGGACTTGAAGCTCTTTGGGTAAGTTTCCGGGTTTGAGTCGGTTCCAGATAAACCAAGCCGTTGAGCTAAAAACAAGGATGCTCAGAATGATGAAGATGACCCATTGGATCTCTGCAATCATGCCCCAATCTTGAATCAATTTATTCATCAGAGAGTGTTTTTTTGATGCGCCGCCAAGTACTCCAAACAAGGCAGGCCAGTACAACATAAACCGCCGGCATGAGACCGAACGTCACGTCAAATCTCAAACCAAGACCAATGCACAACACACCCCAGATCAGCGTGCGATCGCTTTTTCCCATGGGCCCTTCATATCGCCGCTCAGTTCCAATGGAACTCCCCAGTATTCCAGCGAATTCATTCACCGCTGACAACCAAAGTAAAGCACCTACCCACCCCCAATGCATCCCGGGCAGCAGCGCCAAAGGCCACATGACCAGTGCATCGCTTACAACATCCCCTAACTCATTCAATACCGCGCCCGCCTTGGAGGTCATGCCATACTGCCGAGCCATCATGCCATCAAGGGCATTGAGCATCATCCTAACCAACAAGCCAACCACAACCATCCAAAACCAACGGGGATCGGACAAACCTTGAACAAAAGCCGCACCCAGCCCTCCAGACAGAACAATGGCCATCCAAGTCAATCCGTTCGGCGTAACGCCCCACGCATGAAGTCGCTCCATAACCGGTGAAAGCAGCCGCTGGAAAGCAGGCTTCAGGTCGTATGTCGATGGGATTTTCATGCGATCAGCGGACTTCTGGAATGGGAAGCGACTTATCAAACGGATTCGCATTCAACCGCTCCCGAGGCAAGTCGGCAGGAAAAACACCGTTTTCAAAAAAATAAACGGAAGGTTCGCCTATGATATCCCACCGCGTGTACATCATATCATGGTCCAACGCCACGTGAAAAGCGTCTAAAGCAGCCGAATCAATTGCGCGCCAATCATAGACCAGTGGTCCCATCGACCTCGCCTCCGCCTCCAAAATTCGCATCAGTGACGTCGCACGATTCTCAATGATTAAACCTCTTTCCACATGCGCGGGTGGCGGTGCCGGCCATTCGGCTTCGCTCAGATCTTTTAGGACATCTCCCATGGCCATTTTACCCAACAATGGAAACCGGTCGATGACCGCTTTGGGTGCGCGCTCTTGCGTTGGACTTCGATCGTAAATTACCATGGACAAATTCGGCAATCCTCCCTTCTCCAAATGCCTGTGCATGAGATACGCTCCCGCGATATAACAAATGGCTTTTACTTCGGCATACTCCGCTAAATGATATTCCTGTGCGAACTCCCCAACAGCGATGACACTTTCGTCCAGCGATGTTCGAACCAGCGGTTGAGGAATGAACACATCCATGCCCTTGTTCTCCCAAAAAGCCATCTGGGCTTTCATGCCGGACTTTGTGCCTCCGAAACCATTGAAAATAACCAAGGCCGTTTTTTCAGTCCGGGGCTTGTCCGCATCAATGCTCACCCATTCCTTCGCCCCTGCAGGTCCTGTGCAATACAAAACCAAAAGGAGGATGGTAAACTGGAAGGAATATCGCATGTCCGAAAGTACGCAATCTGGGTGAATGCCTTGATTGGCAAGCTTGATGGTTTGCGATGAAATGAAAATATCCGCTAAGTTTACGTCATGGGACGACCTCATTTTCATCGATGGTACCTGATGATCCTGCTGACTTTGTGCACGGCTCAAGGCGCTGTGGGCCAGCTGGACACCTGGCATTGGATCCCCCCCATGCACAGCCGAGATAACGGACAAATCAACGATCACTACCTGTACCTTTCCACTCCAAGCACCGAGCCGGTGATGGTCAACATCACGGACGGATCGGGAGTGCCTTTTGGCGATTCGCCCTATACCATACAAAACCAAGATCCTTTGGAAGTTTACATCGGTGACGGGCAGTCCTCGGGAAGCAAACTCATGGTGTCGGGATCAGAGCTCAATACCACCCTAACCAATCGGGGACTCATCGTCGAATCTTCCGCACCCATCTTTTGCAACGCTCGTTATCGAAGCAATTGGCAGGCTGAAGCGCTCACATCAAAAGGTACCAAAGCACAAGGGCAAACGTTCCGACTGGGTGGCATGCCCGTCACGTATCAAGGAGGATTGCGGTCGTTTGTTTTCGGCATAATGGCAACGGAAGACGCAGTCCAAGTGCAGGTTTCGGGCTACGACAGCGATGTCACGTTTGCCGGAACACCCACTTTAAATGCGGATATGCTCAACTTCACCCTCAACGAAGGAGAATGCCGTGTTTATTCAGCCTACGCCAATTCCAACGCCAATTTGGCGGGAGTTTTAGGGGCACTGGTGCAGTCGAGCGGCAACATTGTCATCAACGTTGGCAATTGGTGCGGCTCGGTAGGCACCACTTCGAGTAACCAAGACATCGGTGCCGATCAGATTGTTCCAGTCGGCTACCTCGGCAACGACCACATTTTGGTGGAAGGAATTGGCGATCCCAGCCAAGAACGCGGATTTGTTGTAGCCCACTATGCCAACACCGAGGTTTTACTCAATGGAAGCCCAACCCCCGCGGCGACGCTGCAACCGGGCGAATGGTTCATGACAGACAATAACGATTACACGGGCACACCTCACGGAAATCTGTTCCTCCAAACTTCCCAGCCTGCGTATGTCTATCAATTTTTAGCTGGCAGCGCTAGTCAGTCCACTCCCGGTATGAACTTCATTCCACCCATTTCTTGTGGCATGCCGAACGAAGTCGATGAGATCCCGAGCATTCAATCCATCGGCAATACCACTTACACGGGCGGCATCTTTGCCATCACCGAAGCAGGTGCCAACCTCACCGTTGATGGCAATCCTCAATTTGGTGCGGTGGGTGTCGACGGATTTCCTGGGTGGGAAACGTACCGCATCTTAAATCTCTCAGGGGATATCACGGTGGAATCCACCGGTCCAGTAGCCGTGGGTTTATTCGGATCCAGCGCCGATGCCGGGTTTTCCGGATACTACTCCGGGTTTTCGTTGAACATCAACGCAGCCTTTGATGCGCCAGCTGAAGTTTGCTGGGGGGATGACGCGTTTGTAGAATTTGTGGGGGATACGCTGGGAGGCGGTTCGTTGAGTTGGGATTTTGGAGACCTCGAGACCGAAAACCTTGGCGATGACTTGTTTGAAATCGAAACGCAAACGCCGGGCGTTTATACCGTCCTTCTTCATGTAGAAGGCGACTTGTGTGCGGACAGCAGCGCCCAGACCGTTGAGTTCTTTCCACCATATTCTGGGCAGTCTTCTGCTACGGCTTGTGCTGAATACGAATGGAATGGAACGATCTACGATGATTCTGGACTGTACAATGACGTGCTCACAAGTGCAACAGGATGCGACAGCCTTGTCGAATTGGAGTTGGAGATCATGTCCCTGCCCAACCCGATGATGGTCGACTATATCGACGACACGTTGGTTTATTGTCCGGCTCCCGGCTCACTTCTTTTTGGAAGGCAAGCCGATCCACTTTATCAAATCCAATGGACATTTTGGCCCGTGGGAAGCAATGAATCCATCGCCTTGCCTGATCCCTCGGAAGCTGTTCCGTATAGCGGGCCTGGACTCTATGTCATTGACTATTTCACAGGACCACCGTGCAACTTTTCGGCAACCGGTGAAATTGATGTCAGCATCGAAGATTGTGAAATCATCATTCCCAACGTTTTTTCCCCCAATGGAGACGGCAAAAATGATCGGTTTCGCATCAGTGGTCTGCACAACTTGCAAGGAGTCCGAATGCAAATCTTCAACCGCTGGGGTGCGCTCATCTTTTCCGACCTTGATTTCGGCGGCAGCGCAGGCTGGGATCCGCGGTTCGACGCTTCGGAAGGAACCTATTATTTCATCCTTAATATACCGGTCGCTACCGAAGAGTTGACCGTCATCAGCTCCGCAGGAACTGAAGTACTTGAAGGTCCAACCGTTGCGACCTATCAGGGACCTTTCACGCTCGTTCGTTGATTCTCCTAGTTCACGCTGTAAACCCAGAGCGGCGGAAGATTGAACCACACCCCTTTCACACATCGGAAAGGAAACGCCTTAAAATGGGGCTTCATCAACCAAGGAAAATACGTGAACCAGCGGAATATTGTTCCCTGTTGTGATTGAGCTAAAAGTGAGTTGTAAAGCGGTTTTTTGACCGATTGGGGCAATGTAAAGGGCAACCCTGAAACAATCAAATCAACCTTGGGCCAGCCGCTTGACTTCACGAGCTCCTCGAAATTTTCCGCACTGCCCTGAACGATTTCAAAACGGTCGCCGTATTTGCTTTTCAAGAACGGGATGTAGTCCGCATTGAGCTCAATGAGCATCACCTTGCAGTGTGGGGGAACATTTTCATGCAATTCCCGGGTGAAGGAGCCGGTTCCAGGACCAAGTTCAACCACATGGCTCAAAGCACTCCAATCCACTCCCTCGAACATTCCTTGACTGGCCTTCCGGCTACTCGGCAATACACTGGCGTTTCGAATTGGATTTCGAATGAAACTGCAGAAAAACTGCCATCGTTGATTTTTATTTATCAACTGCATGTCCAAATATAGGCATCCTTATTTCATACCTTTTGAGCATGGTAGACCGATTTTTAAACGGTTATGCGCGTGCTTTCCAACGCTGGATGCCCACGCCATTGTCCATTGCAGTCTTGCTCACTGGCTTAGCTGCAGCACTCGCACTCCGCGACTCTGCGGCAAGCGATGTACTCGGGGCTTGGGTCCAAGGGATGTGGAGTCCGGGGTTGATTCGCTTCGGCTTTCAGGCCATGTTTATGCTGGTGCTCGGACACGTGCTGGCGCTTGCTCCTCCTGTGATGCGAGCGCTGGGGCGGGGTGTAGCTTGGGTCGTCAAGGATGCTCGATGGGTGGCAGGCAAAGTCGCACTTTTGTCCATGGGATTGGGATGGCTCAATTGGGGATTGGGACTCATTGGTGGGGCTATCCTGGTCCGTGGTGTTATGGATGAGTACCGAAATCGCGGAGGCCAAAGCCCCATTCACTTGGGGGTATTGGGAGCAGCGGGCTATGCTGGAATGCTTGTCTGGCATGGAGGATTGAGCGGGTCAGCCCCGCTGAAAGTTGCCGAAAACGGGCATTTACAGGAGCTCGTCGGTCAGGCTGACTGGGCGCAATCCCTGCCCAATTCGATTGGGTTACGGGAAACGGTTTTCAGCAGTTGGAGTTTGACTTTAACAGCGGTTGTTGCAGTGCTCACGGTCGCTCTATTCGCTTGGTTGGGCCGAACTGTGAAATCCAATGGCCCTGTGCCTTTCCTTGCTGTTCAACCCGCTTCGCTGGATGAGAATGAAGCGTCTCGGGCATTTGCGGATCGGCTGGACCGGGGTAGATTATTGTCAGCCATCACGGGTGTGACTTGCCTTGCTGGAGCGGTGTGGTGGGCTTCATCCGGAGCTCCTGTGCAGGAGTTGAAATTCATCACCCCGGACTGGATCAACATGGCCCTCCTAGGCAGTGCCCTCATCGCCCACCGATCCGTGAGGGAATTTCTAAAAGCACTGGATGAAGCCATCCGCGGCGCCTCTGGCATCTTGGTACAATTCCCGCTGTATTTTGGAATCATGGGCATGGTCACAGGCACAGGGCTTGGACCATGGATTGCAGAAGGCCTAGTTGGAGCGACCTCAAGAGCATGGTTACCACTCGCCCTCTTCACCTCATCGGGTATTCTGAACGTATTTGTACCCAGCGGTGGCGGACAATGGGCCGTCCAAGGGCCTTTGGTGCTCGAGGCCTGTCAAGCGCTGGATCTGGACTATTCCAAAGGCATCATGGCCATGGCATTTGGTGATCAATTGACCAACATGCTTCAGCCGTTTTGGGCGTTGCCTCTGCTTGGAATCACCGGTCTCAATGCCCGAGATATTTTACCCTATACCTTGCTCCTTATGATCGTGGCCGGGGTGGCGATGGCCGTCGGCATGGTGATTTGGACTTTGTGATCCCGCCTGACCTCATTTAACTCATTTACCTCACTTGAATCGCTCGGGCCACCGCTTGAGCTCGCTCGACCAATGATGCCGTGCTCACATCCAATCCGCCATGCGCAAGGCCCACGGCCATGCGCCGATATGGACGACTCGTTGGTTTGCCGAATACCCGGAAATCAGAATCAGTGAATCGTGCAGCTTCAGCCAAGCCGGTGATCACAGGAGCGGTTTTCGAGGCGACGGATGCTGGAGCAAGCACCACAGCACTTGCACCGTTTCGGATGTGTTTGATTTCCGTAACGGGCAGTCCGAGCACTGCTCGGGCATGCAATTCAAACTCTGAAAAATTTTGGGTATGCGCCAATGTCACCATGCCTGTGTCATGCGGACGAGGTGACAATTCGGAGAAGTAAACCGTTCCCGGTTGATCACCCTTTGGGATTTGAATGAAAAACTCGACACCCCAAATTCCAGAACCACCCAAAGCATCTGTGACCCTTGCTGCCATTTCTTGCGCTTCGCGCAATGCATCAAACTCCATGGCAGCCGGTTGCCAACTCTCCTGATAGTCCCCTCGCTCCTGCCGGTGCCCAATCGGTGGACAAAACAACGTATTCCCAGAATCTTGGGTTAAAGTGAGCAAGGTGATTTCGTAATCAAAATCAATGAAAGCTTCGACAATAACCTCTGCCAAGTCCCCCCTTGAACCCTCGAGCGCATAAGCCCATGCCGTTGAAATATCATCCGAAGTCCGGATGACAGATTGTCCTTTTCCCGAACTGGACATCAGCGGTTTGACGACACAGGGCATTCCCACCGCTTCCACACCAGCCGCGAGCGAATCGTAGGATGTTGCATACCGGTACGGAGCTGTTTTCAACCCCAACTCTTGTGCTGCGAGATCGCGGATTGCCCGGCGGTTCATTGTGAAGTTCGCTGCACGCGCCGAGGGAACAACCTGGATTCCTTGAGCCTCATAATCGTAAAACCGCTCCGTTCGGATGGACTCCACTTCAGGCACTATAATATCAGGGGAGTGACGCTCCACAACAGCATCAAGCCCCTCTCCGTCGAGCATATTGATGACTTCAAAATCGTCG
>Ga0209630_10000806_pt1 | contig 35413 bp, 32 predicted proteins | sample COG_01_FD_184745 | JGI IMG/M metagenome (GOLD analysis project Ga0209630, IMG submission 184745) | Pelagic Microbial community sample from North Sea - COGITO 998_met_01 (SPAdes) (version 2) | ecosystem: Environmental > Aquatic > Marine > Neritic zone/Coastal water | place: Helgoland, sampling...
GTATGCGCAACGGGGCTCGGCGATTTGGGTCCAGCCGGTGGATCTGCGGCGTTTACTACGCTTGGTGAAATGAGGTTGCAATGCCCCGCGAGTCGGATGAGAAGGGTGCATGTTTTACGACGAGGTCAAAGTCAATTTCAAGGCGGGTAATGGTGGCGACGGCTGCTTCAGCTTTCGGCGCGGTAAATACGAGCCCAAAGGCGGGCCTGACGGCGGTAACGGCGGGCGCGGTGGCGCGGTCTATGTCATTGCGGATACCAATGTCGCGGATTTAACCGATTATCACTACAAGCCGGGCTGGAAAGCCAAGAATGGCGAACCAGGCCGCGGTGCGGATCAACACGGTGCCAACGGTGCGGATATTATTATGCGGGTGCCAGTCGGCACGGTGGTGATCGACCGCGAGACCGAAGAGCCGGTGGCTGAGGTATTGGCACACGGCGATCAAGTGCTACTGCTCGAAGGCGGTTTCGGCGGTAAGGGCAATGAGACCTTTAAGTCTTCGGTCAATCAGGCGCCGCGCCAGTTCACCCTGGGCAAGCCGGGTGAAGAGGGTGAGTATCGCTTGGTGGTGAAGACCATCGCCGATGTCGGGTTGATCGGATTTCCGAATGCGGGTAAGTCCACATTGCTAAACATGATCACGAATGCGCATCCGAAAACGGGTGCCTATCCGTTTACCACGATGTTTCCGATGGTCGGCGTACTGGAGTATCCGGAGCACTATGAGCGGATTACAGTGGCCGACATTCCCGGCTTGATCGAAGGCGCGAGTGAAAACCGTGGCCTCGGGCATCGCTTCCTCAAGCACGTCGAGCGCTGCAAGGTGCTGCTGGTGATGATTGATATGGAAGGCACTGATGGGCGTGAGCCGATCTCTGACTTCCGCGTGCTGCTCAATGAGCTGAAGCTGTATATGCCGGGTCTGGTTAAAAAACCAGAACTGGTGGCGGCCAATAAAATGGATGAGCCAAATGCACCCGAGCATTTAAAAGCCTTTAAAAAGAAGTTCAAGGGCAAGGTCTACCCGATCTCCTGTGTCTCCGATGAAGGTTTTGTTGAATTGAAAGAGGCGCTCTTAGCTGCGGTGCTCGAAGTGCGCCAGGCGGAGCAGAAACTCGAACAAGAGGCAGCAGGAAGTAGCAATTACTAAGCGATTAAAGATTCCCCTATGAGTGATTCGACAGTGTTAGACTTCGGTGAGCGTGAATTTCAGGCACGGCCTGAGTTAAACAGTCATTTGGCATGGGAGAGTTTTATCGCACTGGCAAAGCATCCGAATCGGGTATTGGTGATTGATCGCACCCTGCAACGGCGGGCGATGAAATCGGGCTTTTTGTTGGCGCTGTCTTGGATGCTGTCGCGGCGTCTGCGCAGCTGGACGGATCGCAAGCGTGTCGGCATCTTGTTTCCGCCAGGCATTGCTGGCACGATTGCAAATCTGGCAGTGGTGCTAGCCGGTAAAGTGCCCGTTAATCTCAACTTCACCTTGGGGCGTGCGAGTTCGGCGGCCTGTTTACGTCGAGCGGAGATCGATTGTATCTTAAGCACCGAACGTATGCAGGTCAAAATCCCCGACTTCCCGTGGGCGCAGGCAGACGTGATCGACCTGGTCGAAGAGCTGAAGGACTTGCCGAAGGCGAAGACCTTGGCATTGCTGGTCGCGATTCGAGCGCTCCCCGCCAAGCTGCTGGCTAAGCTGCTGAAAGTGCCCGCGGTCGGTGGGGATGCCGAAGCTGGCTTACTGTTTACCAGTGGCAGCTCAGGCGAACCGAAGGGAGTGGTCTTAACTCACCGTAATATTTTAGGCAACTGCCTGCAAATTGACGCCTCTGGTCTATTGCCCGTCGGTGAGAAGATCATCGCCAATCTTCCGATTTTTCACAGCTTTGGTTTTACTGTGACCTTGTGGTATCCGCTGCTGCGTGGCTGCACCACCGTGACTGTGCCATCGCCGTTGGAATTTAAGAAAGTGGCGGAGGCGGTCGAGGCTGAGTCGGCGACGATACTGATCGGCACGCCGACTTTTCTAAAGCCCTACATCCGCCACGTGGCACCGGAAAAGCTGAAGTCTCTGAAGTATGCGATTACCGGAGCCGAAAAGACGCCGGCTGGCTTTGCCGACTTATGGCAGGCGACTTTTGATTGTTTATACTTTGAAGGCTATGGGCTCACTGAGACATCGCCGGTGGTGAGCATTAATTTGCCGCATACACCCTCCGGCTTTGACTATCCTGAAAGTGCGACTGATGGCTCGAAGCCGGGATCGGTCGGTCGGCTGATGCCTGGGCATGCGGCGCGTATCCTGAATCCGGATACAATGCAGCCGTTGGCGGTGACGGAAGTGGGGCTGTTATTATTGAAGGGCCCGAATATTTTCGGAGGTTATTTGAACGATCCCGAACGCACCGCAGAGGTGATGGACGGCGAGTGGTTTATTACTGGAGATCTCGCGCGCTTTGACGAAGAGGGCTATTTGTTTATTGAGGGCCGGCTGTCGCGTTTTTCTAAGATCGCAGGCGAAATGGTGCCGCATGGCACGATCGAGCAAGCGCTGGTCGAGGCGTTTGACTTGCTGGATGCGGAGACACCAATGTTTGCGATCGGCGCACGTCCCGATGCGGCCAAGGGCGAAGCGCTGGTATTGCTGGCGGTGATGGATGTGGAACTGACTGATGTGCGGGCGAAACTGTCAGCGGCAGGTTATTCGAATTTATGGATTCCGAAGCTAATTAAGCGAGTTGAAGCGATCCCCACCTTAGCGACCGGTAAGCTGGATTTGCGTGCAATTCAGGCGCTGTCGGAGGCGGAGTAGCGCTTTTGGTGGAGGGAAACGCTCCGTCGTTTCCACCTGCATTTGTCGGTTAAGGTCTCGTGCGGAAATGACAGAGCATTGGCTCGAAGAGTGTCGCTACGCTCGGAACCCTCCAATTATTTTCTAAAATTTCTTCTAATAAACTCAAAGTCCCGTGCGTTGTTCTTGTGAATAGGCTCGGTAGCGCTGCCGAGTGATCAATATAAATTAATCACAATGAAAGATGAACAACGTAGTTTTGAATCAAATTGGATGCGCTCCATTGTGGACGCGCATGCGGCGGATCTTACCCGATACGCCGCGTCCATCCTTTACGACGCCGATGGCGCAAAGGATGTTGTGCAGGATGTTTTTCTCCGCTTGTGGCAAGAGCCGCGAGCCAATGTCGAAGGCCATGTCTTACCTTGGCTGTTTCGCGTCTGTCGAAATCGGGCACTCGATGTCCGGCGGAAGGGGGGCCGGATGAAGCGCCTCGACGAAGCCAGTGCCGCGCGCGCTGCGACCGATGCGCCAGGGCCAGAGACGGTCACCGAGCAGCAAGATAGCCATGCGCAGATACTGCAGATGATGCAGGCGCTGCCTGAGAACCAACAAGAAGTCGTGCGGCTTAAATTCCAGAATGGGATGAGCTACAAGGAGATCGCCAGTGTCACGGAACTGACCGTGACCAACGTCGGCTTTCTTTTACACACGGCAATTAACACGCTCCGCGCCCGAATCGTGGCGAGCGGAGAGTAATCCAACCAACGGAGAAATTTAAGATGAAACTTTTACCAGAAGATCCACGACTCACCGCTTACGCGCTCGGTGAAATCGAAGACCAGCAAGAGCGCAGCGCAATCAAGTCTGCCGTTGCGCAGTCCACTGAGTTGCAACAAGCCGTCGCCGCAATCCGTGACATGAGTGAGTTGCTCACTAAGGGGTTTGCCGCAGAGCCTATACCGGAACTGAGCGAGTTTGAAAAAGCCCGCATGGGCGAACCCACAGCGACGCGAGAGCGCTCTGAAGGCAGTCGTATACTGTCATGGCCGGTGCTTTCGAGTGTGGCAGCTGTTTTGATTGTCGCTTTTGTCGTGCTGCCGCAGCGCAGTGCGCCCAAGGAAGACTTTGCCTATCAAGCCGAGCCTCGCAAAGAAGACTTTGCCGATAAAGAACTGCTTATCGAATCGGAGCTTTTTAATTATCAAATAGATGATAACGAGATCGCAGCAAAGATGTTGATCGAAAGTAGTCCATTCCAGTCAATCGACCGTCCTTTAGAACCGGTGGCTGATATGGATGAGCCAGCGTCGGTAATGGGCAATTTTGAATCGGCGGAAGCGAAGTATAGTGCGATACCCTCCTCGCCTGCGATGAAAGTCCGGGCTAGACGGACGAATCCGGCCAAACGACGGGCGATTGCGCCCAAACAAGCTCGAGAGTTTCCCGCCACGTTTAATACGGAAAAATATGCGCCGATTGAGGAAAGTGGTTTTCGCTCGCCGTTAGTGGCAGCGCTTTCGACCTTTTCGATTGATGTCGATACCGCCAGCTATGCGAACGTGCGTCGTTTCCTGAATCAGGGGCAGTTGCCGCCTGCGGATGCGCTGCGGATTGAGGAGATGATTAATTACTTCCCTTACGCGGATGCTGCGCCGACTAAGTCGTTGGATGAGGGCGGCGCGCCGTTTGCGGTGCACATGGCTCAAACTATTGCGCCGTGGAATGAATCTCACCACTTGCTGCGTGTCGCGCTTAAGGGCTACGAAATGCCGTGGGAAGAGCGTCCCTCGTCGAACCTTGTGTTCCTACTCGATGTGTCGGGCTCGATGAGCAATGCAAATAAATTGCCGCTGGTTAAAGAGGCGATGGACTTGCTGGTGCGCCGTTTGGATGGTCGCGATCGTGTGGCGGTGGTGGTGTATGCCGGGGCATCTGGCTTGGCGTTGCCATCGACGACGGCAAATAATTACGACACGATTCAGCACGCGATGGATAATTTGAAAGCTGGCGGCTCCACCAATGGTGGCGCAGGTATTCAGCTCGCTTACAAGGTCGCTCGTGAGCACTTCATCGATGGTGGTAATAACCGTGTGATTCTTTGCACCGACGGTGATTTCAATATTGGCCAGACCAATTCTGGGGACTTAACCGATATTGCCGAGGCCGCAGCGGACGAAGGCATCTCGTTGACTATTCTAGGCTTCGGCATGGGGAACTATAAAGACGATCTGCTTGAAGAGCTTTCGAATAAGGGTAAGGGCAGTTATACCTATGTCGATTCGAGTGCCGAGGCGCGTAAAGTGTTTCTCGAAGACCTTACGGGCAACTTGTTTAAAATCGCTAAGGATGTGAAAATTCAGGTCGAATTTAATCCTGCTCAGGTAAACTCGTATCGACTGATTGGATACGAAAATCGTCGTCTCAAGGCGGAGGATTTCAACAACGACAAAAAGAAGGCTGGCGATATTGGCCCAGGCCACACGGTGGTCGCTTTGTATGAAATCATTCCTGCAACTGTCGATAGTGACGTGCCCAGTGTCGATGCGCTGCGTTATCAACAGAGTGTTGAGGCGAAATCTGCTCCAGGTGAAGTGGCGACTGTTAAGCTACGCTACAAACAACCCGATGCGGATGTGAGCAAATTGATCACGCGCACGGTGAGTAGTGATGAATTGGTGCGCTTTGATGCCACTCATGAGGATGTCCGGTTTTCGGCAATCGTTGCAGCCTTTGGCATGCGCCTCGCGGAATCTGAGTACTTGAACGGTCTGTCGTATGATGCGATTGAATCGATCGCAGCGAGTTCGTTGGGTATCGATCCTGGTGGGCACCGTTCGGAGTTCGTCGGGCTGGTTCGCCGAGCACGCGAGTTGTCGCCTGCGGAAGCGCCGCTGCCAGTGCAATCCCGCGGTACCAGCCAAGAGTAGTTTGCATGTGAAAAGGCCTGCCTCGAATGGATCGAGGCGGGCCTTTTTTATGGTTCTTGGTTGATTGGTGGAAAAAGGAGGGAGGGCGACTCGCCCTCCTTTGCAGCAACACAGTATAAATGTGGGCGAGTCGCCCACACTCCTCTCGCTCAATGGTTCAAACCAGCCTTTTTCGGCTTTTGCTTACTTTACGATAAAGCGTGTGCCGCCGAGGCTGCGGGGCTCCATTTTGCTGCTGGTAGCTTCGCCTTCGGCGACGATTTGTCCGCCTTCAAAATAGGTGGGTTCTTTGATCCAGTGCTTTTGTAGCTGGTCGAACAGGTCGAGCAGTTCGCTGCGTGTTTGCACGCGATATTCAATCGTGCGAGCGTGGGTTGCAAGTGGGTATTCCTTCATTACCGTGTCGCTGGTCATGGCTTCGGCGACAGCGCTTGCGCGGTCAGCCATTTGCTGCACGCCGGGAGGGACGGGGGAGCGCTGAATCGATGAGGGCACGCCAGCCGCGCTAGCGCCATCGGTCATGGCGGCTTGGAGTTCGCCGAGTTGTAGTGCGCGGCTGTGGTAAATTCGCAGCAGGCCGTTGCCGGCGGTGACGATATTGATTTCGACCACACGATACCCAGATGTGATGTATTCCTGCTTGGAAATCGAGTGGATCGCGGCTTCTTTGCCGTAATACTCTTTGCTGTCGTCGGGAAAGGTGATGGCGAACAGTGCCTTGTTCTTGATCGCACGGGAACGAACGGTGACGGCGCTCAGTGACGAGACCATGCAGCAGAGGAGGAGAGTGGGTAGGAGGCGTTTGGAGAAGGGTATCATAAGTATCAAAGTGCTGGCCTTTTGATCGTGTGCAATTTTTATTTGTTTCACTTCATTTCTCTGTGGGGTACAACTTTCAAGAGAAGCGAGGTATTACCCTTTTTATTAATGCTATCCTGTAAAGACCTTTCAGTCGAACTGACCCCTGGCGGCACGCGCATCTTAGAGGGTGCGACTGCGCGGTTTAAACCCAAGGCACTCAATGCCGTGATTGGACCGTCGGGCTGTGGTAAAACCACTTTGGTGCGGGCGATGCTTGGGCTATCTTCGCGTCTAGGCGAAGTCTTTATGGCGGGCGAGCCAGTCGCGAATAGCGAGGCTCTGCGCGGCAAGCTGGCCTTTGTGCCACAGTTCAGTATTGCTCAAGAGCGACTGAGCGTGGAGGAAGCGCTGCGCACTGCGCTGGATCTGTGCGTGGTCGATGTGGCGACGAAGCAAGCCCGGTTGGAGGAGATTTTACAGCGCATCGGCTTGGAGATGCATCGCGATAAGCGGGTGGGGGGATTGAGCGGCGGGCAGTTGCGTCGCCTTGGCCTCGGCTTGGAACTGGTCGGTGATCCGCAATGCATGGTTTGTGATGAAGTAACTAGTGGACTGGACCCGCGCTCAGAGGACCAGATTTTGACGATGTTGCAGCGTCTGCGCGATGAGCGGGAGAAGTCCTTTATCTGCATTATTCACAACCTCGCCAAATTGAATTTTTTCGATTGGATCACAGTGGTATTTGAAGGGACAGTGGTGTTTCAGGGCGGTTTGGATGCGCTACTGGCGTATTTCGAAATCCCAGATGCGTTGCACCTCTATGATCAGTTGAATGCCCATTCGATCGAGCATTGGCGGGAGCGCTGGAGGGCCGCGAGTGCTGAGGATGCGGTGTTTGCGGCGACGCCGATGGTTGCACCAGCGCTGCCGTCAGCGCTGAGCCAAACTTGGACTTTGTTAAAGCGCCGTGCGCTCTTATTTAAGCGGGACAAGGGCTATTGGATGCTGACGCTGGGTATTACGATTGGGTTTCCGCTGTTGGTGACGATCTTTGCGATGGATGGCTTGCCGCAGTTGCGTGGACTGGCGATGAGTGCGTCGAGTGGCTTTGTCGAGCAGGCGCAGGAGAATTTGCGTTACCGAATCGATGCCTTGGAGTCGGCTTCGTTGGTCACGGGTTTGATTTTGTTCCAAGTGATCCTGCTGACCTTAATGGGTAGTAATAATGGTGCGCGCGAAATCGCGGGTGAACGTAATCTCTACGAGAAAGAGCGTTTCGCTGGCTTGCGACCGCGGTCGTATGCGACCAGTAAGTTGCTGTTTACTTCGGCGGTGGCGATCGGGCAGGGGCTGTGGATGACGCTGTTTGTCAAATACGTCTGTGACTTCCCCGGGCCGTTATTGCCACAAGCGCTGGTGCTAATATTGAGCTGTGTGTCAATGACTGCGATCTGCTTGGCATTTTCGGCGATTTTTAGTTCGGCAGACAAGGCGTCGCTGTTGTCGGTGTATTTAGTCGGGTTTCAGTTGCCGCTCTCTGGTGTGGTGTTGGCGTTGCCAGAGGTACTGGTGTGGGTCTGCCGGCCGTTTATCAATGCGTATTGGGGCTGGGCCGGGTATTTCGGCTCGATGATTGATTCGCGCTTTTACGATGCCTATCGTTTGGAATCTTCGGAGATGATTCCTAGTCCGATGCTGGCTTGCGGGGTGCTTGGCTTGCATTTCTGTGTCGGCGCGGCGTTAGTGTTTTGGGGTTGCCACCAAAAGAAGCTGACTTAACCCTCAGTGGAACAAATTCAACCAAATGCCGATATACGGTCTTATGCCCCTTTTACCTGCAAACCCCCGAAAGCCCGCGTCGATCTGGAGCGCGGCGTCTCTGATGGTCTCTCTGCTCGCTGTCGCCCTGACTAGTGGTTGCGGTGACAACTTTTCTGATCTCGAAGTGCTGCCGACCGAGAGCTACATGAAGAAGCCAGGCGATTTCTTGGGGAATACGTATACGATCCGCGCGCAGATTGACTCGCAGGTGAAGTGGGAAAAAGGTGTCGGGCGTATTTTGGCGGTGCTACCGGAGAGTGGCGGCGCACGTCTGCCGGTATTCGTGCCGGATGCAGTGGGTGGTAATTTACATATAGGGCAGCGTTATGAAATGCGTGCCAGAATCGAAGCAGGAGGGCTGATCTATGTTGAAAGTTTACGCAAGTATTAGTCTTGGTCTGGTGCTCGGCCAGATCACCTCACATGCTCAGGGCTACGCGCCTGCGGCGGCTCCGGCTCGACCCGTGCCCGCAGCGGCGGGGATGTCCGCGCCGGTGGGAGGGATGTTTGAGAGTAACACCTTTCTTGAAATGGCGAGTCGGGCATTTGATCCATCCAGTGATTCGATGGATTTTGAAAATGGCAGTTTTGCCTGGAAGGGACGCACTTTTAATTTAACCAGTCAGCGGGCATTTCGTGCCCGCTTAGAGCGCTTCCTGTTGGCTTCGCCGACCGAGGAAGAAGAGAGCTATGCGCTGCTGATGAATGACGTGCTGCAGCGTTTGTCTGTGGCAAGTGATCGCAGTGACGACGCGATCATAGAAACTTGGGAGATGTTGTTTCGAGCCGCACGATTTGATCCCGATGGTGGCAATAGCACCATCGTAGCGAATCAGGTGTTTAATGCCTGGCGCATCCGTAAAGAGATGCGCGGCACTGCGCTGACTCAGCGTGAGTTGGCAGACATGCGGCGCCATCAGCAGACAGTGGTCGCGAATCGCGCCTTGATTTTAGAGAAGATTAAAGAACAGAAGGAGCGCGAGACGGTATCCAAGACTTCCGGTAAAGGTGGTAATGGCAAGAAAGCCGATTCAGGTGCTTTGGCGACAGAGGGTGCGTTTCGCGCGCTAGAACTGGCCGAGACCGAAGCCAAGCTAATCGCGATGGAAGGGCAAGCGGCGTTGACCGGCATCCAAGCGAAGTTGCAGATGCAGAGCCAAATCGTGGCATTTCTGGTGCAGCGTCGCTATCAGCATGCCTTGCTACTTTCGGGCTTTTACCAATTATTGTTTAAAGGATCACAGCAACAACTGGAAGTGGGCAAGGGCGAGTTGAAGTCGTTTTTCCCCAATACAGACATGGTGTTTACGGTCGATATGATGGCCTTCGTCGCTAACGAAGCGATCACTGACGTAAATAAAGGAGTGGACGCGGTCAACACGGCGTATGCCGAAGATCGTGCGATCATCGCATTGGAGCGGCTGCAAGAGACCTTTTTTCTCGGTGAATATATGCCCGAGTTAAATGCGATCCCTGTCGAGCAGCGTCGTATGTTGCTGGATTTGTATCGCGATATGATGGAAGCCGTCGAGCTGGCGGAGGCGAAGGACTATAACGGCGTGGCTCAGTATGCGGAGCGTATTGCGTTGATCGCAAAGGACTTTCCGGAGATGCGGGTCCTCTCCAGTGTCGAGACTGCCAAGAGCATGAGCGACATGGCGGTATTTGCCGCGTCGCAGTATCGTAATCTTGGCGACATCGATAAAGCGCGTGCGGAGCTGCAGCAGGCGATTGACATTTGGCCGTCGAATCCGTCGATTCGCGAGTTTCAACAAGAAACCACTAAGCTGGCAACAGCGGGCTCGCAAGGCGTGCAGATTTTTGACGACCTCTATAAGCGCGGCGACCATCGCGGTATTTATGACCGCCGTATGGACTTGGGCTTTGCCTTGGCAGAGGATACTGAGCGGCAACCTTTGTTGATGGAGGTGATCGAGCAGGTCTCGACGATTGATTTATTGGTGGCGCAAAGCGCGGAGGCCTTAAAACAAGGCGATCCGTATGTCGCCTGGGAGCTATTGGCTGAGGCAGCGAAATTTGATCCAGATGATGCGCCGATGAATCGAGCGCGTGCAGAGCTGGCGCCACGAGTCGCGGATTTTGTGGTCTATTTAGACCGCGCGCAGCGTCAGGCGGCGGAGGCGCAGCACGCGGGTTCGTTAGCAGGATTTTTGGCCGCGCAAGATATTTATCCTGCCAGTCGGATGTGCCGCGAGGGGATCGAGCGCCAATCGTCAGCCTTGATGGCACATTTGAGTACGCAAGCAGAAGCAGTCGAGGAGTAGCAGGGAGCTCCTGTAGAGTCTTATTTTTTGCCAAGGCTCGCCGCTACAATTGCAATTTAACGAAATCACGCCGAGTTCGGGGTGCAACGACTCAATTTACTTGAGCCGCGCGCGAGTTGTCCCAAATTGCTCTCTGTGATCGGACTCGATGTAGATATCTTTTTTCTCCTGTATCTGGGGAGTGGCTTTGCGCTGCTCTTCGGTTTGTGGTTTTACTACGATTGGAAGGATAAGCATCTCTTTGAGGCCCAGCGCTCGAAGGTCATTTATCACTGTATCAAATGTAGTCAGATTTACACTGGTGCACACGGCAGTGAAGAATGCGATTGCCCTCAGTGTGGGTTTACCAATGGTCGCCTACGCTTCTAAATAAGTGGTTTTTTTAGTTCACTCGTTTTCATTTCCCAGTTTTCGCAATCTAAGTTTTTCAATATCATGCCAGATCATATCGCAGTCCTCGATTTCGGCTCTCAATACACGCAGGTCATTGCCCGCCGTATTCGTGAGGCCAATGTCCTTTCCCGTATTTATCCGTATAATACGCAAGCTAGCGTGCTTAAAGAAGCCGGCGTCAAAGGTGTCATCCTGTCTGGTGGGCCCTCTTCGGTATTGATCGAAGACTCGCCGCGTCCAGATGCGAAGGTTTTTGAAATGGGCCTCCCGGTGTTGGGTATTTGCTATGGTGAGCAGTTGATGGCACACATGCTCGGTGGCCGCGTAGGTAAGAGTGATGAGCGCGAGTTTGGTCACGGCACGCTCAACATTACAATCAAAGGCAAGCTGTTCGAGGGCCTGCCAGACACACTGCGCGTCTGGAATTCGCATGGTGATCGGCTAGAGCAGCTTCCTGAAGGGTTCGAAGCGGTTGCTTCGACTGAGAATTCGCCTTACGCGACGATTCAAGATGCGAAGCGTGATTTCTATGGCATGCAGTTCCACCCGGAGGTGGCGCACTCCGAGATGGGCACTGAGGTGATTGCGAATTTCCTCTTCAAGATTTGCGGCTGCGAATCGGATTGGTCGATGGCCAACTACATTGAAGAAAGTGTGCAGAAGATCAAAGATACTGTCGGCGACGAGCGCGTGATCCTAGGCCTGTCCGGCGGGGTCGATTCTTCGGTCGCAGCTGCATTGATTCATAAAGCAATTGGCAAGCAGCTGACATGCGTATTTGTGGATAATGGTTTGCTGCGCTTACATGAGCGTGAGCAGGTTGAAAAACTTTACGGCGATCACTTTAATCTCGATGTGCGCGTGGCCGATAAGGGGAAATTCTTTTTGGATCGTCTGGCAGGTGTGTCGGATCCAGAAACGAAGCGTAAGATCATCGGTAATGCGTTCGTCGAGGTGTTTGACGAGTCGGTCACTGAGCTCAAGGAGCACGGCAACTATACCTTCCTCGCTCAGGGCACGCTCTACCCGGATGTGATCGAGTCGATTGCGATCGATGGCAATCCTGCCGCGCTGATTAAAAGCCACCACAATGTCGGTGGGCTTCCTGAGAAGATGAATCTCAAGCTACTGGAGCCGCTGCGTGAACTGTTTAAAGATGAAGTGCGCGAACTCGGCTCGCAACTCGGCTTGCCGAAGGAAGTCGTTTGGCGCCAACCATTCCCTGGTCCAGGTCTTGGTGTGCGCGTTATGGGATCGATCAAGGAAGAGGATCTGGTCGTGCTGCGCAAAGCGGATGCGATTCTTCAAGAAGAGATGATGGCTGCGGATCTTTATTATAAGGTCTGGCAGTCGTTCTGCGTATTCCTACCGGTTAAAACAGTCGGCGTGATGGGCGATGAACGCACCTACGAAAACGTGGTCGCGCTACGTATTGTCGAGAGTCTCGATGCGATGACCGCCGACTGGGCGCGTGTCCCGTACGAAGTGCTGCGTAAGATTTCGAGCCGTATCATCAACGAGGTGTCTGGTTGTAATCGTGTGGTTCTCGACATCAGTTCGAAACCACCGAGCACGATCGAGTGGGAGTAGCCGCACGGGTTTACTGCTCGTTTGAGTTTCGAACAAATTTTGTTTAGCTAGGTCTGAAGCATATAAGTATGAAGTTATTATCCTCAATTTGTTTAATCGCTCTCGCTGCTCCGCTGTTTGCTGGGCAGGCGAAAGTGAGTGCCATTGTTGAACGTGCTCGTGCCACCGCTGGCACTGAGGCGGCGTTGAATGATTTGGTTACTTTGCAGATAAGTGGCTGGATCGAGCCGGCGGAGTCTAAAATGCCGAGCGCCAGCATTTTGATCATTTCGCGCAAGCCCTGTTCACAGCGCTTGGTTGTGACGGTGGATGATTTGGTCGAAACGACGATTCTGGAAGGCGACTCGGGTTGCATTATCCGCTCAAATTTAAGTGATGAGGAAAAGCGCTCTCAAATTCGCACGATGACAGATGAGGAACTTAAACGTGTCGCATTCAGTACCCGTCAGCTCTTTAGTTTCTATGGTGCCGACTTTAAAAGTGGTGAACGCATCAAATATGAGGGGATTGAGCAACGGCGTGGGGTGCGTTGCCATAAACTGTTGTACTCCTATCCCGACGGTATTTCCACCACACGCTATTTTGCCATCAATAACGACCTGCTCGTCTCAACGATTACGGATAAGGGAGTGGAGAGTGTCGAAGTCGGCGAACAGATTGTTGCGGGCATTAAATTCCCCAAACGTGTGGAGTATTATCAGGGCCAAAAAATGCTACACACGATGGTGGTTCGTGACATTAAAGTGAATAAGCCATTGAAGCGCGGAATCTTCACTATCCCGACCGGTCAAAAAACTAAATAAGTACGGCTCTTCTAATTTATTATGCAAACACTCGAATTTTCAGATTCACCCAAATTTTTTAATGCTCTGCGCAAGTTTTGCACCACTGCGACTGTGTCGGGGGATGTCTCTGAGGTGGTTACTGCCGTGTTGGCCGAAGTGAAAGCGCGCGGCGACAAAGCGGTACTCGACTACACGCAGAAGTTTGACGGCGCGTATTTGAGCGCCCATGCAATGCGCGTTGATCCCGCCGAGATGAAAGCGGCATTAAAGAGCTTGTCAGTTGCCGACCGTAAAGCGATTCGTGAGTCTATCGCGCTAGTTAAGGCATTTCATAAAAAGACCCTACCCAAAAATTGGAAGGCAAAGAACGCGCAAGGTGGAATCGTCGGCGAGCGCTTTTATCCGATCCGACGTGTCGGGCTGTATGTGCCTGGTGGTAATGTGCCGCTGGTATCGACTGTCATTATGACGGCGGTCCTCGCGAAGCTGGTAAAGAATCCTGAGATTTGCGTCTGCACACCACCAGCTGCAGATGGTTCGATTGCACCAGGGATGCTGGCTGCGCTTTCGATGGTAGGCATCGACGAAGTGTATAAAGTTGGTGGGGTGCAAGCTGTTGGCGCAATGGCCTATGGTACCGCAACGATTCCAGCGGTAGACAAGATTTTTGGTCCAGGTAATGCTTTTGTGATGGAAGCGAAGCGTCAAGTGCTGGGCACTGTCGGAATCGATCTGCTGCCGGGCCCGAGTGAAGTGATGATCATTGCCGATGCGGGCGCGAACCCACAACATGTTGCCGCGGATTTAATCGCACAGGCCGAACACGGTAGCGGTAAAGAAATTATTTATTTAGCAACTACCAGCAAGGCGTTGTTGCGCAAAATCGAAAAATCCCTTGCTAGGCAATTGCCTGAGCGTAGCCACGCGGCAAAATGTAAGAAGGTCTTGAAGAGCCGCTTCCTTACGGTGATCTGTAAAAATCTCGATCAAGCCGCACAGGTCTCGAATTATATCGCGCCAGAGCATTTGGAGCTACAGGTCGCCGACAGGTCGATCGATGCCTTGACGAATAAGATTACCACTGCGGGCGCGATCCTGCAGGGCTATATGACGCCGACCGTGTTGGGCGATTTTACTGCGGGGCCGAGCCACACATTGCCAACCGGCCGTGCGGGTCGTTTCTTTAGTGGTTTGCAAGCGACCGACTTCATTCGGCGCTCTAGTGTCCTTCGCTACGACACGAAGAGCCTTGCGAATGCAGCACCAGTGGTGGAAACCTTTGCGCGTTTGGAAAAGCTCGACGGTCACGGGCGCTCGCTAACGATACGTCTATAAGTGCACTCTGTAGTCTTTCCATTGGTGAAATCGCTGTCTCTGCTAGATGGTCACATCAAGTAAGTGCAGCCTGAGGAAAGATGGGGTGAGGATCAGTGGTCTGTATGATTTTAGGAATGTGATGTTCGCAGAGGTTGATTTCGGCATTGTGTGGCTTACCACGAATAGCCGAGTCTCAGATTGTAAGTGCTGTCGAGCTTGTCGACGCCCTCGACAGCGCCGCCGTCGTATTCGTATTTAATTTCAAAGGAGGTCTCAAAGCCCCCCGCAATGGGGAAGCGAATGCCAAGAATGGCATTGAGGATTGTTTCACCGGGCTCTTCGACCTTTAAGATGCCATCGTGGTCAAAGTAGAGCGTGGAGCCGAAGCCGATGATGTCGGTACTAGCATCGATGAACCATAAGGCGCCTACCCAGTCTTCTTTGGCGCCGTCAGCATAATTTTCATTTACCCAAACAGGTCCAAGCTCCATCTCGAGTTTGAATCGTTGGCTCTTAGAAAATTGTCGGCCTAAATGTGGTCCGAGTACAGTGCGCAGGTCGATGTCTTCAAATTGATCGTATTCGAAACTCAGTTTCGCCCCTCTATAATTTTTGCTGCCGGGCTCTAAGAAGCGATCGTATTTGGAAAATAGATACCAGTTGTCTTCCGTTTTAATTCCGCGTGACTCTTCAAATTCTATATTGCCTTTGAGTGTATAGCGGTCTTTCAGGCTAAGCCAGGCTGAGCTGGCTTTGAGGTCCCACTCATCACTGTCTGAATTACCTCGTTTAGCTTCAGTTGCAACTGAGAAGCGTGCGCTCCACTGATAGCCTTCACCGAGCTTCCATGGCTCAGGGTTGACCATCTCGATGTCGGAGGCGTCAAAAACGACTGAGGCCATATCCTCGGATTTCATGAGCATCGTTTGTTCGGTCGCAATGATCTGGCGCTCGCGATACACGGTACCATTTTTCATCATCAACGTCACGGGGTCTTTGGTGGTGATGCGCTCGACGTTGTCCTGACTGATCGTGATCGTGCCGGCAAAGGGTGTCGAGAAGATGACCTTGTCAGCTTCGATGCGAATGAGTTCGCCAATTAGGCGAGAACCATTTGACATCTGAATTTCATCGGCGTTGCTACTTTTGGCCACTAGAATTGCGATAAAAGTAGTAATTATGAGTTTTCTGAACATTTTGGATTTACCTCTGGCGAGTGAAGTAGTGTTTATAGAGCGGTGATAATGATTAGATGGAAAGCAAATCGCTGGTTAACTGTCAAAGTTGTTTGAGCAGCGATTTTTCGCGTTCGTCTTCAGCTAATTCGATACATGCCCATGAAGAAAAAATTTAATGCCAATGCGCGTGCCTTAGCACATGTCCAGCAATTACATGCCTATGTGCCTGGTGAGCAACCGCAGGGTGAGGGATGGGTCAAGCTCAACACCAACGAGAATCCGTATCCACCGTCGCCACGGGTGGCCGAGGCGGTGGCCGCTGAGGTGGCGCAACTGCGTCGCTACCCAGAACCAGTCAGCCAAGAACTCCGTACTGTAATTGGTGAGCGGTTTGGCCTGACTGCACAAAACGTCATTATCGGTAATGGCTCTGACAATATTTTAGATTTAATTACGCGCTGCTATGTTTCCGCAAAGGGGGCGGGGCAAACCGTGCCGAGTTACTCGCTCTATCCGGTGGTGGCTGGGATGTCGGGTAAAGGGATGCTTGATGTGCCGTTTACCCGCTCGATGGAGATGGATGTTGAGGCGATCGTTGAGATTAACGCGCCGGTTTTTTTCCTCACATCGCCGAATGCGCCGACAGGCGTGGCGTTTTCTCTGACTGCCATTGAAGCGGTGCTGCAACGAATCGACGGGATATTGGTGGTGGACGAGGCGTATGTAGATTTCGGTGGTGAGACTGCGGTGGCTCTGCTGCAGGATTATGAAAACCTAGTGGTGGTACGAACGTTCTCAAAGTCGTACGCCCTCGCTGGTATGCGAGTTGGGTTTGGTCTGGCGAGCGCTGGTATTATCAGCATGTTGGACCGAGTGCGGGATGCCTACAATGTGGACCGAGTGGCGCAGGCCGCCGCGCAGGCCGCGTTTGAAGATACTGAATACTTTGAGTCGCAACGGCAGAAGGTGATTGCGACCCGTGCGACGACGTTGGTTCAGCTCGACGGACTCGGTTGGTTTACCTATCCGTCGGCAGCCAACTTCCTATTCACCGAGCCACAAAATAGCGCCGGAGAATCTGGCGCGGCGGTGGCCGCGTCGCTGTTCGAATATTTAAAGCAGATGAAGGTATTAGTACGCTATTTCCCCGCTCATCCTTTAACTTGCTCTTTTATACGCGTTAGCATAGGAACTGACGCTGAAATGGAGGCTTTTTTAACCGCTGTTACATCATGGCTGAATCACGCATAGCAAAAATCACCCGCACGACTAAAGAGACGCAGATCGAAATAGAGCTGAATATCGATGGCACTGGTGTGTCCGTAATCGACACTGGTATCCCGTTCTTCGATCACATGCTGACGCTCTTTGCCAAGCACGGCCTGTTTGATCTGAAGGTCAAAGCAACCGGCGACATCGACGTCGATTATCACCACATGGTGGAGGACACCGGGATTGTGCTCGGGCAGGCGCTCAAGCAAGCCCTTGGCGACAAAGGCGGCATCCGCCGTTATGGATTCTTTCTATTGCCGATGGATGAGTCGTTGGCTCGTGTGGCACTGGATTTGTCGAATCGTCAGGCGTTTGTCTATAATGTGAACTATCAGTTTCCGATGGTGCGCGATTTCAGTATCGTGTTGGTGAAGGAGTTTTTTCAGGCCTTTGCCAACGACGCGGCTTGTAACTTGCACATTAATCTCGAATACGGTGAAGAGCCGCACCACATTGCCGAAGCTATTTTTAAAGGCTTTGCCCGTGCGCTTGATATGGCCACAACCGTCGATCCACGCCTCGGCGGGGCGCTGCCCTCTACTAAGGGCACGCTTTCGAAGTAGTTTGGACGCGTTTATCCGTAAAAAGACGATCCGACAACGGGTCGTCCTTTTATGTTTCGCAGTAGACCCTCACCATTAGACCTCATTGTGTTGGGCATAAGCTCGTCGAATGAAAGACTAGCGGGGAGGATGATTTGACAGATCTGAGGGCTTGTCTGCTTGCATCCTGTTTGAGATTCGCCACCTTGTAGCGTTCCATATGAGCGTAGAGTCCCAACAGAGTAAGCCACGACTCGCCGTTATCGATTACGGTATGGGTAACTTGCGTAGTGTGGTGCGCGCTTGGGAGCATGTTGGTGCGGCTGCGCAACTCATCACCAGCCCCGATCAGATTGGAGCGGCCGATGCGCTGATTTTCCCTGGTCAAGGTGCGATCGTCGACGCGATGCGGCTACTCAAAGAAACTGGGTTTGATGATGCGATTCGGAATTGGATCGCTGCAGATAAGCCGTTTTTTGGCATTTGCCTTGGGCTGCAGGCGCTGTTTGAGCATTCCGAGGAAGGCGACACGCAAGCATTGGGTGTTTTTAAGGGCCGAGTGCGTCGTTTTCAGGTCGATCCATCACTCAAGGTCCCGCATATGGGCTGGAACTCGGTCTCTTTTGCCAGCGCTGACCCGCTCACCAATGGCCTTAAAAGCGGCATTGACCAATTTTATTTCGTGCATAGCTATTATATTGAACCCGAAGATGAGCGACTTACGCTGTTTGAGACCGATTACGGTGGCCGGTTTGTTTCTGGGATTCGCTCTGGAAATTGCTATGCCACACAGTTTCACCCAGAAAAAAGTCAGGCAAAAGGATTGCAACTCTACCGCAATTTCCTGAAGTCGCTCTAGCGCATCGCTGAATGATATTTTTAAAAGAGTGGCAATTCGCTGCCTCGACGACTTACCTAACAACTACCTAGAAAATGGAAAACACTGGCACTATTCGACTCGGCGATGAAAACTTCGAGTTCCCAATGATTGAGGGAACCGAAGGAGAAAAAGCTCTGGATACCAGGACTTTACGCGCGAAGAGTGGTTGTATCACTTTCGACGAAGGCTACGGTAACACGGGCTCTTGCTTGAGTGATATTACATTCATTGATGGTGAGAAGGGCATTCTCCGGCACCGTGGCTATCCGATTGAGCAGTTGGCTGAGCGCTCTACTTTTCTGGAGACGTCATACCTCGCTATTTATGGTGAGTTGCCCACCCAGGAGCAACTGGATGCATTTATTAAAGAAGTGCAGACGCACACGTCAGTTCACACTGGCATGCATCATCACTTTGATGGCTTTCCCAGTAATGCGCATCCTATGGCGATATTGTCCTCCATGCTCAACTCTCTGGGTGCCTATTATCCTGAGATGTCTTCGAATAACCGTGCGCAAGACTTGGCGCACTTCGATGAGACTGCCGCGCTGTTGATTTCTAAGGTGCGCACGATTGCTGCGATGACCTTTCGCCAGAAGCAGGGCTTACCGTTTGTCTTTCCGGATCACCAGTTACGTTATGCAGAGAACTTCCTGCACATGATGTTCTCGGAGCCTCATGACCAATATCAAGATACTTCTGGCGCCTCCGAGGCGCTCGATCTTTTCCTACTTTTACATGCCGACCACGAGCAGAACTGCTCGACTTCGACGGTTCGCATGGTCGCTTCCGGTGGCGCGAATTTGTTCGCTTCGGTTTCGGCTGGTGTCTGTGCCCTTTGGGGGCCGTCGCATGGTGGGGCAAACATGGCAGTGATCAAGATGCTCGAAGAGATCCACGCATCGGGTGATGACGGCTCAAAATTCATCCAAGACGCTAAAGAGGGTAAAGCGAAACTCATGGGCTTTGGTCACCGCGTGTATAAAAACTACGATCCACGTGCGAAGATTTTGGGTAAGAGCTCCGAGCGTGTACTCGACGGCTTAGGGATTGATGATCCACTGCTTGATATTGCCAAGCACCTCGAACAGGCAGCGTTGGAGGATGAGTATTTTGTACAGCGCAAGCTCTACCCGAATGTCGACTTTTACAGTGGCATCCTGCTCAAGGCGATCGGCATCCCAGTTGAGATGTTTACAGTGATGTTTGCGATCGGTCGTATGCCCGGCTGGATTGCGAATTGGAAGGAGATTGCAGAAAACCCCAAGAGTCGCATCCACCGCCCGCGCCAAGTCTACACTGGCCACACAATTCGCGACTACTTGAAAATGGACGAACGCTAAGAGTTACAGCGATATTTTTTTAGCGGCAAAGCCTTTCGAGGCTTTGTCGTTTTTTGTAGCTGCAGATGTTTTGTTAGCCTCCAGCTTTGCCACCGCTAGCCTCTTCTGTGCCCTTAGCCGGTGCGCCGCGTAGGACATCTTCCAGCTCTAACCCCGTCATTTTCTTGATCCCACCGAGGAGCATCCACAACGTAACCATCATGATCGCCATGCTGGGAATGACAATGACCGGCCAGCTCCAAGCCATCATTTTGCTGACCTCGGTATTGAAGGCATCTGTGCCGCTCGGGCTGACCACGATCCAGCGCGCGAGTCCATAGTTGAGTATACCACTCAGTAAAAACGAAAATGCTAGCAGCCATGTGCATTTCGTAAGCAGGTTTTCAAATGCCGACTCACTATCATGCGCCTGCAGAGCAATATGGACTTTATCGACATCCATAATTTCTGGATTGTAGAGGAGGGTGCGAATCAGCGGCCAAGGCGTCTTGAGTGAGACGACCACAGCGATGCCCAACAGTAGCGGAATAGCAGCTTCTTTGACGGCAAACCACTCGGTAGGTATCTCCAAGATGCCGATGCCACCAGTGAGGAGCACACTGACGAGGCCGAGGATTGAGAAGACGTTATACTTCGAGCGTTTGACGTAGTCGTAAATGAAGTAGCTGACAGGAAAAAGTATCGCTATAATTAGAATGCCGACCGCGACATTCTCGAAGTGGGGCTCCAGATACTCGCCGAAGTATTTCTTGCCCTTATTGAGGACCATGATCGGCAGTAAAATATTAAAGCCGAGGTTGAGAAGGGTATTCTCCTTTTTTACCGGCGGTTTTAAGGTGTTTGAGGAATTTTTCAAATTTGGTGCGGTGCTGGGTTGCTGTTCGGCCATATGTTAGCCTAGGCTTTTCCGAGTTATGTCGAACGCAAGCTCAATTCGTTGTCTTATCACTGCGGGCCCCACCCGTGAATTTATCGATCCTGTGCGCTTTTTGAGCAATCCATCCACCGGTAAGATGGGCTATGCCCTTGCCGAAGCCGCTGTGGCTGCGGGGTGGACAGTTGATCTGGTCGCTGGCCCCGTCGCCCTCAAAGAGCCTAATAATGTCATTTTATACCCAGTGGTTAGCGCAGAGGAAATGTTTCACCACGTCGATGCGTTGTTTGATGCCTGCGATGTTTTAATCATGGCCGCCGCAGTCAGCGATTTTCGGCCCGTTCAGCAACACGCTCAGAAGCAGAAGAAAGAGAAGGCGTCGATGAGCATCGAGTTTGAGCGCACTGTCGACATCTTAAAGGCCATGGCCCAGCGTAAAGCGCATCAGACCGTGGTGGGCTTTGCCGCAGAGACAGACAACGTCGATGCGTCTGCTCACGCTAAATTAGAGGCAAAGCGTTGCGACTGGATTGTGGCCAACAAAGTCGGTGAAGCGGGCACAGGCTTTGCCGCGGACACCAATAAAGTGACTCTCATTGCGGCAGACGGTAGCTCGCTAAAGATTGGGCCGACAACCAAAGCCGCCATCGCAAAGGAATTAATTCAACTGATTACGCCGAGCGCGACTTAGACACCTACTTGTCTTAATCTTACTCCTACTCATTATCACCATCCATTTTCATGTCACCAGTATTTGATCACGAAATGTTAAACGTCTATCAGCGTTCGTTGGATTTCGTTGAATTTATGGAAGAAGTCTTAGCGAAACTGCGCAAGAGCCTACGAGCATCAGGCCGCATATAATGAGGATGACTAATGTGACGGTTTGATTATGATTAAGAGTAGGATTAAGAGTAGGATTGGGAGTAGGATTAGGAGTAAAACACAATGAAAAACACTGGACTTGATAAAATACTTGGACGAATCGATGACCTCGATTCAGTCAATCTCGGCATTTTAGTGCAACGCCTCGCGCGCGACCGCAAGCTGCAGGAGACGGTGTTTAATACGATTCAAGATGGGATTCTAGTGATCGATTCCGAGGGTGTCGTCCAATATGCCAACGAAGCAGCCTTCAGTCTGATCGGGTTAAAGGTGGATGACATCGGTAATACGCGGCTTTGGAAGATGGTGCCAGATCTCGCACGCTCGATGGATTTAGATAAGACGGATGCCCCAGAAAAAGCCGCGCAGGTGCTTTCGCGTGAGGTGGAGCTGACATATCCGGAGCATCGGTTTGTGCGTCTTTATATGGTGCCAATTGATACACAGGTCGGACAAGATGACAGCGGCGGTATGGTCGTAGTGCTCTCAGATGTGACCGAAGAAAAAGTCTCGATGGAGGAGCGGATCGAGAGCGAACGCATAGCATCAATTATGCGCCTCTCTGCGGGCGTGGCGCATGAGCTAGGCAATCCGCTCAACTCGTTGACGATCCATTTGCAATTGATCGAACGGAAACTAAAGAAGCTACAGCTCGGCGAAACGGCTGACAGTATGTCTGAATCGATCGAAGTGTGCCAAGGCGAGGTGAAGCGACTCGACGGGATCATTACACATTTTCTCGAAGCCGTTCGTCCGCAGCAACCAGAGCTGAATGAGCTCGATCTGGTCGAGTTGCTCGACGAGGTGTTACGCGTTCAAGAAGCAGAATTGAGTAATCGCTGCTTGGATGTGAATATCGAAGTCGGCCAGTCGATACCGTCCATTCTCGGCGATAGTGGGCAGATTAAGCAGGTCTTTTTCAACTTAATTAAGAACGCGATGGAAGCGATGCAGCCGGGTGGCAAACTGCGGGTTTTGGCGCGCAGCGATGACGAATTTGTTTATCTGCAATTCATTGATACTGGCTCAGGAATTTCAGAAGACGAGTTGTCGCGTATTTTACAGCCTTACTACACGACCAAGAAAGAAGGGCACGGGCTCGGTATGATGATCGTACAACGGATCATTCGCGACCACGGCGCCCAGCTCGGCATCGAATCACGTAAAGGGGAGGGCACCGCGATTACACTGCAGTTCCCTCAGCAGCATCGGCGTACGCGGTTACTTGAGGTATAACAGTAACTTTGCTGAGAATTAAAACTGTGCTATCCGTAAAGTCTTAGGTACTTTAGAATTTAAATTCTGCCTTTGTTACTTTGATTCTTCTATTTCAACCCGATCCAAATAATATGATATATTCAATTTTTAAAAAAATAGCTCTTTGTGTTACTGCTGGTGCTTTACTGCTCACTGGCTGCGGAAAAAAAGCTGAAGAAGCGGCCGCCGTGACGATTCCTGATGCCCCGGATGCAGCAATTCAAACCGTTATTACCGAATTCACCAAAGGCAATGGCGCCATTCTTTGGCAGGCGATGCCAGCCAGCTACCAGAGCGATGTAAATACTTTGGCTCAGCTTGCGGGCTCTAAAATCGACCCTGAAGTTTATGACAATAGCTTTGCGACCATCGCGCGTCTGGCCGAGATTGTTGAGCAGCAGCAGGCATTTATTTTGAATTCGTCTTTCATGGAAGATCGTTCGGCTGAAGAAATGGCTGAACTTGAAGCGGCGCTGCCTTTGATCGTCGATTTGGTTGAGATTATCACATCGAGTGAACTGGCTTCTACGAACGGCTTGCTGAATTTCAATGGGCAAGATTTTTTTAATACGACGGTGTCAAAATTTGTGCAATACGCCGAGACTCTTGGCCAGTTGACTGGTGACGAATCACTGCTTTCGGATTATATGGATGCGGTCGTATCGGTGGTTGAAGCAGATAATTTGCAGGCAACGTTGTTAACGACCGTGCCCGGACAAGAGCCAACCGAGCAAGTATTCACCAAGGTGGAGCAGCGTTGGGTGCCGTCTGAAATGGCGCGTAACTGGTCGGCTAAAATCGCTGAAGTGAAGGCAGAATTCGACGCGACTTCGATCGAAGATATAGCCGCGCAGAAACCGCAAATTATGGGTGCCTTGGCAATGATCGACGGAGTCTTGGCGCAGATCGCAGCTGCGGAGAATCAAGAGCAATTCGATCAGAGCTTACAAGGTGCGATGATACCTCTCATGGGACTGGTGATGCTGAGCCAAGGAATGGGCGGTGGTGTCGATCCAATCGCACCGATGCCGGAAGCTCCAATTGTTGCTCCGAGCAGCATTCCTGCGATCCAATAAGCTGCTGTTTTATGAAAAGTGGTCGATCAAACGGCACTCGTTCAGAGTAAATCTTTGATTCAGCATTTAAGCACGATCGTGCTTCGTTAGCTTTCCAGCCTAGTCGCCATCAAAGTTCGGCGTCTAAGCTGGAGCCACAGGTTCCAGGCGTGGCTTTTCAAGATGGTGCGTGCGCGGTCAATCTCAGCTTTACGTTGCTCGAGGTTTTCGTTGGCGATGTTGGAAAGGTCGTCGAGATTGTAGAGGTAGGCGTTTTCTAGCTTGTTCACTGTCGAATCGATGTCGCGAGGCAGTGCCACATCAATTAGGAAGAAGGGGCGATCGGGGCGTTGCTTCAGCGCGGCCGCAAGCGTGTCACGATCTAGAATTAATCCAGGGGCCGCGGTTGAGCTGATGACGATGTCGAAGCGTTTGAGCTGAGCGGCGAAATCGCTTAGCTCAATGGCGGCACCGCCCAGGCTGTGGGCGAGGGTATGGGAATTTTCGTAGGTGCGACTGGCGACGGTAATGTCCGCTACGCCACGGCTTTTAAGTGATTGAGCGGTCTTTTCCGCGACGTCGCCACTGCCGATCAGCAGTACGCGACTGTCGCGCAGGTGCCCAAAAATACGGTTAGCTAGATCAACCGCAACATTACCGATACTGACTTGTCCACGAGTGATGCCCGTCTGAGTACGCGCGGCTTTCGCGGCTTGGAAGCTCTTTTCGAAGAGCCGGTTGAGGACGATACCGGTGCAGTTTGCTGCACGTGCGTCAGCATAAGCGTTCTTCATCTGGCCGAGGATATCTGTCTCACCAACGATTTGAGAGTCGAGGCCACTGGAGACTTCGAAGGCGTGTTGCAGCGCGTCGAGGTTGGTATGCCAAGAGGAGTGTGCGTCTAGCAGTTCACGGCTCACGCCGTTGCGTGCGCAGAGGTAATCTCGAACCGTGGCCTCGACGGTCGGGGTAGCGGAGAGGCCGTACACTTCAACACGGTTACAAGTATTGACGACGATACACTCGTGAATGTCATCTAGGGCGTGTAGCTCTTGTCGTAGAGCTGCGGCGTTCTCTGGTGTGAGAGCCATGCGCTCGCGTACTTCGAGCGGAGCTTGATGATGTGTGCAACCAAGCACAAAAAGTGACTGCAATACTTCGCTCATTCAGATGTCTTCTGAACTGCCGGGGCTTCGGTTGCGATCGTGTCGCGTGCAGATTGCACTGGCCAGAGAGAAGCGAGTGCGAAGATGAAGAGGCCAATGGAAGCGATCGCATGGCGCCGGGTGGCGAGTCGTTTTTGTATCCGTAAAACGACGACAATGAGGTAGCCTGCCCAGACGAGGCATGTGACAGTCAATTTAAAGACGGGCACGCGCTCGGGGTGGTTGATCCAGAAGACTGCGCCGAAGATGAGAGCCGCGCTGAGTACCACAACTCCAGTAATGAGAAGACGTTTTGCCATCAAGTCGAGTTGTTGAACCGAGAGCAGATATTGGTAAAGGCCTTTAAACTGTTTGTTCTTCAACCCGTGTTGTTGGATTAGAAACATCGCGGATACTAGCGCGACAATAGCGAACATCGCATAGCTGAAAATCGCCAGTGCCGCGTGTAGCTCAATCCATGGATTGCCGCCGAAAATACCAGGGGGGTAGGGGTGGTCCCAATTTGGAATCAGTAGTGCGGTGCCAGCGAGGAGCCCAGCGAGGCCTGCCGTGAAGAACCCTAGCAGGCGTAGCTTGAAGGCTGGGCCGATGAGGAAATAGAGTAGCACCAGTGACCATGCGATAAATTGCGAAATTTCAAAGATGTTGCCGAGCGGGCAGCCTTTGATTTCTGCACCGCGTAAATTGAGCCCCAGCGTTTGAAAGAGGAAGCCCCCTATCAGTAAGGTAAACATCGCAGCCCGCGGGTAGGGCTTGCGAATGAGCAAGGATAGGACGCCAAATAGAAAGGCGCTCAAATAAATTGAGGCGCCGATCGCAAGCGCTTCACGCGCAGAAATGACGATTTCTTCAAGCATTAGAGTGGTGCTGAGTCAAATGAAGTCTGCTTATCGTACGACTTGTGCAGGCGGTGTGGCGTGGGCGGTCTCGTAGGCACCGTCCTGCCAAGCTTGGACTTTATTGCGCAAGAACTCGATGAATTTCGGGTGATCATTGACGCAAGGGATTTGTTCCAGGTCTTCGCCGCCAGCTTCGATAAAGATATCTCGGCCTTCTTGGGCGATTTCTTCCAATGTTTCGAGACAGTCTGCGGTGAAGGCCGCACAGATGACTTTGACGCGCTTATTGCCGTCTTCGGCGAGTTGCTCGAGTGTTTGGTCGGTGTATGGGTTCAGCCATGGTTCACGGCCGAGACGTGATTGGAAGGTGATCATGTATTTTTCCTTAGGGATGCCCATTGCCGCGACGAATTTCTCGACTGTCATCGCGCACTGGTGACGGTAGCAAGTGGCATGTGCGGGGTGGCATGTATTGCAGCAATCTGGGGTGGTCATACAGTGATTGTGCGATGGGTCACCTTTCACTAGATGACGCTGCGGTATGCCGTGGAAGGAGAATACCAGTTTGTCGAAGTTGCCGTCTTCGAGTGCTGGACGCGCGCTTTCGACGAGTGCGGCGATGTAATCTGGGTCTTGGTAAAATGGCGGAAGCAGCGTGGTCTTGAGGTCTGGCTTGAGCTTGCGCACCGACTCCATCATATGCACCACTGCGGTTTCATAGCTGGACATCGCGTAGTGCGGATACATCGGCACGATCAGCACATCGTCGACGCCTTGATCGAGCAGTTCTTGCAGCGCGCCCTCGGTGGAAGGTGAGCCATAGCGCATACCCAGTGCGATGGGCACATCAACTTGTTCTGATAAAGCTTTCTGCTGTGCCTTAGAAGTTAGGATGAGCGGGGAGCCGTCTTCGAGCCAGATCTGAGAGTAGGCTTCGGCTGATTGCTTCGGGCGATTGGGCAGGATCAGGCAGTTGACCAGAAACCAGCGAATAGCAAAGGGAGCATCGAGCACACGTTCGTCCATGAGGAACTCGCGCAGGTATTTTCGCACGTCGCTGACTTGAGTGGAATCGGGTGAGCCGAGGTTGAGTAGTATGACACCTTGTTTGGACATGCGCATAGAGAAGCGACTAGGTGGGGGATTTGTCAAACCGAAGCGTCAAAGAGATGCACTTCAAAGCCTAATTTGATCGCTATGAGTTACCAGTCTAATAGCGCCATTCTCACTGGTCATTTCCGCCGATCCCCTGCCGCCGCCGGGCTTCGATGCATTGGTCGCTGCCAGCTTCGAAGCGACGACATACTGTCGGGCGCGATTCATAAATACGGCATAATTCGTCTTCTTTGAGATACGGGCAACGGGTGTGAAACGGCAGTGGGAAGAGTTGGTAGGCTTTGTCCTCTGTATGAAAATACTCCGGCAACGCGCGAGCCTCATGCCGAATCGTGGGTTCGCGTATGGCATCCGCCTCGCTCGCAAAGATAGGAAAGCTCCGGCAGCAGGCGCCGCATTGGGTGCAATCGTATTTAGGTAGCAGTGCGCTCATCGTGTGCTAGAAGCTGAAGCGCACTGCTTTCTTTGCCAAGAGTGATCGTAGGAGTGAATAAAAAGAAGTTGGAAGTCGAAGCTGAGCCTGCCATGGCTCAATGCAGAATTTTATGACACAGACCTTACACATCATCACTGGGCCGACTGCAGTCGGCAAAACCGAGTACGCACTTTCTTACGCTGAGAAGCAAAATGCCGAGATCGTGTCGTGCGACGCGTCACTGGTTTATCGGGGCATGGATATTGGCACCGCCAAGCCTTCGCCAGCAGAAATCGCCCGTGTGCCGCATCACTTGATCGATTTGAACGCGGTGGATCAGCCTTACGATATTGTTGCTTATGTGCGCGACGCTCAGGTGGCTGTGGCCGATATCTTTGCACGCGGCAAGTCGGTCGTGGTGGCAGGGGGCAGCGGATTTTATTTGAAGAGCTTTTTCGCGCCGGTGATTGATATTGTCGTGGTTTCCGATGCGATTCGTGCGCAGGTGGCTGCGCTCTATGCGGCTGACGGTTTAGAGGGATTGGTTGCAGATCTGCGCCAACGTAGCCCCGAAGGGCTCGGCAACTTAGATGCGCTGAACCCTCGCCGCGTGCTCCGCGCGCTGGAGCGTTGTATTGCATCGGGCAAGTCTTTGCCTGACTTGCAGGCTGAGTTTGCTGCACGGCCTGAGCCGTATGCTGATTGCGAGAAACGATATATTTTGCTTGAGCGTGACGCCGAAAATTTGCGCCAACGCGTGGCTCGGCGTGTCGACCAAATGATACAGGCAGGCCTCATTGAAGAAGTGGAATGCCTGCGTGAGCTTGGTCTTGAAAATAACCCCAGCGCCGCTGCGGCGATTGGGTATCGCGAGACCTTATCGTATTTACGCGGTGAGATTCAGCGCAAAGCACTGGCTCCAGCGATTGTGCAAAACACCAATCATTTGGTGAAAAAACAGGGCACTTGGTTTCGCACGCAGATTCGTAAGCCAGATGAGCTGATTACTTTCTAGTCTTACTGGAGCAAAGATTTGCTCAGTCGAGAGCTTATTAATGGTCGTGACCACTGTGGTCGTCCGCAGCAGGTGTTGCCGTGGATTCGCTGACAGGTACGGTTTAGATAAAATCGGCAAGGTCCTCTTCTGTGCCTTGCGTCGTGAGAATGAAGACTTGTTCGCCTTCGGTCCATATTTTGAAGGCTTGTTCCTTGGCCTCAAAAACTTTGCTTTTCTGACCCTTGCAAGGGGTGCAGTCGTTGGGGACACGTGCCTTATCCACGGTGATCAAGTGATAGGCTTGGCCGTTTTTGAAGCAAATCATGCTCAGCTTGGTGCCATCGTAGTCGAAGGTGACGCAACCAATGGTGGTAAGCTGTTTGAGTTGCTGTGGGATATGAGCAGGGTTCGGCATCCCTGTGCTGGCGAGGTGACTTTGTAACTCGCCGACTTTTTCGCCGCGTTTGTCAAATTTCGAGCCGTTAAATTCGCTGATTTGTTGCGCGAGGAATTCGATCATATTCGGCACACCTGCGGTGGCGATTATCGGCGTTGCCTCTGCAGCAGGTTGATCGCTGTTGGCCAGTTGCGTCGGCGCTTCGCTGCGAGGCACGACGAGGGCGACTCCGGCGAAGGCAAAGATTGCGGCAATTCCCATCCATGGACGGAACCCAGCGCGCTGGTCTGAGCGATTCGCGGGCTGCGGAAAACGGATGGTGTGGTGGTCTTGCTCCGCGCCTTCGGCTTTGTTGCCGATTAATAGCTGCGATTGGACGGCGTGGGCACGCATCCCGGCTAAAATGGTGGCTTTGAGATCGGCAGGTGGTTCGACGCGGTTGAACTCCGCACTGATTTTGGTATCGAGCGCTTGTTGCTCTTCGAACCAGGCGCGCAGTTCGTCGTCTTGCTTGAGCAGCTCAAGTGCTTCGGCGATCAGTGGGTCGTTGCGGTCCTCACTGTTGTCGGGACGACAGAGCTGGAGAATATTTTGTGCTTCTTCACGGTCCATAGCTTAAAGGGTGTTTGCCGAAGTTTCGGTCTCTTTGCGTTTGAAGATCTCGCGAAGCTGCGCTTTACCGCGAGAGAGGCGAGACATGATGGTGCCAATCGGCACATCAAGAATTTCGGCGATTTCTTTATAAGAAAGATCTTTGAGATAGAACAGGGCGACTGGCTCGCGGTAAACGGCATCGACTTCTTCGAGGGCTTCGATGGCGAGATGACCGTCCATGCTGCGGCGCACGTGGGGCTCCACCGACCCACCAATATTTTCGAGTATTTCGGGCTCGTAGCTATCGATACGGCCGTCTTTTCGACGGCGACGTAGAAATTCGCGATAAAGAGTGGTGAAGAGCCAGGACTTAACCTTGGATTTATCCCGCAGCGAATCGCCTTTTTCAGCATATATGAAAAAGGTCTGTTGAGCTAAGTCGCTCGCCTCATGCTCGTTTTTGGCTAGACTGTAGCCGAAACGATAGAGCGGTTGGTAGTATGCACTCACTATTTCTTCGAAGTTCAAATTGGATTCTGTGGTCATGTGAGTGGAATCGATGGTCGCTTATTCCAAAAAAATGAAGCGGGTAAATTTGAGAGTCGTTGTCGGGCTATACAATGAGCATGGCGTCGCCATAACTGTAAAAGTTATAGTTATGCTCAATCGCCTCGGCGTAAAGTGCCAATAGCCATTCAATTCCCCGTTCGTCGCCAGGACTTAAAAATGCTGAAACGAGGCAGAGCAGCGTCGATTTTGGCAGGTGAAAGTTGGTGATCAGTGCATCAACGGCCTCGAGTCGGGCAGGTGGATAGATGAAGATGTCGGCCTCGGCCTGCACCGATCCAGTTGGAGTCAGGCAAGTCTCGGGTGAGCTTTGGCTGCGCCGCATCGCATCTTCAATCGATCGCACCGAGGTGGTGCCAACCGCGACTCGTGGGCCCGGGCTGGTTTGCTGGAGAGATTCAAAGGCAGTGGCGGGAATCTCATACCATTCGTGGTGAATATTGTGGTCGAGGATGTTATCGACTTGAATGGGGTGAAACGTGCCGATGCCGACTTGCAGGGTAAGATCGTGAAATTGAGCGCCGCGAGCTTCGAGGCGGGCAATTAGATCGGGCGTAAAGTGCAGGCCGGCAGTGGGTGCGGCTACAGCCACGCGCTTGTCGTAATCGGCGTAGACGGTTTGGTAGCGCTCGTTGTCGTTGGCGCGGCGAGGATCGTCGATCGTGCGTTCGATATAGGGCGGCAGGGGCATAATGCCAAGCCGCTCGGAAAGGTCGGTCACGGATTCGTCACGCATAGGATGGAAGCGCACGCGGTAGTTACCATTTTCGCCAGCGTTGAGCACTTCAGCACTGTATTCGCCGTCGATGCCGAAAGTGCCGACTTGTAAGGTCTTCTTGCCAGGGCGTAGCAGGCACCACCAAGTGACGGCGTCTTCTGCGGGCTGTAGCAGTAGGCATTCGACTTTACCGCCGCTGGGGCGCTGCCCAAAGATACGGGCCTTGAGCACTGCCGCGTTATTGCGAAAGAAGCGCGCGTTGGCGGGTAAATGATCGCCGATTTGAGCGAACGTCGTGTGTGTAATTTGGCGGGTCTTGCGATCGATCACCATTAGTTTTGAAGCATCGCGCTGAGCGGCGGGCTCTTGTGCGATGCGTGCCGTGGGGAGGTGGTAGTCAAATAGGGCGCTGTCCATTCAGAGGCTTTTAGACGGGCAATCCGAAAGTGTGAAGTGGGAAGTTATACTTTTATGATAACTGATACAGTCATTTTGATCAATCACGGCAAATGTCCTTGCGACGAGATTTTTAAAAGAGCTATAATCCTTGGTTCAATATCTCCCTATGCCTACCCGTGCATCCAGTCGTATTTATAATCAAGCCGCCCTTGAAGTGTGGTTCGAAAATGTGGCGCTCGATTGGGAGACTTTTTTTTCTAAAGAAGCGCTGCGACGCGGACGCGAGATCTATAGAAAGGGGCAGATTTCGGGAGTCGAATTAGCGGATAAGAATGTGATCATCAATTGTGCCTTTGCGCGAAAAGACACCTGTTACGTCGTGGTTGAGTGGGGTTCTGAGGGGCCGATTGTACGTTGTTCTACGGAGGATAATGCGATGGGCGATGCGGTCGCTGTCGGTGGGTTGTATGAGGTCGAAGAGTTGATCGCAGATGAGATCGACCCGTTGCCTTATGTGCCGCAATCGAAGTCAGACCTCCAAGAGGCGACCAACGTGGAAACAGCGTTGGCTAAGCAACAGAGCTCAACAGTAAATGCGAAGCAGCCTGAAGAGCCGCCTGCCCGCCGATTGACCCCGCGTTTGGAAGGGCTTAGCTCGGGCCTGCGAATGACAGCGTATTGGGTGAATTCTGATTTCTCGCAAGAAGCAGCGTTTCAAGCTGAGGGTACTAAGATGTCGAGTTCAGAACGTGAAATTCTGGTCCGACTGACCGTTTTGGCCAAGGAGGTAGGATTCACATTTCGTCGCGATTCAAATCACTTTTTAATGCATGACCCAGAGCGAATCGCGCCGTTTTTTTCGCATACTCGCAAGCGTTGGGAAAAAATCTTTGGCTATCTAGATCTCGATCTGGATGCGCAAAGCTTGGCGGAGGGCGTGCAGCAGGTGAAGATTATCGGCCGCGTTGAATCGGCGGGCAAGGCTGAGATGCGTGTGGATTGGCGTTTAAAGTTGGGTAAACGCTGGCTCGACCCCGAAGATGCGGAGCGCCTAGCCAAGGCGGGGCGTGGCACGCATATTGTGAAGGGACTCGGCTTGGTACAGATTGCCGAGGAACAAACTGAAGCGCTTGCGGAATGGCGCGTGGCGGCCGCAGCTGAATCAGAGGCAGCGCAAACTTGGCCGCGTTATATGGTATTTTCGTTGTTTGGTCAGCGTGGTGCGGAATTAGACTTGGAGCAAGAGTTGCAAGAGTGGCAGGCGACGTTAGAGCCGAAACATCCTGAGTCGGGGGAGCTGTTGGGGGCGGATCTTACTGAAGTGGCGTTACCTGATTTTCTACGTCCGTATCAAGCACTCGGTGTGCGCTGGATGGCGAATCTGCGGGCACACGACTGCCATGGTTTGTTGGCTGACGAAATGGGTCTGGGCAAGACACTGCAGGTTTTGACATTGTTGAATGCTTATCCATATGAGGGGAACGATAGCTTAATTGTATGCCCTGCTAGTGTGGTGCCAGTTTGGGAGAGTGAGGTTAAGCAGTGGTACCCTAATTTGGATATAGCGGTGCTGCGCAGCGGGGAAACCTTTGAAGGCCCGTCGAGACATAAACCAAAATTGTGGATCGCCAGCTATACACAACTGCGCCGGCATAAGCATTTATTAGAGGGCACCGAATTTGGCTATGCGGTACTGGACGAGGCCCAGCAGATTAAAAATCCCGAAGCTAAAGTAACGTATGCTTGTTGTGCGATCCGTGCAAAGTGTCGCCTCGCGCTGACGGGTACGCCAATTGAGAATCGCTTGCTGGATGTGTGGACTTTATTTCGCTTCATCATGCCAGGCTTATTGGGTTCGCGTCGTCGCTTCGAAGATGCGGCGAATTCACCAGACCTGTCGATGCGCAAGACGCTAGAGCAAACGTTGCGAAAACAAATAGCACCGTTTTTATTGCGCCGTAAAAAAGACAAGGTCGGCAAGGATCTACCGCCAAAAGTAGAGATGGATTTGATTTGTCCGATTACTGAGATGCAGCGTCAGGTTTATGAGGGCTTATTGAACCAGGGGCGTGAGCAAATGGGCGACGATTTAATGGTAGCAATGCAGGCGAGCTCGATTAATTTCTTCACGCTGTTGACTCGCTTGCGGCAAGCTTGTTGCGATCCTGGCTTGATTCCCGACCTAGACATCGACCCGATGCAAAGCGGTAAAATTCAAATGTTACTCACCAAATTATGTGAGGCGTTGACAGGTGCAGGCGCACGTAAGGTTGTGATCTTTAGTCAGTTTGTACAGTTATTGAAGCGGGTAAAGCCGTTGATTCAAGAAGAGTTCCCTGATGTGGATATTCTGGAATTGACGGGGCAAACAAAGGATCGAGCGAAGCCGGTGGAGGAGTTTCAACAGAAAGCGGGGCCTGCGGTGATTCTAGTCAGTCTGAGAGCTGGTGGTTCGGGGATCACTCTACACGCGGCAGATTATGTATTCTTGCTTGATCCTTGGTGGAATCCTGCGGTCGAGAGCCAAGCCGTGGATCGCGTGCACCGCATTGGTCAACGCAAGCGGGTATTCGTGTATCGTATGATTACGCAAGGCACGATTGAAGCGCGTATTCAGCATTTGAAAGCCGAGAAGCGGGAACTTTTCGAGAGTACTTTGGGCAACCTCGGTAGTGCGCAGGATTTGCGTGAGCACTTTACTGATTTACAGGAGTTAGCGAAGTTGCTGCCACCGGAGTAGTTGAGAAAGACAGTTGAGCAGTGTTAGCCTTTGTAAGGGCTAGGCTTGCCGCGTCATCATATTTAACCAGACGTACTGATACGGTCTAGCTAACAAGCCTCGCGCCTACCTCCCAACAAAAAACGGCTGTCTCCGTAAGGAAACAGCCGCTGGGAAGCGCTTTAGTAATTCTGAGCCGTAGCTTACTCAACGTTGGCGCCGACGACGGCAGCCATTTGCATCATGTTGATGGTCTGACCTTCTTTAATGTTTCTGAGGTCAGTCAACTTGCCAGATTTACTGGTTGAGTTTGTATGACGGAAAATGGTGAGTAATTTTGCATCGGTTACGATGAATTTGCCTGCGTTTTCAGCGGCACCATTTTCAGTCTTTGTTTGGAGACCATTATTTTTGATGTAGTCCCAGAGTTTTTTAGTGATCTCTGTGCGTGGTAGCGCAGATGCTCCCAAAAATGCTGCGAGATCAGCTTTGAGTGTTACTGGTTTGTTAAGTCCTTTTAGTTCTTCAGCCATAATATTTTGCTTTGTTGGTTGGTTAGTTGGTTTTGTTGAGGTGAATTGTAACGATTTGATTAATCGAGCTTCGCTAAATGTTTAAGCGCGGCGACGTAGCCGTCGAAACCGAGGCCGGAGATGACGCCAATGCAGGCTTCCGCCGTCATTGAGTTCTGACGGATTTCTTCGCGGTTGTAAATATTACTAATGTGCACTTCGACCGCAGGAAGGTCACTGCCTGTCAGAGCGTCGCGGAGGGCGAGGCTGGTGTGGGTGAATGCGCCAGGATTAATGATTATACCGAATACTTCCGAGTCCGCGAATTCGCCGATTTTATCGATGATGAAGCCTTCGTGGTTGGATTGGTAAAATTGCACTTGCACGCCTATTTCTGCAGCCTCTTTTGTGAGAAGATTTTCGAGGTCTGTGAGTGTTTGATCGCCATAGATCGACGGTTCACGTTTCCCGAGGCGATCTAGATTGGGGCCGTTGATGATGACGATGTGTTTCATTTTAAGCAGGAGTTGGTGAAAGCAGATAGAAGTTCGGTGGACTTGGCAATCTACATTAAAGGAAGCAGGGCGATTTGATAAAGATCCATTCAAGGCCGAATTTATCGGCTATTTCTTGGGCGAGTGCTTGGACGCCAAAGACCTCAGTGGCGTAGTGGCCACAGGGGTAGAGATTGAGCCCGAGTTCCTGCGCCATGTTAAAGTGATGCTGCCGTAGCTCTCCAGTAATGAGGGTGTCAATATGGTTGGCTTTGAGCTGGTCAACGGCGCTTTGCCCGCTCCCAGTCAGGATTGCAATGCGCTGCGGCTGTTCGCTGCCGTATTCGATGGCTTGGTAAGTGTCGGGAAAAAGGGCTTTGAGTTTGCTGGCCAGTTCGTGTCGTCCGCCTTCTGGTCCTGCGGCGATGGTGGCTATATCGATACCCTCGAAGTTGGCGAAGCCGCCAATTTTGCTCAG
>Ga0209630_10000808_pt1 | contig 35404 bp, 30 predicted proteins | sample COG_01_FD_184745 | JGI IMG/M metagenome (GOLD analysis project Ga0209630, IMG submission 184745) | Pelagic Microbial community sample from North Sea - COGITO 998_met_01 (SPAdes) (version 2) | ecosystem: Environmental > Aquatic > Marine > Neritic zone/Coastal water | place: Helgoland, sampling...
GTGATGATCTCCCCCCCACCAGGGAAATCGGGTGCTTGCACGAATTCACACAGCTCAGCAAGGCTCGCACGGGGCGATTCCAGCAGGTGGATGCAAGCCGCACCGACTTCACGCAAATTGTGCGGCGGAATGTCCGTCACCATGCCAACCGCGATACCCGTCGTGCCATTCAGCAAAACGTTCGGCAAGCGTGCCGGCAGAATTGTCGGCTCGTCCAAAGTGCCGTCAAAGTTGGGTGCCCATTCGACGGTGCCCTGTCCGAGTTCCGCCAACAGCACGTCTGCGTACGGAGTCAGTTTGGCCTCGGTATAGCGCATTGCGGCGAAAGATTTCGGATCGTCACTTGAACCCCAGTTACCCTGCCCGTCAACGACCGGGTAGCGCGTATTAAACGGTTGCGCGAGCAAGACCATCGCCTCATAACATGCCGAATCACCGTGCGGATGAAACTTGCCAATCACATCCCCGACGGTGCGCGCGGATTTCTTGAACTTCGCGGTCGCACTGAGACCCAGCTCCGACATGGCGTAAACGATGCGCCGTTGAACCGGCTTAAGACCGTCGCCGATGTGCGGCAGCGCGCGGTCGAGGATGACGTACATCGCGTAGTCCAGATACGCGCGCTCGGTAAACTCACGCAGCGGAATCTGCTCTATATCAAATTTGCTGTCGTCGGCCATGGCGCTGGATTCCGCTTCAGGTAATGCTGGCGAGATTGCCTTTGCTCTCGAGCCAGCCACGCCGATCGCCAGAACGTTTTTTGGCTAACAGCATGTCCATCATCGAGTCCGTTTGATCGTCAGCGATAAGGCTCAGACAAACCATGCGCCGGGTCGCGACCGCCATGGTGGTTTCCCGTAGCTGCAGGGGATTCATTTCGCCCAGGCCTTTGAATCGCTGCACGTTCACTTTGCCGGAGATTTTCTCGCTTTCAATGCGCTCCAACACTGCGATTCGCTCTTCTTCGTCCTGCGCATAAAACACCGACTTCCCGACATCAATTCGATACAGCGGCGGCATGGCGGCGTACACTCGACCGGCCTCAACGAGCGCGCGAAAGTGACGCACGAACAGGGCGCACAGTAATGTGGCGATGTGTAGTCCGTCCGAATCCGCGTCAGCGAGAATACAAACTTTCCCATAGCGCAGATTGGTCAAATCGTTCGCTCCCGGGTCGATGCCGAGCGCTACCGAAATGTCGTGCACCTCGCTGGACGCGAGCACTTGCGCAGAATCGACCTCCCAGGTGTTTAGAATTTTGCCTCGCAACGGCAAAATAGCCTGGAATTCCCGATCGCGCGCCTGCTTCGCAGAGCCACCCGCGGAGTCGCCCTCAACTAAAAATAATTCCGTCCGCTCGAGATCCTGCCCCGAACAGTCAGCCAGTTTGCCCGGTAGGGCAGGTCCACCACCGGTGATTTTCTTGCGCACAACCTTGGCCGCTTTCAGTCGTCGCTGCGCGCGGCTTATGGCTATTTCCGCGATTCGTTCGCCAGACTCAACATGACCGTGCAACCACAGGCTGAACGAATCGCGCACGGCGCCGCTAACAAAAGCAGCACAGGTTCTGGATGAGAGCCGTTCTTTGGTCTGGCCCGAAAACTGCGGCTCTTCGAGTTTCACCGAAAGCACATAAGCACAACGTTCGATGACATCTTCCGCGGCCAGCTTGACGCCGCGCGGCAGTAAATTGCGGTTGTCGCAGAATTCTCGCATCGCATCCAACAGGCCCTGTCGCAGACCACCAACGTGAGTACCGCCCTGCAGCGTCGGCACCAGATTGACATAGCTTTCGGTAATTAATTCCGAGTCGTCTGCGCACCAGTGGATAGCCCAATGAACTGCTTCGTGCTCACTTTCATGAGCCCCCATGAAAGCTTCAGCCGGGACGAGATCTGCGCCCTCCAGCGCCTCGCCCAGATAATCCTGCAGACCATTCTGGTACTGCCATTCGAGCTTCTCGCCGTTGCCCATATCGCGAAACGTCAGCTTCAGTCCCGGGCACAAAACGGCTTTGGCACGCAGCACATGCTTAAGGCGCGGCAGCGACAATTTAACGGTGTCGAAGTATTTCGAATCTGGCCAAAAGCGGATGCTGGTACCGATGTTGCGCACGCCGACACTGCCGATTACGCGTAACGCCGATTCCACCTCGCCGCCACGAAACGACATTGCATGCTCGTGGCCACCGCGCTTGACCGAAATGTCCAATTGCGCAGAAAGCGCGTTCACCACCGACACGCCCACCCCGTGCAGGCCGCCGGAATATTTGTAGTTTTTGCGCGAAAATTTACCGCCAGCGTGGAGACGTGTGAGGATCACCTCGACGCCGGAAATTTTCTCGCCAGGATGCTCGTCAACGGGCATGCCCCGGCCGTTGTCACTGACGGCGATGGAGCCATCGTCATGCAACACGATGTCGATTTGATCGCAGTGCCCGGCAATCGCCTCATCGACACTGTTATCGACGACTTCCTGTACAAGATGATTCGGCCGTGATGTATCGGTGTACATTCCTGGCCGTTTTCGCACCGGTTCAAGTCCGGTGAGAACTTCGATGTCAGCGGCGTCGTAGCTTGCGCTCAAAGAATCTTATTCCAGTGTGCATGGGGCCGCCCCGAATTGCGGGGATAATCCGGGGCTTCACCAACGTGCTATGTAACGGTGCGCCGACCTGCTCTACGAGCTGCCGGGGCGCGACTATTCAGGCCAAATCGGCAACCAGCGCCGCGCAGGTCTCAAGACTAACGGGCGACACCTCATGACGATAGCTGTCATGGGCGATCCCCATCGCCAATGGCTCGCCGCGCTTGAGGGCCCCGATGGTGATGCTGTCGAGCTGGAAACGCAAGAAATGCACGGCCGAGGTTTTTCTCTCATTTGAACGTTCGAGGTCTTCGTCCGCGATGGCGAACACCGCCTCGCCTTCTCCAGCGCGCAACCACACGGTATCCTCGATACCTTGCATGCTCGCTAGCGCGACGCGGCGTTCTTCTACGTCGTCATATTCGATCATGAAAGTGGCTTTAAAATTGTCACCATCCGGAATGAGCGGATTGTAGGCAGCCAATTCTTCTTCAATCGCATCGCGCTGAAAGATTCGCTCGACCCGCAGCATCTCCTGAATCTGATACTGAACGGTCACGCGGTCTTCAAAGTACAACGCCGCATGGACACCAATAAAGACTTTCCGCAGTGCTTTGTGTGCCATCACATCACGACGCATCTGCGCACGCTGCTCATGGTAGGTTTCAAGCGGCAGCAAGTCGTCCCGGGTGAGTTTGTTCGCCATCTTGAGTGTTAAATCCCGTAGGCCTGTCTGAGTAGCGTAAAGGCGGAACTCGCGACGCTCGCGTCGCCCATCCCGTGTTCGATCATGTCGCCCGCCATCGGGCAATCACTGACGTAATAGTCAACTTTGGCATCGGCAATGCGCTTGACCACAGGACGACAGATCTTCTGCGCAAAGTCGTAGTTTTCAGCCTTGACTGCGTATGTACCGTCGTGGCCTGAGCAACGTTCGACGACTTCCACTTCCGTGTTGGGGACGAGTTCGAGCATATCGCGAGTTTTCAAGCCGATATTCTGTACGCGCTGGTGGCACGGCGCGTGGTAGGCCACTTTGCCGAGCGGCGTCTTAAACTCGGTTTTTAACCGGCCTTCGCGATGTCGGGCCATCAAAAACTCAAACGGATCGGTGAATGCACGACCAACCGCGCCCACCTGTTCGTCGTCCGGAAACAGAAGCGGCAATTCCTGCCGGTACATTAGTACACAGCTTGGTATCGGTGCAGTGATACGCAGCCCCTGCGCAGTCAAATCCAGCAGGCGCGGAATATTGGCTTCTTTGAGTTTTTCAACGGCGTCGAGATCGCCAAGTTCCATCTTCGGCATACCGCAACATTGCTCGTTGCTAACAATCTCGACCCCAACGCCGTTGTGTTCAAAGACTGCAATCAGGTCTTCCACCATCGCCGGCGCATTCCGATTGCCGTAGCAGGTAACAAACAGGCCGATGCGTTCATCGAACGTAGTCACGACCGTACGTTTCGCGTTGCGCTTACGCAGAGTTGCACTGTGAAACTTGGGCAGCGGTGCCTCAGCGTGAACGCCGATAGCACTTTGCATCAGCTTGCGCGCGGGACGTAATTTGTTGGTCGTATTGACCACTTCCGCAACGACCGGAATGCTGGCGAGCTTACCGACCGCATCGGTCGAAGTCAGCACGCTATCGCGTAACGAAGCACCCTTTTTTTTGTAGTGCACAGCCTTGCCGCGCAACATCAAATGCGGGAAGTCGACGTTCCATTCATGTGGCGGAACATAGGGACATTTCGTCATGTAACACAGATCGCACAGGTAACATTGGTCGACGACTTTGTGGAAATCGGCCTTATCCACGCCATCGACCTCCATGGTCGACGACTCATCTACGAGATCAAACAGAGTCGGAAACGCGTTACAAAGGCTCACGCAGCGACGGCAGCCATGACAAATATCGAAAACGCGCTCAAGTTCGGTATTGAGATCGTCCTGATCGTAGAAGGACGTCGTTTTCCACTCAATCGCGTGCCTCGTTGGTGCCTCGAGTCCACCTTCGCGATTGTCATCGGCCATATCAGCCACCTCTATAGATTATTGAGATAAAAAAAGAAGCCGGGACAAGCCCGGCTTGCTCCGCACTGGATCCTGGTCTTATCCCAGAGTATCGAGCGCTTTCTGAAAGCGATTAGCGTGCGAGCGTTCCGCTTTCGCGAGAGTTTCAAACCAGTCCGCGATTTCGTCAAAACCTTCTTCGCGAGCCGACTTAGCCATCCCCGGATACATATCGGTGTATTCGTGAGTCTCGCCAGCAATAGCTGCTTTGAGATTCAACTCGGTGTTGCCGATTGGCTCGCCAGTGGCCGGATCGCCTACGGCTTCAAGGTACTCGAGATGCCCGTGTGCGTGGCCGGTCTCGCCTTCAGCAGTGGAACGAAACACCGCGGACACGTCGTTGTAACCTTCAACGTCGGCCTTTTGGGCGAAATAGAGATAGCGGCGATTCGCCTGCGATTCGCCGGCGAATGCCGCTTTCAGATTGTCTTCGGTCTTGCTGCCTTTGAGAGACATAGTAGTGTTCTCCTCCTCGATGGGCCGATCTGGTCCGGGATGAATTGAAAATTCCAGAGAAATTTAGACTGAGTCTAAATTTGGACTCAGTCTAAATAAACTGTCCGAGCAAGGTCAAGCGTTGACCGCGTAGAGAGCCGTGGTTAGAGTTGCCGCCCGCGCTGCCGGACCGCCGTCAGCCGTTTAGCGCAAACCGGGATTTGCTCGATAACGTGACCAAACCAAGCAACAAAACTCCGCCGATCGACTTCGAGGCTGCAATGCGCGATCTCGAAACCTTAGTCGTCAAGATGGAACAGGGTGAATTTACGCTCGAAGAGTCGATCAAGCAGTTTGAGCACGGCATCCAGCTCGCACGTAGCTGCCAGCAGGCGCTGCGCGCCGCCGAGCAGAAAGTGCTCAAGCTCGCTGGCGACGGCGCAGATGAGGCACTGCGCGACTTCGACCTGCCCGAGCCTTCCTGAGGCGCGGCCTGAAGATGTTGCAAAAACAACTTGGCCCGCTGCGGGCCCGTGCCGATGCTGCGCTGGAAAGTTTTCTGCCCAATGTTGAGACGCCCCCGCTACGCTTACATGCAGCCATGCGCTATGCGGTGCTCGCGCCAGGGAAACGAATTCGTCCGATTTTGACCTACGCGACGGGTCTTGCCCTGCACGCCGCCGACGCCGCTCTGGATGGTCCGGCGATAGCTGTTGAACTGATCCATGCCTATTCGCTCATTCACGATGACCTGCCTGCCATGGACGACGACGATTTACGCCGAGGGCGGCCAACCTGCCACCGTCAATTCGACGAAGCGACTGCGATCCTGGCAGGCGACGCGCTGCAGGCGCTGGCATTTGACGCTTTGCTGACACCGGACGCCCCGAGCAGTGCTGAAACTCGCCTCGAGATGGTTCAAACCCTCGCTCACGCGAGTGGATCCACTGGCATGGCCGGCGGACAGGCACTTGATCTGGCAGCCGTCGGTCAGCGCTTGACGCTCGAAGAACTGGAGAACATTCATAATCACAAGACCGGCGCGCTGATTCAGGCCAGCGTAATGCTCGGGTATCTTGCGGGCACCGACCGCGATCCCGATCTGGCCGAGCGCTTACGTCGCTACGCGCAATGCATCGGACTCGCGTTCCAGGTACAGGACGATATCCTCGACGTCGAAGGGGACACGACAGTGATTGGCAAACCGCAAGGTTCGGACGCTGAACTCGACAAACCGACCTATCCAAATATCCTAGGCCTGGATGGCGCCAAGGCGACGGCGCGTGAACTCTGCGAGGAGGCCATCGCATGTCTCGACCCGCTCGCGGAGCGAGCATCTACCCTGGCGATGATTGCCGACTACATCGTTCGCCGCGACCGCTAAATTCGCGCTGCCGGCAGCCGGCGGGACTCACGCAATGTCAGATTCTCGCCACTGCAAACACGCTTGTCCTCGATTTTCGGCAGCTTGCGCCCTGCCTTAATCTGCCCTTAAGCACACCGCTTAACGCGATCTTCGCTGGGCTGGCATGATGCCGTGGTCGCGTGACACGCTGGTTTTCTTTCGATTGTATTCAGCCCGTTGATCGTTAACCGGCGGATTAGCCGCCGTTTTGCTTTTCGGCGGACTTCGCCTCTTCCCAGAATTGATCCAGCAACGCAGCGCTCGCCTCGGTCATGGCTAAATTGCGCTCTGTGACTCGGCTTTCCACGGCTCGGAAGCGCCGTTCAAATTTTGCGGTCGCATGGCGCAAACTGGACTCCGGTTCGACGCCGAGATGACGGGCAACGTTAACGACGGCGAACAAAACATCGCCAAGTTCATCATGCACAGCGTCGGCGCCGAGCTCGCTGTGCGCATGCCGTAGTTCCAGAAGTTCTTCGTCCACCTTGCGCCATGCGCCGCGATGATCGGGCCAATCGAAGCCAACCCGAGCGGCGCGCTTTTGAATCTTTGCCGCTCGCGATAAGCCCGGTAACGCCGCCGGAACGTCATCCAGTTCACTGTGCTGGCCGGCGGCGATTCGTTGCGCCGCTTTGCGCGACTCCCAGGCTTGCGCCACCGCATCCGCAGACTCCGCGCCGGCGTCTCCGAACACATGTGGGTGGCGCGACACCAGCTTCTGTTCGAGGGCCGCGACCACGTCGTCGAGCGAAAAGCGCCCTTCTTCTTCGCCCAGCTGACAATAAAAAACGACCTGAAAAAGCAGATCGCCGAGTTCGGCAGGCAGCGCACCAAAGTCCGCAGTCTCAATCGCCTCGGCAACCTCGTACGCTTCCTCCAGCGTATGCGGAACAATCGAGCGCCAATTTTGAGCACGATCCCAGGGACACCCACGGTCGGGATCGCGCAGTGAACGCATAATCGAACGTAGCTGGCCAAGCTCGGACATTTATCTTTCCCTTGTTTGTGAGCGAATGCGTACACCGAAATAGGTGCCAAACAGCTCAACTTTGCAAATGAGTGCGCGCCAACATTTACCGAACGGCACTTGCCTGCGGCGAATTTAGCACGGAGAATCGAATCCCAAGTGCGTTGCATTCGCTTCAGGTGAACCGGGATCAGAATATGACCTCACCACTTATTCTCCGCCTCGATATTTCTGGCCGACCGATTCGCTGGATTCCATGGCAGGACGCGGTTTGTCTATACAGCCGTGAGTTGGTCGGTTGGACTGCCGGCGAGAATATTTTCACCTTTCACGGCGGTATCGCGCGGTTTTCAGGCGAACGTTCATCGGTGAGCGTGCACTCGATTATCGCCGTCAAAAACTCGCGCCGCGGGCAACATCCGAAACGCAACGTCCCGCCCCTGAATAATCATGAGTTGTTCCGGCGGGATGGTAATTTGTGTCTGTACTGCGGTCGCGAGTTCAACGGTTATGGATTGACACGGGATCACGTCGTGCCGCTTTCTCACGGCGGGCGCGATCGCTGGTCGAACGTGGTTACTGCGTGCAAGTCATGCAATACCCGAAAAGGTGGGCGTACCCCGGAGCAGGCGCGCATGCCGCTGCTTGCCATCCCATACGTACCCAACTGGGCAGAGTTTCTGGCGCTCTCAAACCGCCGCATCCTAGCCGACCAGATGGAGTTTCTGAAATCCCAGTTCAATCGAAAGAACCCTATCCGCAATCTCGCTTGAAAGCGCTCGTAGCGGCTCTTAGCGGCGTAATGCTGGCGGCCTGCGTCGGCGTCGCGAGCGCTGCTGACGCAACCGGCAACTATGCGATTTGGGGCGCCGGCAGTGCTTCTTGCCACCAGTTCCGGCGCGGTCACGAGGACCCTGCGCTGAGACAATCGTTCAAGGACTATTTGATGGGTTACCTGACCGCCTATAACGCAGTTGCGGATGACACCTATAACGCACTCGGCAGCCTGAGCCTGGAAAAGGCACTACAACGGCTGGATGATTATTGTGACCTGCACAAGATTGATAGCTTTGACCGTGCCGTAATCGACATGCTGGTCGCGCTACACGAAAGCCGCAGCCGAAAAGCCAAAGGTGCGGCACCGGGGTGGGGCCGAACACGCGGGTCCGAGCCTGTCGACACCGAGCGCTCGTCGGCAAATCCTTGAGTGCGATGATTAACCAAAGCACAAACCAGGTCACATAGTGCTGTGTTGCGAAGCAAAAAAAAATCATTCATGATTCGCGCCACCATGGCTACTGCGCCTTTTTCGCAATAGCCAAGACATTTTTCGACTCGAATCGTCCCCTTCCCTAGGAGCATTGCCAGCATGAAAAACAAATATTTAGCGCGCGCCCAGTTGCCGTTATTAGGATTGATAATTGCGTTTACGAGTGCCTGCTCAACAGTATCGCCAGAGCAGTTGTCTGCCGTTGAAGCGAAGGCAACCAGCGCCATGTCTGAAGCTCGCAAAGCTGCAGGAGATGCTGCGAACGCATTGAAAACTGCCCAGGCAGCGAACTCAACAGCTGACGCAGCAGCCGCTGCAGCAGCCGCTGCACAGACCAGTGCCGATGCCGCGATGGCATGTTGCACAGGAAATAAAGATCGTATCGAACGTATGTTCGAACAGACGATGAAGAAATAGCGGGCCAATCAATACGCCGCAAATAAAAAACCCCGCACTAGCGGGGTTTTTTTTCGCCTGAAAATAAAACCTACCCAGAATGTAGAGCGTTTTCAGACTCCGTCATTGTCGCTGTACGCGGTTTGTAGCTCCCGACGTCGTGCGGAATGCCGTCTTTCAGCTCAATGGCACTTTTAATGTCCTGCCAAGCGAGTTCCACATCGAAGGATTTGACCCGTTCGAGGATCAGCTTAACGACGTGCGAGTACTGGCCGGCAAACAGCTCCCGGTCTTCATCCAGATGCGGATGAACCTCGAGATAAACACGCCCACGCGCCACGCCAACTTTATAGGGCTGATTGACCACCTCCACGACGGTACCCACCGGAACCTCGCTGAACACGGTAGCGACGTCTTTCGGGTACATGCGAATACAGCCATGCGTGACCCGCATTCCAATCCCATAAGGCCGGTTGGTCCCATGAATCAAATAACCCGCAGCGCTTAGTTTGAGCGCGTGCTGCCCCAGCGGATTGTCCGGTCCGGCAGGTACGATTGTCGGCAGGATATCACCCTCGGCAGCGTGCTCTTCGCGAATCGATTTGGGGGGGTACCAAGCCGGATCCTTCACTTTGGAGACGATCTTCATCTGGCCCTTGGGCGTGACCCAGTTTTGCCGACCGATACTGATCGGAAAAGTCTTGACCTGCGCCGCGCCGGCCTTGCCTTTACCGCCAAACACGTAAAGGCGCATTTCCGCAACATTCACGATGATCCCACGACGGGGCGCATCCGGAAGGATATACAGGTTCGGCACGACGACCTCTGCGCCATCGCCGGGCAACCAAGGGTCTACTTGCGGATTCGCCAGGCGCATTTCCTGATAGCCCTGATCGTAGGCGCGCGCAATATCGGACAGCGTATCCTCGTGCACTGTGGTGGTGAGAAACAGCTCGCCGATCACATCAGAATCGACCTGCGCGAGGCTAAACGCCTGAGTCGCGCTTGCCGGTCCGACTAGCATGGCAAGCAATAGTCCGAGCAAGTATACGACGGCGTTACCGAAGGCGTAAGAACGCGGCGTCGGATTCATAGTTCTATACTCCGGTTAATCACTTATCGCTGCTGCGGCCAGACTAAGCCAGGCTGCCATAAAGGCCAGCCCACCCGCCGGAGCAGCGCGAGCGAAGGCGGCATTGCTGCTGATGGCACTGAGAGCCAAACCACCGCAAAAACACACAATACCCGTTACGCACAACGCCCCGGCTATACGCAGCATAACCCCGCTCGGTGCTGCGCGCAGCCACACACCGATCACGACCAATAACAGGGCATGAATCAGTAAATAAAGATTAGCGGACCGCAAGCTTGCCAGCGCATGCGCATCGAGTTGCGCGCTGAACTTGTGCGCGGTCAAAGCCCCGAGTGCCACGCCCGTACAGCCTGCGAGACTGCCAGCTGCGATAATTATTCTGTGCCACATACTAATTTAGTCCGAATTTCGCTCGATTCACTTGGGGGCGCGCAACGCGAATGGTGAAGCAGCAAGCAGATTTGACCGCGGGGTCCGCCTTCGTGCGGGCGAGAGTACGCCATCCTAAGCCGTGATCGCGATGTTTTCAGGACCTGAGTTCCGCTTTAGTGACGCCGCCAGTTACTGCCTCACAGCGTTGCTGGCGTGCACCGCGCTGACAACCTCAGGCGCACAACGCTTTAGCGAACCGTTTCGCATGGCGCCCGTAAGCCAGCCCGGAGGAGCCGAGTCAGACCCCCGCCATCGCGGCACTGTGCGTCTGGTCGCGGGTCCCGATGGTCGCCCTCATCAACTCTCTGGACTGGCCTGGGATGCCGACGAAAATTTGCTCTACGCGCTCTCTGATGATGCCTACGTGGTGCACCTGCGCCCGTTCTTTCAGGGTGGCCGTTTGTTTCGGACAAAACTCGTCAAGTTCGTCGCACTGCTGGACGAACACGGCACACCGTTGAACTCTCCGTTCGCAGATTCAGAAGGATTGCTGGGGCGCTTCACCGACAATGGCGTGCGCGGCGATAGCGAACTCGTCGTGTCGTTCGAAGGCCGCCCCAGAATTATTCACTTCAACACCCAGGGCGCGCCAGTCTCGCAAACAGAATTGCCGCTAGCTCTGCGAAACCGCAGTTATTACGCCGGTTCAAACAAACAGCTCGAAGCCATTACAGGACATCCTCAGTACGGAATTATTACTGCGCCAGAACGCGCCCCACGCGCCTCGTCGGGGAACTTCATTCCGCTTTGGTCGATATCCGGGGAGCAGTGGAATTACCGCCCTGACGCGCCGGGTGTCAGCGCAGTCGTGGGGCTCGAAACAGCGCCCAATGGCGATATTCTAGTCTTGGAGCGCCAATTTCGCGGGCTCTTGCGACCGTTAATAATAGTCGTACAGCAGGTGCGTTTGGATGATGACAACCACGCATTGGTGGAAGCTGTCGAGAAGCTGCGGTTGGATTCGTCGCGCGGCTGGGCGCTGGATAATTTCGAGGCTATCGCCCGCCACCAGGGCGACTGCTACTTTCTGGTCAGCGACGACAATGCGTCAGTGCTGCAAAAAACCCTGCTGAGTTATTTCTATTTGCCGCAGAACTCGGACGCTCTCAGCGTTCGAGTAAACGCGGCATCAACTCAACCAGATTGCATGGACGCGTCCGGTAATCCAGTTGATGCACGATAAGTTCATCCCAGGCGAGGGTACAGGCGCCCGCAGAACCAGGCAGTGAGAAGATGTAGGTGGCGTTGGCAACACCGGCAACGGCGCGAGATTGCAACGTCGATGTCTTGATATCCTGATAAGACAGCGCGCGAAACATTTCGCCGAAACCATCGAGTGTCTTATCAAACAAAGGTGTCACTGCTTCCGGGGTTCCATCACGCCCAGTCACACCGGTGCCACCCGTCAATAGCACCACATTGACGTCTGTCTGTGCGACCCAACGCGACACATGCGCCCGAATGGCATAAACGTCGTCTCTGCAAATGGCTTTCTCGGCGAGCGTATGGCCAGCATCCTGCGCGCGACCGGCGAGCACTTTGCCCGACTTGTCGGTCGCCTCTGTACGCGAATCCGAAACCGTTAAAACGGCAATCGATAAGGGAATTAACTCTCGTTCTGTGGTCACAATTCACGCCCTGCGGTAGCCTAAGGTAGTTTACCCAATCTATGACAATAATATCTTCGTCACCAGAATCGGAGCGTCCCCTACCCGCGTTACAGTAATAGGTGGCGGGGTTCGAAACTGCGTGATAACAATACGGTGTTAAGTATGCCTGCAATACAATCGCCGCCGGAAGACAGTCAACGACTCGATCGTTGGCTGTGGGCGTCGCGCCAATTCAAAAGCCGCAGCATCGCCGTGCATGCGATCGAAAATGGTCGAGTGGAACTCAATGGCTTACGCGCCAAGCCAGCCAAGCTGGTTCACATTAACGATGCGATTCGCATCCGCCGGCCACCCTATGACTATGACATCATCGTACGCGGCCTGTCCGGAAATCGCGTCTCAGCGAAACTTGCCGCTGCCTTGTACGAAGAAACACCTGACAGTCTGAGCACGCGCGCGAGCTTGCGTGAGAGCCTGGATTTAAGCGCCGTGCATGAGGATCGTCGGAGCGGCAAACCCGACAAGAAAGAACGTCGCGAGCGCGAGAATCTCAAGCGCTCATACGAATAAACCAGCAGGAGCTACGACGCGAACCTATGAACGCCCCTCAAGCCACGCTCTCCGCAGACAACGCGTCTGCGATCTACTCAACCCTGACGGGCGCAATCAGCAAAGTAATCACCGGCCAGAGCCAGGTAACCCGCCACCTCCTCAGCGCTTTTCTCACTGGCGGTCACGTGTTGTTGGAAGACTATCCAGGAACCGGTAAAACAACATTGGCAAAAACGCTGGCGCGCGCAGTCGGAGCCGACTTCCAACGCGTTCAATTCACCCCTGATCTGCTTCCCACCGACATTCTTGGCGCCTCAATCTACAACCAGAGAAGTCAGGAATTCGTGATCCACAAAGGGCCGATATTCACTAATTTCCTGCTCGCCGACGAAATCAATCGAGCCTCGCCGCGCACGCAATCGGCCCTGCTCGAAGCGATGGGTGAAGCTCAGGTTAGTCTTGAGGGAGAGCAATTCACGCTCGAACAGCCCTACTTTGTGATTGCCACGCAAAACCCGCTCGAATTCCACGGTACTTACCCCCTCCCAGAAGCGCAGATGGATCGTTTCGCGCTGCGCTTGTCACTGGGCTACGTGTCTGCCGAAGATGAAGTGGCGATCATCACGTCGAATAATCAATCGAGCCCACTCGAAGACACTGAAGCGGTCATTTCAGTTACTGAGGTGCTGGCTTTTCAGCGCGCCGCCGCCGCTGTTTCAATTAGCGAAGAACTCAAGCGCTACATTGTTGCGCTAGTCGCGGCAACGCGCGACGCCGAGCAGATTGAACTTGGCGCAAGCCCGCGCGCCTCCCTGACTTTACTCAAATGCGCGCAAGCCCTTGCGCTATTCGACGGCCTTGATTTTGTGACGCCAGACATGATCCAGGAACTGGCGCCGCTAGTACTCGCTCATCGTCTTGCGGTGCGAGCCGAAGCCCGCTTTAGCGGCATTAGTGCACTCACCCTGGTCGCCCAAATCCTTGATACGGTCGAGGTCCCGCGTTAGTTCCGGGCCCTGATTATGCCGAGCATGCCGCCGCGCGTTCTTTACCGGCTATTTCCGCTGGCCGGACGCACAAGCGCATGGGTTGAACAACGCTTCCCGGCTGGCGGACGCATGGTTCTGTCATTGTTGGTCTGCGGCATCCTGTTTGGCATCGACTTGCGACAGACGTTGGGTTATCAGATCGCCTCGCTGAGTTTCGCCTTGCTGCTAACCAGCATTCTGCTCAGTGTGCGCTGGCGACCGCGGCTTCGGGTCGAGCGGATTCTGCCCGATCTGGTCACCGCCCAGGTACCGATGAGCTACTACCTCAAAGTGACTAACCTTGGTACACGCGACGAGCGCGATCTAGTCGTGCAGGACCAACTCGTCACGCCGCCGATGAGCTATGACGCATTTCAACGCCGCCGGCGCCAACGCAGCACTCGCCGTACGAATTGGTTTGACCGAGCCGTTGGCTTCCCGCGCTGGGTGGAAATGCGGCGGCGCGATCGCGGCGCCGAAATCCGTCTCGTCGCCATTCCGACCATCGCCGCGGGCGCGAGCGTGCAAGTCAAAATAGACAGCACGGTCGTGCGCCGCGGCTGGATCCAGTACCAACACACCCAGATTCTCCGTCCCGATCCGCTCGGATTGTTCCGCGCGCGCCGGAACCTACCTACGAAAGAGGCATTGCTCGCCCTCCCGCAGCGCTATGCCGTGCCTCATATTCACATGCAGTCGCAACGCCATTATCAGAAAGGCGGTGTAAGCCTCGCGCTGGCCGTCGGCGACTCGCAGGAGTTCGCGAGCTTGCGCGACTACCGTCCGGGAGACGCCAGACGCCATATCCACTGGCGTAGTTTCGCGAAAAGCGGCCGCCTGGTGGTGAAGCAGTATCAGGACGAGTATTTCGATCGCCACGCCTTAGTCATCGACACCCACGTCGAGGCCAATGAAGAGGAACTCTTCGAGTCGATCATTTCCGTTGCTGCGTCGGTCGCCGGCGGCGAACGGCCGCGGGATTCCATCCTCGATGTGATTTTCGTCGGCGCACAAATGGTCCAGCTCAGCGCTGGACGTGGCCTCGGCGACGCCGCCAGCGCCCTCACCTATCTGGCTGAGGCCGTGGCCAGTGTGGACGCCGATTTCGCTGCGACCGCAAACGTGTTGCGTGAACGTGCCGGGGAACTGGCCAGCGTCATTTTTGTACTGGCTTCTGTGGACGACGAACGCCAGCAATTGCTCGACGAGTTGGTCGTTCGCGGTATCTCGTGTCTGTGCTTGCTGGTCAGCGTTGGCGACGAACAATCCGATGGCCTCGAACGACTCGGTACTCACCGTGTCTTCCGCATCCGTAGCGGTCATCTCAGTGCCGACCTGGCACGTATCGATCTCACGCCATGACGCGCATCACTGTCGAACCGGTCCGCAAACCCATGCCGCGCTCATGGCCGAGCCTGGCGCTGCTCTGTTGGGGTGGGTTCACCGATACCTGGTCGGGCGCAATCGTCATGGCCCTGATGCTGGAAGCGATCGCCTTATCGCCAATTAAATGGAATGTTGCACATCGCGAATTCCATCGCGCAGCCGATCTGACCAGTGTTATTTTTGCTGTCGTTACGGTGGTGCAATTTTCCCGCTATTCGGTGCACGGCATCTACCAGATTTTGCTCGTCACGCCATTCTGTTTTTTTCCGCTGTTGTTGGTACAACGCGCGAGCGTGCAACAAACGATTCCCATGAGCGCCTTGTTCTACAGCCTGCGACGCTACCCACAGTACGATCGCGAACTCGACGTAGCGCCGCACTACATCATCATCTGCATTCTCGCCGCCAGTACAACAACGCAAAACGACCGCATTTTCATTGCGCTAACCGCCGTACTCATAGTCGGCTTGATAGCTGCAGCGCGTCCACAACGATATCGATGGTGGCAATGGTCGGGCGCGATGGTGCTCGCCTTGACGCTGGCAGCAGCAACCGGCTTGGGCGTGCTGCGTGGACATCGCGCACTGGAAGATTCATTCATGTACTGGCTGAATCAATTCCCGTGGACCTCGAGCAATCCCAATCGGGCCATTACAGCGATCGGCCAAATCGGGCGACTCAAGTTGTCCGATCAAATCCGCGTGCGCGTGACCCCAGGGCGGCAAGTCAAACTGCCATTGCTCCTCCAACAAGCGAGCTACGACGAGTTTACTTACGGTTCATGGGCCGCTAAGGAGGCACCATTCGCTGCGCTGGATAAAAGTGACGGCGAGGATTCCTGGATAACGGAATCCAGCGACAATAGTGCAGCGACGGTGACCGAAATAACGTTCCAGCATCGTCGCGAACTCGCCATGCTGCCGGTCCCGCGCGGTAGCCGCGAAATTCATAGCTCCGAAGTGGCGGAATTGCAACGAAATCGCTTCGGCACTCTATTGTCCGAATCGCCGCCCGGCGCTCTGCGCTTCAAGGTGACCAGCGGCGTACCGGTCAGCAATGAACCTCCCGCAACCGCTCGCGATTTGGTCGTACCGCAGAGTTACCAGTCCGTGATCGCGCAAACCCTCGGCGAAATCAATGTGCAACCCGGGCGCGACGCTGAGAACGCTAAACAGATCCGCCAATTCTTCCTCGACAACTTCAAATACAGTCTCATTCAACGTCGGGGCGGGATGAAACGCACGCCCATTGCGCGTTTCCTAACCGACACCCGACGCGGCCATTGTGAGTATTTCGCGACCGCGAGTGTTTTGTTGTTGCGCGCCGCAGGTATTCCGGCCCGTTATGCAGTCGGCTACGTTGTCGAAGACTACAGCGAACTCGAAGGCGCCTACATTGCCCGCGCGCGCCACGCGCATGCGTGGGCACTCGCCTTCGTCGACGGCGAATGGATCACGGTCGACGCAACGCCAGCCGCGTGGTTTGAACTGGAGAACAGTCTCGCGTCGAGATGGCAAGATATTCAGGACGTCGCCATGTGGATCCGCTACCGCCTGCAACGCTTGAGTCAGGATGATTTCAGCGATCTGGGGGACTTGATGATTTGGCTCGTGCCACCTTTGGCGGTCGTGCTGTATTTACGCCTGCGCAAAAGTCCGACCGCCGTCCGTAAAGCCGCCCAAGACGCTACCGGTACCGATAGACCCGCTTCATTACTGGATGATTTACTCAGCGCGCTAAAAACGCGCGGGCTTGAACCGTATCCGGGTGAGACGATTCGACACTTCCTGCTGCGCGCGATTCCGGGCGCCGATTCTCGTGCCGAAATCGAGGATATCGTCCGGACCTATTACCGAATCAGATTCTCGCCACACAGCGAACAGCGCGCCGAACAGGCCGGTTTGCGTGAACGACTCGCGCGTTACCTGCCGAGTTCAGCTGGTGGAACCTGACAGGGCCTCTCGAAACAATCGCTGTTCGTCTGCGGATTCGATTTGGCGGATATAGTGGTCCGCCACAGCAGGTGGAATGACGCCACGAAACATCGCGCGACGTTTTTCATCGACAGAAACGCCGTCACACTGCAGAAAGGCTAAGGGCTCTATGGCTCCCCGTTCAAGCATGATGGCGTTTTCGTTTGCAACGTCTCGCATCACAGCATGGTTGGGCGTCAAGCGTCCCTGAACGAACTCCGATGACGCTAATCCATTTTCGTATATTGCCCGAATCTCAAGCTTGTAGCCGCCAATCAAAATCGGATTAATCGTTTCTTCGAGTTGCGATTCAATGTTGTTCATACGCGTCAAAACGAGGTCTGACCAGTCGACCCCAGGTTCTTCAAGTCGCTGCAATACGCTGTAAATATCGATGACGTTATTAATCGAGAGCAGACCGTAGACGTCGTGAATAAAGGCGTAGTTGCGTGCCGATACCAGGCCTTGGAAATCCCCGAAACCCAATGCCCGACACACGTTCGGCTGCGACGGCGCGGCGGCGTTGAAGCCGATACCGCACAAAAGTTGCGGCACACGTACACCAAGCTGTTGGGCAATTTGTTCGCGGCGTGCGTCGTCGTCATCCAGCGGCCCGACCCGAGTCGCTGCGAAAATGGCGAGCAATTCGTCAGACGAAGAACGCAGAAGCATTTCGAACGAATACATCGTCTCTCCTTAAAATATCCGCGGCGGTCCGCAGATGATTGTCAGACGAATTCTAACCGGGAGTTTGGGTACACCGCATTGCGGCCGACATTTGCTTCCTGAACAGAAGAAGAATACGGCAGATCACTCGTCACCCGCCCTGTCGCGGTGCCGAACACCAGGGTGGTCAGAACTCGCCCCTGCGGGCCGCGTTAGTCACGCCGGAGGCTGTCGCGCACGGCAATGGGCGTGGGATAGCGCATCACGATGAGGTAACTGGAGACGATGAAGCTAAACAGGGTCGTAAGCTGGACAAGGTAGGCACCCCGCTCGCTAAGCAAACCGCTATGTAGTGCGAGTATCGCAACCAGCAAACTGAACTCACTGATCTGTCCCAGCCGCACACCCACTTCCAGGGATTGGCGGGAACGCTCGCCAGCTCGACGAAACAACCACCGGAACGTATACGGTTTCGCAGCCAACAACAGCGCGGTAAGGACTAATGCGGCAAACAACGCTTGTTCAATCATAACCACTTCAAATGCTGCGCCAAAAGAAAAGAAGAACAAGACCAGGAAAAAGTCGCGCAGCGGTCGCAAGCTATCGGCGATAAATGCCGATACTGGACAACTCGCCAGCGCGATACCCGCTATAAATGCTCCGATTTCATGCGACAGACCGAATAATGCAGCGCATTCGGCGAGCGCAAGACACCAGCCAATCACCAGCAAAAATATGTATTCGTGAATCTGGTCGAAACGCCGAATCAATGGTTCGATGACAAATTTCTCGGCCAACAACGCCACCGCAACGAGCGCCGGCAAGGCAACGAGTTGCTGCACAATGCCGGTCAGTGGATCCTGCCCACTGCCGTAGCCGTGAACCACCAGCAATACCACAATCGCGATCAGATCTTGCACCAGCAAGACCGAAATCATCATCTGCCCGGTATGTTGATGGTGCAGGGTTGTCGTCGGCAGGAGCTTCAGACCGATGATGGTGCTCGAAAACATCATGCACGCCCCGACCAACAGCGCCTCGTGCCACGGCAAGCCCCATAGCAGGGCCACCGTGCTGCCCAAGGCGCAGAAAATCAGTGAGCTGATGAGGGTGACACCGAGCGCCTCGCCGAGCATTTTCCACAATTGCTGCGGCTCCATGTTCAAGCCGAGCAGATACAGCAAAAACATGATGCCGATACTGGAGACGTCTTCGATCCAGCCCTGGTCGTGCACCAGACCAAAGCCCGCCGGCCCGAGCACCATCCCGATTAATATGTATGCCACAATCATGGCCTGACGCGCGAACAAAGCAAGGGTAGCGAATACCGCAGCACCTGAAAAAATCAGGAAAATCGAAAAAATGACGCCGTGATCCTGCACTCAGTTCATTACCTTCAACGCGCTCAACCCACTGACCAGTTGCGCGACAGATACTTTCTGCGCAGCCCCGAGTTCGGGCGCGAACACACTAATACGGTACTCCTCGAACTGTTGATGGACGCGCGCGGCGGCATCACGTGCAGCAGCATGCGGCCGCAACGCGAAAAACTCTTGCCATAGGGGTGCCAAAGCCGCGAGCTTTTCGAGATCTTTGCCGGGATTGCCACGCGCACGCTCGAGTCGTTTATTAATTCCGTGCAAATACCGATGGCACCGATCGGCGACGCCCCATTGCTGCCAGTCCAGTCCGCGCGGCCCAAGCAGACATTCGAGCTGCGACAGCATGTCCTTGCGCGATGCGTCCGGGATCTCATCACGGAATTCATCGATCCGCAGACGTAATTTTGCACCTGCGGCGAGGCGTTCAAGCAATGCCCCGTGATTAGCTTCGAGTTCGGTCGCCAAAGAGACGTGAAACACCTCCAGGAGCGCCACAAAGTTCTGCTCATCAGCGACACGTGCGCGACGCTCGACGCAATTATGCGCCATAACCTGCGCGAGCAATCCGATTGGCGCTTCAAGATAGCCAAACATGACCACGAGCAGAGCGTCCTGCTTAGAGCGCCCAAAGCGTTCCAAAGCACGCAATTGAGGTGCACTGGAGAGGAGCAACAAACGTGTGACGCCAAGCCCGTGCGCCCGTGCAGCCGCTTCCTCGTCATCAAAAACTTCCAGCTCGACCACATTCGTTCGGTCCACCAAAGCCGGGAAACCCTCGATTCGATGCCCGCCGTTGCCGGCAAAACTACGCGTCGGCAGGTCGCCGAAGTTCCAACCACAGCGCGAACTGCCGGCGTACTTCCAGTCCAAATCAGCGAGCGCCTCGCGCCCGGTCTGTGCGTGGCCCGCCTGCAAAATGGACAGTTTCCGACTGGCCGCAACCGGCTGCCCCTGTTCATCAACCAGCTCAATAAAACAATGCAAGTGCTCGGCAAGTGAATTCTCGTCGAACAGCCCGACATCAACCGGCTCACCGCCGATGTTGGTCAACACGCGAGCGAGACTCTCGGCCAGCCCGCCCGGCTGATTGGCCAGAGCAGCGACGGCAGCCATAGTGTATTCGCGCGCTGGCGAGAATCGGCGCCGCCATGCCTTTGGCAACGCACGCAACATCGCCTCAACTTTTTCGCTCAGCATGCCGGGGACGAGACGATCGAAATGTGCCTCAACAAGACGCGGCAGTAACGCGACCGGCACCGTGATCGTCACGCCGTCTCGCTCGCTGCCGGGCTCGAAAGTGTAAGTGAGCTGACAATTACTGCCGGCGATCGGCAGGGTGTCAGGAAACAAAAACGCGGGCACGTTGTCGAGCGCCTGGGTCGTCGCATCAGTCTCACTCATATACAGGGCGTCGGCCGCCGCAGGCACAGCACGCAAAGTGCGCATGAGCGCTTTACGCGTAGTGATTTGAGATGCGATTCGGTCGTCGTAGAAAGTGTGCAGACGCGCTCCGGGAGCGAGCAAATCGCGGCGTCTGGCCCGCGCTTCGAGGGCTTGGATACGGGCGACCAGAGCGTGATTGTGGCGTAGAAAATCGACGTCTTCGCCAAGTTCCCCCGCCAGCAGTCCAACCTCGATCAAAAGTTCGCGCGCCGCTGCTTCATCAACCCGAGCCAAATCAATTTGCCGGGACGTATTGATGACGAGTCCAAACAGACGCTGGATCTCGGTTACGCGCGCGCAGCCACGACGCGCATCCCAGTGCGGCGCCTCGTAGGTGCGTTTGATCAAGTGCCCGGCGACCTGATCGAGCCAGTGCGGATCGATGCGCGCGGCGAGACGTGCGTAGGGTCTCCCGGTCTCGACAATTTCGCCGACCAGCAACCATTTCGCGGCGCGCCGATACAAAACGGAAGACGGATGCAGCGCAAACGTTGCATTGCGACAGCCGAGGTAGTGGTCGCCCTGCCATTCGCCAACATAGCTCGGAAAGCCACTCGCTAAAGCACAGTGGATGGCCTTGAAGGACGCGGGCTCGGTGTTGACCACCCACCCTTCGGCAGTGACTCGTTTACGCAGGTACGTGTGCAGCTGAATCCACTCCTGTACGCGGGAGGTGGACAGAAACAAACGCCGGCAGCGGCGGCGCTGTCGCTGATAGGGCAATTTCGCCAGTTCAGCGGCAGTATCCCAGGCATTCACAAACCACAAAAAATCCGAGCGCTTGTCAGCAAACTGGGCATGCGCGCGATCGGCCAGATCGCGAACTTCGTGCGGGCGGTCACGCGGGTCGGCGATGCTGAGCGCGGCAATAATAATCAGGATTTCGGATAAGCAATCACGTTCTGCTGCGCTGACCAGCACTCGCGCCAAACGCGGGTCGATGGGGTAGCCGGAAAGCTTCGTGCCGATGGGTGTCAAGGCACGCCCGCTGTCCAGGGCGCCGAGCTCCTGCAGCACCGTATATCCATCTTTGAGCATCCGCTCGGGAGGACGCTCGGCAAACGGAAAATCGTCAACGCTAGCGATACCCATCGCTTTCAAACGCAATATCACACCTGCCAGATTGGTGCGCAGAATCTCAGGTTCGACACTGCTTCGCCTGGCGTTGTAGTCCGCCTCGTCGTACAGACGAATACAAATACCCGGCGCCTCGCGTCCACAGCGACCGGTACGTTGGTCAGCGTTTGCGCGAGCGATCTTCTCTATGGGCAACTGCTGTAACTTGCGGCGCGGACTATAGCGACTCACACGCGCCAATCCACTGTCGATTACATGACGAACGCGTGGCACGGTCAGCGAAGTTTCGGCAACATTGGTTGCCAGAATGATGCGACGCTGTGCACCCGGTTGGAAAATCTTCGTCTGTCGCATCACGTTCAGACGTGCGTAAAGACTCAGGACTTCGGTTTCTGCGAACGCTGCACGACTGATTGCCGCGTGCGCCTCGCGGATTTCGCGCTCACCCGGCAAAAAAACCAGCACATCACCATGCTGTTCGGCGTCAAGTTCACGCACCGCTTCGACCAGCGCCGCGTTCAGGTCGCGGTCTTCATCGCTTTCGTCGATCGGCCGATAACGGACATCGATCGGGAAACTGCGCCCTTCAATAGAGAAACTAACGCAGTCGTCATAGAAGCTGGTGAAGGTCTCGATGTCCAGGGTAGCCGAGGTGATGAGCACCTTCAGGTCGGGCCTGCGGGCAAGCACACGTTTTAGATGACCGAGCAGAAAATCGATGTTGAGAGTCCGCTCGTGAACTTCATCAATAATCAGAGTGTCGTATTGCTCAAGCCACGGGTCGCGGTCAATCTCATTCAGCAAAATGCCATCCGTCATGACTTTGACGCGCGTATGCGGGGCAAGGTTGTCATCGAAGCGAACGCAGTGGCCGACCAGGGTGCCGTTATCAGTCCGGGTTTCTTCTGCAATGCGTCTGGCGATGGCCCGCGCCGCAATGCGGCGCGGTTGAGTGTGACCGATTCGCCCGTCGACGCCGCGCCCTGCTGCGAGACACAGTTTTGGCAGCTGCGTCGACTTACCACTACCCGTCGCGCCGCTGACCACGAGCACTTGATGTCGCTCAAGGAGTTCCTGCAATTGGGCAACGTGTGCCGAGACCGGCAACGTGTCAGGAAATTCGAGATGTGGCACGAGTGCTGCCCGCCTTTGCCGAATGTCCGTCGAGTGCTCGCACTGGTACTGCAGTCGCTGCGCACGTGCCATACACACCTTCAGCGAAGACGGGTCCACCGCGAGGCGGCGGGCCTGGCGCCGGAGTTGTTTCAGCTTGCGCGCAATACGGCGACGATCGCCGAGCAGACAGATTTCGATCAGGCCTTCGACCGCGTGCAATGCACTTTCCAGCGACTGGATCTGCTCTTCGACTAAAACGCCTTGGGTAGTACTCACGAAAGCATCCCTGACGCTGCTGTTAGCGGCAGCCAATACAGTGCAAGCGCGGTGATAACCAGAATCGCAATCAGGTTAATGAATATCCCCGCGCGCGCCATGGCCACAACAGAAATGCGCCCGGAAGAAAATACAATAGCGTTCGGTGGGGTCGCCACCGGCATCATAAAGGCACAGCTTGCCGCAAGCGCCGTCACGACGACGAGCGCGAAGGGATCGAGATCAAGAGCTACAGCCGCGGCGGCAAGAATAGGCGCGAGGGTGGTGGTGGTCGCGGTATTGCTGGTCAGCTCAGTCAAAAACACCACCGTCGCAACAATCGTACCGAGCGTCATCCAGAGCGGGACATCGCGCAGCGATACTAATTGAGCACCGAGAAATTTGTCTGCGCCGGTGGCGCTAACCGTGGCAGCGAGCGCCAGTCCCCCACCAAACAGAATAAGCGTCCCGAATGGAAGCTTGCTGGTATCAGACCAAGTCAACAGACGCCGGTTGACGTCTTGTGCTGCGCCGGCTGGGATCAGAAACAAGGCAATCCCGGCGAGCATCGCGATACCCGTGTCGGTGAGCCCGGCGAACGGCGCAAGGCCGTTGAAATCAATTCCCGTCAGCCACGAGCGACTGAGCCACGCGACAACACTCAGAAAAAACACCAACGCAACCCGACGGGCGCCGGGTTGCAGGTCGGACCACGCCACAGTGTCCGTTGGCGACGAGCCAACCCGTTGCCTCAAATGGGACACGGGTGCGATGTAGCGAGTCAACACGAACCAACTCAGCGGCAACATCACGACGCTGACCGGCAGTGCGAGGACCATCCATTGGCGAAAATCCACCTCGATTCCGAACCGTTCCACCAGGAATGAGGCAACAAACAAGTTCGGCGGCGATCCTATCAGTGTCGCGGTGCCTCCGATCGAGGCTGCGTAGGCCACGCCCAATAAGACGCAGCGCGCGAAGTTATCGGCCGAATCCTTGGCCATCCGCTTATCCATATCCGCAATCAGGCTGAGTGCGATGGGCAACATCATAATGGCGGTCGCGGTGTTGGACAGCCACATACTGGCGAACGCCGAGATCAGCATCAGCCCACCCACCAACCGACACGCGCTATCGCCGGCACGCGCCACAACGTGTGTGGCCATCCACACGTGCAGGCGCCATTTTTCGATCGCGATGGATATCAGAAAGCCGCCGAAAAACAGAAATATCAGCGGGTGGGCATACGCTGACGAGACGATTTTGATGCTGTTCAGCCCGAACAGGGGAAATAACGCGATCGGAAGAAGCGCGGTGACGACAACATCAACCGCCTCGGTCAGCCACCACAGTGCCATCCAGGTGGTCATGGCAAGGGTCAGCCGTGCGTCGACATTCAGTGCGACTATCTCAATGCTGCTGATTGCATAGTGCTCGGGCAGCAATAAAAACATCGCCAGCCCTGCTGACGGTCCGCCGACAATCGAAACCTCACGCAATCGCATCATGATCGGCTATCGCCTGGCGCGGCATCCACTCGCCTGCTTGGTCTGGGTGTCCCAGAGTATAACGACACCCGGCAGCGTCGAACGGGGCGTTGGCAAAATTACTTCTTTATGCCCAATCGTGCTGTTAACATGACCTTACAGCTGATCCTTCAGACATTTAGAGCTTCGAGAAACGCCCCGTGTCAACATTGAGTTTCGATATCTTCGGTTCGCAAATCGATGGCGCGCGGGACTATCAGGAAGACGCCTTTCTGATCACCCATCTGGGCGACTCGGACGGCGACAATTCAGGTTCCATGGTCATCGTTGCCGATGGCATGGGCGGCCACGCCGCAGGGAATGTCGCCAGTAATATGGCTGTGCAGACATTCAACCGGCATCTCTCGAAGAATTTTCCCAACGACAATGTAGCCAACATTCTTTACGAAGCGGTGCTGCAGGCTAACGGCTCGATCACGGCCACGGTCGCCGAAACTGCCGCTCTGAAAGGGATGGGCTGTACCTTGGTCGCCTGCGTAATAGAAGGTGAGGACCTGCGCTGGGTCAGCGTCGGCGACAGCCACTTATACCTGTTGCGCGATGGCGAAATCACCAAGAAAAACGCCGACCACAGCTATGGCGGCTTTCTCGACCGCATGGCAGAGGCAGGGACGCCGGTTGAAGCCGAAGCCGGCTTTTCGCGCAATATGCTCATGAGCGCCCTGACCGGAGACGATATTGCAGAGATCGATTGCCCGGAAGAATCGCTGACCCTGGAGCCCGGCGACCGGGTCATCCTCGCCAGCGACGGGCTCGACACCCTGACCGGGGAGCAAGTGATTGAGATTTGCAGTGGTGCCGATGTAGTCAAAGAGTGCGCTGAAGCGCTCTTGCAGGGCGTCACAGATGCTGGCGCGCCGCGCCAGGACAACACGACCGTTATCTGCATTGACGTGATCGAAAAGCTCGAAGCAGCGCCGGCCGTTCCCGAACCGCCCCCGCTGGCTGTGCCCGATCCGAACGCGACACAAAGACGCGACGCCTACGTCGAAGCAGAACCCGCCCGCGAGGTCGACAACGACCCGCCCAAAAAGAGCGTCATGCCCCTGGTCGCCGCTGCAGTACTCGGTTTGGCAGTGCTCGGCGGCGGTGGCTTTTGGTATATGAACCAAGGTGCTGATCCGCAGCAAACCCGTGGCAATGATTACGAAATCGAATACGAACAAGACGCGATCGACGCTGACGTCGTCGAACTGGAGGCGGTTGAGGAAGAAACTGTCAGTGCTGGCGAAGTCGCGCCCGCGGCCCGTCCGGCACCGGTTCCTGCAGGCCTTAGTGGCGAATTCCGCGATAACCTGAAAGGTGGCGGCAAGAGCCCTCAGATGGTCTGGATACCGGCCGGTAACTTCAAGATGGGTAGTCGCAAAGTCACCAGCGACCCCGACGAACACCCGCAGCATGACGTTGCTGTGGCGCAGTTCGCAATTGCTATCAACGAAGTGAGTGTTGCGGACTATACGCGCTTCGCCAATGCGACCGGGACCAAATTACCCAATCTCGGTGCGGCAAGTGGATCGGACCCGGAGAATTTCCCGGTCTATTACGTCTCCTGGAATAACGCCCTCGCCTACACCAAATGGCTGTCCGATCAATCCGGGGAAAACTACCAATTGCCGAGTGAAGCGCAGTGGGAATACGCGGCTCGCGCCGGTTCTCAGGACGCTTATTGGTGGGGTCGCAAGCTAGGCCGAGGCAACGCCCATTGTTTTAACTGCGACACGGGCCTCGACCCCCGTAAGCCGACTGCGGTTGGCCGCTTCAATGCGAACAAGTTTGGCCTGTTCGACACGTCCGGGAATGTCCAGGAGTGGGTCTACGATTGCTATCACAAAAACCACGACGGTGCGCCGACCGACGGTTCGGTCTTCGAGGGCGGCGACTGCACCGTGCGCGTGCTCAAAGGTGGCGGCTATAGCAGCGGTCCCGAAGAGTTGCGACCTGCGGCGCGCGACAAATTTCGCTTCGACAAGGGTAACGATCAAACTGGCATTCGCGTTTTACGGCTGCCCTAGCGGCAGCGCGATGGGCCAGGATTACACGATTTCTGGTCGCTGCCTCACAACGACCGGTGCGGTGAATTTCATCGCGATACCAGCACCGCTTAGCCGCGTGCGGCCCCAACTCCGTAACTGACGCGGACTTCGACACAAGTAATCATGGTAATCATCACCGGCCAGTGTCACTGCGGGAACATCGACTACCAACTCCGCTGGCCAACACCGGCCCACGCGCTACGTGGTCGCGCTTGTGGCTGCGGATACTGCCAGCGACAAGGCGCAGTGTGGACGTCTGATCCGAACGCGCACCTGGACGTGATAATCAAGCAAGCTGCGCAGGTCAGTCACTATCATTTTGGTCACAGCACTGCGACTTTCCACTTGTGTGCGATTTGCGGCATCGTGCCGTTTGCCAGTTCCGAATCCGGCCATCACTTGGCCGCTGTAACCAACATCAACACGTTCACCAGCCTCGAGCCGCGTGCCGTGCAACACGAACCAAGCGATTTCGAGGGCGAGACATCGCAGGCCCGCCTTGCGCGGCGTCGGCGTAATTGGACACCACTGCGGATCAGTGCCGCCCAGTGAACGAACGTGCATTCGCCAGCGATAACGCCTCTGGGGTCCACCCGCGTGTCCTCGCCGCGATCGCGGCCGCGAATCAGGGGCACACACCGGCGTACGGCGACGACCCCTGGACGGCCCGGGCCAGCGCCGCGCTGTGTGAGGCATTCAATAGTGACGCTGAAGTACTGTTCTGTTTCGGCGGAACGGGTGCAAATGTGATCAGTCTGGCCGCCGTAACCCGCCCGCATGAGGCGGTTCTGTGCGCCGACAGCGCGCACGTGTGGTCGAGTGAATGCGCCGCTCCAGAACGATTCCTGGGCGGTAAACTAATCCCGATCGCGCATCAGTTCGGCAAAATATCGAGCGCCGAGATTACACCGTATCTGGGCCCCGGACGCGGCGTTCATCACACCCGACCCCGCGTTGTAACCGTCACCCAGCCGACTGAATATGGTGTGTTATACAGTCGCGAGGAGCTCCGCGAACTGGCCGATTTCGTCCACCAACACGGCTTGTTGCTACATGTCGATGGGGCACGTTTCGCGAACGCCGCCGCCGCCCTGGGCTGTACTCTCGCCGAGCTCGGTCCGGAATGCGGCGTTGATATTCTCTCGTTCGGCGGCACGAAAAACGGCTTGCTGGGTGGCGAAGCAGTGCTAATTTTCAATCGCGCTGCGACGCTCCATGCCGACTACACGCGCAAGCAGGCGATGCAATTAGCATCGAAGATGCGCTTTATCTCTGCACAGTTTCTTGCCTATCTGGAGGACGAGCTGTGGCGAACGCTGGCATCCCAGGCCAACCAGATGGCGAGCCTGCTCGTGACACACTGTACTGACATTGATGGCCTGGATTTCATCTGCCCGGTTGACTGCAACATGCTGTTTCCCCGGTTGCCGCAACCTGTGATCACCGAACTACAAAAATCCTTTTACTTCTATACCTGGGATGAACAGGAATCAATTGCGCGTTGGATAACTTCCTTCGATACCACCGAGACCGATGTGCTCGAACTATCTTCGGCGGTGGCGAGAATAATCAGCGCACTTGGCCACTGAGCAACACCCGCACTGCAGAAACCGCCAGCTTCTTATCTATTCATCGTAACGGTCGAAAGTTGCAGGAGTGCAACGACCTCGAATCGAGTCCAGTGTGGCGCTGGCCCAGTTGCAGAAAACAGCGAGACACCCGTTGTACACGGTCTATTCGCTCTCGCCCGCGTCATGCGTGAAGGTCGTTTTCGCCACGCAAGGTTCATCAAAAAGCTGGTGCTACAATCGTGATGGCCAGTGCAAACGGATCCTCATCCGTCTGCTAAGCCGAGCACCGATAACCAGGAGGGAGCGCACATGTATCCAGCCCTGATCGAGGAATATGTTCGACCGCAATCTGTCGCAGACGCACTTGCCGCAATAGCGCGCTACGAGGCCGGCGACGCGATCTTCCTGGCTGGCGGCCAGAGTGCGATGCAAGCTATGAAATCGCGCATGCTGCGGCCGCAATGCGTCGTCGATTTGCAAGCAATCAGCGAACTTAAAGGTATTGTCAGCGACGCCTCGGGCGTGCGCATTGGGGCAATGACGCGCTACGTCGAGATTGCTGCAAGCGCAGAACTGCAAGGTGGTTTCGCGGCGCTTGGCGATGCGGCGCGCCGGGTCGGCGATCGACAGGTGCGCAATCGCGGCACGATTGGTGGCAGCGTGTGCTGGAACTATGCTGCTTCATGCACGCCTGCAGTCGTTTTGGGTCTGCAAGGCCAACTCAGACTCACGTCCGGCGATGGCGCCTCGCGGAGCGTGGCTGCAGATGACTTTTTCTTAGGGCCACTTGAGACCGCTCGTAACGACGACGAAATACTCCTTAGCGTCGAGTGGCCACTGTTTGTCGAACGCTCAGGCAGTGCCTACGCGAAATGGGGCCTGGTCACAGACGCACTGCCTGTAATCGGCGTGTGTGTACGGGTTTCTCTCGACGCTGACGGGCGCTGTGAATCTGCACGGGTGGTGTTGTCTGGCCTGGCCAATGGCGCAACGCACGTTGCAGCCGGTGACAGCCTGTTACTTGGCTGTGATGGTGACGCAGATGCAATCGAAGCTGCGCTGAAACGTATTGCACAAGACACCGACACCCATTCCGACATGTCTGCGGATGCAGATTATCGCCGCCAATTGATTGTCTCGATCGGCCGTGACGTGACCGCCACGGCATTCAGACGCGCGCGTGGCGAAGCATAAGAACCGACACGGAGCATTGGCATGATCAACATCAAGCTCACTGTTAACGGCGAAGTCTTTGAGGACACCGTCACCGAGCGCATGCTGCTGGTCGACTATCTGCGCGACCAGCTAACGCTAACCGGGACCCACGTTGGTTGCACCTACGAAGGCGTATGCGGCGCCTGTACGGTGCATCTGGATGGCGAGGCAGTGAAGAGCTGTTTGTTGTTGGCTGCGCAGGCCGACGGCCATGAAATCACCACCGTTGAAGGTCTTGCCAACGGCGGCCCACTCTCCGCGCTGCAGCAATCGTTCAGTGACGAGCACGGTCTGCAATGTGGTTTTTGTACGCCGGGAATACTCATGAACATGAGCGAGTTTCTTACGCTTAATCCTGACCCCACTGACGACGAGATACGCCACGGTCTGATTGGCAACCTGTGTCGATGCACGGGCTACGTACAGATCGTCAAAGCGGTACGCAATGCTGCCCGCGCCATGCGCGAGACCAGTTAGGAGGGGCATATGGCTACCACGGAAGTTGAACACAGTAAGGACTGGCTGGGCGCGCGACTGGCCCGTAAGGAGGATCAACGCCTGCTCGCCGGCGACGGCCGCTACCTGGCTGACATCGTCCTGCCGGGAACTTTGCACGCGGTGTTCGTGCGTAGTGAATATGCGCACGCACGCATCCTCGAGATAGATTCCAGCGAAGCCCGGGCGATGACCGGCGTGGTTGCGATTTACACCGGCGCCGACATTAAGGACGTCATCAAGTCCATGCCACAGCCAGTACTGCTGCCAAATTTACCCGCGCGATACCCAACCTTCTGGCCGCTCGCGATCGATACCGTCAAGTTCCACGGCGAACCTGTCGCGTTGGTTATCGCACGTGATAAATATGTCGCTGAAGATGCTGCGGAAAGTGTCTTCGTAGACTACGAAGAGCTCGAGCCGATCCTCGATCCAGAACGCGCACTGGAAGCGGACTGCGCGCATGTGCACGAGGGCGACGGCGGCAACGAGATTTTCGCGATGTCGTTTTGTGGTGGCGAAACGGAGCAGGAGAAACAGGCGAACAATGAGGAAGTTGAGAAGATATTCGAGCATGCTGCGTACACCGTCAAAGAACGCTTTCGGGTCCAGCGAACAGGCATCACACCCATGGAGCCGCGCGGTGTGTTGTGCGAGTGGAACGACTCTGACGGCCTGACAGCTTATATCACCACCCAGCGGCCGCACATCGACCGCCTCGCTCTGATCGACATTCTGGATATCTCAGCTGAGAAAGTACGCGTCATTGCGCCGCGCGATCAAGGTGGCGGATTTGGCGTTAAGGCACCGTTTTACCGCGAGAACCTCATCATTGCGCACGCTGCACGCGAACTGAAGCGACCCGTGCGCTGGATTGAGTCTCGCTATGAAAGTCTGATGAATGTCGGCCAGGAACGCGACCAGATCAACACCCTCGAAATTGCCGCAAACGAAAACGGCAAACTGCTGGCAGTACGCAACCATTGCATCACCGACAATGGCGTTGGCACGACTGGCGTCTACTGGGGTTTCGTGATGCCCTTCCTCGGCAACGTCGAGTTGCCGAATGCCTATACCTGGGACAAGGGTGACGTGCGCTTGCAGGTCGCAACGACCAACAAGGCCTGCCTGACGCCATCGCGGGCATTCGGCCACTTTCCGATTCGCTTTGCCCTCGAGCGTGCCATTGACATGATTGCTCACAAAATGGCGATTGAGCCAAGCACCCTGCGCCGGCAAAACCTGATCCCTTCCTTGCCCTACACGTCTGTCACCAATGAGTACTACGACTCCGGCGATTTCCTCAAGGTCTGGGATAACTTGATGGATCAAGCCGATTTGAGCAGCTTTCGCGCCGAACAGGCGCGCGCGCGCGAAGCCGGGCGTTACCTTGGCATCGGTTTTGCGTGTGGCGTTGAATTGTCCGGCGTCGCGTCAGAACAACTGGTCCCGATGGAGAACCAGCCGGGCTATGGCGCGGCGACCGTCCGGCTCGATCCACGCGGCAAGGTGCTGGTCTTCGGAGGCGACGCGCCTGCCGGTCAGGGTCATGAAACCACGGCCGCACAAGTTGTCGCGGCAGAGTTTGCGATCAACCCCGCGGATGTCGTTCTGAAGACCGGAGACACCGGAACAACCCCGTTCGGAGCGGGTTCAATCGGCGCCCGTGCGGGCTCCTACTTTGTGAGTGCCGTATCCGATGCCTGCACCCAACTGAAGGACAAAATCACCCGAATTCTCGCCCACGACCTACAGATCGAGGCCAGCTTGCAGCACTTCGAATTCAAGAACGGCGAGGTGATTTACCTCGGCGACGACACTAAACGGCAATCGTTCAAAGACATCGTGGAACGCATCATCATGTTTCCCATCAACATGCCCGAGGGTGAAGTTGGCGGTCTGGAAACCACAGCATTTTTCGAAGCAGCGAAACCGATGATCTGTTTCAACGCCGATTGTTGTGTCGTGGAAGTCGACATCGACAGTGGCGAGTTCAAAATTTTGCGCTGGGTCACGTCGGAAGACGTGGGCAATGTGATCAATCCGATGGTGGTCGATGGGCAGATGCACGGCGCTATCGTGCAAGGTTTGTCTAACGCGATGTTCGAAGAATTTATCTACGATGATCAAGGCCAACAACTGACGGCAGATTTCGAACATTACAAACTGGCTACTGCAGCTGATGTGCCCGACATCGAAATCACTTACGCACCGACGCCGTGCCCACATACGCCGCTGGGAACACGTGGCATCGGCGAAGGGCGACCCAGCTCAGTACCGGGGGCTTTAGCCAACGCGGTATGCGACGCGCTGACGCCGTTCGGGATCGAAATTACTCAGTTGCCGCTGCGACCGAACCTGGTCTGGAAACACTTGCGAGACGCTCGCCAACAATCCGATCATTGAGCACCGACAAACTCGCGCGTTCGAACTTGGATTGGGCGTGGTGTCGAACGCAGATTCGCGCCGCCAGATTCGCTAAGGCGATATCGAACGATCGCCGAACATGACCAGCATCTCGCTATTCACTAACGCCTGACCTTTGCGGAGGCTTGAAAGTATTGGAACTCACCGATCAAATCTCGATCAATTTGCCGCGCGAGAGCGTGTTTGCCGCGCTGAATGACGCGGAAATCCTACGCCAGGCCATCCCTGGGTGCGAGGCCATTGAGTCCACTGCAGACAATCAATTCACCGCGACTGTCAGCGCCAAGGTCGGTCCTCTGAAAGCGCGCTTCAAGGGACAAGTCACCCTCAGTGATATCGTTGTACCGGAAAGCTACTCCCTTAAAGGTGAAGGGCGCGGCGGCCCGGCCGGGCACGCCAAGGTGCAGGCGCAAGTTCGTCTGACAGAGAACAACGGCGTTACGCTACTCGACTACGAAGTCAAAGCAGACATTGGTGGCAAGCTCGCCCAACTTGGCGGTCAGTTAGTCCAAAATACAGCGCAAAAACTCGCCGCAGAATTTTTCAACAATTTCGAGGCCTTGCTGGTTCCGCCGGATGCGCCGGCCTCGCAGCCCAGCGATGATGACGGTGAACCGATAAAGCCCGATTCCGCAGCGTCGAAAACACGGGTTTGGATAGTTGCCGGGCTCGCGACTGCGGCGCTCGCCGCCTACTTGACCCTGAGCTAGCGGCCTGTCACTAGCCGCCGGAGTTGAAGGCAAGCTGGATTGCGGCCACGCGTTTGCGGTTCGCGCCCAGATCGGAATGCCCTACTCGTGAAGCCGAGCGCACGTGCACGATGCGCCCCTCGCGACGCAATTCGAGGTCATCGATAAAACGAAACACGGCGCTGGTGAACGTCGCGTGAACATAATCGCCATCCTGAACCTGGATCGCGCCACCGTGCGCCCTGACAGTGTCGAGCAGCACCTGCCAATGGCGCTCCGTATCCGCATCGGGAAGCGCGATTGTGTTAACCGTCGATTGTTCAGTGTTCCCCGACCCGGATTCGCTGGAAACACAATTCGGACTAGCAGGACATGCGGAGAGTTGCCCCGCGTGAACGCCGAGCACAGGCTCGCTACGGTGCCCCGACCACCACCCCATGACACCGAATGCCGCGACGACAAGAATTCCTAGTCCGATGGCGAATTGAACGACGTACTGCATATTGTTTCCTCCTGCGCGTAGCGCAGCCCGACAACACAACCCTTCGTGTCCGTACTCGTTTGCGACTGCGAACCAACGCTAAGCAGATGCCTGGTCCGTCCACAAAAAACGGTTGGGCGTTACGCGCCACTGGCGCCGCTCAATTGTCAGCCCGAGCCAGCCTGCACCGCCATAGGCTCGGGCGCGTCCCGCAGCACCAGGATTGATCACCCACGGCTCACAACACTGGTCGATCACCATTCTATGGCTATGCCCATACACAATGCAGCGCGCTGCAGGCCATCGTTTGCGTAACTGTTGATGACGGCTTGCCGGACGTGGCCATTGATGGCCGTGCGCGACAACTAACTCACCGCCGCTAAGGTCAAGTACAAGTGCGTCTGGCAGCGCAGAACAGACGTTCGATTCGCCCTTCGGCCATTTGCTGATGACGTCATTATTGCCACGTACCGCCTCGAGCGGCGCGATCCCTGCCATCGTTTCAAGAACCTGTAGGTTGCCGACGTCACCTGCGTGCACGATGACATCAGCGTCCGCAAACTGGTCAACAAGATTATTGGCAAGCTGGCCATGGGTGTCAGCGACGATGGCAATCGAGCGCGCTTCGGTATAGGTAACTCTGCGACACTTCATGCGGGCGCATCCAGCTTTTCGATAGTCGCGCGAATGCGCATCAACAAAGCCACTGCCGGCAGCGCGATGAGAAAAGACAGGGCGAAAAATCCGGGCCACCCAATCGCCTCGACCAAATAGCCTGACGGCGGCCCGGCAAGCACACGCCCGAGACTCGCAACGGCTGTCAGCATGGCGAACTGGGTAGCCGTATAGCTACGCTCGCAAATCGCCATCAGCAAAGCGACGAAGGCGGCGGTACCCATGCCGCCGGTGAGATTTTCCAGGCCGATGACCGTCACCATGCCGAAGTAGGAGGCCCCCATCAGGGCAAGCGCGCAAAAACCGAGATTTGTGACCGCCTGCAATAAGGCGAATACGAGCAGCGAGCGGTAGAGCCCGAGCCGGTACATCAGCGCGCCGCCGTAGAGTGCCCCGGCAATGGTCGCGAGCAAGCCCAGGCCTTTATAAATGGCACCGACATCGGTCAGACTAAAGCCAAGCTCACGCAGCAGGAATGCGCTAGTCAGGCGCCCCGCAAAGGCATCGCCGAGCTTATAGAGCAAGACCAGCAATAACAAAAGCCAGGCCGAATCACGCGAAAAATAGCTTTTCAAGGGCCCGACAATCGCGATTTTCAGACTCGTAGGCGCGACGTTGTCGGCAGCTAATTGCGGGCCGAAAAGATTTGCCAGTACGCCGAGCAACAAAACGCCTGCCATCAGAATGTAGGTGTTGGAAAAACCGATCTGATCCGCCATCAACAAAGCGCCGGCACCAGAGACCAACATAGCGATGCGATAGCCGGTCACAGAGACCGCTGCACCGAAGCCTCTCTCCCGTTCACTCAGGACCTCGGAGCGGTAGGCATCAACAGCGATATCCTGGCTCGCAGATAGAAACGCTATCAGAAAAGCGGCAAGGCCGAGCACGGCGAGCGCCCCGTCGGCCGGGTTGAATACGCCAATTGCGGCCAACAGAACGACCAGGGCGAGCTGGCTGAGTAGAATCCAGTCGCGTCGGCGTCCTGGCCACCCCGGTTGAAAACGGTCCAGTAGCGGCGCCCAGGCGAACTTCAACACATATGGCAGGCCGACCATCGAGAATAGTCCGATGGTGGCAATATCGACGTTGGCCACAGTCAACCAGGCTTGCATGGTGCTGTCGGAAA
>Ga0209630_10000810_pt1 | contig 35355 bp, 25 predicted proteins | sample COG_01_FD_184745 | JGI IMG/M metagenome (GOLD analysis project Ga0209630, IMG submission 184745) | Pelagic Microbial community sample from North Sea - COGITO 998_met_01 (SPAdes) (version 2) | ecosystem: Environmental > Aquatic > Marine > Neritic zone/Coastal water | place: Helgoland, sampling...
TGTGAATCCAATAATGTCGCGATGAAGACATCATCATCGTCAACGACGATACCAGGAATAACGGGAGGAGAAAGAGGAGGAGAAAGAGGAGGAGGAAGACGAAGGAAAGTTTCCATCTTCATCTGTCTTCTGTGCATTCTTTTCTTATGTGTGGTGTTCACGTATCATCGCGCGAGCACGTTCTCACCTTCCCAGGACGACGACGTGGGAGGACGAGTGGTAGGTGTTGGAGGAAGGGACGATGGTGATGATGATGTCACGAAGAACACTTACGAGAATGCAGATGATGCGATGCGTATCGGGGCGAAAGAGGAGAATGTTGAGGCGACCGCGACTCCATCGGCGGAGGAAAGCTTTCGAGAAGAAGAAAAAGAACTAGAAGAGAAAACAGAGGACAGCAAAAGAGGAGCGACGAGAACAGAAGACGAAGAAGAGAACGACGAAGATGAACGGTCGTCTCCTCCTGTGATAACAACAACAATGATAACAAAAAGGACATCAAAAAGAAATAGAAAACGACCAGACGAGCGGGAAAACGTTCCGGGAAAGTACGACGCGGAGACGGCGCCAAAGCCGCCGTTTAAAGTACCTCCGGTGTACATACCGAGAAGTATCGCAGAGGCTTTAGAGGAAACGGGGAGTGGACCTACGCGATCATGTAAGTGCGTGCACAGCAAGAAGGAAGCGATGTATTATTATTTAGGGAGTAATAGCAGTGGGGATGGTAGCGTTGGTGTTGATGACGATGATAGCAATGATCTTAGTAATACTATTGAGGAAATAGAAGAAGGAGAGGGTGATAGCGATAGCAACGACAACGATGATGCGGAGGAAATGCCAAAAACGCAGCAAGCACAACCGTCGAAAACGAAAATGAAAAACGCCAAGATAACGTTTGTGATCTTTCACGTTGCCAATAACGAAGAACACAAACTGTCGCAGGCGCAAGTAGATGGGATAACGATGGTTTTGACGAGCGCCATTAATAAACACGACAGGTGTCGATTAGTTGTTTTGACGGACACGATGACAGATTTTACGCCCTTAACGAACAATTTCCCGGAAGTTTTAGAGGTGCGAAGACACGAGTTTGCTCAAATAACGAAAGGGTGGACGACGTATTTGAGGGCCACGGCAGAGAAGCAGTTCATATTTGACGAAATTGAACAAAAACCGCAGCATTTGCGCGACAACATCGTCTTCATGGACTCGACCGATGTAATTTTCGCAAAATCGATAAAAAACGTCTTTCGGGACGAAGAGACGAAAGTGCCGCACACGTTCGGCGCGGCGTGGACGTATAGAGATGGGTCGTCTGGCGCGAATAAGAAATGGCCGATCAATTTTGGCGTGCGTTTTGTCAACGCCGAGCGCATCGCGGAAGCTGCTTTACTCTCCGCCTATTTCGTCCACGCGTACGAGTGGTTTTTTTACACGGAAAGACCAAACATGCGGGCCGACTCAACTCAGTTTTTCTGGGAACAAGACGTGGCAAACTGGCTCGCCCGACGGTTTAAACGCTTCAAAAACCGCAAAACCGGCGACAGAGGTAAATTCGTGGATGCGTCTGCCCCTATTCGATACGTCGTTGACAGTATAAACGAAGAAGAGAAAGGATTCCGCTGTCGGCACGTGTCCGCGCGTTTCTACCCTTGCTTTTTATTCAATGCAAATCCGCCGCAAACATTCCCGGTCAAACGATTGATCAGTGGCCGCAAAAACGTTGGATGTCCAGCGACGACGAAAACGAGCGTCTTTCACATGAAAGGCGCGTTAAAAAGAAAAATGCAAGACGTGTTCAATTATTACGGCAAACCGGAGATCAACGTTAAAGACGGGACGAAACCCAAAGCGCGACGAGCGAAGAAGCGTTTCGACGATAACAACAACAACAACAACACAGTTATCGAGTACTTTGGTGTCATGAGTGAGGAAGACGTGAAATCTCGTTTCAGCTTTTGCGAGAGCATGAAGTCATCCTCCTCCGCCTCGCCGGCAATCGATGATGATGATGATGATGATGATGATGAAGATGATGATGTTGATGATGATGTTGAAATAGAAAAAGAATAGATTTTTTCACTTTTTTTCACTCGTACGAGAAAAACCTCAAAACACGCGTTAAAAGTTCAGACGTTCACCCTCACATCGTATACTTAATCACACCTTTAAACGCGCGCGTACAAATATTTAATGAGCAACAACAATAACAACAGCACTTCGTTAAAGTTAATCTACCGAGCCGGGGACTCGAAACCTCTGCGCGTGTACATCGCCGCGGAAGTCAATGGAAACAAAACAGCAATCGAGTTCGACCCGTGGAAAGCCGCCAGTTGTTCGGACCACTCTTCTTCTTCTTCTTCTTCGAATAAGAACAACAAGAACAAGAATACGGGAGCGGTGTTGCAAAAGACCACCAGCGCATCCGCGACGTTATTTATCGCTCTCTGTTCTTCATCCGGAGAGGTTGTAAAAGGCACGTCCATGAACAGCGCGTTGCTGTGTGTTCGAGACGGTGATGATGCTTCTTTCATCAACTTTAGAGACTTGGACGAACGCGAGCTCGGTTTGACTGTGGGTACGTGCTGCGCGGAAAAGAGTTTAGATACACTGATACAGTACATATCAAAGAACGAGAAAAAATTGAAAGATACCGTCCCGGGTATTTTCTCTTCGTCCGCGTCGACTCAACCGACCAATAGTGAAATAGCGTTCTTCTCGAGCGTGTATCCAGTCTTCGCAAACGGCGCGGAGATGTTTGGAAAGACTTCTTCGGACGCGTCCTTAACGAAACAGTTTAAAAGCATCGAGACTTGGTTCAACGCCTTTTTGAAAAGCTCTTCTGTGCAAAACGCGATGGAAAAAGCGAAGACGACTCCATCGTCCGCGTTTCTGTTCGCCGCGCAAGAGGCGCAAAACGTCTCAGATTTGAAAAACGCGTATAATCCTCCCGTGGATCCATCAAAAGATGCGTTTTCGCTCACGACGGCAATCAATTACGCGAATGGCGCCCCGCACATGGGACACGCGTATGAAGGTTTAAGTGCGGATGTCATCGCGAGATACCACCGCGCGTACGGTCGACCGACGTTGTTCCAAACTGGTGCGGATGAGCACGGGCAAAAGATTTCCGACGCCGCGGCTGCCGTTGAGTGCAAACCGATTGAATTGTGCGATAAACACGTGAAAATGTTTCAAGATTTAAACAAAACGTTACGAATTGAAAACGATGTCTACAACAGAACAACCTCAGAGAAGCACAAACAGTGCTGTCGAGAACTCTTTGAGAGAAGCGAAAAGAATGGCGATATTTATTTAGACACGTACTCGGGGTGGTACAACGTTCGCGAAGAAACGTTCGTGACTGAAACCGAAGCGAAAGAAATGGATTACAAAGACCCAGTTTCGGGCAAACCTTTGAAGCAAATGGAAGAGGAGTCGTTCTTTTTTCGCCAATCGAAATATCAAGCGCGATTGATTGAACACATTGAAAACCACCCAGAGTTTATTCAGCCTGAAGGACGCAAAGGAGAAATTTTATACCGATTGAAAAACGACGAGTTGAGAGATCTGAGCGTCTCGCGAACGACGTTCGATTGGGGGATTCCCGTGCCTGGAAATAGCAAACACGTCTTGTACGTTTGGTTCGATGCTTTGACAAACTATTTGACCGGTTGTGATTTTCCGAACGGAGAAAACTACTCGAAGTTTTGGCCGGCGAATGTACACATCATCGGGAAAGATATCATCTGGTTCCACTGCGTCATTTGGCCGTGCATGTTGATGAGTTGCAACATCGCCTTGCCGAAAGCTGTGTTCGCGCACGGCTTTGTCACCGCAGCGGATGGACAGAAAATGTCCAAATCTATCGGGAACGTCGTTGATCCGTTGGATGTTTTGAAAAGGTGTTCTCCGGATACGTTTCGATACGCACTCATGCGAAACGGCATTTACGGGTCCGATATTCCATTTAGCGAAGAATCTATGACCTTGATTCACAACGCGGATTTAGCGGATACGCTCGGAAATTTAGTTCACAGAGCGACGCATTTGTGCTCGAAGAATTGCGAAGGTCGTGTCCCAGATGTTCCAATCTTTGAAAAAGTAATCGACGTCGGCCTGTTGAGATTGAAAACGGAGCGCGCGATGGAATCGTTCCAGTTACAACAAGCCTGCGAATTAGCCATCAACTCGGCGAAAGCTGCAAATAAATACATCACCGATGCAGAACCGTGGAAATTAAAAGGCGAGGAAACGAAACATCGCAGAGACGTGATCATTCGCACGACTTTAGAGGCTGTGTACATCACAGCGTTGTTTTTACAACCGTACATACCGACCGCGTGTGAAGACATATTTAAGAAACTCGGGATGGACGCCTCGAAGGTCCACAAACTCTGGGAGCTCAAACCATTCGGCGAGAATGTGAAACCTGGGACCCAAGTCGCCGTCGGCGAAGTGCTCTTTCAAAAACACGAGATTGACACCGCAGAACTCTTCAAGAAGGCACAATCGAGCAAGGAAGAAAAAGCCGCCAAATTGGCGAAGAAGAAGAAAGGCGAGGAGAATACGAAAATTGACGTCACGCGATTAGATTTAGTCGTTGGTGAAATCACGAAAGTTTGGAATCACCCTGACGCGGATACGCTTTACGTGGAAAACATCAACATCAACGGCGACAAACCCTTGCAAGTCTGTTCGGGATTGGTAAAACACATTCCGATTGATAAAATGCTCAACGCTCGTGTCGTTCTCGTCGCGAACATGAAACCAACGAAAATGCGCGGTGTAGAGTCGGAAGCCATGGTTTTATGCGCCACCGATCCGAACGATAGCAACAAAGTTGAAATTGTCACCCCGCCGAAAGGCGCTGCCATCGGTGAACGCGTTACTTTCGACGGCTACGAAAACGACCCAGACGAGAAGTTAAACCCGAAGAAGAAGGTGTTCGAAGCTGTGCAACCGGATTTTCTGGTGAATAAAGATGGAATTGCCACGTATAAAAACGTCCCGTTCCAAACGACCGCTGGTCCGTGTTCGGTAGAGTCCATCAGAGAAGGAGGCTCGATTAGGTGATTTTTGTCAATTTCAATTTAACTTTTTTCTTCAAAAGAACTTCAACAAACACCTCAAAAACTCTCTGAGATACTAAATGAATGCAAAAACTTTACCAACGCGACGACTGTTGGTGGTGTGCCACCACAGAGATAGGCAGACGGCTCATTTCGAAGGAGCGAAATCATGTGTTCATTACTATCGCCAAAAATGTAACAGAAGAAGAACAACAAAAGCAGAAGCACGCGCAAGGGCTTCACCACAATCATCAAATCCATTCACAGACGCACTCCCCTACCCGACGATAGTACCTTCTCGAAAAGAGTGGAAGAAAACGTTCACGACGAACGACGGGGTCAAGTACACGTGTCGGGCGTGTGACGTGGACGACATCCCCGCAGTCGCATCTTTATTGATGCGAAGTAAATTAGCGGGGTTTCCCACGGAAGAAAGCAAGCTGAAGAAATACATAGAGAAAAGCATAAACGCGTTCCCACGAGGAGCGTACATCGTCTTGGTAAAAGACGACGAAGAAGAAGAAGAAAAGAGTAAAAAATGTGTCGGAGTGGTGGGCGTCTCCAACACGCCAGAAACCAGAAGAGACGACTTTGACAGAGCGTTGCAATTCACCGACGACGGCGGGTACATATCAGATTTAGTCATCGACACGAGATGGAGAGGAAGAGGATTGGGCGAAAAGTTGATGTTATGCGGAGAGAGTTTGTGTAAAGAGATGGGTCGCGAAGAAGTTTACTTACACGTATCGACCAGAAAAGTTGGCGTCATTCGATTATACGAAAATATAGGGTACGAGGAACGCAGTTCAAACTTTTTGCGACGAGATTTGCTGATGCGAAAGAAGATATGAACATAGCGTTAGTGTTAGTGTAAAAGTAGTAGTGTATTTGAAGAAGAAGAGTTAGCGCAACGCAGCTTGGCCTCGCGTCGAGAGATTTTTCAATTGACGTAAAGCCTTTCGTGGATCTTCGATATCGTCGTCGGAGGAAGAGGAATCGTTGTTCAAATTTTCTTTGATCGTAGACGGCACCCCCGCAGACTTCCTTCTCCCAGCTACTGCTGCGCTTTTGACGAATCCTGGGTGTAACTTACTGCTTTTACTCCCGTCTCTGTCGAACGTTTCCGCCGTGACGAATGTTTCCGAAGGCATGGCACCGCCGTAGGACGATTTCTCGTCGACTCTTTCGTCCCACAAATCGTATTCTAATTTGAAAAAAGAACCGTCCACCATTCGTTTCTGCGTCGGTAAACTCGAAAGCGTCGCGATGGACTCATTTGAGAGCTGCCAATCGAACACGTCTAAATTCGACTTGATTCTCTCCGGATTGATTGATTTCACCAATACTGAGCTTTTCGGTCGAGTTTGTAACGCCCAACGAACGAGAACTTGCCCGATATTTTTGTTCGCCTCGTCCGACGATGCGACTTCTTTTACCGCCGCGTCGTCCATCAAGTTTGGTCCACTTCTCCCCAAAACCGATGCGGAGTCCGGACTCCCCAACGGCGAATACGCCGTGACGTGAATTTTGTTCTGTTCGCAAAACTCAATAATTTCCGCTTGGCGCCAATACGGGTGAATCTCTACCTGACACACTGCCGGTTTGATCTTGCAAAAGCTCAAAATGTGCTTCAACTTCTTGACGGAAAAGTTTGAAACACCGATTGCACGGACTGCGCCGATATCCACGAGTCGTTCCATCGCGCGCCACGTGACTTCAATCGGAGGATCGATATATCGCGTGTTCGAATCGGTAACCGGCCAGTGAATCAAATAGAGATCGAGATAATCAGATTTCAACTCGCGAAGCGTTTGTTGAACCGCTGGTAACACTTGCTCGTATTTATGCATGTCGTTCCAGACTTTGGAGGTAATGAAAACGTCTTCGCGGACCAACGTTGTTGTCTTGAAAACGTGTTCGAGCGCGTCGCCGACTTCATCCTCGTTTTTGTATATGGAAGCGCAATCGATGTGTCGATAACCGCACTTCAAAGCGACTTCGACAGCTTTACGCACTTCACCAGGATTCGATTTCCAAGTACCCAAGCCTAGTAAAGGAATGTTGATCTTCTCTTCGTCGATATCGTATCGAAGAAATGCAGTCGGCGCCGCCGCCGGCGCCACCGTTTCTCTCGGGCCCATGTTCCCTTCTTCTCCGTCGTCATCGACGAGCCCGTGCTCTTTGCGAAGACGTTGCATGAGAGCAATCTCCTCTCGCGCCTCTTTTCTCCAAATCTTCAAATTCTTCGTGTCGTGACGGCAACTCTCGATCCTCGCTCTCTGTTTCGCCTCCATCACTCGCTTTCCGCCGGTGAGATCGAACCACTGCACGCGGTCGTTTTCGCCTTCCATCTCTTTCATCCTCCATTGCTCTCTCTCTTCAGTTTTGAAATTCTTTAGATCTTCCTCGTGCGAACGCCACACGGTTGGCCAGTTCTTCGTCCAACCGTTATTCTTCTTCTGTTCTGGAGTGGCTTCGGGGACGTCGTCAAAGTCTAAACTTCCATTCGTACACTTTTTTACGTCTAAGTTTTCAGTTTCGCCTTCGGAAATTACGTCTTCGCCCGTTAAGGGATCTTCATCGACGAACGTATATTTGAGAGGACCTTTGGGATCGTTGTGGAACTTGATGAGGTCGAGATACTCTTTCGCCGTGAGCTTCACGTCTTCGCCTTCGTTGTAGTCGTCGTCGTCGTCGACGACTGGAGTTGATTCCATGTCTGTACTAGTAGTTGTAACTGACGCTTTTTTTAATTATTTTTTCGAGAAAACTCCTCCTCAAGTCGCTGTCAATTCATACTGCATCGGAGCATCAAACTTTGTATGCAAATAAAAAAGTTCGCTTTAATCAAATCGGCATGACGTCTCGAACAAACACCTCCACACCAGGTAACGACCAAACACGCACGGTGATGCTTCCTTTTGCACCGGGCGAGTTTGTATATTTGGTGTGATTTCTTTCGCGAACGACGCGGATCCATCCGCCCAAACCAGAAATCGAAAGATCTTTTCCTTTGTAATCGTCTAGACTAATCTCCACCTCTCTGGAAACGCGCAAGCTTGGAAGCGATTGGTAAAACTCTCGAGTGGGCGCACTTTCATCAAATAAGCACGTTTTGTCTCCACCATCGGCGTGTTTTTGCATGTCGTCAATCGTAGACTTAAATATGCGCATCTTCTTCGGTCCGTAAAACGAAACGTTCACCGTGTTCAAATCGTCCGTTTCCGGAGCGTCGAGGATATCTAATCGAACCAACCCGTTCCAATCAAACGAAACATTCTTCAACTTTTCACTATTGTTGTTGCTGCTATTAACGTTGCTAGTACTGCTGCTGCCGTCTTGTTGCGACACCGGCGCTCGATACACTTTCAAATCGCCGCCTAATTTCAGCGACTTCATTTGCTCCCCGTTTAATAACGAATTCACTCTGTGGTGTAAAAACACACCCGGCGTGTCGTATAAACTCTTCTTATCTTCGAACGCTTTGATTGGAATGACACCTAAAGTTGTTCCCGGCATAGAACTCGCCGTCGGTAACCTCTTCGACGGCGCGAAATAATTTCCCATTTCCGTCCTCAACACCTTCGTGAATTCTCTCACGAACGTCGATTTTCCCACATTCGCGGATCCAACCACGTACACGTCTCTCCCTCGTCGTTCGCGAATAGTCGTCAACACGGCCGCTCTCATCCCGTTCAAATCCTCTCCCCGTATTCCTCTCGTTCCCGGTGCAGTAGTATCGTTACCAACACTGCTATTACTTCTCGAGGATCCCGGCTTCCTCGCGGCGACGAAAATCGGATCTCCCGCCAGAGTCAACTTTTTCTTCGCGCATTCTTCGATCACGTACTCGATTAAACTCTCGTTGTTTTCCATTGCGAACCCTTTCCCAATAACGTCGCACTTCGTCACGACTAACAAAATCGGATTACTCCCGACTAAATCTCGTATCTTCGGGAGAAACGACCCGTGAAAATCAGTCAAATCGACAATCTTCACCACCAGCGCCTTCTTCCCGCGAATATCTTTCAAAGTCTCTCTCAACTCTTCCGGAGTGATTAACCCGGTCTCGATTTTCTGTCCACCTTGGCCAACGACTGCGTTAATCATTTGCCCGTTCGATAAATTCGAGCATCTCAGGCACAGAAGTAAATCCAACTGCTTATTTTTCTTCTTCGTCTCGTAGTCGAGTTCGGAGACGAAACCGACGGCGGACGGTGAAACCGTTTGGATTTTCACGCCGCACCCGTAACACGCGCCTCTTTGCTTCCGTTCGATTTTTTTAATAATAAAAGGTGAAGGTGTCGTCGTCGTCGTTGTTGTTGTTATTGTCGTTGCTTCTTCTCCTTCTTCTTCTTCTTCTTCTCCTTCTTCTCTGTCGTTGTTATTATTGTTATTAGTATTGGTCACCGCCGTCGTCGTCACTCGAAATCGACTCTTTCGTCTTCCTCTCGTCGCTGCTCCAGAAGAAGAAGAAGAAGAAGAAAAAGAAGCGTAAGAAGTATTCTTCTCGCTCGATACAAAAGAAAGAGAAGGAGAACCCATCGATGCTTCTCGACGTAAACGACGACGAGAGTAAGAAAGAGGCAAAAGCGACCGTGCCGAGAAGAAGAAGGTGGTGGTTGTTGAAGGCATTTTTGTGTCTCTCAAATCTTTTCTTTTGTTGTTCTTCTTTTTTTGCAAAAAGCGAAAAAAAATGAAAAAATTTGATCAAATTGTGAATTTCATTCTTCTCTCAATTCTTCATTCATCACTTTTATTATATTATTGGATATACTGATTGATGACGACGATGATGAAAATGACTTTTGTGATGAGTATCGCTCGTACAACCACGAGTAGTAGCAGTAGTAGTAGTACAACAGGAACAACACGGTATCATCGGTGTTATCATCATCCACGTTCGAGACAGATGTGCTCGTCCTTTTCTTCTTCTTCGTCTTCGTCGTTTACGTCGTCGGTGTCGATGACGACGATACCTAGGAAAAGAAGAAGACGACAAAAAAGATTTGCATCCTCGCGCGCATTATCCTCATCTGATAGTGATGATACGTGTGCAAATATCACCACCACCACTCTCGCGACAACGACGACGATGACAACGATGATGGCTATGCTGCTGATGATGAATTTTGCTGTCGAACCGGCGGAAGCGGGCCAAATAACAAACTATCTCGCCGCTGGGAACTACTCCTTTTTGGAAAGAGAGTATCAAGACTTGACGTACGCGGGCGTTTCGCTCGTGGACGTTGGAACGTGCGATGGGAAACAGTGCGTGAAAGTCACCTACGATGACGAGAAAGTTCCGTTTGAGCGCATCATGAGAGTGTATTTTAAACATTTCGACCCGAAAAATGCGAGTAAAGGGCAATACTCGGAAGTCGGCGAGCAATATAAACCGGCGGTGTACGTCAACTCGGAGAAAGAAAAGACGTACGTGAACGATAGTTTAGATAAGTTGGAACGGTCGAGAGTGTTTGGGAGGAATTTGGCGGACAATTGGGTGTCGAATATCCCGGTGTTGGACGCGCAATCAGTGAAATTCGAGCGAGAACAGGATGACGGGAAGAGGAATGTGATGAAGACGAATCCGAAATCTCTGGAAAAGTTGTCGAAAGCGAGAGACGCGCAGTTCGATCAACTCTGGGGATTCGTGCAGTTTTGTTACGAACGCGTGTGTGGGTACGTCAGATTTGCGCCCGCGTGCGTAGGGGAGTGTCAGGAAGTTTTTCCAGAGTTTTTATCGCGGAATTCAGGCGTGCCCGAGTTGGAAGGCGATGTAAAAATTACCGGAGGGACGTACAAAGCTTAAAAGCGTGTGTATTTCTAACGTAGTAGTTTCTTTTTAGTTTACCTGGTAGTCACGATGTCATTAGAAAAAAAAGACGTATACAGTCAATAATCAAAGACGACGCGTTATACATGTGTTTGTGATTATGTTTACGTTATATGTATATATTTAAAAGCCAATCCATTCCTTAGTCTTATATTAATCTCTTCATACTCTTATTATCAAAATTACTTCTCCGGCCCTCTTTGCTTTAAAGTAATTTTATCACCTAAACTCAACGCAATGCCTTGCGTCTTGGATCGGATACGAATGTATCCGCCAAGTTTTCCATCTTTATCTTTTTCTACAGAGACGTTCACCAAAGCATCTTCACCGAAGACGCTCTTTGCGTACAAGTTCGCGGCTAAAAATCCGCACTCGCCGTCCAACGCCGACTCGGGAGTCAAGCACCTCATGTTTGTACTCTTCACCACGTGGTCCAGGTATTCTTTCACATCCGTAAACTTCGTGTTCACGGCGACTTTATTTTCCCATTCAAATTCGGCCCACATGTTTCTAAACGCAATGTCCGCGCACGATGCCGGGGAGATGTAATCCATGATATCGATGTGGATGTCGTTTAAGACGACGACGTTGCGATCCTCGTTTCTGGATTCATAGACAATGTTGCCAAAAATGACGCCAGTTTCCGTGGACGAAACTTTAATATTCGCGCGAATGTGTTTCGATTCTCCCGGGGCTAAGGTATAGTTTTGCGGTCTTTCCACAAGTTTTAAGTCACCCATGGTCGCGAGCTCTAAGCACACGTTTTGTAAGACTTCGTTCGTTCTGTTCGTCGCGGTGACGTCCATGACGATATCGTATTGGTGAACAGTGACGTAGGACTCGGCGTACACCGGATCGGAAAAGCCTGTCAACTGCAAGACTCTGTTCAACTTGGAATCTCTAGCGTTTGAGGCCGCGTCTGGGTCGTTAAACCCAGTCGCTCGGCGTAAATCAGTCGCCACGGCATCTTCCAATTCGACTTGCGATAAACCTTTTCTTGATTTCAAGTGATAGAAGTCAATCAAATCATCCGCTTGAGATTTTGGCTTTTCTTCCTTCTTCTCTCGTTCTTTCGCGTCGTTTTCGAGTTTTTCGCTGATCATTAACGAGAAAGATTCTCGGCAGTTTTCCAGCCAGACTCGTGTGGTTTCGGATTCCGGAGACTCTATCGCCGCGAAGCACTGCGTCAAACGCTCGGTCGAGTCGTAATCCATCTCGTGGGCGACGACGTGAGATTTCCCCAAGCGCAAGATGGCGACAATGTACAACATAACCTCCGCTTGCGTTCGGTTCTTTTCCTCTTCCGAAAACGTGTTGCTCTTCATGTACCTCAAACCGAGCTTGGTCAACGTACCGCCACAAATGGCAGCCAAGAAAAAGTCGCCGGATAAAAGCAACGCTCTCAAGTTTGGCGTCGAAGGGCCTCCTCCGGAGGTTTGAACAGCCGTTTGCGTGGCGTACGTACCGTCGGCTAAAACTATCGGTCGCTTCGATCCAGACTCGTACACTTCCTTCTCTTCCTCCGCATCATCCACGAATCGTTCGTCCGAGGGCGGTTCAAAGAATGGCGTTTCGCCTAAACTCGATTTCAACGTCGCCAACGCCTCTTCGACTTGTTCTCTCGTTTCGGAGTACTCGCCAATAATCCACAACGCCGTCGCACACACTCGACTCGATCGAATCGAGTAGAAAGAATCTAACAATCTCTGCAAAATCGATGCGCGCATACCGCTATTCGTTTGCGCGATTTCTCGAATGAACATAATCACATCCAACGCTGACGCCGTGTTCGGATCGCCCAAAAAGTCCATCAACATGTGCACGACAGAACCGGCAACGTCCGGGAATTTCACCGCGCACGCGTGAACGCTCTGTACCAGCATTTGTCGATATTCCGCGTTCTTCTCGCTCGCACCTAAACCGGTATCGCTTTGCGATTTGATAATTTCCTTCTTCAACGCGGTAACCACCTCCTCGATGTTCCTCGAGTTGATCAAATCCAAAACAATATCCAACGTCTTTCGACGAATATCCACGGACGGAGATGCCACCGCTCTCAAAATATCCATAACCATATCTTGCATCACTTCTCTGTGATTCTTTTTCAGATCCGCCAATCGATCCAACACGATCAACTTGACGTTGTTGTCGCCTTGCGAGACGATAAGTTGGCAATAGCAATTCGCCGCCGCCTTAATCGCAGTCGGCGCGTTACTCAACGCAACCAACGTATTCGCACACTCGTAAATCACAGAAGTGTTGTTGGTTTGCAGCAACATCAAAATAATCTTAATGTACTTCCCTTTTTGCGACGGATCTGTTCGACACACCTTTCTAACCAAATCCAAAACGACTGTTTGTAGGATATCGCCCCAGTTAGCGACAGATTCCAAATTGGCCATTAAATATTGCACCGCGCGATCTTGATCCGAATGATACAACATCAAAAACGCGTTACGTCGCGTACTCAAATCTGACTCTCCACCATTCAACAACTGCTCGACAATCTCCGGCGCGTCTTGAATCATAATCTCGCCTCTGGGCGTTTCGGTGTAAATCTTATGAATAGCCATCACCGCGTTCCTTCGCACGTACGGATGCCTATGCTCTAAGTTTTGCACGATAGACGGAATCAACGGCTCAATCAACTCTGGATCGTTCAATCGACACAAAAATCGCAACGTCGACCCTCGAATAAACTCGTTCGGGTGCTGCAAATTGTTCCTCAAGTTTTGGCAAATCAAGATCATTTCCGGAAGCAATTTTCCTTCGCTGTCCGTCTTTTCAATGATCTCCATGTACAACAGCAACAACTTTTGCACCAAGTGATCCTCGCTCGGTAAAACGTATCGAACGATGGTGATGAAAATCTGCGGTAAGTGTTCGCCGTTCATTAACAACGAGATGACTTTCTTCATCGCGTCCGCCTTTTCTTCGTTCGATCCGGTTTCTAGTGACTCTTTGATTTCTTTCGATGACGCAGACTTGTCGAAATGGACGAGCATGGTGCATCCTCTCTCGATGACTTGGTTGATGGTGCCCATCTTCTCTCTTTCTCTCTGTTTATATTAAATCTCGCGCTCTTTGTATTCAGCGTGTATATCAAAGACTTTCTTCTTCAATCGAGGGTAAAACTTTTGAGAAGAATTTAAAGCTGGTGTTTTTCGTTATGCGCGAATTAAAAAAAAAGACGCGAAATCCTCCTTTTTTCTTCCGCGTGCGAACGAGTCACGATCGATACAACGTCAGATTCTCGTAAGAAATATCCTCCTCTTCGCGAATTGAGCTAAATTGAATGTCAACCGGGCTCGTTTTTAGCGTTTTTAAACGAAGATCCGATGATGATGATGATGAAAACTTTTCGACGCCGCTCCATTTTTTTTTCTCTTCGCATTGAGACACTAAATATCGATGGTCCGGGATCCATTTTCCCACAACAACATCAAAGAAAATTCAAAATTCTTGTTCTCTCATATATTTACACACAACAACAACAACAACAACAACAACAACAACAACAACAGAGATACAACAAAAATGTCGAAGGATTTAGTCCTTTTATATTGCACGCAACAGAACCGTCCGTTCAACGCGACCAACCTCGCGGACGCGTTGCAAAAAGAAGGCGTGAAAAAAGCCACCGCGCAGAGGTATTTAGATAATTTGGTCGAGGAGAAGAAATTATCGTTTAAAGAGAGTGGGAAATCAAAACTGTATTACGCGTTGCAACCGGAGGATGTTTTGGGAAAAGAAGAGGTGCACGCGTTGGAATTGGAGGTGAAAACGAAAACGGAGCAAGTTATGGCGAAGAAGCAAGAGATTCAGAGGAAGATGCGAGAGTTGCAGACGCATAAGAATCAGATTTCAGTGAAGGAAATTCGAGAGGAAACGACGAAAAAAACGAAAGAGAACGGAGAGATTATGAACAAGGTGAAACCGTTGAAGGAGAAGTTGATGGCGCAACAACAGAAAAAAGATGAAGAAAGAGGAGGAGGCGAAAAGGACGCGCTAAAAGAAGCCATGAAAGCGCAAAAGGAAACGGAAAAGAAATTCGTGACGCATTGTGAGACGTGGTTGAAACGCAAGCGCGCGTTTCGCGATATCGCGGCGACTATAGTCGAAGGGAGCAGCGTGAAGGAGAAAGATTTGATGAAACAGTTGGAAATCGAAACAGATGAGGCGAATGGGGTGGAGGAGAAGGAGTTCAGAGCTTTATTGGACGGATTGAAGAAGAAGATGAGAGCAGACGAGATGAATAAGATGATGAACAAGAAGAGGAAATTGACTGCGGCGTAAAATGGAATATAATACTGTATCGATTCGCAAAATAATATTCGCGCGCGTGAGAGAGAGAGAGAGAGTATCATTGTCGCAAGAAAGAGAGATAAACATACGAAAAACAAACAACACACATAGTAGCGAGAGAAACACGCACGAATAGAAGAAGAACATTGTACTTTAGTAGATGAAAATTTTATAGTTTCTTCAGATATTACATTCCGTTTTTTAAGGGCACTTTTTGTGAATGTGCGATACACCGTATTCATCGTATTCCGCCTTGGACATCCACATTTGCTGAAAAGACCCCAGCGAGGCTAAAATACTCCCACCAATCCACGTCGCGAATCGTCGTTCGACTGCGTTTTGACTCGCGGTGACTTTCGTCTTGACATTTTGCGGCGCGTGGTCGAAAATCGCGCTTTCCAATCGCTCTTTGCAATTGACAAACATGGTTCCACCACCGGTTAAGATGACGTTGCCAAACAAATCCTTTCTGGCGTCCACGTCCGCGTTTTGAATGCTCGCTAAAACCTGTGCCGGCAACGACATCGCGTTTTGCATGTCGTCCACCACTGGCGGTCCTTTCAACTTCAGCTCGTCCACGATGGCCGGGTTGAACATAATTTCCGGAACGATGAACCTTTCCACGCCAACTTCAATGGTGTTCCCATCGGGCAACTCGTACTGTACCGTAGGCATTTGGTTGATTTCGCTGTTTTTTAAATCCAAACGCACGTCCGATAATCGCATCACGCTCGCTTTCGCGTCCTCTGCAATCTGATGTCGTTTCAACAAGTTGTACGATTTGGACGTTTTCGGAAAGGATAAATTTTCAATTTTAAACTCGCCGTCGTTCTTTCCACCCGTCTGTAACTTCTTCTTGAACGCGTATCTAGGTTTAACTTCGTTTTTCATTTTCTCTTCCATGTATCGTAAAGTGGTTTCGGTCAAGCAATCTCCGCCTAAAGCTTTCGATTGAATCACGCTCTTCACCAACGCGTACCCCTCGTGTACCGCGCACGTCGTCGCCGCGCGTCCACCAACATCCACGCTCAAGCCCGTCGCCTTCCCGCTCGCGAAACAGGAGAGAACAGGATTTTTACCCAAAAAAACCGCCGGCAATTTATACTTTTCAAACAACAACTCCACGATCTTCTCCCGGTTCGCCTCCGGCGTCAGTACCGGCTCGCTCAAAAGAATAGGATGTTCCGCCGTTTGCACGCACAACCTACCTCGAAACACATGGTCGCATATCGCCTCGTACGCGTCTAAATCGTCCAACACGCCGTCCGCGTTAAACGGAGAGCAATATTCAACGTCGTCTCTCCGGATGTTATCCGAGTCTACGACGAAAAAATCCTTGTCTTGAGGAGACTTTCGAAATATGTTTGTGTTTTGGATCGATTTCGGTTTCATATCGTGCGGGTCGTCCGCGTCTTTCATTTCCGCGTCGGAATCCTTCGATGGACCGCCCAGTTGCCCGGTGCCTCGTCCGACAGACTGTACGTACGCACGAAACCATCGAGAAAGAAACAGATTTTAACGTGAGTATTCAAGCATAAACGACAAAGAGTTCTCGATCGAGGAAAGGCGGCAACAACACGACGCAAAAGACGAAAGAGAAGAAAAAAGAAACAATACATAACAACAGCACTCACGGATGAAAACACCGCGCTCGGCGTGTCCTGTCCCGCGTATCCTGCTTTAACGGAGTGTGTTCCGACGTCCATGACGATCGCGGAAACTTCATCGCCCCCGTACATGGTGGTTGACTATTGAATTTTTTTGTATCTAATACTTATTAAGTGAATTGATTTGATTGAATTGATGATTTCCCTAACTCGTCTTCTTTTACTTCTACTTCGTCTTCTTCTTCTTCTGTGCGAGTGCGCGCGATTTGAATTTCACGGTTCCCTTTGTCTGGGCGCGTATGAATGAACTGATTCGAAACAGAACACCACCAATAAGAATAAGAGTAGAGAGTACAGGAAATTGATGAAGAGAATTCAGAGTTTTTGTTGAATTTTGTGTTTGTGTCTGCTTTTTCTTTCGCTCCTTCGATGGGCAAAAAGCAAGCAAGAATTAGGACTACCAATAATACCGAGGAGGGTGTATAACTTAGAAGAATAGTATAGATTAAAACGTGGTGGTTCATTTACTTGGTGCTGTCTTTCAAATACGCGATCAGATCGGCTCTATCTTGCGGTTTCTTCAAGCCGGCGAAAACCATCTTCGATCTTGCGGTTTCTTCAAGCCGGCGAAAACCATCTTCGTCCCTGGAATGTACTTCTTCGGGTTCAACAAGTAGTCGTACAACGTCGTCTCGTCCCACTTGACGCCTTTGTTTTTGTTCGCCGCGGAGTAGGAGAAACCTTCCGTGGTGCCGGAAACGCGACCGAAAAGGCCTCCTAAGTTTGGTCCCTGTTGGTTTTAAGTCAGTAGTAAACAGAGTAAAACGTGTGTGAGTTTTCGTCGTTGTAAAGATCTCTCGCTTCTCTCTCAGCCGCTACGAGAGAAACTCGATAACGTTTCACCTTGCACGGGCTACACCCAAAATCGATCGAGTCGAAAACAAATCCAATCGCGAAGAAAGCGCGTCCGGGACGACCAGATCTGATCGCACGATCGACCGAAACTGCTCAAACATCCGTGTTACCCTTTCCTCTCAAACACTCCAAAGCCTATCGGAGAAAAGATGACGACGAAAACACACTCTCGTACCTGTTTGTGTCCTCCCCCCGGTTCTGCGACGTGGCACTGCGCGCACTTCGTCTTGAAAATCTTCGCGCCTATGAGTACGAAAGTAAAAGAAAGAGAGAGACAATACGTCAGTAAAACGAGTCACGCGTAAAAACACAAAAGAAGGAAGGAATGTTAAAAGAAATCCTGTATATAAATTCTCGTACCCTTGGCGACGTCTCCTGCGGGAGCTTCTGCAAACGAAGCCATCGGATGTGATTCTTTTTTCTGTGGTTTTCTCCTTCTTTTCTCTACATGTCTTTTTAATTGTTGTTTGAGGAGCATGAGAGGAGAAGAAGAATTTTTGAGCCGTCAAAAAAGACTCCAAACAGAGAAGAGAAGAGAGAAAAATTATTGTGAATTTACACTCACTTAAGACACGATTACACTTTGCGCTTTCGTATTGCGCATTATTAATCGATTGATTTGATACATTAAGAAGAAGAAGAAGAAGAAGAAGAAGAAGAAGGATTTAAGAAGAAGAGCGACAAAAATGTCCCCTCCAACAACGGCAGCAGCAGCGGGCATCGATAACACGACGAGAAAAAAATGGGACAAATCCGAATACGCCGCGAAAGCGTTGCAACGCGTCGAGGAGGAAGACAAGAAAAAACCGAAAGCGTCGGATTTTGGTTTAGTCGTGAAACAACCACTGACGAGAGAGAACATGATCAAGAGAGATTTTAAGAAAGATTTAGAGAGTAAAGTAGGGACGGTGACGTTGGTAAATCCAAACACCGGGGAAGGATCCGGGTTTCGATGTAAAGAAACCGGAGTGATTTTACACGATTCGTTGAGTTATTTAGACCACATCAACTCGAAGAAAACGCAACGCGAACGAGGGATATCGATACACGCGGAACGGTCGACGGTGGAGCAAGTGAGGAACAGATTTGCGGTGCATAAAAAGAGGAAAGAAATGATCAAGAGAGGGGAAAATCCAGACGAAGGCATCGATACTGAAACAGATTTAGTGAAAAGGATCGAACACGCGACGAATAAAGAACGCGAAGAAGCCGAGGCGAAGCGAGAGAGGAAACGGTTGAAGAAAGAGGCGAAGAAAATGGGGAAGACAAAGGAGGAGGTGGAGAAGACCGTAGAAGAGGAAGAGATGATGAAAGCGATGGGATTCAGCGGATTCGGAGGAGGATAATGGAAATAGGAGTAGGAGTAGTAATATGTAGCAAAAAAGAAAATAGTTCTTTTCAAAATGTTTCCTGCGCGGTGACAAGATGTAGTAGAAGACGCGTGTGTTTTACTATTTATAAGCTAGACTTATCTTCTTCAATACTATATCGTCATCTCACAAACGCTCGTCGCGGACGTGGTGGCTACCTCTCAAACAGTCCCTTCGCATCTTCTCGAACACGTTTCGAACGATCAACGGATCGTCCGTAACTATGCCGTCGACGTTGTTGTTCGCCAACTTCCGCACTCTTCGAGCGTCGCTTACGGTCCACGCGAACGTCTTTAAACCTAACTTATCGTTCGCGTCTCGAACGAGTTTCTCTTCTTCAGCCATTTCCGATTGAATCGCCACGCAATACGCACCTAAAGGTCTGTTTATGCTCAATTCGTGGTACCCTTCGTCTCTCAACGCACGGGAGAAATTCGCCACCGTGTACCCGACTTTGTGTTTACCGCCGTCGAATTCTATGAATTTCCTCAACATCGCGTCTGTTTTTCCCCAAAATACGCACTCTTCGCAACTTCTCTTACTATTATGCTTATTATTATTGCTACTTCTACCACCCCCGTTATGATTGCTACTATCTTCCGCAAAAACAGTCTCGAATATTTGTTCCGGTAATCCCGACCATCCCGCTTTCGGGTCGTCCTTCACGTCAATCGTGACTTGTTTAAACCCTCTGTTTACGACTTGGTCAACAACCTCTCTAAACGTGGATATCCAAACGCCTTTCTTCTTCGCGTGCATTCGTATGACGTCTAAAGTCACGTCTTGCACTCTCTCAAACTTATTATTCGTAATCGCTTTCAACTCTCGCGAGTGTAAACACACCAACTCGTTATCTCGCGTTCTCGAGACGTCCACCTCCACGCACTCGAATCCTTCCCTACTCGCGGCGACAAAAGCAGATACCGTGTTTGGAAACGACGCGCCTTTTTCTTGCCCGACGCCGCCGTGCAATCCTCCGTGCGCGCAAATCAAAGGCGCGCGTTCGTTCCTCTCTTCGCAAAACTTCCTCGAGACGTGTTTGTCTCGGTGGTCGACGTGCGTTTGGTGCGTGAACTGATCCAAAGTTCTCATGGTAAACCACAAAGAGACGATCGAGAACAATAATAAAACTCCACCCGGACCTCTCAACCAGCTGGATAAAAATCTCGGCGGTTGAAACCCGCTGCCGTCTTGATACTCTTCTCTCGCCAACAAAGGACGATACCTCGGTTGTCGTCCAAAACCGATTCTCTCTCGTCGTCTCTGATAGTCATCGAAAAATCGTCTGGACTGATTGAGAATACCTCTCGGGCTGATTAAAGCCACGCCTCGGGCAAATGCAGACGCAGACGGAGAAGAAGAAGACTGTCCGGGAGCAGATGATTGCCGTGGGTTTGCAGACGGTTGTTGTTGTTGTTGTTGTTGTCGTCCTCCTCCTCTTTGTGGGCGTTGTCTCTGGTTCGGGTACATTATGTTTTCACAAATTTCAAAGACGACTTTGAAGGAAACACACGCGCGCGCAGACAGACAGACAGACAGACAGACAGACAGACAGAGAGAGAATTCACCACGAGCACACAAACTCTTTCGTCTTCTTCGTGCGATGATTATGACGCTCAACAAAATTCCACCGCGAAAGCGTATATAAAGCTCGTCATAGTATCATCACACTGGTAGAAGTTTTTCTTCCATTTTATATTAATTTAATGAGGAAGAAGAGAGAGAGAGCCTCATCAGACAACCACAAAAATACATAAAAAAAATCACCAGACCCATCAGAGACACGCAACAATGAAACGCTCTTCTTCTTCTTCTTCTTCTTCTTTGCGCGCGGTGTGCAGAAACTACTTTCTCTCACACGCATCGGGGTCCACGTCATCTTCTACCACCACTTCTGCGAGTCATTATAGCAGCAGAAGCGCTCAAAATTACTTCTCTCCACCTTCTTCTTCGAACGCGACGAAAAAAAAGGCAGAAGACGTGTCCTTTCCATTCAGAGAAGAAGAAGAAAGACGACGACGTCGATTTTCTTCCTCTTCTTTTGTCGCGAAAGCAGAAAAAGCGGACGCTTCTTCAGAACCAAAAACGACGATTTTGTACACCACGACGCACGAAAAACTCACGATTCAGCGACCATCGTCGTCTTTGAACGACGATGACGATGACGATGATGAGAGTAGTGCGAATAAAAATGTGTCCGTCGCCGTTGCCATCAGCGACTTTGGATTCGATAAAATAGGAGACGTTTTGCAGATTGAGAAGAAGGTGCTCAAAAACTCACAAACAAAAAATGAGTTCATCGAAAACGAAACGTCGTTGGCGACTTTGAAATGGTCCGGGTTTCACAGAACGGCCGCGGACGAGTTATACCACAGTTTATGGTCCAACGTCAACGGGACGAGACATTTGAAATTACCGTTTCCAGTGACGAATGTTCGATTTAACGACGAGATGGTCCGAGAGGCGTACAAACTGTGCGTGCCGAGCGCGAGTATTTTAGAGTGCGAAGCGATCGGAGAAGAAGTGGAGAAGTGTTCGGATTTAATGAACGAAAGTGAATACGAGAAGTTTATCGACCGAGAGTTGGAGGAGGAAGAAAACGCGTCGTATAAGAGTTATCCGTAAAATTGCTTATTAGATGTTTAATAGTATGTGTTCTGTGTAGAAGAAAGAACGAAGGCGTGAGAGAGAGTCAACTTTTTCGATTTTATAAAGTATGTATACTTTTATTATAGAGCGGCTTGTTTGTAATTATATATGTACGTGTGTATCCCCAAACTGAATGAGTTCACTTCGTCTTCCGTTTCTTAGATGCCGGCGATGGCGACGACGCTATCGCTTTCGTTTTACCGAGACGCGGCGATTCAACCGCTTTCGTAATCTCCACCCCTTCTTCCACAATTTCTATTTCGTCGCTCGCTTCCCCATCAGTCGCCGCTCCGTCTTCATCCTTCTCCTTTTCTGCACCTTCCGCAACCTTTGGCGTTTCACCTCTCAACTCGAACCCTTCCGGGAACGCATCCTCGTCAAACTCTTCCAAATCCTGATGCACGACGACCAAGTCAAACTTCAGCTCTTGACTGTTATCGTCGACGCATAAAATACCGCCAGACTCCAAGCCTAAATCTTGTAAAGTTCTTTTCCCGATTATCGCGTAGTTTTCCACCTCGTCGTCGTCTAAATCCTCCCCTTCTTCGTGCAACATATCGTCGCCTTTCAAAACCGTAGGTTCGTTCGTGTTCAACTTCTTCTTCAAAACTTTCGAGATGACGTCGGCTAAGGTTGTCTTGGATATGTCGCAACACAATTCGGCGCGAGCGTTTGCGCAGACGACGCACTTTGGGTTTTGCTCGTCTGGCGCGAGCGGTTGCAACAGCTGTCGTCCGGCGTTAAAATTACCGACAAATGTGTATCTAGAGTTTGCCAGTTTAATCAATCTATCGTTTTTGCCCTCTCCTTCTTCTTTTTCATCGAGATGTTTTTGCGCGTTTAAAATCTTCAAAGCTTCGATGACGATTAACCCGGAAACGATGGCGTTGGTCGTAGCTACCGCGTGGACGATGTTCCCGGCCACACCTTTCGCATCAAATCTAGACATGTACTCGATGCCATAATTCGCACATCTCAGTTGCGCCGTAGCGGTGACAAACGCCACCGCGTCGTCGTCGTCTTTATCAAACTCGCTTATTCGGTCGCCTTTTTCAAACAACTTCCCGGCGGACCGAACAAAAATCTCCGACGCTTCCTCCATCGTCCACTTCTTATGCGCATCGCCGTAACCCGTCGTCGCTGTCCGTTCTTCTTTTGTTTTTAACAACGTCTCTGAGTCCAAAGCCTCCGGTTTCTTATCTCTGTTCGCCCACATGTCTTCTCGCTCTAACAAATCTTTGATTTTCTTCTCAAAGACGTACGCGAACACTCGTTTCGCAAACGCCGTCCCGGCCTCGTTCTCTTTCCTCGTAAACGCATCTCGCGCTTCTTCCTCGTCTAAATCGCTCGGATCCTCTTTATTCGCCCCGAACAATCTCGGAAACAACAGATCCGTCGCGAACACTATCGTATGCACGAACGTGCTCGGCGTATCTCTTAAAGTACAAATCGGGAACGACTTTGGGACCGGTTTCGGCGCGCACTCGAAACAGGAACAATACTTCCCTCGCAAGTGCACCGTCACTTGGCCTTTGTACCCAGTCGTCCCGGACTCGACTAACGGCACGTTCGCGGATAAGCACAACCGGTTGACGTGCCTTCTCGCTTCCAGATTGTCCAAACCGTTCAGCACGATGTCAAATTTTTTGAAAAAATCCAACCCAAATCGCTCCTCTTTGATGTTCCCGGTATACGCTTCAATGTTTATCCCCGTTTGTTTCGAGCCCGCGAATTTCTCCACGCTCTCTTTCGCCACTTGACTTTTGCACATCCCGACGTGTTTCTTTCGGAATAAGAATTGCCGGTTTAAGTTTGAGATATCGATGGTGTCCAAATCTATGATGGAAATGTTTCGGAAACCAGTCAAGGCGAGCGTTTTTATCAACTCGCATCCGATGCCACCGGCGCCAACCATTAAGATGTTTTTCGATAAAGTTTCCGAATCCGTAGACGAGAATAAGAGTTGTTCAGGAGCGAGAGGAGCATCAGGAGTTTCATTATTATTATTGGTGGTGGTGGTGGTGGTGGACGCCATTTTGGTGGTGGTGGTGGTGGTGTCTCAAAGTAAGTCGTGAGAAGGAAGTACTCGTAGTGGAGAATCTGAAAAAAAAACTCAGAGCTGCTTCATATGAACTCTACTACTCTACTACTTCTACTCGCATTAGAAATCCATTTACATATCCAAAACCCGCTCGCTGGCGCGAATGGCTTTGCTAACCCCGGTTCTGCACGCTAAGTGTTTTTCTAAGTGTTTCAAGACCGCGCTGGCGTCTTTTAAGGAATACTTCCCGCGTTTCCAGGTTTTATAAAAGATGTTCCACACGCCGACGTAATAACTGTCGAGGCAATCCCAGACGGAGTTGAACTTGGAGTTCCGGTCGTTTATGTGCTCGTTTAGGAAACCATTCTCGAGGACACGAATGGACCAGCTGGTGAAGGTGACGCCTAACGCGCACATTGGAAACTGTTGGCCTGGGCACCGGGAAAGACGGTGGACAGCCACGGCGTTTCGGCCGAGCGTGACGCCGTTGTTCGCGTTCCCACTCGCGGCGCTCGCCGCGGCGGGTATCGCAGGTGCCGCGTTAAACAATACAAACGACACCATGTTCGCCACGGCTAACGCTCCGCACGCTCTCACATCCGTGCTCGGGTCTTCACCTTGGAAACCGATCGTTTCCCAGTGCTTCCCGACGGCGTCGATTTCCTCCTCGCGATAGTCTCCCGTGAGTTTCGCGTAAATCGTCAACACCATTTTCCGATGCATTTCGTCCGCTTTCTCTAATTCTATTTTGTCTCCTTCTTCCTCCTCCTCGCTATTATGATTATTCTTATTGTTATTACCATCGTTGTTCGTTTTTGTTTTCTCATTCTTCTTCTTTAACTTCTTCCTCCGGTTCCATTTCAACGGCATTTGGCTCAGCGCTAATATCCTCTCCCGTTCGTCCAACAACCGATGGCTTTGCAACGGTTTTATCTGTCCTTTAAACGCGCTCATAAATCTGTCTCGTTTGCTCCTCGGTGGAGGTGCGTGTAACTGTACCATCGTCGTCGTCGCACTCGTCGTCGTACTCGTGGTGGTCGTGGTCGTCGCAGCAGCAGCAGCAGCCGCTCGTTCCACGAGCTCTCTCGTAAAATCACACTCCGGGGAGAGGAAGGAGTCGAGCATTTCTTTCCTCGATTTGAGAAGGAAACTTTCATCATCATCTTCGTTGGTCTTCGTCTTCGTATTCGTAGTATGAGTAGTATTCATTATTGAAGACGTTCTTCACTTCTCAACTTTTCAACGCATCGTCATCTTCACAAAGAAGAGAGTTATTTTTTTAAGAGAGAGAGAGAGAGAGAGAGAGTTACACACACACACACACACACAGAGAGAGAGAGAGGTGCGTTACTAATAAAACGTGTGAAGTGTGTTAGTAAAAAAAAGTTTTTGCTTTTTGTTGTGTGTGTTGAAAAAAAAATCCAAAATTCTTCACTCACTCTTTCTTTGAAAGAAGATTATGATTCGACGTAAACGACAGGAGGAGGAGGAGGAAAAAGGAGGAAAAAGAAAAGTTCTTCCAAACTCTTCGTTGTCGTTCACGTCGCGCTCATCTTCTCATCGTTTGGTCAGAGTCGTTCTTTTCTTCGCGTCGTTCGCCGTCGTCTGTTCGAAAAGCGTGCGATTTTACTTTGAACATTTCAACAACTCCTCTTCTTCTTTGTCTTTGTCTTTGTCTTCGTTACCACCCGGAAACCCGATGATCTTTTCAAAAGAAGAAGGAAAAGAAGAAGAAGAAGAAGACGACGACGACGAAAAGGAGGAGGATACGAATAATAATGTGTTCGGCGATTTGCGCGAGAACGATCTAGTAGAGACGCCTTTCAAGAGATTGCGAAAAACAACAAAAACAACGACGACGATATCGAAAAGTATTTTAACGAAGATGAAAGACTTGCCGATGATGGATATATTTAGTAGCAGCAGCAGCAGTAGTAGTAGTAGTAGTAATAATAATAATAATAATAAAAAGAAAAAGAAGCAATACGAAACGTGCGCTTTAGTCGGCACGGCGGCTATCGTGACGGACGCGCAGAGAGGCGGCGAGATTGACGCGAACGACGCGGTGTTTCGGACGGACGACGCGCCGACGAAAAGGTACGAACAGTTTGTAGGGAGGAGAGCGACGTATAGGATTGTGAGCGGTGGTGGTGGTAGTAGGAGTAGCAGTAGTAGCAGTACGTCGTCGTTTTTTGAGGACATTGTTTCGTCCGGGGAGGCGGTGAAAGAGAAATCGATTGTAACGATTGGAACGACGACGACCACCACCTCTTCTTCTTCTTCGATGGAAGGCGAAAGCGAGGACGAAAGTGCGGGGGGCAACGGCGACGAGGGCGAAGATCGAAAAGTGATGAAGAAATATACGTCGCCGTTTGCTAAATATCTGGTCGCTTTAGACGACGTCGCGAAGGAGAAAATTCGAGAAGCTTTATCCTTAACCGACGAAGAGAATGATGAGAACGACGACGACGGAGGAGAAGAAGGAAGAGGAGATCAACTCACGCACGCGATCGCTTTGGACGCTTCTTTCGCCGATGCCATCCGCGAAGCGTACACCACCGCCGGTGCGTTACTCAACGACCTCGGCGAAAACTTCAAAATCCGCCAGACGCCACCAGTTGGCGCCTTTGCTCTCTTCTTCGCCCTCTCCAAATGCAACCGCCTCACCTTATACGGCGTCCCGTCTCCGGATTCCAACCGGTTGGAAACGCAGCCGTATTGGCCTCGAAAAACGAAAACCGAAAGTGGGGGGAAACCGACGAAAATTGACATCTTTGGCGATCGAGTGTTGTACGCCTTGGTTCGTTTGTTCGCTTTAGAAGGTTTCGTAGACGTTGTCAACTAATACTATCATACTGGGTATGTAATATACCTGGTACTCTTGCATATGATGTAAAATTTGCCTTCAAAATCTCAAATAAAATAAAAAAAAAAATTTCTCCCACAAAACAACGCGAACAACAACAACAACTCTCAATTACGAATAATAATACTAATAATAATGGGACGGCCAAAAGGTTCAAAGAATAAAAAGACGTTGGAGAAGATGAAGAAGACGACGGAAGATGAAGAAGACGACGACTCCGACATCGAGCGTTGCTGCTGCTGCGAGTGGTGGTGGTACGGATGGTAAAAGTGAGAAGAAAAGAGGTCGAGGCCGTCCACCGAAGAAGAAGATGAATACGACTTTTAAAACGAAAAGCGCAATTACGAAGAAGAATTTCCCGGTTGTTAAATCGAATTCATCATCATCGAATTCGAAGAAGACGACGAAGAAGAAAAGAGGACGACCGCCGAAAACGCCAGAACCGAAAACCACTTCAGCTGCTCCAGAAAAAGGAATTGTTATTCGTAAAGAGTTTGAGTTGATAACGACCGCGGAAAAGAACAGACTAGACCGAGGCGCCACAGGAGGCAGAGGACGAGGACGAGGCAGAGGTGGTGGCAGAGGACGAGGGCGACCACCGGCGTTGCCGAAAGATGTTGTTTTAAAGAGACTGGTGCTCCAGTCAAAAGGCGTGGAGAAGAAGCGAGGACGAGGGCGACCGCCAAAGACGACTCAAACTTTGACGGAGAAAAGGAAACCGGGGAGGCCGAGGAAAGAACCGTCATCGGCTGCGCCGGTAGCGATTCTACCGAAGAAAAGTCCGGGACGACCGAGGAAGAATTCCGCGAGAGTGATGCCACCTCAACAACAAAAAAAACAATCGCGATCTGTGCCACAGTCTACTCAAACGACGGAGAAAAGAAAACCGGGGAGGCCAAGGAAAGAACCATCGGCGGCTGCGCCAGTAGCGAATCTACCGAAGAAGAGTCCGGGACGACCGAGGAAGAACCCGGCGAGAGTGATGCCACCTCAACAACAAAAAAAACAATCACGTTCTCGAGACGTCAACCTCCACGCACTCGAATCCTTCCCTACTATGGAGATTAACGAAAACGTATCGAGAGCGATGACGTTGACAATGGGTTTGCCGTACGCGGAAAAGTTTGTACCGATTTCGCGCAATGGCGCGTTTAAACCGGCGGTTCGTAAAACGCCGCCGCCGCCGAGTCTCGGTGAAGTCATTGAAACACCGTCAAAGCGCGGTCGAGGACGACCGCCAAAGGAGAAAGCAGTAGAGACAAATACAACAACGAACGAAATTCGACAAAAACCACATCAAGGAATCGGGCGTCCTCCTTCAGCGCCCGTTCGTACCGCTACCACAACAACTACCGCTACTACTACTACCAACGCCAAAGCTACCACCACCACTACAGCCGCGCAATCAAGATGGCGGTTGGATTACCACCGCATTGTCGTCACTGGGGGCACTCGAGGCATTGGACGCGCGTGCGCGGAGGAGTTTTTGGGGTTAGGCGCCAAAGTTTTCGTGTGCGGGAGAACGCAAAAGAGCGTGAATGTGGCCGTCTCGGAAATGAGGAAAAAATTCGGCGCGAACAAAGTGTCTGGCATCGACGCCGACATCACGACGAAAGAAGGCCGCTCGAAAGTTTTACTCATGTGCGATGAGTTTTTTGGCGCAAATTCATTCGACGTTCTCGTAAACAACGCCGGTTGGAACAATCGACAGGCGATTACCGCGCAAACCGCTGAAGATTTCCAACAAATCATGGACGTGAACTTTGCCGCGCCGTACTTCATGTGCGTCGCCTCTGCGGAAAGATTATACAGATCTTCGAAAAATCCTTCCGTCATCAACGTTTCCTCAGTCGCTGGTTTATCATCCACCGGTTCTGGAGTCGCTTACGCGGCGAGTAAAGCAGCTTTAGCACAACTCACGAAAACGCTCGCGTGTGAATGGGCCCCGCAAGTGCGGTCAAACTGCGTCGCCCCTTGGGTCACCAAAACGGAGATGTTGGCGAAAGCGTTGAAAGCAAACGCGAACTCGTTGAGAAAGGCGGAGAAGAGTACGCCCTTAGGACGTGCAGCGGAGGTGACAGATATTGCGGCGGCGGTTGCTTTCTTGGCCATGCCATGCAGTCGATACATTAACGGGCAAATTATCGCCGTCGATGGTGGTTTGTTGTGCGAAGCGCATCAAGGCGACTGCGCTCGAGTCGGACCTTTAGCTCGTTAAAATAAATTTCGATTGATTGAATGATTGATGTTATTATTTTATCGTTATTGTTTTGTAATTAAGGCCTACTACATTAATACTCTCTACTATGTTGCTATAAGATAATATATATATCAAACTTTCTCCGCGGTTTCTTTCTGTGGTGGTACTTCTCCCGCGTTGGTAGCATGTGCGGGCGCCTCCGGGACTTTTTCGCTCGGCGCGTTTGGCATCGCGCCTAATGGTTTTTCCTCCGGCGCCGCCGGTAAAGGGTCGTCCCTTAAATAACTCGGAATCTCCCCATTTCCAATCTCATTTTCCAAATCTTCTTCTAAATCCAACTCTAACGCGTCTAATTCGTCCATCAGCCCGTCCTCGTCTATATCCTCCGGCGTCGCGTACGACTGTCCGAGAACCTCTTGCACCTCTTCGTTATACTCTAACAAATCCGCCATTTGGTCGTTCAACGAGTCTATTTTATCGATATCGAATTCTTTTTGTTTAAATTGCGTCTTCAACTCTTTCGACGCCGCTTTCATCGCTCGCACCGTATCCACGGTCGCCTTGGCGTTTTCCGTCGCGAACGCCACCGAGTCGACGTTGTATTGTTGCGAATACAACTGGTCTCGTTGGTGTTCGTACATTTTCTTTTGCTTCAAGATAATCAAGGCTCTTTTCTTTACCGCGTCTTGCGATGGTCCGGGTCGAATTTTCTTAATCTGGTCTCGTGATTTTGCCAATTGTTGGTCGATCAGTTTGATCTTTTGGTCGATTGACTGTGCGCGAGCGTCCAACTTTTATTTGTTTAATATTAGAGAGAAGAAGAGAATGAAAATGAAGATGTCAATTCAATTTGTTTTGTGGTGTTGGACACTCGGAGATGAATAATGAGTTTTGGATGCGCGACGAGAAAAGAAAAAAGAAGAAGAAGACAAAGAAGGAGGCGAAAAGAAGAGAGAATTATTACCTTGCCGGTCGTTTCCTCCAACGAAGGCGCTTCCACCGTCTTTTTCACTCCGAACAAGCGTTTCATTTTAGGGAGAGTTTGTTCTGTCTGTCCAATACTCTAATTGTTGTGAGGACGAGGTGCCTTCGGAAAAACAAGAAGAAGAAGAAGGAAACTTTCTCGAATACGTTGGCACAGTTGATGTAAATGGTGACTGTGTGTAAATTTTTTTTGCTTTTTTTCAATCTCCCGTTGTTTTCACCACGTGGCTCATCCGAAAAGACCAACAACACGATTTTTTGTTTCTTGGCCACGAGAGAAGAAGAAGAAGGAAAAAGAAAAAAGATTCTGGAATCTTCACTTTTATAATATCCAATCACATAATACACATACTCAAAATGTCTATCGCGCAATTAGGATCTACGACTGCGGTAAGTGTTCTATATTTTTTGTCGCGATTTTCGTTCTTCTCGCTCGATTCAACGTTCGCATCTTTGTAAGAAGAGGAGTACGCGCGGCGGACCGATTTTGGCGCGAAAATTTTGTCTTCTCTATAATCTCTTCTCGGTAGTTGAGAAGAAAAAAGAAGATAGATTACCCATCTTCTGCGAGAGACAAGATCGTGAACGCGGAAAGCGCATCGCAGTGGTTCGAGGACGCGCACGAACGAGAAAAGCGAGCGTAAATGTGTATCAATTATACTCGCGCGCACCTTTTTTATGCGTTCAGGAATCGTTCTCGATGTCGCGTTTAACAGAGAGTTTTACTTAAACGCGCGATTAAATTCGAGAGGGACCACTCGTCGTAGTGGTTCTTTGAGAGAGCGAAGGAACACGTGTCCTTTTTTGGTCTCAGAACGACACGTGCGACGAATGGACGGGAAAAATTTCTATCCATTTTACAAAAAAGATTAGTAAAAGTATACTCACCTTTAGATATCTCTTTCTATGCCACTCGTGTTATTATTAAACAGGTCAACACCCGCTCCCTCGCGGGTAAGAATTTCATCGGCTCCAAGGTGTCTTCGGTCACCAACGGCTCCAAGGTGCAAATGTCCAGGTGGAAAGGCATGGACGAGGACATCTCCGACGACCAACAAGACATCGCCAGAGGAAGAGACATGGTCGACTCCAAGTTTCAAGGTGGCTTCGGTATGGGCGGTACGCACAACGCCGTCATGTCCTCCACGGACTACATCTCCCAAGGCCAAAAGAACTTGGACAACTTGTCCGTCGATGGTAACAACTACTACATCTCCCCGTCCTTTTTGGACAAGACCGCCGTGCACGTCGCGAAGAACTTTATGGACTTGCCGAAGATCAAGGTTCCGTTAATCTTGGGCGTCTGGGGTGGTAAGGGTCAAGGTAAGACTTTCCAGTCGAACTTGATCTTCGCCAAATTGGGCATTTCACCGATTGTCATGTCTGCTGGTGAATTGGAATCCGGTAACGCCGGTGAGCCGGCCAAGTTGGTTCGTCAACGTTATCGCGAGGCGTCCGACATCGTCAAGAAGGGTAAGTTGTCTACCTTGTTCATTAACGATCTCGATGCCGGGGCCGGTAGAATGGGCGGTACCACGCAATACACCGTCAACAACCAAATGGTTAACGCCACGTTGATGAACATCGCGGATAACCCCACGAACGTTCAGTTGCCGGGCCAATACGAGGTTGTCGAAATCCCGAGAGTCCCGGTTATCGCCACCGGTAACGATTTCTCCACCTTGTACGCTCCGTTGGTTCGTGATGGTCGTATGGACAAGTTCTACTGGGCCCCGACCTTCGAAGATCGTGTTGGTATTGCCAACGGTATCTTCAAGGCTGATGGTGTCGATGAGGCGGACGTTCGCTCCTTGGTCGAAGCCTTCGACGGTCAATCCATCGATTTCTTTGGCGCCTTGAGAGCTCGTGTGTACGACGACAAGGTCAGAGAGTTCATCCAAGAAATGGGCCTCGAAAACATTGGCAAGAGATTGGTCAACGTGAGAAAGGGCGAAGAAGTGTCCTTCGACGCGCCGGCTATGTCCATCGAAATCTTGCTCGAATACGGCAAAGCTTTGGAGAACGAGCAAGAAAACGTCAAGAGAGTCCAATTGGCGGATGCGTACTTGGATGGCGCCGTCTTGGCTGGTTCCGACGACACCTCCAACACCGCGATGTCCTTGAACTAAATTCAGATGGTACTGCGCGTTTAGAGAAGATTAAGGTGAAGAGAGAGTGAAAGAGAGGAGGAGGTGCGATTTCTCTCGAGAGAAGGAAAAGAGAGAAAAAAAGAGAGCGGGGAGAGAAGGAGGAGCTCAGTGGTGTGTATTGGTACGTTCCATCGTTCTCGGAAGATGGAAGTTGCTGTAGAACTAAAAACATATATACTTATTTTGAAATTAAAATGAATACAAAATAATAACTTAATCGCTTTTTAACGTTCTGCTCTTCCGCGAAGAGCGGCGGGGGCGTCGTTCTTGTCTCCTTTCTTTCGTCACAAAACAGCTCTCTTTCTGTTGTTCACCGGTCTCGATAAAGAAGAAATAAAATGTTTCAAACGCTGCCCTCCTGCGAATTGTCGTCGGTATCATCGCTGAAGGTTTCAACAGCGAACGCGAGATGTAACAGCGGCAAGCAACGCGGAAGCGTTTTCCTTCTCTTTGCGACTTCTTCTTCTTCTTCTTCTTCTTCGGAACGAAAAGATGACGACGGTGAGAAGATTTCGTTATCTGCGTCGCCGAACGAACAACACCAACAACAAAAACAGATTCGTTCATCATCGCGGCGATTAATGCTCTCCTTGACCGCGGCCTCGCTTCCGTTGATCGTTTCCTCGACGACTCTTGAAAATACTCTTTGTGTATCTCCTGTTTGGTCCTTCAAGAAGAAGAGCGTCGCACACGCGGGAGAAGAAAACACGGACAGCTCGGGACAAATCATCCAAAACCCAAAGGACTTGGGAGACGGTTTCAAGCGTTTCTACGGCGAAGCGACCTCGTCCTCTTCTTACGGTGGCTACGGCGGGTCCGATAATAACTTCGATAAGTTCAAGTATTATTTCGAAATCCCATCCAATTACGAGAAAGATACGGTGAACAAAACGGAGAAATCGACGAACGGAACCGACGCGAGGTGGGTGAACCCGAAGGATAAAAAAGCGGAGAAGGCGTATTGCATAACGTTGCCGGGGTACACAAAGCTGAAAGAGGATCGAATGGGGACTTTTGAAGATTTAGCGCTGAGCGATTACACGTTGCAAGATGCAATTTACGTTGTAGATGGGGAACCAACGATCACCGATCGATACATTGGAAAAATAGAGCCAGACGAGGAAGGCAAGGGAGGCCGTCCCGGGCAGTTATACGCGGATTACGATTTAGTCGGCGCGGAATCATTCGGGCATATTTTTGCCACGATCACCGTGTACGGAGGGAGGTTATATTCATTGTTCGTGTGGGTGCCGCCGGGAGGGAGCGTGGAAAACGGGAAGAGAATGCGAGATAGCTACCGAACGATTGAGAACGTGAACCAAGAGCAGATGAAAGCCGATATGGAATTCTATCGACGCTCTTAAAAAAGTAGGGAAAGAAAAAAAGAGAATATAGAAAGAGAGAGTCCAATGTTGTAAATTGTATGTTCGTACTATTAATAGTAATAAAGCTGATAATGTTGTGTGTGTGTGTGTATTGGATGTATTTTAAAACGTCGTTGCGAGATGTTTTGTGTGTAGAAGCCGCCATCTTTTTCATGCATACAATAAAGTCCAAAATGAATCATGAAGCATTTTGTGTTCGAAAGAGACGATTCGATGATAATATATAATATTTTACATCAAACCGATAATCTTAAACCATGGAAATCCGACACCCAAGAAGATGGTGATGTACATGATGGACATGCCAAAGCCGATCTTCCACCAGGTACCCAAGGGAACGTACCCGGCGCCAAAAAACGGCGGCGCCGAGCCGATGCCGTAGTGCGTGGTGCATCCCATAATGTTGGAGAAGATACCCAAAATGATGGCAGAAACCAACGGCGGTGCGCCGCAGGCAATCAAGACGGACAAAAACGCCGTATACATTGCTCCAATGTGCGCCGCACCAGATGCGAAGAGGTAGTGCGAGTAAAAGTACAACAAGACGACGACCAAAAACGCCGGTTGCCAGGCCAAGCCCATACCACTGACGACTTTAACGACGGAATCCGCAAACCACGGGATCAAACCGTATTTCTGCAAGTACGAGGCCATCGCAATCAACGCGGCAAACCAGGTCAAAGTATCCCAAGCCGGACCTTCAGCCAAGCACTCTTTCCAGGAGATGACCCCGGAAACGAGCAAAATGGTCAAGCCGTTCAACGCGGCTGCAACCGAGCCGACGCCGACGGAGGCGCCAAAGACCCAAAGTAAAACGGTCAAACCGAGCGCAAAAGACATAATTTTCTCGTCACCGGACATTGGACCGAGTTTTGCAAGCTCTTCCTTAGCTTTCGCCGGCGCTTCCGGAGAATCTTTCACCTCTGGCGGGTACAAAACGTACAACACCAACGGCGCGAGGATCAAGCAAATCAAACCCGGGACGGAAGCCGCCAAGGCCCATTGACCCCAGGTAATTGTAATACCAGTAACCGCAGCGGCCAAGTTGACCGACAACGGGTTAGCTGCCATCGCAGTGATGAACATACCGGAAGTAATCGTGGACGTTTGGAAGACAGTTGTCATGACGTAACTTCCCATCTTCTTCTCGGTCTTATTCGCCGGATCGGAACCGCACGCGACGCACAACGCCTTCGCCAACGGCAAGAAAATACCCCCGGCTCTCGCCGCCAACGAAGGGATCGCCGGCGCCAAAAGTGCTTCGGAAAACACCAGGGAATACGTCAAACCCAAAGTCGAGGCACCGAACAAAGAGACGATGTAATACGCGATGCGGTTCCCCAAGCCGGTTTTAATAAAGCCTCTCGCCAAGAAAAAAGCAATCGCAATCAACCACGGAATTTCACTAGCAAACGCGGAAAAGGCCGCAGAAAACGGCAACAAACCCGTCGTCATGGATACACCGAGACCAATCATAGCTACTGCACCCAACGGTAACGGTTGCGTGATGATCCCGACAATCGTCGCCACGAACACGGCGAACAAATGCCACGCCTGCGCGGTGACGCCAGCCGGCGCCGGGCAGATCCACAAGAGTAAACCGGCCAAAACCGAATACCCGAGGTTCTTCGCGTTCGCACCTTTGCCATTCACCAAAGCCGAGTTGCCGCTCGAACTCGCCGCGGCAAACGTGACGACGTTCGCGTCGCTTTTACCCTTGGTCGAGTTGGTTTTTTGCCCTCGTCTTTTGTTGTTCAACGAACTGGCGGCGTGGTGGTGATAGTGCGCGGCAAACAACGCGAGCTGTTGGGACGTCAACCGTTTTTGTTGCGAAGAAGAGGTGGTAATTCTCGCGTTACTCTTCTCGTCGTCGGTGTTGAACGATTTTTGAACGAATCGATCGCCTCTTTTCGCGCCGTCGTGACCAACTGATGATGATGCTGCCCCAACTTTATTCGTCTTGGTAATAACGTTC
>Ga0209630_10000818_pt1 | contig 35191 bp, 28 predicted proteins | sample COG_01_FD_184745 | JGI IMG/M metagenome (GOLD analysis project Ga0209630, IMG submission 184745) | Pelagic Microbial community sample from North Sea - COGITO 998_met_01 (SPAdes) (version 2) | ecosystem: Environmental > Aquatic > Marine > Neritic zone/Coastal water | place: Helgoland, sampling...
CCGTTTCGTAATAGAGCGAACGGCGTTCGCTGTGACCGATAATAACGTGCGTGACGCCCAAAGAATCTGCCATCGTGCACGACATTTCACCGGTAAACGCGCCGCCGTTCTCAAATGTCACGTTTTGCGCGCCGAGGTAGACACCCGAGCCTTCAATCTGTAATAGTATAAAAGAAGAAGAAGAAGAAGAAGAAGAAGAAGAAGAGGTCATATGGTCAGTATCTGTTTGTTTTCTCTCTCTCTCTCTCTCTCCCGAACATTTACAGCAGAAGCGAGTCAGAGTAACTATGACATGAAAAGTATCGTTTCAAAAGCAGCAGGTAATTACTCCCGGCTTCAATTCTCAACAATGGAACTAGTATCTTCACTCTCGCCCTTTTCTCTGTTACCTTTTGCGTCGAGCCGAGCAAGAAAAAAATCGATATATTAGGAAACGTACCAACTGAGAGACTTCCGATAAAAACGCCGCCGGCGGGCATATCAAAACCTCCACGTTTTTATTATCTCCTCTTCCTCCTCCTCTGTTATTATTAGAGTTCCTCTTATTGAAGAGATTAAATCCACTCCTTCCTCCTCCTCCTCTCTCGTTGTTGTTGTTGAAAAAATCTGCGTCTCTCCTATCCTCCGCCGTGTTCGCGGCGACTAACGAGGCCAGCGTCCTCGCCTCCTCCAAAGTCTTCGGATTACATTTCCAGTTTCCCGCCATGATGGGCGTTCTTAACTGCTTCAAATCCTCCGGCCAGAACTCCTCCTCTTGCTCGTTATTACCAGGGTTTAACTTTTCCAATCGTTTCAGTTTGTTCTTTTGCTCGGGCGTTTTCTTCAATCCTTGTCCTCCACCACTGAAGAGTGCAGATTGAATCCTCACTCCGGAATTACATTTCCTTCTCCTCGTGATGATGACACCATTTCGCCGCCGTCGTTGTTGTTGTCTGGCGAGAAGGAGGTTGTTGCTCAAAACGCTGACGCTGCTCGTCGTCGTCGTCGTCGTCATCAGTTCTGCTTCTTCTTTTGTTTACTACTAATTTGCACAAGATAATGGAGTGAATGAGGCAAAATATGAATTGACTTATGAATTGAGCGAGCGAGGATAATTTTTTTTTTGTGGTCAGATTTGGCGGCAAAAGGAGGGAAATTTCTAGAGAGAGATTTTGGTTGTTCATCAGACACACAACTCTCTTCTCATTATTATTTTTACACGAACGAAAGCATATTTCAACTTTTTCTACTACTCTCCCGCACTCTGCATCACTCTCACTCTCAAAACACACAAAGACAAAGACAGAGAGACAGAGAGCGAGAAGGAACGAACGACGCGCTGAAACGACCTTAAACGTTGTTGTTGGGATTTTTAGTATTAATCGCCGTGTCGTAGTACGCGAGAGATGAGGAACAGCCATCGCCCTTCTTTGGGAAGTTGCAGAGAAGGCCGAGGAGTTTTTCATCGTCAACGCGCGAAGACAAGCGCGAGCAAAAACGCGAGGAAAAAGACAACGAGCTTAAGCGCGAGATGTCGAGGAGTGCTGCGCGCGAACGCTTCCTCGTCGTCTTCCTCTTCTTCTCTTAAGAAAGTATCACCGTCCTCGTCGTCGTCTTCTAAAAACAACAAAGGCGAAAATATCATCGTCGTTGGATTAGGAACGAGAGGCGTGACCATCATAGACGAGTTGCAAGAAGGCGCCTGCTTACCGAAAGCACAATTCTGGTCGATATCGTCGGATGTTGGGATATTAACGAGGACAAAATCGACGAACAGATGGCGATTACCGCCGGCGACGAGCGATATTCCGCAATCGGCGGTGATTGATAACGCGACGAGCGCCGCGCAGTCGGTGTTGTTCGCCGCGGAGAGCATGAGTTTGGAAGCCTTCTCTTCGGGAGGAGACGACGACGACGATAAAAAGAAAAGTAAACAAGAGAAACAAAAAGAGTTGGACGAGAAAGTGCACATATGCGTCGTCTGCTCTTCGGGAGAAGCTGGCGGAGAAGCGGGGATGTTATTCGCGAAAGAGCTGTTCAAATCGAAAAACATCGCGAGCGAGAAAAAAACTCGATTCCCGGGCATATGGGGCGGCGTCGAAACTCCGAGCGGGAGTACCGTATCTATTCACGCGGTCGCACCCTTCGATTTCGAAGGACGACGGAAACGAGACGAAGGGTTGGCGTTTTTGGATATGTGTTCGAGGAAGAAAGGTGCGGATTCTGTGGTTGTCGTTTCGCAAAGAGACGCGCAGGCGCTGGAAGGAGAACCGATGACTTTAGAAGCCGCATCGGCGTTGGCGAACGATTTTTGTCGTTGGAGCGTCTTGAACGTCGCGAAAGACTTGAGGCGAAACTCGACGTTTTGGGACGCGCGCGTGAACGGAGAAAACGAACGGTGTGGGATATTAGACGAACAAAACGCGTTTAAAGATGCCATTTCCTCGAAAACTTTACGAGAGATTAATAGCCAAAACTTATCGAAAAGTGCAAGTGGGGGTTGTGGCATCGCCGTCGTCGGGTGTGCGGTGGAGGAATTGAAAACGTACGGCACGGAAGACGAACAGATTTCTGCGGCGATTGTTTCCGCGGTGAAGGAAGCGGCGGAAGATTCGCCGTTTCTCGACCCGACGCAAGCCCTCGGCGAGAAATGCGTACATCTCGTGTGCCAAATCTCCACGCCTCGAGGTACGCTTGGACCGTTAGCGAGGAAATCTATAACCTCCAGCTTAGCTGCGTACGTGGACCCGCTGAAATGCGGCGTGACTATATGTAAAGCGCCGGCTGAAAATACCGTCGGATGCATCGAGATTTCCTTATACGCCGTGGCGAATTTTGAAACCATCGCGGAAAGATTTACGTTGCGTCAATCGCAGATTGCGTTGAGAAAGCTCAAAGATAGAAACTTACCCGAGCAGATGATAAATAATTTAGAACCGAGGAAGAAACGTTTGGATTGGTCTTCGGTGGATGATCTCGTCGACGAGAGCAACGAAAACAAAGTCACGTCTCCGCCACCAAAGCGTTCTTCTCCTCAAACCGCTTCGGACGGAAAATCCGTCGATTCCATCTTCGACGAGGCATTAATGTCTGTCGACGAATCCAACGAGTCGTTGCTTCGAGCGGGTGACATGCTAGCAAACATTAGCGAGGACGGAACGATGGAAGATGCGCCGGAAATCAACCCGTTCGTAACCACGGACGAAGAGTTTGATTTGGAAAGCGAGAACTTTGTCGTCTTGGAAGACGAGGACTTAGAAGTTCCTCCTCCTCCTCCTCCTCCCTCTAGCGATACAGAAGAGAAGCAGAAGACGACAGAATCTAGCGCGGTAACCACCGCCAACAACGACGCGGCGCGCATTACGGTACCTGGAGAACTTACGGGAAGCGTCGTCTTGACGCCGGTTCGAGTGTTGCGCCCGAAAGAAGACGCGAGCGGTAACGTCGTCGGATATCGCGCGGTAGACTCCGTCAACGATTACGACAAAGCCGACGTCGACGACAACGACATCGATACTCAAAACGAAAAGAGCAATAGCAATAGCAAATTCTCCTTGCTCGGCTGGCGTCCGTTTTCGAGCAAAAACGACGCCTCCTCCTCTTCCTCCTCCTCCTCCAAAGTACGCTCGAGAGCCTTTGGTGTGCTCGAATCCGACCGCGAAGCGCGCACGCGACCCATCCTTCGCGTCGAATACGCCAACATGTGCGTCTACGAAGGCGAAGTCCTCGAAAAAACAACCAAAGCCGAAGGCTCTGGCATCATGCGCTTCGCCTCTGGCGATTGGTACGAAGGAAGGTTCGCGCAAGGCAAACCCGACGGAAAAGGCAAGCTCTCGTTCTCGCGAGGAGGATACTTCGAAGGCGAGTGGTTAAACGGGAAACCAGTCAACGGCTCACTCGTGAAACCACCACCACAATCACCGGTGGGATAAATTCCTCGTCGTCTTTAGAATAGAATATTTAGAATATATATATTATGCGAGTAAAATTGACGCGCGCGCGCGGTGTTGTTGTGTATCCTCTCGTATTCACTTAAAATTTTTCTCACACGCCTTCGAGGAAGGCACCTTTTTCCCTTACATTTCTTCATAAAAAATTGCTCATGCGAGAAGAAGAAGACAAGGCCGAGGCCGAGAAGAAGACGAAGTCAGAGGATACAAAGGAGGAGGAGAAAGCGTATAATTCGATAAAACGAGACGAAGAAGAAGAAGAAGAAGAAGAAGATGGTGATGGTGACGATGAAAGTACGGGTTTGTTGAGCACTTCCCATCGAAGAGAAGAAGAAGACGACGACGAAGAAAAGAAGGAAGACGATCATCATAATCTTCGTCGCGACCACCACCAAAACCAAACCGCATCATCATCAATCAGCGCGACGCGGCATATTTATCCGAACGTTTTGGAAGACGGCGATGGAGAGAACGAGAATTGTGCGGTCGGTGTGCCGGTTTTAGCGGACGGATCGATTGATTTCAACGCGTACGAACGAGGAGGAGGAGGAGGAGGAGGGCACGAGAGGACGACGAGAGATTACGCGAGAGCGTTGGCGGAGAGCGAAGGAAACCAAGACGTTTCGGTTCTGTTGGAAGATCCAAGCTCGAGTGCATCGCCTCAATCTTCTTCTCGAAACTTTGTGGAGTTGCAAAGTTATTCGACCGGTTTGTTCGATTGCGCTTTGGACCCGCTGAACTTTCTCAAGAACTTCTTGTGCGTTCCTTGGGGCGTCGGCGAATACGCCAGAGATACCGCGCAAGGCGAGTGTTTTCCGACCGCGTTGAGCATAACCATGGGAAATTTGTTGCTGAATAACTTATGTTTCCCGATGGGATGCTTCGCCACCGGTTCGTGCATCCACAGCTCCAACGCTGTGGCGGAGCATCGACTCGGGATATTCGATAAAACCGACTTAGCGACGGCGTTATGTTGCGCCCCGTGCGTGGTCTCCCGCATGCAAAGAGAAATCAGCGCGCGAAAAGCGCTCGGAGTGATGCCGAGCAGAGAGGAGCTCATGCTAAGATTTCCAAACAACGAGTTCGACGATTGGGACGGCGGCGGTCTTTCATACCACCACGGCGGAAGCGCTCGAGGAGGAAACCACCATCTGAATCGAAGCGACTTTATCCCTCCCAGACGCGTCGTCCGCATGGTACATCGGAGAGGGAACATGGTTGGTCGAATGTAATAATGCATAACTGCTAGTATATATAATTAGAGCAGTTAAAGTAGTCAAGTCTCGTTTTTTTCTCATCAGTCAGTCACACAACCAACTTTTTTTTCTTCTTTTTTTCTTCTTCATTTGGCGGCTCTCACATCAAACACAAGCAAAATTAAAAATGGGTTCAAGCGGCGAAAAGAGCGCGAAGAAAGCCAAGAAAGAGAAGAAAGACACCCCAAAGTCTTCGAAGAAACGCGATCGGGATGGGTTGCCTGTGCCGTCGTCCGCGAGTAAAGGAGGAGAAGGGGACGATGATGAAAAACAGAATCCGGTGTGCGCGATTGCTTCGCCGTTGGCCGATGGGAAATTGACCAAGAAATTATTGAAAGTTGTCAAGAAAGGTAAGCAAATGAATAAGAGCGGCGTGGTGATATCAGAAGAAGAAGAAGAACGACATCCCCGTCGTTTTGTTTCTCTCGTTCTTCTTCTTCTTCTTCTTCTTCTTCGTGTTCTCTTCTCGTTGTTCGGTGGTGGTAGTATTCGTTGTTGAATTCTCCCTCCTAAAATTGTCTCTCTCTCTCTCTCAATAACAACAACAATAACAATAACTCACACACTTCTTTCTCTTCTTATTAAACTCCTCCTCTTTTAACAATAACTGAAAAACAGCGTCTAAATTCAAACAAGTCCGGCGAGGGGTCAAAGAGGTCGTCAAGCAACTCAAAACGACGAAAGAAGGATTGTGCGTCATCGCGGGGGACATATCGCCAATCGATGTCATCACGCACGTGCCGATGTTGTGCGAAGAAGCGGGCGTGCAATACGTGTACGTGCACTCGAAGGAGCAGTTGGGCGCAGCTGGGATGACGAAACGACCGACGAGTGTGATGTTAGTGTTACCGAAAGCGGTGAAAGGGTCGACGAAAATGGGGAAGGATGACGAAAAGGAGTTTGAGGAGATGTATAAGAGCGTGTATTCGAAAGTGAAAGGGATGCACGAGAAGTAATAATTATGTTCGTCTAGTGTTGGAGGGCATTCGAAAGTGAAAGGGATGCACGAGAAGTAATGATTGGATTCGTCTAGTGTTGGAGGGCGGCGGGAGAAGATGCTAAGTTTTATTCAATAAGTGTACTACTACTATGATTTTATTCTTAAAAACCGAGAAACTATGCTATGCTTTATTTTCTATCGCTCTAACGAATCAAAACAGGAAAGACTTCTTCTTCTTCTTCTTCTTGAGCAAAGCAGCTTGGACTCGCTCTACCGCGTTCTTGTCCTCGTCGTCGTCGTTCTTCTTTTCTTCTTCTTCTTCTTCGTCCTCTAACAGCGCTCGCCTCTTCCTCGCCTCTTCGTCTTCGTCCTCTTCCTTCCCTCGTCTGTTTTTACTCTTCATCTTCATCTCCTCCTTTCTTTTCCTCTTCTCCATCCCTTCCTCTCTTTGCCGCTTAATCTCCGTCTGAAAATCTCCAGCCTCTTTTCTCTCCCTCATTTTCGTCGCTCTCGCGCGTAACTCGGGATCGTCCGCACACATCCTCTCGAACGCCTTCTTCGCGAACGCGTTCAACGCCTCTCGTTTCGTCTCTTCGTTCTTCAACTTTTGATGACACTCGGACAACACATCGAACGCCTCTCGAGCTTTCTTATCGCCCGGATTCTTATCCGGGTGCGTGAGTAAACTTCTCTTACGAAACGCTTTGGATAATTCCGCGACGGTGACTGGCCAAATCGGGTCGCCGATATCGTCCGCCGTCGGTTCCGCAACCGCTAAAGCTTTGAAGTAATTTTGGTTCTTGTACGCCTCTAGAATCTGTTCCGGGATCGTCTTTCCCAACTCCTCCTCGTTTTCCTCCACCATCTTCTTTTCTTTCTTCGCATCATCATCATCCAAAACGATTTTCTTGGGTAACATGTGTTCCGGTATCCTCACCTCTCGTTCCATTAAATCATCGTCCTTCTTTCCGTTCGCGTTCAAATACTCCGCAGCTTTCCGGTTAAACATTTTATCGAAATTCGTCGAATCCATTTTGCAGCTATAAATTCGTTTTACTCCTCATCATATAAATTCGTTTTTCTTTTCTTCTTTTCGTTTTAATAAAAATGGCCCGTCGCCGCGCGCGCGCGTGTGTTCTCTCTCTCTCTCTCTCTTTTCCCTCTCAAACGTCTCTCTCGTTTCGAAGAGGTTTTAGGTGTCTTTATTTCTTGCGCATATCTCTTCTGTTTGTGCGGTAAAAAGAAAAACTTTTCAAAGTTGTTGTTGTTTTTCTGTCTGTTGTTTCAAGGAAGGAAGCAGGGAAAATGCATCAAAATGTGTTGAAAAAAGGGGGAAGACAAACGAAAGAAAAATTCTCAACTCTCTCTCTTCATTTTTAGATACAAAAGAACACTGCTGGCTATTACGACACGTTACAAGAAAGAATACAGAGTATTATTCACCGCGACGCGTGGTACCGAAAGAGAGAGAGAGAGAGAGATGAAGAAATCATCGCGAGGGGGAGTCACAACTGTCCTCGCGAAGAAAAAAATATCGTCGTCATTTTCTCAAAAAAGATATCACCATCGAACGCCGCTCGGGGAAATCAACGACGACGACGAAGAGGACGAACAAAGAGTTCGAGAGAAAGACTCACCGATGACGGTGCGAAGGAAATGGAACAAAGAACACGGAGTAGTGTGCGGAGGAGGAAATTCTCCGAGCAGTGCTCGTTTTAAAGCGACGGCGATGGATAAGGTGCTGATATTAAACAGGAGAGTGGACACGCTCGAGGTGCGTACAATTCTTCGTCTCAAATGTCTTCCTCTTCTTCTCGAACTCGTCACTGTTTTCAATCTTTCTTTCGCGCGCGACGACGTAAACGTGATGAGCGCTTTAAATTGACATTTTAAAACGATGATTTTCCTTTTCAATCACACTTTCAAACAGGCAAAGCTTATCGACGCGAACGAGCACATCAAGGAACAAGACGCGTACAGCAATCGATTGCAGAAAGATTTAGTGGAAGCGCAGAAAGTGTATAAACAGCTGAGAGTTATCGAGCGAGAGCGAAGGTTGGCGGACGAGGAGGTTGCGAATTTGGATGAAAAATTGGCGTCGATACGGAACGAAACAAAAGAGGATATTCAACGTTTGACGATTGAGAACGACCGGTTGAGGAATAAAGAAACGCGAGAACTCGAGGATTTAGAGGAAGAGGTGAAGAATAAAACGTTACACGTGGAAGATTTGGAGCAGTCGCTGTCTAGGAGTCAAGGCCGAGAAATGTTGATGTCGCGCGAGAGAGACGTGGCGTTGATTGAAGCGGAAAGAGGGGCAAAGGAGTTGGCAGCGACGCAGGCGAGGTGCGTGGCGTTGTCGAAAGCGCACGAGGAAGCCGTCGTGAGTTGTTCGAAACTGAAAGTGGAAAATGAACGGACAAAGGAGGAAAACGTAAAGTTATCGAGCGAGGTGGAAGATTTAACCGAACAAATAGAAAACAAGAGGAAGGAGAACGATTTGTTGTACAGCGCTTTAGAGGACAAGAAGCTGGTCGTTTTAGACGAGGCACGATCGATCGCGTCGAATTCATCGATGAAACAAAGAGTTGATTTCAAAGAAGCGTTGGCAAAGGCGACGCACGAAGCCGAACGAAAAGCGGACGAGGCGGAGAGAAAGCTGGAAGCCGAACGAAAAGACGTGACGGAGTTGATTTGTTCGTTCGAGGATGAGTTGAAGAGTAAGACGGAAAAGATTGCGAGTTTGCGATTGGAGTTGGCCAATGCGAGATCGAAGAATGCTTCTACTTCTTCCTCCCCTTCGTCTATGAACGTCGCTGCGAAGAAGCAACAACAGCGAAAACAACAATCGGTTTTATTGAACGACCCGCTGGACGAGGAAGACGAAGAAGACGATGGATACTACAACCATGACGAAGAGAACACACATCACCATCAAGGTGGCGTGAAGACAGAAATGCAAACACGGTACGAACAAGCCGAGCGGAAACAAGAAGAGTACGAGCGTTCGGAGGAATTGAAACGATTAGACGCTACTCGATGGACCCTCCAAAAAGAACTCGAAAAGGAGATTCGAGACGCCAACGCGCTTCGCGATGAGAACAAAAACATATCTTATGCGTTCGATAAACTCAAAAGAGAGCACGAATTCACGGAAGATAAGTTACAAGCGGCAGATTTACACTTGGAAATGTTGGAAAAAACGCACAGAGCGGCGAGAGAGGCGTTGAAATCAGCCGAAGAGGAGAAATTTCAAGCCGAGAGAGCCGTTCGCAACGCGAAAACAGACGCGGAGATGGCGTTGAAGCGGAAAGAGTCGGCGGCAATCTCAGAAAACCGAGCGATGAAAATGCAAGTGCAAAGTTTAGAGAGACAGTTGGAGCGGTGCGAAGACCGCGTGAAAGCGGCTGAGTTGGATGCTGCCAACGCGTTAGTCAAAGTCAACGAAGAAGTCGAAACGAGAGCTCGCCTCGAAGTGGACGTGCAAGCGAAAGAGAACAAGATGAAAATCAAAGAGCGCGACTTGAGAAATAAACTAGAGCACTCGAGACAGGCGTTACACTTTGTCGTCTTAGCCGAGACAAAAACGTTGATGAAGTTATACAACGCGGCGGAAGTTACCCGAGAAACTGGCGTCATCGACACGAGCTCGAGACCTCGAGACGTGGATGAAAAATTGTGGTCCCGAATCGTAGACGCCTTAGCGAGCATAGACATACGAAACGAAGAGCTTTGATGAGAAGTGTTGAAAAGTACTTGGTATATAAAGAACTAAATATAATCTACTGCTCCACTGCTTTCTTCATCTCTACGTTGGCGATGCTTTCTTCGTTTTCCTCGTCGAACTTGAGAAAAGAGTTCGAATCGTGTTTATGTAAATCCGCGCTCGTCAATTGAACGGCACCGCCGCCATCGATAGTACTCCACGGATCATTATTATTGGTATTATGACTCTTACTACCAACACTAGTATCACCACCACCTTTACTTTCTACCTCCATAAATGCCACGAAGCACGCTTTACAAAAATCAAACTCCTCCTCCGTTTCCTCTACACACTTCCCGCACGACCACCGTTCGCCTAATATGTACAAACCGCATCCATCGCACGTTCTCGGTAACTCCCACGCTTCTCTGTCTATATCGTCCGCGACTCCGGCTACGTCTTCTAAATGATTCAAAGAGAAGTTTACTGATTTCTTTATCTTCTTTGTCTTCTTCTCCTTCTTCTCCTCGTTCTCTGCATTCACCGACAACACGCCGCGTTTGTCTCCACAACTGTTGTTGTCATCATCATCATCATTCTCCTCCTCGCTCTTCCTCTCCAAAGACTCAACGGTACGATCGAGTTTAGGCGCCTCCTCCTCATCGTCCTCGCTTCGTTTCCTCTTACTGTTCTTCTTCACGGCTGATTTCGCTGGCTCTGACGACACCGTCCCGAGAGCATCGTCATCAATCATATTGAGTGTATATCTCTTTTAATTAGGTAAAAGCTTCTTGTTAAAATGGACTCAATTTTCGCTTCAAAATGCTTCAAAAGTAGTAAGTAAAAAAATGCTTCGCGAAAGCGCTTCTGGCAATGCGAACAACAACGGAAGCTTACCGCGCTCGCGAAGCGCGCATTTAAAAAGTTTACACCACGTGGAAACGCATCCTCTCGGTGGAGGAGGAGGAGGTGTTGGGAGTGGTTTACCGTTACACGCCACGTCCGGGGAGAAGTACCAGAAGGAATTGAAGAGAAAGAATTCGAAAGCGAAACGTACTACGAATGGATGGAAAGCGATGAGTGCCACTCTGTTTGTTTTCGTGCACGTGTGTTCGAGCGCGTATTATTACAACAAGATGAAAAGTGGAGGAAGTGATAACGTCGATGCGTTGGATGGGAACGACGGGAAGAGCGAGACCAACCAACAAACGCCGTCGCGGTACGATTTACTTTCCTCCGAGGAGGATGAGGATGAACAGGATAGGAGTTTATTGACGACGAAGTTGCGATTGGAGCTCGATGAAGCGAAAAGGCAGATGTTGACGATGAAAGAAGAGAGCCAAGTGATGCAAATGCAGCTGAGGGATTTTCAGGCGAAAGGTATGAGTGGTGGTAGTAGTAGCAGTAGTAGTAACAAAAAGAATAACTTGCAACAATCCGGAAACGTCGAGACGCATTACGGTGGTAGTAGTAATAATAATGGAGGAATAGGAGGCGGGTTGTTGGTGTGGAATTACGAGACGACTGGGCAACCGATTGAGATTAAATCAACGCCGTCGGCGAACAGAGACGTCGCTTTAGATTCGAGACCGTTCTTTTCCATTGTCATGGCGGCGTATAATCAAGGCGCGTACATCGACGAGACGGTGAAATCAGTCGCTGCGCAATCGTACGAGCGGTGGGAATTGATCATCGTTAACGACGGTAGCTCGGATGATTCGTGGGCAAAAGCCTCAAATTTGATGGATAAGTATGGAAAGAGAAGAATCCGATTGATTAACAAACGCAACGGGGGGTTGGCGGATGCTAGAAACGTCGGGATGCGATACGCGAGAGGCGATTGGTTGTGCATGTTGGATTCGGACGATTTGTTAGCGAGAGATTATTTGAGTCGAGCGGCAGAGCTCGTGGAGGAAGAGCACGGAAACGGAGGTGATATCGCAACAACTATTTCGGGAGGACACATTGGAACTGGAGGTGTGGACATTATCCCCGGGTGCATGCGCAACTTTGACGCGGTCTCGTCTGATTGGTGTTTTCCTGAAGGCTTCTCCATCGTCGGCGTTTCGCACTGGAACAAATTTCACGCCTCGGTTTTAATGAAAGCTGATTTGATGAGAAAAGTTGGCGGGTACGATCCAGGTATCCCGTGGGGTTTGGAAGATTGGAACTTTTGGTTGAACGCGGCGAAATTTAACCCAATCGTCCGGTTTGTACCGGAAATTACGTTTTACTATCGCCATCATAAAGGCACGTCCATGCGCAAAAAGATGTTTGCGGCGTATTTAGAGCAAACGAAAGCGATGGTTCGAACGAACCACGTTGAATTATACGAACCGGTGCAACTACTTCACGACCACGAAACGATTGAAAACATGCACGAAGACACGTTAAAAGCGTTGGAGAAGAAAATGCAACAGTTTCCATTACAGCCAATGCCGTACTTTTGGAGAGCGTTGCGAAGGACGAAGAAAATGGAATACGAAGAAGCCATCGATGATTTGAAAATCGCGTTGAATTTAACAACCTCGGAAAAACGATACAAATGGCAAATGTATTATCGATTGGCGCTTTTACACGAAGCGTTGGAGGAGTATCCAGAGGCGGTGAAAGCCATCAACGGCGCCTTCCGGGACGCGTATTTCAACGAGATTTTATTGGTAAAGCACAGATTGGAGCAAAAAGTCTTGGGCGATCCAAAAGTTGTGTCCGCGCATTTGGTCGAAGCGACACCCACGTATTGGAAATCTGAAAAAGAAATGCACGATATCAACGAAGGAACGTTGGCTGGGAAACTTCTAAAATCCGAGCAATCTCACGAACTCTCTTCGTTAGTTGCCGAGCAAATGCAACGCATGAACGCGCTGTTGCAAATAGCCACTACCAACCCGTGCGGCGATCCGTCCGAGCCGTTACCGAATAAAGGTGAATTCAATTTAGCTAAAAATGGCAACTTTAACGCTCAAAAAGATTATTGGAACCCGTTTGGATCTGGGTATAACTTAGCACAGTCGTTATCCCGCTCCGGTTCTGGACCGCAACCGTGCGCGCACGTCGAAAACGACAACGACGACGCCTCCTCGGGCTTCACGCAACTCATCGAAATCAACCAAATTAAATCAGAACCGCTGTTGGTAAAAATGTGGTCAAAGTCCAAAGACGTTTCCGGTACTACCAAAGATGCCGGGTACTCCTTATATGTCGACATCTGGTACTCTGACGGTTCCAACGATTGGGGGTTCAACGTTCCTTTTAACCCTGGAACGCACGGTTGGGAACGCGCCGCCGCATTCATCACCAAAGACAAGCCCATCAAATCTATCCAAGTGTACGGCATGTTGAGAGGTAAAGAAGGCGAAGCGTGGTTTGACGATATCACCGTCTCGAGAGGCAAAGACGCCGCGTGCGCTTGCGGCGAACGCCAAATGTTTGAACCCACAGAGAATGGGGATTGTGAACAGTGCTTGGCGGGGATGCGATGTTTCTTGGGAGACTTGTTCGATCCGTCCGTGCAATCGGTCGTTTTATAATAAAGTTGTATGTACCTGTATCTTTCGTCATAAATAGCACACACCCCTAATAAATTCGCTGGTGCGCTTTACATGTCCTCCACCCAAACACCGCCTTCTGTTCAAAGCAAAAGCCATCCGTCCTTTTCGCAGCAAAGGAAAGAACTCCTCTTCATCGCCAGAAGAAACCGAGAGCTGGAAGCCGAAGCCGCATGCGCGCAAAAGCTCTCTTTGATTAAAGTTGAATCGAATTCTGTTTCGGAAATCCAACGCGTTTTAGAAGTCGAGAAGAAGGTTGCGACTCGTTTGTTAAAAGAGGCGAGCGGTTCAATCGAGACGTGCTTGAGGAATTTTCTAGAAAAAGAGTGATACGAAGAGAATGGTCATGACTCGCTGTAGCGTTTTATATTCTCGTTGCACGAAGTACAAACGTTTTCATCTTCTTTTCGCGTTCTCTCTTCTCGGAATGTTGTTGATGTTGTTAGGGGTGATGTGTGAAGACGAGAACGACGCGGCGACCAACGAGAACAACGAGAACATCAACAAGGACAACAGTATTCCGTCGCTTTCAACCGAAAGCAACAACATCGATAATGAAAACATTCCAGCAAGGAAAATTAAATTTGGAGAAACCGTTAAACTGGACGAGTTAGGACCGGTAATAGTGCAATCGGATTGCACGTTGAAACGCATTGAAAATTGGCATACGTTAACCGAAGGCGAGCGAGAGGCGACGATGAGAAGGATTGGAGGAAGGAACAGAGTGAGATTAGAACATTGCAAAGAACAGATACAGATATCAGATGCTGGCGAACTTTAGTAATTTTAGCATGTAACAGTAGTATTTTAGAAACCGAGAATGCCGCGCTCAATATTGCATTCACACCCGCGATAAAATAATCATCGTCTGTTTTTGTTCTGGGCTACCATCGGTCGATTCGAGGAGTGTCTCGCTTTGTTCCCGACGCGAACGCCGTAGTTCTCGTCAAATTCGGTTTCGTAGTATCGTTCTGGTATCGATTTCTTCACGTCGTCTTCGGTTAGGGACGACGTTGAATCCAAATGGACTTTAGAATCTTCCACTCGCAAAGCGTTCAAATACTCGTCCGAAAAGAGCGAGCGCCAAAAGGTATCCGCGTTGGATTTCCCTCCCGCGTATCCCGCACCTCGTCTGCAGAATTTCAACAGACAAATTTCCAAAACGTTGTCGACAATCACCCAGGTGGACAATTCAACTTTAATGTCCTTGTACAACTTCTTATCGTCGATGATAACGTCGTCTTTATAGCGAACGCTCAATCTCGATCGAGACATGTCCACTTGAACGTCCTCACTTTTCGCGGATTCGTGCGCGCTCATTCCACCCGCATAACCGTCCAACCGTACGAAGATTTCCACGTACGTTTGATTTTGTTTCCATTTAATCGTTTCCGTCTCCAAACCTAAACACTTCTCAACTTCAATCTCTTGCCAATACAACTCGTTCTTGCTCGATTCCCTCGCCTTTAATAATCTCGTTTCCTCCGCCTCTCGCATGTTCTTCATGTCTTCCGCATCGAATTTCGGCGGTTCTGGTTTCGGGTTCGCGCGACCATACATGTCTTCCATGTTGACGACCTTACGCTCTAAACGGTCCACCTCGTCTGTTTCATGCGTGTTGTTGGGAAGGAGAGAAGAAAAATGTTTAGTATTATTATTATTGCGAAAGCGCTGCTCCTGCGGTAAATTTCTAAAACGAAAAGTTCAAAATGCTTACTCACCATCTTTCAAAACCGCTTGCTTCCCGTGACTTCGCATCCACCTCGCGAACTTCGGTTCCGTCCCTTCCGTCGCATCCGCGAAGTCGTTCTTCCGACAAAACGCCTTGTGAAACGGCCAGTACGTCTTTTGACACTTCACCGAACAGAAAAACGCCGTGTGACACCGGCTGCATTTCATCAGATGATCTCGTCCGCCACAATTGTCGCACGTGTGTTGCAAAGACGCCAAAAGTTGATCTTGCTCTTGAAAGTGACACGGCGCCGTGATGTTTCCGCCCGTTGCTGTCATAACAGTTCTTTTATCTGGCGATGATGATAACCTCGTATTATTATTATTGGTGTCTTCTCATGCGACGCAAAACTATTTTTGACGACATGTGCGTGCCAAAAATAAGCGTTTAAAGCGTTTCTCTGAAAACCAAACGGTCCCCCATCAAGCAGAGAAAAAGTTCTCCTCTTTTTTCCCCTTCTCTTCACTCCATTCGTCCTCAAACACTCCCGCTTTGTAGTACGCGCACAGAAGAAAAAAGCCATCAATATCATGCCTTCGTCGTCGTTAGTATTAGTATTATCATCGTCCTCATTCGCGGGATGTACTACCTTCTCAAAATCCTCCTCCTCCAAGCGGGGAACGAGACGAACAGAATTCAGTTGTCGCGCCGTCAGAAGTTTTCAACATCATCATCGCGCTGATAATAATAAGAAAAGAGGAGAAGAGACACTCAAAATGCGCGCTCGAGTGGTGGATTCTGAGAACGCGTACGGCGACGAGCGATTGAAAACGCCCGCGATGCCTTTAATCGACGTCGTTGAAGAGTCCAACAGCGGCACGCGAATTTTGCAATGCATGTTGAGAGCTCGGGTGACGGATAAAAGTGGGAATATTCGTTGCGTAGTGTTACCGTTGGACGCTCCGATCGATGTCTTGCGAGGCGAAGCGAACAGCGAGGACGAGGACTTATCGGACATCGACGATAAGGAGTTGAACGAGATTTTACCGGATATGCAATTAGCGTTGGCGAAGAAAGGGTTGTTGTTGCAGCGGTCGGCGTTGTGCTTTACGGTGAGAGGACCGATTCGCGCGGATTACGACGATTGTTTAGAGTTGGATCAAGGGCGAGACGAGGCGCCACAAGAAGCGACGGAGTTGGTAACTTTCGACAGCGACGCGACTGGGTGTCGGTATTTAGTCTATGCGCCGTTAAATCCCGTGTTGATTGTAACAAAAGAAATTGAAAGTAACGGTTTGAGACAGGAGGCTGTGATGGAAGAGCCGGACGAAATCGTCGAGGCTGCGATTGAGAGAGTGTACGAAGAGTTGGCATCGGGTCCAGACGACGAATTATTCTTACAGATGGAGAAAGCGGAGAGGGACATGAACGATAGTAATAAGAAGGGTAATAGTGGTGGTGGTAAAAGAAATAAAAAGTGATTTTTATGACGAATGTGCGATGTATATGTATTTATATTTGTGAGATACTGATATGGCTTGTTTTTGTTTTCTCTCTCTTTCTCTCTCTCTTTCTTTCTATCTTTCAAAGGATAGGATCATCGACATCTTCTCCGTCGTCCTCTTCGTCCATTATGTCTTCCTCCTCGTCGTCGTCGATATCGTTGATGCCGTCTTCCATGATCGGCATCATCGGAAAGATACTGAGAATAAATTCTCGACATCCCGCGTGTCGTTCTTTAATCTCCTCGATTTGGTCGTAATACTCGTCTCGTACGTATTCGGACGGTCGTGAGCACGCTTGCATGCAGCTAACCGGGTGCCACGGCAAATCCTTTTCGACGACGAATCGCAAAATATCGAGGTACCCCATCTCCGAAGCTTGTTCCGCGACGCGCTCGTCAAAAACGACGCCGCGGTCGAAGAAAATCTGAACGAGGTCCAAGTGACCTCCTTCGGCGGCGAAAATAGCAGGATTTGCGGATTGAATTAACCTTCGATCGATATCGTGTTTCAAAAGAAACATGACTATATCTTTGTGCCCACCTAACGCGGCGCGTTCCAAACACCTGTGATTCCACGGCGCGAAATGGTTTCGACAGTACCTCAACATTTTCAACGAACCAATCCCGCACGCCTCCGAACACACTCTCTCGTTCAAGTAACACCCGCCTTCTTCCACTAAATATCTCAAACACTTAAAGTGGCCATTCTGCGCCGCCGCGATTGTCCCATACGCGTTTCTTCGATCCACAGCCCCCCACGTGCATCGAAAAACCTCCTCCAAGAGATATTTCACGCACTCCAACTGCCCACGGCCACTGAAAAAGCCAACCAGTCGATGACAGGGTTGTAACTCGTTCCTCTCGCACGCGTATTTCAACATCTCTCTCGTCTGTATATCTCTCGCTCTCAACTGCGTGCTAAACTTGCGATCCGACAACCGGTTCTTCGACGTCCAAACTCGCCCATTCTTCACCACACTTTCCATCTCTTTATTCACTCGAGAGAGTAACCGTAACTCCGTGCTCGTCAAAAGAGGAAACACAAACCTCTCCACGATATCTGCGTATCGTTTGATAAAAGCATACAACGGCGCGTTCGTGAGTTCTTCCTTTTCCTCCTCTTCTTCTTCCTCCTCTCGTTTCCGTTTCGTCGTCGCATTCGAATCCATCATCGAGATGAAATGCCGCTCGAGAAAAAAGCGAGGGTACCCGTGCGCAGACATGTCTCTTCTTTTGCGCACGCGTATTTTTGATGAAAATTTTCTCTTTTTTTTTTTTTTTGCTTCTTCACAAAATTTTGACAAAGAAGACAAAAAAACAAAGAACTCATCAGGGGAGGAGGAAAAGGAGGATTTTTGTTTGACGGGTGAAGATGATGATGATGATTGATGACGACGACGACGACGACGACGATTCGTTGTCCTCCGATGCAGAGGAGGACGAAAAGTCCTCCTTAGACTTCTTCTCTTTAGAAAACCCGGAAACGGAGAGAGAATTCTTCGCGGCGATACGGAAATACGGCGTTGGAAAGTGGAAGAAAATGAGCAACGATTCGCGATATTCCTGGCATCATCGACTTTCGCGAGACGTTCGAGAGCGGGAGAAAGAGCAACAGCAACGGAAGGGAGGACGGGAAAAACTTCCTTCGTTAGTGTCGTCGAGGAAGAGCGGTGGTGGTGGTAATACTAATGGTGGTAAAAAGATAGTGACAACGAGTGAAAAGATGAAAACGGTCAAAGCAAAGTTGAAGAACCACTGGGAGAAATTATCTCGCGAGAAGGATTCGAAGAAGATCAAAAATGAAATCGTGAAGAAGAACGAACAGTTTCGTGCGCCTCGGTTTCGACACTCGTACGATTCGAACAAGAAAGAAAACGAGATGCGAGAAAAAGAGTACCAGTTGAAACCGTTTACGAACGCGTTGTCGCAAGCGCTGGACCGGTATATATTGGAGTGTTTGAATTTAGAGTACGACGCGCACGAAGACGCGTTGGAAGAGAGGGACGGAAAGACCATCGATCAAGTGGCCAATTATTGCATCGAGAAGTTTCGAGAGGAGGAGGAGGACGGGTTGATTGGAAAGTATCGGTTCGGCGGTTTGTTCGAGGTGTGTAAAGGCGCGAGGGAGCAAAGAGTGCCGCAAAGGTTGACGGAACTCGGGAAGGAAGGTAAGGTGAGGAGAGATCGAGTGACTGTTCCCGGAGATACGAGTGGAAGGTTACACATGAAGTACGTGGCTTTGGTGGATGTAAACGGGAAAGCGATTAAAAATATCACGAATAGGAACAGGGAAGATACCGAGGAAGATGAGTACGTGGACGAGGACGAGAGCGAATCGGAAGAAGAGTCCTCGGAAGACGAAGAAGAAGAAGAAGAAGAAGAAGGGGAGGAGGAAGACGTGGTCTCGCAAGAAGATGGAGAGAATACAAAACAAGAAGGAGGTACGAATAGCAACGAGAACGGGATAGATAGCGGATCCACGAAGAAACGACGGCGAAAACGGCGCGCTAAGAACGGTCAGTCAAAGCAAATGTCCAAAGCTACGCAACGCAAGAAAATCGAAGAAGAGTTGGAAAAGTTGCCGCCGGTATTTTATTACGACGGACGGTACTTAACCGCGGAGCAAGCCGCGAGCGAAGCTCGAGAGGCGTTCGAACAAGCCGAGTTAGCTGCAAATGAAGCGGAACTGGCGGAAAGAGAAGCCGCAGACGCCGAAGCGGAGGCGAGACAGGCGGCGGCGTTGGTCGAGAGCTTATGCGCCGAAGCGGAGACGATGAAAAACTATACCAGCGACGAGAAAGATGCTAACACTCTTCCGAACCCGGTCGCGAATGAAAAGGAGCCAGAGCGGTTTGTCCAAGCGTAGAAAGTAGCGTGTACACTTAAAAATTAAAACTCTCTTTGACTTTATACTACTTTAAAACTACTCGCTGTTATTATTATTCCCCTCTTCTTCCGCTCGCGCCTCAATCAATCCCAACTTTTCTAAGTGTTTCCTCCCTCTCTCTTCTACGCTAAACGTGTACGTCACTTTCGTCGTTTTCCCGGACGCGTCCAACGGTCTCGCCGCTTTTATAAAACCATCGAATCGTTTCTTCTTCTTTTTATTTTTGTTCGTGTTGTTGTTGTTGTTTTCGCTCGCAGTGAACTGTTTTCGACTTTTTATCGATTGGAGCAAAATTTTCATGTGTCTGCGACTGTGGATTTCAACCGCGTTTTCCACGGCTAACGTATACAGTTTCTGAGAATCGATCGGTTGGTTCTTGAAAATCAAGTGGAGCAGTTTCGCGACTGGGCCAGATGATTTGTTGTATCGCGTTTTGTCTTCTCCCATTTTATCGTTTTCTTGTTGTTGTTGTTGTTGTTGTTCTTCCGCGAACGCGTTCGACGACGAGGTTGAAATCTGTTTGTTGTTGTTCTTATTCGTATTCATGAACGAGGAGGACGATCGAAACAACTGAATAGAAGAAGAAGAAGAAGAAGAGGTGGAGGCGATTGCGTTCGTGCGCGTGCGGTGCAATAAAGCAACGCGCGCGAGGTTTGACAAAACGACTTTACGCAACATTATTTGTATTCGTATTCGCGTCTCGAGAATGAAGAAAAGCGTTGAGGTGAAACCCTTCTCTCTCTCGCCTTAGGAAAGAGATGTTGTTGGCGTTTTGTATCGCGAAGATGCACATTTTTTCATCGGCTGATGTCTTACTAACACGCGACTAATGATGATTCTATTTACATTCTATTCTAAATTCTGTTGCACACGCGAACGGATCATCGAGCAATGTTGTTTGTCGGGCCGTTTTCTTTCTTCGCCCTTACGTTCTCGTTCTCGTTACTCGCTTGTGCGGTTCGAGTAACGTTCGCGTTAGTATTCCGGACAACTTTCGCCGCGTTCCTGGATTTGCTCGTCTTTGATTTCATCTCCCTCTCGGTGTAATCGCTCGCGAATAAGAACATTTCTTTCTCCAACTGCTTGAAACCGCCCTCTAACGCTTCTTGTTTCACGAAAACGACGAAATCTAAATGTGAACCGCTCTCGGTTTTCGGCCATTTGTCTTTGTTCGTTCGAAAGATGGCTCGAACGCGTCGTTTGCACAGGTTCCTATCGACGGCGCGTTTTAACTGTTTCTTCGGGACGACGATGCCAATTCGGTGACATCCAGTTGCGCCGGGTACGCCATCGTTCGGCGCCGCTTTTATTCGTATGCAAGAATAATTCAACGTTCTTCCCGTTTTCTTCACGCGGTCGAAATCTTTGTCCGATTTTAAACGCTCGCGGTCGCGAAAGACGTTCCCTTCAATCGATTCTAACGCTCCCGGTGTTCGTCGCTGCGCTACGCCACCCTCTTTTTCCATCTTAAGCTCTGCGTGTTCACTATCATCACTGCTACTGCTATCATCGTTGCTCAAACCATTGCTCGCGTGCTTCGTAGGATTCCAATGTTTCGTTTTGTAATACCCGCCCTTTTCGTCGTCGTCGTCAGAATCGTCTTCTTCTTCTTCTTCACCTTCTTTTCCTGAGGGCGACGACGACGTGTCGTCGTCGTATGACAAAGCGTGCAATGCGAACGGTGAAGAACTCGCGTCGTGGGTCGTTCGTCTCGTTTGGTGGTACCCCGAAGAATACTGATTCCTCCGTCGTTGTTCGTTTTTATTACTTTTGCTCCTCCAATTTTGCGAACAATAATTAGTATTCGTATTCAACGCGCTCCTCCTTTCTCGATAACGATGATGATTTTGCAATCCGCCACTTCCTCCGCCGCTTAATAAAGAAGAGCAGCACTGACGACACCACGACGCATCGTTACTACTGTTCGCGCGACCGTAACTACTGCAACAAAAACTCCTCCATTTCGCGGCGTCTTCTAAAATCGTCAAATTCTTCCCAAACGTTCGTTTCCTCGTCATCATCATCATTCTTCTCGCAGTAAAGGAAGTGCGTTGTTGTTGTTGTTGTTGTTGTTGTTGTCGTCGTCGAGATGATGTCGCCAAACCCGCAAAAGGCGAATGTAAAGTCCTCGAATACAAAGTTTTAAAGATCATGTACTATTTGTGCGTCAGTCGTCTGTTGGCGCAAGTTTTGTGTGTATATAAAAGAAACAACCTTAACAATTCTCTCAATAATAATTCTCTTCTTTCTTTTTCTTTTTTCTGTTGTTGTTGTTGTTGTTGTTGTGAAATGATGATTTAATTTTATGCCATAATTTAGAGCAGTTCAAACAAAAAATTCCCATATTAGTCAAAAGAATACCTAATAAAGCGAAAACCTCGTTTGATACACTTTGCAGAAGAATACACACAAACTCTCTCATTTTCCTCGCAATAATAATAAATACAACATCATCATCATCAGCGAGAGAGATGAAGAGAGATGAAGAGAGACGTTCGTAAACGCTCCTCGCGATGAGACTATCATCATCGCGAGAGAATAACGAGGAGCAAAAATGAAGAGAGAGATTTGAAAAAATTCGAAAGACATCATGGCGTCGTCTGATTCTGATTCTGATTCTGATTCTTCTTCGCGAAGAAGACTGCCACCTCCGTCGCCGCCGGTGATGGAACCCAACGGAGACAATGATGATGATAAGTATGATTCGTCCAAGACCTCTCCCATGGTAAACCTTTCCGTGAAGGAACGAATTCAAATTATGCAACGAATGACCGATGCGAAGAAACCGTCGCCACCGTTGATGACGAGCGGAATGGTGCAACAACAACAACAACAACAACAGACGTCGCTGACGTCGAAAGTAGGCGCGATGGAAACGACGCCGAGGCAGTTAACGCCGAGCTTTGAATCTGCGGAGGAGGATGATGCGAAGACAAAGAAGACAAAGGTGAAAAAAGTGGTCGCGACGCCGTTGCCGAAGTACACGCCGTATCGCAAAGAACGAGAAGAAGAAGAAGAGAAGAAGGAAGAGTTTCAAACGGCATCGGCGTTGATTCGACAACGGTCTGCACCGCAATCGGTGACGACGACGACGCCCGAATTTTTGTCCAATATTCCTCGGTCGCCGCAAAGGTCGCCTCGATCGCCCACGTTCAGAGATCGAACGCAAATGTTTGAACAACAACCGGTAGCGTCGGTTTCGCAACGACAGGCGCAGATGTTAAAAAACTTACGGTTGAAAATACAAGCGAACATCGAGAAATCCGAGGAGATTGCGCTTCGAAGGAAGAAAATGAACGACGCGTTCGTGAATTTGCGGAAAGTAAAGTCCAAGTTGGAACAGAAATACGCGTACGGTGGCGGCGAAGGTTTTGGTAACAAAACGACGATTCAGACGACGACGCAGTTTCGAAAGAAGATCATCTCAAAACTCGTCGAGACGGAATTTGAAGTCGAAACGAAAGCGATTATGTTCAACGCGTGGAAAATACGGACAGAGAAAGAAAAAGAAAAGAGGGAAGTAGTGACGACAAAACTCAACGCGATACGTGCCGTCGCTTTGCGGCGAAGTTTTGATCACTGGCGCGATGTTTCCGCGTCTTTACAACCGAGAAGAGTAGCTTTGGAAGCTTTGGAATTGAACGCGAAGCAACGACACGTGCGCGACATTTTCAATCGTTGGCGTAAATTCGCTAAACTTTCAAACCGAGCGATGCACGTGGCGACGATGAAAACGATAGATGCGGATAAGAAAACGCTATCAATCGCGTTCGCGCGTTGGGAGTTGGCGCTGGCGAAAAGCGCAAAGAGTAAAGCGGAGAAGAAACTCGTTCGGGCGTTTGTTTTGAAAAAGGCATTCGTCGCGTGGCGAATGGCGAGAGATGAGTCCGCGTTCAAAGTCGAAGTTGCGAGACGGAAGTTGCGTGGCGATGACGAAAGTGAACTCGTCGCTTTCGTGGACGCTCGAAAAAGTAAAGCTGAAAGTGAACGAATGTCTCTGTATTTTCGCAGCGAAGGATCCGCGGCGAGGAAAAAGTTGGAGCGATTGAAAGGTCAATACTACGCAGCGACGAATTACGTAACAACTTTATTACCGTTGGCTACGTTACACTCGCCCTGGGATACGTTTGCAGCATCGCCGACCAATATCGACGAGGCCGCCGACGACGACGACGAAAGGACGATATCAAAGAACGTAAAAAAAGTCGTCGAAGAGTCCAAGGTTGAGGCGTTACTTCGAGAAGCGAAAGAATCGATTCAAAGAGCCGACGAACTGAGAGAAGAGTGCGAGTTTGCCCGAAATGTCGCCGAAGACGCGGAAAACGCGTCTGATTTTCTTCTCGTGATGTTTCAACAAGGTAAAAATGTCAGTCAGACTCACTTATCGAACGCTTTGATACACGCGGAGAAGATGTACGGAAAATTTACGCTCTTATCGGTCGAGTGCGAGAAGGCTTCGGCAGAAGCGGTGAGAAAAGTGAGAAAAGCTAAAGAGGCGGAAAAAATGGCGGAGAAGTACGAGCGCGTTCGTTTGATACGTAGCACCGATGGTTATATCCCGCCGACCGATGGTGGTGAGCTAGAAAAAAACCAGCCTCGAACGAAGACGACTTCGCGGGAAATCGCGGTGGTTTTCGCCAACAGGAACGTCGCCAAACGCTTTTTAGAGAAATGGCAAAGCGCGATTGAGATTCTCCAGCGCGATAGACTCGATTTATTCTTCACCTCCTGGCGAGAACAAACTCGAAAAGGGTTGATAACACGCGCCGATCGCGAGATTCAAATCGAAAATTTCATTGAAAAGAGAACGGTAACGATGAAAGCGAAAGTCTTCTCGGCTTTGTACTGGCACAGGAAGTGGAGACAAGATCGAAAGAAAGTTCTCGAAATCTCCGTGAAACCCATCGCGAGAGACTCTTTGTACTTTGCATTGAAACGGTGGAAAATCAAAGTATACAACAAAAAACTATTATTCCGCGTGTTCACCAACTGCGAACGCGCCTGGGACGAGAAACGAAACGAACCGTACGACGCGGAAAACATCCAAACGAAACGAGACGTTTTACGCGTTTGGCTGAAAAACGCCAAAGAGGCAAAAAAAATGCGCGACGAGTACGTCCAAGCCACGCAGTTCCGCGACGTGTCTCTCAAACTCAACGCATTCCTCGCCTGGAAATTGAAAACCTCTTCATCCAAGCGAGACGAGCTCGAAAACGCTCGCGAACGTGAAATCAACGAGCAAATAGCCGATACTTTTCGCCGAGTCTCTCTCTCGCAAAAAGTCCTCTCGGCGTGGCGCGTTCGAGTGTTCAACTCGTGGAGAGAGCGGTTAGCCACCGAAATGGGCTACCGCACGATAGCGAGGAGAGTTTTAAGAGGGTGGCATCAACGAGTCGTCGTCGCGTGTTAGATACTAGTCATCAGTGCGTTGATTCAGAGAGTAGTAATAATAGCAGTAGGACAGACCCAAAACGTTCCTCCTCTCGTCTTTCAATTTTTGTTTCAAATTCCTCATAACTGCTGCGTGTTCTATTCAATACAATCATCCCACATAGTAATCATCATCCGTCATGGGCGTGCAAGTGCCGGAATTGAAACAGTGCGTACTGCAGTCGTTTCATTTCATCGTTCTCTCTTCTTCTTCTTTGTCTTCTTTACTCGTCCTGCTTTTATTTAGGGAAATTCTTCTTTCGTTGGCGCCGTCGAAGATGCGATTCGGCTTCGCGATGACGATCTCTCTCCCTCGTTTCTCTCTACTTTTCCTCGCTCCCAACGAAACACCATCTGACGAAGCAAAACGCTCTTCTCATCATCATCATCATCATCATCATCATCATCATCATCATCTTTTAAATAACAGATACATGGACAAAAAACTGAAACTGAAACTGAACGGGAACAGAGGCGTGATTGGTATTTTACGCGGGTTCGATCAGTTTTTAAATTTAGTCTTGGACGAGTGCGTGAACGACTCGACGGCGGAGAAAACGCCGCTCGGGATGGTCGTCGTGAGAGGCGCGAGCGTTTTATCGATGGAAGCGTTGGAGCACATCGCGCCCGTGCAAAGGAAGTCTGTAATGTAATCACCACCGTTTGTAATATAGTACTAACTAATTTCTATTTATTTCTGGTATACAACGTTTTCTATCTATTTATTTGTTGCGAGGCTTCGCGCGAGCAGTCGGTTCAGCCTCCAAAGGGTTCTCTGGCCAATAGTGTCTTGGGTAGCGGCCTTTCAACTCTTTCCTTACGTTTTCGTATTCACCTTCCCAGAAGGACTTCAAATCAGTGGTCACTTGTACCGGTCGACTCGCCGGCGAGAGTAAGTGCAACTCGGCTTTTTTACCGGCTATGGTAGGCGTGTCGGGTAACCCGAACAGCTCTTGCAATCGACACTCGATGACTGGGGCGTTGTTGTCGCTTACGTTTTCGTAATTAATTTTCTTTTGGGTCCCTGAAGGTAAACGAATTGATTCGGGAACACTTTTGTCCAGTACTCGTTTGTCCTCGTGCGAGAGCATGGTAGTTTCCAGAATCTGTCTCAAGTTTGTTTTTTTCAAGATGTCTTGTTTCGAGGCGCATCCGACGACCCATTGCGGAAGCCACTCGGCGACAGTTTTAGTTAAAGATGTATCGTGAAAGTCCGGGAACGATTCAGGATTGCAACTGTGCGCGAACACGCATCGCTTTATCCACGCGTTGAGATTTTTATCCCCGCTCACGTTGAAGAATGTAAACACGCCAACCTTTTTCGCTCTTTCGACGATAGCATCCGCCATTTCGCTTTCTGTCGCTTCGATTACTTTCTCGTCCAAAACAACGTCACCAATTCTCGTAACTTCTCTCGAGACAACTTTGTTCGAGCTTTCCGCCCACGTAATTTCGCGCTTTGTGGATACGTTCAAACAAAATTTCAGGTTTTCATCCGTCGCCGCGGCAGTCGCGAGAATACCTTTCGTTAAAGGCGACGCGAGTTTGATGATATCGTTCTTACCGCCGTTCCCGTCGTTTCCTCCAAACATTTCACAAATAACTAACGCTTCGGCTTTTGCAATCGGGTCGTCCCTGTTGTCGGCGGAAATAGAAGCTGCGCCTCCGCCGCTCAGTTTGAACGTGTTCGAACCTTTACCGCTGGATTTCATAGCGATTCGATCTGGGAAAGCAGCCGCGAGCAAAACGGACGCTTCGAACTGCTTCGCACCGCAAAAGATTTCTTCGTATACTGGTTCGTTCGCGTTTAATCCATCCGAATCGATATCCGTTGAAACCGACTTTGCAATTCTAAGAATATCCGCGGCCGGCGCGTCGTTGGCGAGACTCCGAATGTTCCTCGCCAACTGTTGCGACGATTTTCGCGCCTCGGAAACCGCAAACGGATCGACATCAAAGTCCAAATACGAAGAATTGCTACCGGTACCTGCACCACCACTGCTCTCACTGTTGTACGATTTCGAAAGCGCGTCGATGATTGCAGATTTTGCGCTCGTTTTTTTGCCTTTTGGTGCCTTTTTCATATTCTTCGAGCGTTTGCTCGAGCTCGGCAGTTTCGCGTCTACCGGAACGCGTATAACATCAATCCCACGTTCACCGACTTTCTTGCCCAGCTTTTTACGGTACTCATCATCGCTGTTGTCATCGTCACTATTCATCGAGCTACTACTACTACCAATATCAGCTATGATGACATCTCGTCCTTGAATCGCTCTGGCGTAACTTCTCGCGTCCAGCGGCGCGTCTCTACCTCGCAAAAGACTCTTATCACTATCGACACCCGCCGCGAGCTGACACGCTAAACGCGTACTCGCCGCACCTCTTTGACTCGCGAATAATAACATCGCACCTATGCGAGGATGACACGGTAAACCGTTCATCGCTTTACCTTTCTCGGAAACAAAGTACGTGACGTTCGAGGACTCCCGGTCTTCTTCGACGACTTCAATCGCGCGGAGTTTTTCGAGAAGTTTGAGCGCGTTTTTGCCCGGTCCAGCCGGCGGTGGATCTAAAAAAGCCAACGCTGGTGACGAGGACGATGAAGTCGAACCCTCTCTTACTTCTTTCTCGGAAGAAGATGAAGATGGCGATGAAAAAATATCCTTGGTCGACAATTCTCCTCCGAGCGCGTTGGCGATGGTCAACATGCAACTCGTCAAATCGGCGGTCAAAATCTCCGGCGTCGTTTCTTTCTGGAAAGATGTCGCCATACTGTTTTCGTTCCACATTCGGTAACACATTCCTTCCGCTATGCGACCGGCTCGACCTCGTCTCTGGTCCGCGCTCGAAATCGAAACTCGTTCAGTCGTTAATCGAGTCATGCCTTTACTGTGGTCGTACTTGGGCGCTCTTCGTAATCCCGAGTCGACGACGATGGTCACTCCGGGAACCGTCAGAGAAGACTCCGCTATCGGCGTCGAGACGACGACTCTTCGTTTCGCGGGCGTATTTGAAGGTGTCAACGCGTAATTCTGCTCGTTCGTCGGCAACGCTCCGTACAAAGGCAAAATCTCATAATGTGAATCCCCTAATCGATCTTTCAGAGACTTCACGACCCTTCGAATCTCAGCCGCGCCGGGGAGGAAGACTAAAATATTCCCACCGTTTGGCGTATCGCTGAGAGCTTTTTGAACGGTTTTTACGGCGACTTTTTCTGTGTCGTTATACGCACCATTTATCCCTCCGCCTCCCACGTATATCGTTTCCACCGAGAACGATTTGCCTTCCGATTGCACGATTGGCGCGTCGTAATAAAAATACTCTTCTTCGTCTTCTTTTCTTCGTAACGTCTTCCTCATCAACTCTTGGCACCTGACCGCCACGTCCCCTAACGTCGCCGACATCACGCACACCTTCAAGTCCTTCCCTCTCCCAAACTTACTCTTCGCTCTCAAAACTAACGCTAAACTCAAATCCGCATCTAAATTCCTCTCGTGAAACTCGTCGAACACGACGCACGAAACGCCCTTCAGACTCGGATCTTTCGCCAATCTATTCTTCAACACGCCTTCCGTGACCACCTCGATTTGTGTCTTTGACGATACCAGTCTTTCAAATCGTACTTGATACCCAACCGTCTCCCCAACTTTTTCGTTTAAAATCGACGCCATGCGTGTGGCAGCCGCGCGCGCCGCAACCCGTCTCGGTTCTAAAACTAAAATTTTCCCTCCTTCTGAAGCAGACGAAAACCAACGTTTCCCGCGTCGAGAACACATCATCGCTAAAGGGAGTGCAGTCGTCTTCCCAGCACCCGGTGGGGCTTGTAAAATCAAATCGTTGTCGTTTTCAAAAAGAACTCGCAAGCAGTCTTCGATGACGTCTTTAATCGGTAACTCGGATATTTGTTCTCGCACTCGTTCGTTCTCCAAGTCGTTCACTTCGTTCTCGCATTTTCCAATTGGGGGTTCCGGTGTGGTAAAACTACTGTTACTACTACTCCTCGTCGAACGTGTTAAAAAGCTCCTTTTCCTCCTCCTCCGACACGTCTTTCCGCTCGCAGAAAAAGCCACGCTCTGTCTTCTAAAGTCTTTTCTGATATTGCTGGTAAAAAGGCTTTCGGAAACGTGATATCGATGAGAAGTCATCTTTTTCTCTGGGGAATTTGCTTCAAAAATTGACTTTTACAACCTCTTAAAGAAAAGCTTTGAACACACAACACAGAAGAATTAATAAACACAACAAAATGAAGCAAAAGATCGGCCAATATTCCGTCTCTCGCACGTTGGGTGAAGGCGCGTACGGGAAAGTGAAATTCGCGACCATGAAACAAGCGAAAGACCCGTACGCGATTAAAATCTTAAACCGGCAGATGTTGCAAAGAGTGGACGAGAAAGAAATGCTCTTACAAGAAATAAAAACCATGGCGGAAGTTTTCCACCCGTACGTCGTGAACTTATTCGAAGTCTTATCGGGACAAGAGGAGGTGTATTTAGTTTTGGAGTTTTTAAGCGGCGGAGAACTGTACGATTTGGTGAAGCAAAGAGGCAAGTTGGAGGAAGATTGCGCGCGAGTCTATTTTCAACAGATTTGTCAAGGAGTAAGGTTTTGCCACTCCAGAGGGGTGTTCCACAGAGACTTGAAACCGGAGAATATATTCTTAGATCACGAGAAGAAGACGTGTAAAGTCGGAGATTTCGGCTTAGCGGCGCAAAAAGTAAACACGGATGGGTCTTTACGAACTATTTGCGGGACGCCGAATTACGCGGCGCCGGAAGTCATGGCGGGGTCGAGACGGTTGAAAAAGGTGAAAGCGTTCGAGGATGAATACACGAAAGCGAAAGCGGAAGGATACGATGGGAAAATCGCGGATATTTGGTCGTGCGGGTGCATTTTGTATTTCATGTTAACTGGAGATTGTCCGTTTTACGGCGCGAACTTTGTCGAGTTACAAACGCAAGTGCAAAAAGTTGAGCCGTATTATAACGCGGAAGTTATCGCGAGAAAAGCCATCAAGGTGCTCGAGATTATCTTGGTCAAAGACCCGAAGAAACGAGCGACTTGGCCGCAAATTTTCAAGAAATCTTGGTTTCGACAAAATGGGTTCAAACCGGTGAAGATTAAAAAGTTACAAACCAGTTCGCGGTCGGTGGTGGATATTTCCTTGGAAAAAGGCGTCTCCGATTCCGTCGTGGAACGAGAATTGAACAACCAAAGCGACGGGTCGGACTTTTCTGATTTTAGCAACGAAGGCGACGACGTCTGGGACGAAGACAACGATACCGATCACACGCTCTCGAGAGAGAATTCGCAAAATCCCACCGCCGGGTCTCCCAAAGGAGGAGGAGGAGGAAAGAGAGGCATATTCTCTTCTTTACAACGCCAACAGTCGACGATGTCCAACTTCGACCGAGGCTCGAGCCAAGAAGTTATCCGGAAAATCAACGCGTTCGAACTCATGAATTTAACCACGTTCGACTGCACGCACATGTTCGACGACTACTCCAACGTTTCCAACTCCACGACTCGATTCATCTCGTCCTCGAGCGTCACAGAAATCGAAAAAGCTGTCGTTTCTACCGCTAAAAAAGCCGGATGCGAAGTCAAAGCCACGCCCGGGAAACCTATTCGATTACGACACAACGCCTCCGCAGTCCAAATCGTCGTCGAAAAATACGAAATCGTCCCCGGAATATACATGGTTAACTTCAATCGATTGAGTGGGAACCGAGACGCGTATTACGAACTCTATTACGGCATGAAGAAAAACAGCTCGATCAAGAAGTTAGCGCTGAGCCAATCCGGCAAAAACTCGGCTTCGGCTGCCGGCGGCGAATAGGCAAATAATAATAATAATAATAATAATAATCGCTGCTCTACATTTTGCGAACGACGAGTGGATGAAAAGTGGTCGTGAAAAATGCCACCACGCTCTCTCCTTTTCGCGAGGTGATGATGGAAGAAGAAGAAGTTTCCTCCGCGTTGTACTATAGTTCTAATATTTTATATTTCTGCTGAACGAAAATTCTCCACAATAATTAAGAGGTGCCTTCTCTCATATTACGTATAAGCGAGTACACAAAATGCTTCCAATCCTCTCGATCAAAGACGCGTGCGTCGGCTTACTCTCCTTAAACTTGGCGTCTAAAATGTGGATGACTATTAAATGGAGAGTGCTTCACACGAACAAAAAATTGGGTAAACCTGTCTCCGCGTGCGTCTCTTCTTATTAAACTCTTCTTCGTTACTGCCGCCTTTGATTCATTGAATTGGAGGTGGACACATTTGTATTCCAATTCATTTTCATGTTCATCATCTCACTCACACACACACTCTCTCTCTCACACACACACAAAACACAGCGTGGCGGATTGGAAACTCGTTCCAGAACTCGTGAACAACACCAACGAGGCGTACGCTCGCGAACACGGAACGCAACTGAATGAAAGTGAATACACTCCAGTATTCGTTGCTATGCTTGGGTTGATGCACGCCGTGAACGCGGACCCGGGGCAAGCGCCGGGGATGATGTTGTATTCATCTCTCGCGTATACGGCCGCGTCTGCGTTTGCTGGGTTTCCGTTCTATGTGCCCGCGGCGATCTGGAGATACGGCGCGTTCGCTCTCGGGTTGAAGAAAATTTTCGAGGCGAAGAACTTTTAAAACAACGCGAAGAAGGAAAGCGAGATGAAGGGTCTTCTTACGACTCCGGACGATCGTCGGCGTAAAATCTTCAGAGTTGGTTGCACATAAATTTAAATCTCATGCGCAATAATGGTCATAATCTTTCTTGTTACACGTGTATACATAAAACTCTTTCTCTTCTTTTTCTTTTTCTTTCTATCCTTCTCGCAGCAAGCCGCAAAACTCCTCTTTACCAATCAGCTTCATCCTGTAATCGTGTTTCGCCACTTGTCGCTCGTCTTCGGTGTTATACCCCCAATCCACGAAAAACAAGTCCCATTTGCTTAATCGTTTATCGTTTGCGACTTTAATGAGAGTCGATAACTTATCTTCCACGAAAATCATCCTCGACGCGCCGTCCTTGTTAAACGTTTCCTCCAACCGCACCAACACGTCCGCTTTCGGTTCTCCGCTCACCGTCGTGCTAATCAAATCCTCCTCGGGAATCTTCACTCCACCCATATCGACCAAAATAGCGTCCGCGAACCGAGCTTGTTTCGTCGTCACAATCGTTACTTTTGCGTCTCTTCTCTCCGTGCAAAATCTCAACGCTTCCGGTACGTCTTCGTACAGCGCGTTCGGTTGCAACCAAGATTTAAAATCCGTTCGGATCCAATCGTCTCGTATTTTACCAAACTCCAACACCATCGTTTTCCGATCTAACTGCCATTTTTGCATCAGCGTTTCGCTCAATATAGGCCAGTCTTTCAAGATAGATTCCACGTCGTACCCGTCGAGATTTTCCAGAAGCGCTCTCGCTAAAATCGTGTTCTCGTATCCCGTTTCCACGACTGGTCGTACCGCTCGCAGTTTATCTAAAACTTCATCCTTTTTCTCATTCGCTCGTTCGCACTCGAACAACTCCGGCCACAATTCAACGCCGTGTTTCCACGCGGATAGCGAGGATTCCCCGACCGAGTCGCAGACGACGCCGTCAAAGTCGAGCGCGAATAATGTTGAAGTCGAGGACGCGGCAGAAACGTCCATCGTCTGCTTCTTCTTCTTCACCGACGAAGATGATTTTGAGGATGAAGATGATTCCAACGAAGTCTTTCCCCGTCGGCGGAGAAGATGACGAGAACAAAAAACAGACGATGAAGATAGCTTTTGGGAGGATGATATCGCAGCAAAAGCGGTGGGTGACATTATTATATATCTTTTATACTACTACTAATAAATAAGCACAAACAGCAAATGTGGATATATTTTGTGATGCATTTTCTCTTACACGCATCAAGAAAGAACAACTCTAACAACAATCTATCTGCGCTCCTATTAACAACATCTCTTCTTATCCATGACAACGGAGGACTTTCTCTGCTGCCTTTCTCTGATGCTGACTTCACCACCTCTCTTCTTTGGCGCGTGCCGACGCAACAGCTCGTCTAAAGGCGTGTTCGGGTCGTGGATTTTATTATTGTCTTTGTCGTCGTCGTCGTTCATCGTCAGCTTTGCTTCTCTGACTGCGTTTTCGTCGTTTACGTCCGATGCAGTTGGAGCGAGTGGTCGTTCTTCGTTCCCTCCTGAAGAAGTATCGTCGTCTGAATCGAAAACGTCGCTCCTTTTTTGCGTTTGCTGTGCCCAAGATTTCGCGTATCGACCATTTTCGATGGAGAGTAACTCGTCGTGCGAACCGTATTCGACAATTTTACCGTTGTGAATGACGGCGATGTTATCGCATCGTCGCGCGGTGGATAATCTGTGCGCGACGACGACGGTGGTTTTGCCTTTGGTTAGAAAGTCAATCTCGCGGACGATTTCGCGTTCGGTGTACGCGTCTAACGCGGACGTGGCTTCGTCGAGAAGTACAATTGGACTGTTTTTAAGAAGCGCGCGCGCGATCGCGACGCGTTGCTTTTCGCCTCCGGAGAGTTTCAACCCTCGTTCGCCGACTTGAGTGCTGAAACCTTTCGGCAAACTCGCGACGGTTTCCGTGAGTCGAGCGCGACGAACAACTTCGCGAATTTCCGCATCCGTCGCGAGTTCTTCCCCAAGCGATTGGTGCTCACTATCAACAAATCTTTGCGATTTACCGTACGCGATGTTGTATCGCAACGTGTCGTTGAATAACACGACATCTTGCGGGACAATGGCGATATTTTCTCGAAGCGAATCGAGCTTCAAATCCTTCACGTTTTTACCGTCGATGTATACGCCGCACTGCGTGCTGTCGTGATTGTTGTGTTCGCAGTTATAGTTCACGTCGTATAAGCGATACAACAGGCGCAAAATGGTCGATTTACCACTCCCGGAAGCGCCAACGATGGCTAAGGATTTTCCGGCTTCAATTTTAAAACTCAAATCGTCCACAATCAACGCGTTGTTGTTACCCGGGGCCGAACTCGACGACTCCTCCGCCGCACCTCCCTCACTACTAATAGTATCAAACTCGTTTTCTTCGCCAGTTTGATCGTATCCGAACGACACGTTTCTGAATTCTACGCTAAATCCTTTCTCCAACGCCTCTTTACTCGTCGGCAACTCTAAACCATTCACCGCCTCTCGCACTTGCGATTGCTCTTCTAATAATTTAAACATCGTCGTCATATCCACCATCGATTGTTTCGCTTCACGATATACGGTACCTAAAAAGTTCAAAGGGACGGAGAGTTGAAAGAGTAAGCCGTTTACCATGACTAAATCACCGACGGTTAATTCTCCAGTCGTGACTTTACTCGCCGCTAATAACATCGCCGTGGACAACGCGGCTGAGAAAATAGCGTTTTGTCCAAAGTTCAATCCGGCTAAACTCGTGGCAATCTTCAAGTTGGCTTGTTCCACGCCTTTTAAACTTTCGTCGAATCTATTCACCTCGTGTTTCTCCTTGTTGAAATATTTCACGGTTTCGTAGTTTAACAAAGAATCGACTGCTTTGTTGTTGCCTTCGTTTTCCAACGCGTTCATTTTTTTGCGGAACTTTGTTCTCCATTTCGTCACGCCAAACGTGAACGCCGTGTACGCACCAATCGTGCCCGTCGACAACAACGCAAACTCGGGCCCGCATTTGGAATATAAAATCGCGGAAACTAAACCAATTTCCAACGCCGTCGGGAACACGTTGAAGACCATCGAGTTGCATAAAAACGAAATTCCGCGTTGGCCTCGATCGATTGCTCGATTCAACGCCCCCGTTTGTCGATTCAAGTGAAACGTCAAATCTAAATCGTGCAAGTGTTTGAACACGTCTCTAGCTAAAGATCGAATCGCGCCTTGCGATACTTTTGCAAACGTCGCGTTCCGAAGTTCGCTCGCTAAGCTCGCCGTCGCTCGAGCGACGCCATACCCGACCAACATCGTCGCCGGCGTCCCGAGACCAATAGCGGCTAAATCTATCGTCGAAAGCGCAGTCGCTCCGGTAATCGCGCCGTCCGCGCTCGTCGAAGCCGCTAACCCATCGATCGCGTGTTTAAACATAAACGGTACCGAAACGTTGGCTAACTTTGAAAGGACTAAAAAGGACACCGCGGTGACCACTCTCGCCTTGTTCTCCACGGAATCCGCCGGCCATAAGTGACTGCCTAACGTTTTCAGGATTTTCAAATCGATTTCAGAATCTGTTTTTTGTTGTCCTTCTTTTTTCTTTGTCTTCTTCGTTATTACCGCGTTGTTCTCGTCGTCGATGATAGTTTTGATTGCTG